>Ga0265294_10005515_pt1 | contig 15430 bp, 9 predicted proteins | sample MunlanPumphouse3_FD_192504 | JGI IMG/M metagenome (GOLD analysis project Ga0265294, IMG submission 192504) | Groundwater microbial communities from a municipal landfill in Southern Ontario, Canada - Pumphouse #3 | ecosystem: Environmental > Aquatic > Deep subsurface > Groundwater | place... | reverse complement strand
CAACAGCAACCTGACCGTGGAGGAGATTGCCGAGAGGCTCTCCATCACCCCCCGATCGGTGTACCGCTACATCGATACCTTTCGCACGGCGGGGTTCGTGACCAAGAAGAAGAACGGTTGCATACGCCTCGACAAATCGTCGCCTTACTTCAAGGATATCAGCGAACTGATTCACTTCACCGACGAGGAGGCTTATATCCTGAAGTCGGCCATCGAGAGCATCGACGAGAACAACATCCTGAAACAGAACCTGAAAAAGAAACTCTACACGGTCTACGACTACAAGATCCTGGCGGAGACCATCGTCAACAGCCGCCTCAGCCGGAATGTGCGGCAACTGGTGCAGGCTATGGAGAACCGTCAGCAGGTAATCTTGAAAAACTACGCCTCTTCACACGGCAACGACATCCGCGATCGCAGGGTGGAGGCATTCGCCTTCACCACCAACTACGAGCAGGTGTGGTGTTATTGTCTGGAAGACCGGGAGGTGAAGCTCTTCCGGGTCTCCCGCATCGGGGCGGTGGAGCTCCTGCCGGAGAAATGGCGACATGAGAAAGCGCACAAGGCTGGCTTCATCGATATCTTCCGGATGCACAGCAGGGAGAGGCTACCGCTGAAACTGAAGCTGGGCCTTCGCGCCACCAGCCTCCTGGTGGAGGAGTTCCCGCTCGCCATGAGGCAGCTGAAAAAGGTGTCGGACTACGAGTGGTTGCTCGAAACCGAGGTCTGTTCGTACGACGGCGTGGGGCGGTTCGTCCTCGGCCTGATGGGAGAAATCGAGATCATCGATCCACCGGATTTCCGGCACTACATCTTCGGCCAGGTGGAAAAGATGATGGAGAAACGGCATTTTCCGGGCGATTGACAAAAGGTGTCAACAAATCAGGTTGTGCGGGAGATGCCGCAATGCTGTAGCTGCATGCCATCGGGATCGTCGAAGTTGACGGTCTTTTTACCATCCGCAGACCCGGCACGTGGGTATAAAAATCGAAGTTCCTCTTGGCGTTGTCGGAGATCGCCGTAACGTGGTGTAAACCTAATATTCTCTTATCCATAATAGTATTGTTGCTGTGATTCTTTTGTGTAGATGGTAGCAATCCATAGACAATGATTAATAATTCAAATCGATTTTCCTTATCTGTTCATCAAAAAGCTTTGTAGATCGAACGGCAGACTCTTTGTTCCCATCATATTTCGTATACCCCACATAGATAGTACTCTTGTCATCCGAAGTAGAAAAAAGGATCAGTTTATCCATTTCCGGTGAAATCAGACCGGCACTATAAGCACCTGTTTGTGCTACAGGTATATATCTTTCCAGTAGAAAATCAACAATCACACTTGCAATATTGGAAAGTGTGCCGAAAGCAAATGCTGACATCTTCAGTTTGTTGTTTTCAAACATGTAAAGATAGATGACATCAGACTTGTCAATCCTTCTTTGAATGGCAAACCCATCATCCAGTTCAACAATCTCTCCCCCCGAAGCAGCATTGGATTTGACAGTTTCATAGGTCTCTCCAAATCCCAAATAGGGTTCCGGTAAATAATTGATCAGAGTTTTGACTTCTACTGTGGCAATTGTGGTCTCATCCATGGAGGTTACCAGGATGGTTGTTACCCCCCTTACACCACCTTCCACAACTCCTTCGTCTGACACTGATGCGATCAGGCTGTTTTTCGACTGGAAAGTCAAATCTCCCGGATTGTTTTCTACAACCAGCGCTTGCGGAAGAGGAAAACCATTATTTATGCTTACCTTCGCTATCTCCCTTTTATATAGTTGAAAAGAATGAGTACTTGAGCGTTTAATAAAACCAATATGTCAAACATCGGATTGATCATTGAAGAAAGAGCGGCCAACATAGGCAATTTCCTGGTAGGGCGGTTGCTGCCCTTCCGGCAGAAGCGGATGGTGGGGCCCTTCGCTTTTATCGACCACATGGGGCCCGCCACGATGGGTGCGGGTGAGAACCTGGATGTGCTGCCCCATCCCCACATCGGACTCTCCACGCTCACCTATCTCTTCGAGGGGGCCATCATGCACCGCGACAGCCTCGGCAGCGAGGTGGAGATCACGCCTGGGGCGGTGAACTGGATGACGGCCGGCAAGGGAGTAGTGCACTCCGAGCGGACTCCCGGGCGGCTGCGCGACAGCTCGAAAGTGCTACACGGCATGCAGATATGGGTGTCGCTGCCCAGGGAGCTGGAGGAGTCGGAGCCCTCGTTCGTACACATCCCCGCGGAGGAGATCCCTGCCTGGGAGATGCAGGGGATGAAAGTAAAGCTGATTGCCGGTGAGGCGTTCGGAAAGAGATCGCCCGTACCGGTGCACAGCCGGCTCTACCTGATCGAACTGAAGAGCGACAAGCCACGGCTCTTTTCACCGGGTGACGAGCTCTACGGTGAGAGCGGCCTCTATATCCTGGAAGGGGAGGTGTGCAGCGAGAGCTACCGCTTCGGGCCGGGAAAGCTGCTGGTCGCCAGGGATAGCCACCTCTGCACCTTCGCGATGGGGACCAAAACGACGGTTTACCTCTTCGGCGGTGAGTCGTTTCCGGAGAAACGATTTATCGACTGGAACTTTGTCTCCTCACGCAGGGATCGGCTCCGACAGGCGAAGGAGGATTGGATCGAACGGCGTTTCCCAGAGGTGCCGGGAGAGAGGGAATATGTGTCGTACCCCTCATTGAGATAGGGGGGATATGGCGTGTTTTCATTTAAGAAAAAACAGCTACAAGGTTGAATTTGTAACTGTTTTGCTGTAAGCTTGTAGCGAGAGGGGGGCATGATCCCCCGACCTCATGATTATGAATCATGCGCTCTAACCAACTGAGCTATCTCGCCAACATGTGAAAGAGGGAGTTGTCTCCCGAATTCGAGGTGCAAAAGTAGCAACTCTTTTTCAATTCTGCAACTACAATTCTCGAAAAGTCGGGCAAAAAGTGTATTTTTGTTCATCCAATGCACAGTACACAATTATTAGAAACGAGTTTAACGTGATCTATCCCGATAACTTCGAACAGAAGATTGAGTTTTCCAGGGTGAGGCAGCTGATCACCGACCGCTGTCTCAGTCCCCTGGGCAGGGAGAAGGTGGAGGAGATGTGCTTCTCCGCCTCTTTCAGCGTAATCGATGCCCGCCTGGCACAGACCGAAGAGTTTGTGCGCATCCTTGCGGAGGAGGATGATTTTCCTGCCAACCACTTCTACGACATGCGTGCCGTGCTGCACCGCATCCGACTGGAAGGCTCCTGGGTCGACCAGAGCGCCCTCTTTGAGCTGCGACGCTCATTGCAGACCATCAATGGCATCATCATCTTCCTGCGACGTGACCCGGAGCACCCACGTTACCCGAGACTGCTGGAGCTGACGGGCAACATCGCGACCTATCCGGAGATCACAAGAAAGATCGACACCATCCTCGATGGGTTTGGACAGGTGAAGGACCACGCCTCGGCACGATTGTCGGATATACGGCGCGAGCTTACCGCTACCACCAGCGGCATCTCACGTAGCCTCAACGCGATTCTGCGCAAGGCTCAGGCGGAAGGGTATGTGGAGAAGGATGTGGCGCCCAGTATGCGTGACGGGCGATTGGTGATACCTGTCAACCCCTCCTTCAAGCGGAAGATCAGGGGAATTGTACACGACGAATCAGCATCGGGGAAGACAGTCTTTATTGAACCGGAAGAGGTGGTGGAGGCCAACAACCGCATCCGCGAGCTGGAAGGTGAAGAGCGGCGCGAGATCATCCGCATCCTCACGGAGTTCACCTCTTGGCTGCGTCCCTTCCTGCCGGAGCTGCTGGCCTCCTACGAGTTCCTGGCAGAGATCGACCTGATACAGGCCAAAGCAGCCTTTGCACAACAGATAGGTGCCATCCGCCCCGCGCTTACCGACGAGCGGCTGATCGACTGGGTGGAGGCGGTGCACCCGCTGCTTTACCTATCGCTCAAAAAGCAGAACAGAAAAATTGTGCCGCTCGACATCACACTGGAGGGGGAGAACCGCATACTGGTGATCTCGGGACCCAATGCCGGCGGCAAGTCGGTCTGCCTCAAGACGGTGGGTCTTTTGCAGTACATGCTGCAGTGCGGCCTGCTGATACCGCTGAGGGAGAACTCCAGGGTCGGTTTGTTCAGCGATATCTTTATCGATATCGGCGATGAACAGTCGATCGAAAACGACCTCTCCACCTACAGCTCCCACCTGATGAACATGAAATATTTCGAGCGGCATGCCGGTGACGGTACGCTGTTGCTGATAGACGAGTTCGGCAGCGGTACCGAGCCCCAGATAGGGGCAGCCATCGCCGAAGCGCTGCTCGACCGGTTCAACAACAGCCGCTCCTATGGCATAATCACCACCCACTATCAGAACCTGAAGCACTACGCCAACGAGCATGAGGGGGTGGTGAACGGCGCCATGCTCTACGACCGCCATGAGATGCAACCCCTCTTCCGTCTCTCCATCGGCAACCCCGGCAGCTCCTTCGCCGTGGAGATCGCCCGTAAGATAGGATTGCCCGAGGAGGTGATCGCGCATGCCTCTGAAATCGTGGGGAGTGAATACATCAACATGGACAAGTACCTGCTTGACATCGCCCGTGACAAGCGTTACTGGGAGCGGAAACGCGATGAGATTCGGCGCGAGCGGAAGCGACTGGATGAAGCGGCTACGAAATATGAAACGGACCTGGAGGTAATCGCCAAGCAGAAGAAGGAGATTCTGGCAGCAGCCCGGCAACAGGCGGAGCAGCTGCTGGCAGAGAGCAACGCCCGCATCGAGCAGACCATCCGCGAGATCAAGGAGGCGAAGGCGGAGCGGGAGGCGACGCTCAAGGTGCGCAACGAGCTGAAAGGTTTCCGTGAGCAGTTGGGTGACGGCGACAGCGAGGAGGCAAAGGAAGCATCTGAGAGAGCAGACAGATTGCAATCACCACGAAAGAAGGTGAAGAAGAAAGCGACAGTTCCGTCAGTGAAACAGCTACCCAAAGAGGTACAGCCCGGGGTGGGGGATGCTGTCCGCATAAAGGGACAGACCAGCGTGGGTGAGATCATGGAGGTCACCGGCAAGAAAGCCACGATCGCCTTCGGAATGATCAAGTCGACACTTCCTCTCGAGAAGCTGGAGCAGGTGAGCAACAACCAGTTGAAACGGGAGATGAAGGCATCCAATACCCGGGATCTCTTGCATGAACGCAAGCTCAGTTTCAAACAGGATATTGATGTAAGAGGCATGCGGGGAGATGAGGCGCTGCAGGCGGTGCTCTATTTCATCGATGATGCCATCCAGCTGGGGGTAGCCCGCGTGCGCATCCTGCATGGCACAGGCACTGGCGCCCTGCGACAGATTATTCGCGAATACCTCGGAACCGTAAATGGTATAAGCCACTTCGCGGATGAACATGTGCAGTTCGGTGGTGCCGGCATCACAGTAGTCGACTTGGAATAGCTGTGCGGGAGATGAAGTAAAGGACGAAACGGGTCGAATATATTAAAATAATTATATATCTTTGCTTTTAAATTTAAATTCATACTATAATTAACGACAAGATCCCTGCCGATGGTTAAATTTACAAAACCTTTCTGGGTGGCCAACTTCGTGGAGCTGCTCGAGCGACTGGCCTACTATGCCGTATTCATCGTCATCACCCTCTATCTCTCCAATGTATGGGGATTCTCCGATATCGAGGCGGGCGTCATTGCCGGCATCTTCTCGGCCATGCTTTACCTGCTACCCCTCTTTGCGGGAGCCTATGCCGACAAGATCGGATTTCGTTCCGCCATCATCCTGGCGTTCGCACTGCTCACCGTGGGCTATGCCGGTCTGGGTATCCTGCCCACCCTGCTCGAGAGCGCGGGACTGGTCGACTATGAGATGACCACCACCTACACCGGCCTGCAGGAGAGCTACCTCCGCTGGTCGATCATCGCTCCCCTGGTGCTGGTGGTGATCGGTGGTGCCTTCATCAAGTCGGTGATCTCCGGCACGGTAGCCCGTGAGACCACTCCCGAGAACAGGGCGCGTGGCTACTCCATCTTCTACATGATGGTCAACATTGGCGCCTTTACCGGCAAAACAGTGGTGGACCCGCTCAGAAGGAGCATGGGCGACCAGGGGCTGGTCTACCTCAATTATTTCTCTGCAGCGATGACCCTCCTGGCACTGATCGCCGTTTACCTCTTCTACAAATCGACAAAAACGGAAGGTAAGGGAAAGAGCTTCCTGGAGATCGGACGCTCCATGGGCAAGGTGTTGCTCAACGGACGCCTGATGCTGCTGATCATCATCGTCAGCGGATTCTGGATGATACAGAGCCAGATGTACGCCACCATGCCCAAGTATGTGATCCGTATGATTGGCGAGAGTGCCTCTCCGGGATGGTATGCCAATGTGAATCCCCTGGTGGTTTTCCTGGCGGTCAACCTTGTCACTTCGCTCATGAAGAAACGAAGCGCCATTGCTTCGATGATGATCGGGATGATCATCATCCCTCTCTCGGCCCTGGTGATGTCGCTCGGATCACAGGTGGGTGAGGCCTATATTCTGGGATTACATCCCGTTGCCTTCATGATGATTGTCGGCATCGCCTTCCAGGCATTGGCCGAGTGTTTCATCTCACCCCGCTACCTGGAATATTTCTCCTTGCAGGCACCCGAAGGGGAGGAGGGACTCTATCTTGGTTTCAGCCACCTGCACTCCTTTTTCTCCTATCTCTTTGCTTTCGGACTCTCCGGCTTCCTGCTCGACAGGTACTGTCCCGATCCGAGGCTCTTTATGAACGAGGCGGGAATCGTCGACACGGTAGCCTATTCAGCTGCCACCCAGCATGCGCATTACATCTGGTACGTCTTTGTAGGCATCGGTGCCATCTCGGCCATCGCCCTCTTCTTCTATGCCCGGATCACCCGCAGTATCGACAGGAAAAAGGAGGCAAACATCTGACGGGTGATTGATGAAAAAAATTCACCCTGCAGTCAAACAAGTCGCTCTGCCGGATGTTATCTAAGATCAGAACAAAATATCAACGTATAAAAAAAACAGAAACTTATGAGACTGGATCTGAGTTCGCACATCACATTGGATCGCGTTCCGAAAAAGTATTACAAGCCGGAAAATGATTTTGAGGAGTACAACCTTGCCCGGTATGAGAAGCTGCCCATTGCCATCTATGAGGAAGCCCGCAAAGCCGCCCAAAAAATCGCCAGGGAGATCGTACAGGAGATGTTGCAGAAACAACAGGCGGGGAAACCCTTTGTGCTCGGTATCAGTGGTGGGGCCTCTCCACTACCGGTATATGAGGAGCTGGTGAAGCAACACAGGGAGAAGGGCGTTAGTTTCCACAACCTATTGGTTTTCAATACCTATGAATTCTACCCCGTGCTCGACTTCGCCTATAGCAACCTGCAGATGCTGAAAGAGGTGTTGTTGGATCACATTGACATCGATCCGGCCCACATTTTCTCTCCCGATGCCACCGCTGAGAAGGAGCTAATCGGAGACAAGTGCGAGGAGTATGAGGCGAGTCTCCAGCAGAGGGGAGGACTGGATTACCTGCTGCTGGGACTCGGCAGCAAAGGTAATGTGGGCTTTAACATGCCGGGCAGCAGCCTTCATTCCCAGACACGGATGGTGATGCTCGACGGTGATTCCCGCAAGGATATCGCACGCAACTTCGGATCGCTTGACAGGGTCCCGGTGAGTGCCATCACCATGGGGCTGGCCGATATGATGAACGCCCGCAAGATAGCCCTGATTGCCTGGAATGAACAAAAAGCGGAAAGCATCCGCGACATTGTGGAGGGTCCCGTTACCGACCTGGTACCGGGTTCCATCCTGCAGACGCATGGTGAAACGAAGGTGTTTGTCGACCTGGCAGCAGCCTCCGAGCTGACACGTATCAGTCGACCCTGGCTGGTGACCAACTGCGAGTGGACCAGTAAACTGATCCGCCGTGCCATTGTCTGGCTTTGCGGCGTGGTGAACAAACCGATCCTGAAGCTCACCAACAAGGACTACAACGACAACGGATTGAGTGAGCTGATCACCCTCTACGGTTCGGCTTACAATGTCAATATCAAGATATTCAACGATCTGCAGCACACCATCACTGGATGGCCCGGGGGTAAACCCGACGCGGATGATACCTACCGTCCCGAACGGGCCAAACCCTATCCCAAACGGGTGATCATCTTCAGTCCGCATCCCGACGACGATGTGATCTCCATGGGAGGCACCTTTCAGCGACTGGTGAGTCAGGGACACGAGGTACATGTGGCCTACCAGACCTCGGGGAATATTGCCGTGGGGGACGAGGAGGTGATCCGTTATATCTCCGTGTTGAACAGCATGCGCAAGAAGTTCACCCCCGAAAACAGGGACCTGCTCGAGAAATATGAACACATCCGCCACTATTTGCTGCATGAGAAGACCAACGAAGATGTGGATACCCCCGATATCCTTTTCATCAAGGGTAGGATCCGTCGCGAAGAAGCCCGTTCGGCCGATCGCTACGTGGGGCTCCCCGAGGAGAATGTACACTTCCTCGACCTTCCCTTCTACGAGACTGGGAAGGTGAAGAAGAACCCCATCAGTGAAAAGGATGTGATGATCGTCAAGGATTTCATCGAGACCATCAAGCCCCACCAGATCTATGTGGCGGGTGACCTGGCCGATCCGCACGGCACACACAAGGTGTGTCTCGATGCCATCCTCGCCGCTGTCGATATGATGAAGGAAGAGGAGTGGTTCAGCGATTGCCGCATATGGATGTATCGCGGTGCCTGGATGGAGTGGGAGATTGACCATATCGAGATGGCGGTACCGCTTTCACCCGAGGAGCTGCGCCAAAAACGCAATGCCATCCTCCGACACCAGTCGCAGATGGAGAGTGCACCCTTCCTGGGTGATGATGAGCGACTCTTCTGGCAGCGATCGGAAGAGAGAAACCGTACTACCGCCGATACCTACTGGAAGCTGGGGCTGGCCTCCTACGAAGCAATTGAGGCTTTTGTGGAGTATGTCCCGGTTCAGTGAGCCGGCACGAAATGTAGCAATTGCCAAGAAACTGTTTCCTTCCGGGGGCAGTTTCTTTGCTTTTGTACCCGCTTGCTCACTTTGGGAGAAAGTACTGACAACTGTCGTTTTTTTATATCTTCTTCTGGGGAAATAGGGAAAATAGTTGTATATTGTGGGCCATATTGTAACATGATAGATGCTGAAAGAAAAGTTTCATATCGAGTTCCTGATGGGAAACGCAACCCAAAACAGCTTATGGCGCATGATCAGTCAGATTGACGGACTCTCGGAGTGGTTTGCCGATGAGGTACTGATGGATGAAACAGAAACACGCTACACCTTTAACTGGGGAAAATCCTCAAACGAGGCACAGATCGTTTGCAACAAACCCCAAACAGTTATCCGTTATCACTGGCTAGACGAAGAGGATGAGAATGTATACTTCGAGTTTTTCCTGCGAAAGCTAGACCTGTCGGGAGAGATGACACTCGAAATTACGGACTTTGCCGAACCCGACGAGAAGGGTGATGCCATCGCTCTCTGGGAGACACAGGTGGAGCTGCTCAAAAGACGCCTCGGGGTGTGATAGCCCATCGTTCCCAGGAGACTGCATTAATCATCTTTACATTTTCAAAACCACGATTCTCCGTTTGATTTTACTATCTTTGTCATCGAATTAACAGATCCTCTTTTGTGCTCCGGATGAATGCATTTTTTCACATAAAGCGGTTATACAGGTATATCCTCACCACCTTTATCCCGCTTTTTCTGATGACTTTTGCCATCTGCCTCTTTCTGGTGCTAATGCAGTTCCTCTGGAAATATGTGGAGGACATGGTTGGTAAGGGACTGGGACTGGATGTGCTGGGGGAAATGTTTTTCTATGCCGCCCTCAACCTGATCCCCATGGCACTGCCACTGGCCATTCTGCTGGCTTCGCTGATGGTATTCGGCAACCTGGGTGAGAATCTGGAGCTCCTGGCCATCAAATCGGCCGGTATCCCCCTGCTCACCACCATGAAGCCGCTCATCATCCTGATTGCCTTCATCAGCGTGGGGGCCTTCTTCTTTCAAAACAACGCCATCCCCAGGATACAGACAAAATTTTATTCCCTGCTCATCTCCATCCGCCAAGCATCGCCTGAGCTGGATGTGCCGGAAGGCGTATTCTACAAGGAGATTGACGGTTACAACCTCTATGTGGGGAAAAAAGACAGGAAGACAGGGATGTTGTACGACGTGCTGATCTATGATGTGGCCAGCGGCTTCAACAACATGGCCGTGATCGTTTGCGACTCGGCCAGGATGAGCATGACCGAAGACAAAACCATGCTCATCTTCACCATGTTTAGCGGACAGCAGTTCCAGAATTTCACCGAGGGATCCTCAACCCGCTACCGTGCCGACTTTGTCCCCTATGCCCGGGAGAATTTCGATACAAAAACCATGATGATCGCTTACGATGCCAATTTCAACCGTATGGGCGAAGAGGTGATAGAGGGAAGCTCAACCAGCAACTATGTCTCCAAAAACCTGACACAGCTGGGCAGCTCCATCGACTCCATGTCGGTGATCCTCGACAGCGTAAACCTTGTGGACAGAAAGCTGATGAGGAACTACTCACACCTCTCATTCCGGAACAGTTATCCCGCACACCAGAAAGACTCGCTCATACTGGCGGCGCTTACCACTGAACAAGAGGTGCCCCGGCCTGACACCCTCCTGCAGTCGATGGAACTATCCTCGCAATCTTCCATACTCTACACCGCATTTCAAAAGGCGGAGAACAACAGCAACGAGTTCCTGTTCCGCTCACTGAACAAAACCACCACACGGAAAACCATCAACCGTCACTGGGTGGAATGGCACCGTAAGTTCACCATCCCCTTTACCTGTCTTCTCTTTTTCTTTATCGGTGCCCCTCTTGGTTCCATCGTCAGAAAGGGGGGACTGGGAACACCCATTGTCATCTCGGTGATCCTCTTTATCATCTATTACATCGTGGAGAATGTTGGATACAAGATGACCCGCGATGGCGTCTGGATGCACTGGTTCGGCATGTGGTTCAGTTCACTCGTCCTACTGCCCATTGGGGTATTTCTCACCCATAAGGCAATGAGCGATTCGGTGATCATGAATGCCGACACCTATGTCCAGCTATTCAGGCGTTTCTTCTTCATTCGCGAGAAACGGAAATATCCGGTCAAGAGCGTGGTGATCGATAAACCCGACTTTGTAGCTGTCAGCCATGCACTGGAAGAGCTATCACAGGAGGCAGACCATATCCTGGAGAAATACAGCAGCTTCACCTACAGAGCCTACTGGAACGACGGAGGTTACGAAAAGGAGTTACGTACCCTTAAGAGCAAGATGGAGATCACGCTGAACCAGGTTTCCAATGCGCGTGACCTTGACATCTTGGCCAAGGCGGAAGAGTTTCCGGTGCTGATCAGTAATGTGCGGATCTTCAGACCCGCCTCGTTACCGGCACGCATTGCCATGTACCTGTTCCCCTTGGGACTCCTGCTCAGACTGCTCTCCTATCCCTTCGAACTGCGCATCAGAAACGACCTGAGAGGCATCAGGCAGCGGGGTGGAGAACTGAATGAGCTGATCAGGAGAGATCATCCAATGATCGGTGATAAAACTGCACAAAAACCAATTGATATAAATGGAAGAAAAATTTACTTTGAACACGATTGAAGAAGCCATTGAGGAGATCCGCAAAGGCAACTTCATCATTGTGGTGGACGATGAAGACAGGGAAAACGAGGGTGACCTGGTTATCGCAGCCGAGTGCATTACACCCGAAAAGATCAACTTCATGGAGACACATGCACGGGGACTGATTTGTGCGCCGGTCACACGGGAGAGAGCCGAAGAGCTGGAACTGCCGATGATGGTTTCGCACAACACCTCCATCCATGCCACTCCCTTCACTGTCTCCATCGATTTGCTCACACATGGCTGTACCACCGGTATCTCCGCATACGACAGGGCACAGACCATTCTGGCGCTGACACGCAAGGAGACGGCCCCCGAGGATTTTGGTCGTCCCGGTCATATCTTTCCGTTGCGTGCCCAGACGAAGGGTGTGCTGCGCAGGGCCGGGCACACAGAAGCAACCATTGACTTTGCCAGACTTGCCGGATTGTATCCGGCGGGAGCTCTTGCCGAGATCAAAAAAGAGGATGGCTCCATGGCACGCCTTCCGGAATTGATGGAGATGGCCCGTAAATTCAACCTGAAGATCGTTTCTGTTGCCGACCTGATCAAATACCGTCTCAAGAGCGAGTCGCTGATTGAGCGGGGGGAAGAGGTTCACCTACCCACAGCCTATGGTGACTTCCGCATGGTGGCGTTCCAGCAGATAACTACCGGCCAGGAGCATGTGGCACTCATCAAGGGCGAGTGGGAGGATGAAGAACCATTGCTCGTGCGGGTACACTCCTCCTGCATGACCGGCGATATCTTCGGATCAATGCGCTGCGAGTGCGGTGAACAGCTGCACAAGGCATTGCAGTTGATCGAGAAAGAGGGCAAAGGGGTACTGGTATACCTCAACCAGGAGGGGCGCGGCATAGGGCTGATGGCCAAGGCGGCGGCATACAAGCTGCAGGAGCAGGGTCTCGACACGGTTGATGCCAATTTGCATCTCGGCTATCAGGCCGATGAGCGGGATTATGGTGTGGGAGCACAGATCCTGCGCAGCCTGGAGGTGCGCAAGATGCGCCTGATGACCAACAATCCCACCAAACGGATAGGTCTTGAGGCATATGGACTGGAGGTGGTGGAAAATGTACCGCTGGAGATAGAACCCAACGCTTACAACCATTTCTACATGGAGACGAAGAAGAAGCGGATGGGACACCAGCTGAAAAGCATCAAGTAGCACCGAAGGGCTTCACAGGAGGATTGGTGTACGACAGCGCAAATGTAACGAACAGGATATGGAGTCGATTTATCTTCTGACCGGAATTGCTGCGGGTGGTCTGATCGCATGGATCATGGCAGTACTCCTTATGCGATCGAAGATGATTCCGAAAGGGGAGCATGAGGCACTGGCAGAGAAGAACCTTTCGTTGCACCGATCACTGGCAACCGTCACGGCTGAGAATAGATCGCTGATGGAAAAGCTTGAAAATCAGAAGAGAGAGATTGAATCCCTGCACAAACAGTTTAACCTGGAGTTTGAACAGATAGCCAACAGGATACTGGAAGAGAAAAGCGAACGGTTTACCCGTCAGAACAGGGACAATCTAGACAACATCCTGAAACCACTCGGAGAGAATATCGACCGCTTTCGCAGAAAGGTGGAGGAGGTATACGTCACCGAAGCCAAGGAACGCTTCTCATTGGGTGAGGAGGTGAAGAAGCTGCGGGAGTTGAATGACCGGCTCAGCGCCGAGGCGGTCAACCTGACCAACGCACTCAAAGGAAACAGCAAGACCCAGGGCGACTGGGGGCAGATGATCCTGGAAAACATTCTGGAGCGCTCCGGACTGGTAAAGGGACGGGAGTACTTCGTACAGGAGTTCCTGCGCGACGCCCATGGCAACACCCTCACCAACGAACAGGGCAGCAGGATGCAGCCTGATGTGATCATCACCTACCCCGATGAGCGAAGGGTGATCATCGATGCCAAGGTGTCACTCACTGCCTATACCAACTATGCGGGCAGCAATGATCCTGAGGAGCAGAAACAACTGGTGGGTGAACATCTGCGGTCGGTGAGAAGACATATCGATGAACTGAGCCGTAAGAGCTACCAGGAGTATGCCCAAACGCTCGACTTTGTGATGATGTTTATCCCCAATGAGCCGGCTTACCTGCTTGCGTTGCAACATGAGGAGTCGCTCTGGCAGTATGCCTACGACAGGAAGATCCTGCTAATCAGTCCCACCAACCTGATCGCTGCCCTCAAGCTGATCGCTGATCTCTGGAAGCGAGAGTACCAAAACCGTAACGCCGTCGAGATCGCCGAACGGGGTGCCGCCCTGTACGACAAGTTTGTCAACTTCGTCGCCTCGCTCACAGAGATCGACACCCATCTCGAGCGGGCGAAACGGAGCTATGAGAACGCCATTGGACAGCTCAAATCGGGTAGGGGCAACCTGATTGGACAGGTGGAGAAGCTTCGTGAGCTGGGTGTGAAGGCGAAGAAATCACTTCCTTCATCTCTTACAGATGAGACGGAATAGCAATCAGCAATCAGCTTTGAACATCAAACCAAATACTATCAAACCATGTACGGAAAAATGCAACAACACCTGCAAGCCGAACTGAAGGCGATTGAGGAAGCAGGGTTATACAAGCGGGAACGGGTTATCGTCACCCCCCAACGTGCGGAGATCAGGGTGGAGTCGGGACAAGAGGTACTTAACTTTTGTGCCAACAACTACCTTGGGTTATCTGATCATCCGCGGTTGATCACTGCAGCATCGAAAGCGCTCGGAGAGCGTGGCTATGGCATGTCGTCGGTACGCTTCATCTGCGGAACACAGGACTATCACAAACGACTGGAACGTACCATTAGCAGCTTCTTCGGTACCGATGACACCATCCTCTACGCTGCCTGCTTCGATGCGAACGGTGGCCTTTTCGAACCCCTCTTCACCGAGGAGGATGCCATCATCTCCGACGCCCTCAACCACGCCTCCATCATTGATGGTGTGCGCCTCTGCAAGGCGAAGCGCTACCGTTATGCCAACGCCGACATGGATGATCTGGAGGAGAAGTTACAGGAGGCACAGGCACAACGCTTTCGCATCATCGTTACCGACGGCGTCTTCTCCATGGATGGAAACGTAGCGCCGATCGACCGGATCATGGAGCTGGCGATACAGTACGATGCGCTGGTGATGGTAGATGAAAGCCATTCCGCCGGTGTGGTGGGTAACACCGGAAAGGGAGTGACCGAACGCTACAACGTGATGGGTGAGGTGGATATCATCACCGGTACCCTCGGCAAGGCTTTCGGTGGTGCTATTGGTGGCTTTACAACCGGGCGGCAGGAGATCATCGACATGCTGCGCCAGCGTTCCCGTCCTTACCTCTTCTCCAACTCCATACCGCCCCTGGTAGCAGCGGCAGGCATTGAAGCATTTCAACTGCTGCAGGAGTCGAACGAGCTCCAGGAGAAGCTGCATGAAAACGTGGACTATTTTGTGAGCCGCATGAAGGGGGCCGGATTCGACATCAAGCCTACCCAGTCGGCCATCTGCGCCGTGATGCTCTATGATGCAAAGCTGTCGCAACAGTTCGCTGCCGATCTGCTGGAGGAGGGAATCTATGTCACCGGCTTCTACTACCCCGTGGTGCCGAAAGAGCAGGCACGTATCCGGGTGCAGCTCTCCGCCGGACACCGACGCGATCACCTGGATAGGGCAATCGCCGCCTTTATCAAA
>Ga0265294_10005513_pt1 | contig 15431 bp, 11 predicted proteins | sample MunlanPumphouse3_FD_192504 | JGI IMG/M metagenome (GOLD analysis project Ga0265294, IMG submission 192504) | Groundwater microbial communities from a municipal landfill in Southern Ontario, Canada - Pumphouse #3 | ecosystem: Environmental > Aquatic > Deep subsurface > Groundwater | place... | reverse complement strand
CAACCTACAACCTACAACCTACAACCTACAACCTACAACCTACAACCTACAACCTACAACCTACAACCTACAACCTACAACCTACAACCTACTCACTAATGACCAATCTAAGACCAATCGGCACTTCCAATCTATCAACATTTTCTCTTATAAGATAAGGCATTTCACCATTGCTTATGGTTAATTCATTTTTTTCTAAGATATAATCATACTTTCTAAGCCCATAATCACTATTTAAAGCCACATTAAGGCTCAACATGAAGCTGAGCCATTGAACTATCCAAGTATCAGGAAGAAGCTCTTTATACTTGCTTAAATCATTTGCATCAGGTAAGCAGTTCTTTGAAAATTTTATCATGTGTGCAATCAATACTTTATCTTTGTGACTAAAACCATAATTAAGACCATTTAATATATAGTCAAAACTACTTTCACTAAATTTATAAAAATTAAGATTTATCCCTACGCTATGAAGCTTTGAGGCTACAATCAATAAAGAGTTATATCTATTGTCAAGATTGTGCAAAGGCTTCAGTGCTTGAAAGATATTCGTAGCATTATTGCCAAGATATGATGTGATTTTACTATCTAGTTCAAATCTATCTATAAATGTTCTTACACTTACATTGAAATTTGCTGGAAATTTATCATTTTGATTTCTAAGTAAATCACAAAGATAAACCCCTTCTCTCACACCAACACCACTTGTAACAATACTTTCTATACCAAAATAGTCCAATATTGTATCAAATATGAAAGTCCCCTCTTTTATAGTATCAAATCTATCTCGTTTGACACCTAACTTTTTAAGGTCGCTTTCAGATTTTGCATTTTTTATATCATCAAAGTCTTTTTTGTGGTCTTTATATTTATATTCAAAACCATGAACCAAATCAACTGGATAATCACTATTATATATAAAAAGTTTACTAATAGCTCTGATACTTCCACCTATTCCCACTACTGTAGAAATATCTTTTATATGTTCATAAGATACTTTTAGAAGTTGTTTTAGAATATACTTTTTTGCACCATCTAAATCATCTTTATCAAAAAACAACTCTTTTAATCTAACAGTACCAATATCAAGTGATACGAAGTCAACTATTTTTTTATTTTTTACTATAGCAAATTCTGTACTTCCACCACCAATATCAACTGTCACGAAATCTTCGACATGCAGAAGATTGAGTGCAGCAACACCACCATAATAAGCTTCTTTAGAACCATCAATTACTTTGATATTTAATCCTAGTTCACTTCTTACTCTTGATACAAATTCTGATTTATTTGGAGCATCTCTCAAAGCACTAGTTGCAACACAAAGGATTTTTCTTGATTTTAGGGCACTTGAAATACTCAAAAATGATTTCAAAGCCTCAAATGCTCTTTGCATTGGAACTTCTTGTAAGTTTCCACCATTTTGGTAGCTTCCTTCGCTAATCTTTACTTTACTTTTTGTTTCGTTGATTAGATGAAAACCAAAACGGCTTGTTTTGTTGAGTACTACCATTCTCATTGAGTTAGACCCAATGTCGATGATAGTTGTAATTTTAGCCATAATTCTTAATTATCTTCTTCTTGAAGTTGTTCATATTTGAATCTAAGTTCTTCCATGCTCTCTTCGTTGTCAGAATCTAGTATAATACAATCAACTGGACAAACCTCAATACAAGCTGGCTCTTCATAATGACCAACACACTCTGTACATCTATCAGCATCAATCACATATATTGGATCGCCCTCTTCTATCGCCATATTTGGGCATTCTTCCCTACAAGCATCACATGCAATACATTCATCAGTTATCATTAAAGACATTTATAACCTCTTAGTTTTATTTTTATTATGGATTTATATCTAAACTTCTGTTATAAACTCTTTAAGTTTAGTAAATATTTCAAAATTCTTTGAAATTAATAAAAACTTATTATTCTCGAATCTATATAAATCTTTCGTCATAAAAAATCCAGCTTTCAAATCATACTCTCTCATCTTACCACCAAATAGGACAAACTGGTAATTATGAGCATTTGCAAGAGTTAGTGCAACTGCACCTGGACTTCTATATTTGATATCTAAATTTGTCAAAATTTCACATATTTTTGGGAATTTATAAGCTCTTTCAAAAACCCCAATTTTTGGATTTTTACTCTCTAGAAGCAAAATTTCTTTGTTTGTAGCCAAATCATATACAGTTTTATCTTTCCCATCATACACAATACACTCACCATTACAAAAATTGGCAATCACAGCCAAAGTGACTTCACCATTTATTTCATATGAAACTGATGAGCCAAAATAAGGCAATCTTGACATGAAATTATCACTACCATCTAGGGGGTCGATCACGAATTTTGAATGTTGAATTTTGGATGTTGAATTAGAAATAATAAGTCCGCTTTCTTCGGATAATATATCACCAAAATAGAGTAAGTGTTTGACAAAAATAGCTTCGGCTTTGAGGTCAATTACAGATGAGTTGTCTCCACCAGCACCTATTATGCCAGTGTAGCCAAAATCATCTGCTTTTAAAGAATTATTTATATAGTAAAAAACCTCTTTATTTGCATCAATTATCGCCTGTAATATTTCATTCATCTTTTTCCATTTTGTGTATTTGGTGTATTAGTAATAGAACCTAGATTCTGAGTCAAGCTCAGAATGACAATAAAACCGTCAAGCTCAGAATGACAGCCGTCACTCAGAACTCAGAACTCAGAACTCAGAAATGACAAAAAATCGTCACTCCGAACTTGATTCGGAGTCCCCTCCCCACTAATCACTAAAAACTAATTCCCAAAAAATTTCACAATCTCAAAAGCTGCATTTCTTCCATCAGCTGTAGCAGTTACTGCCAAATCAGCACCTCTTACAGCGTCTCCACCAGCATAAATCTTTGGATTTGAGGTTTGGTAGTTTTCATTTGTTTTGATACCATTCCACTTATCAAGCTCTATTGAACTGTTTTTGATAAATTCTGGTACTTCTTGGTCAAATCCAAGGGCATAGATGATAATATCAGCATCTTCTATATACTCGCTTCCCTTTATATTTACCAAACTTCCTCTTTTTCCAGAAGTTGTATCTTGTTCTGTTTTGATAAGCTCTATTCCAGTAGCTAAATCGCCTTGAGTCATTATCTTGGTAGGTGCTACATTGAAAACAAATTCTACGCCCTCTTCTTTTGCATTTACTACTTCTTTTTTGCTTCCAGGCATTGATGCTTCGTCTCTTCTATATAGACATTTGACAGTTTTTGCACCCTCACGGACACTGCTTCTTACGCAGTCCATCGCAGTATCTCCACCACCGATAACTACTACTTTTTTATCTTTTACATCAATAAAATTGTCCGTCATCATACCGAAATTTCTTTTTTGAATACAAGTCAAAAACTCCATAGCTAAGTGAACATTTGAAGATTTTTCACCTTCAAGTCCTGCAGTTTTACCTTTTGTCGCACCAATTCCTACGAATACTGCATCAAAATCTTTTGTCAAATCTTCAAAACTCTTGTCTTTGCCAATTTCACAGTTTAAGTGGAGCTTCATTCCCGCACCTAAAAGCCAATCAACTCTTCTTTGAACTTTGCTTTTATCAAGTTTAAACCCAGGTATTCCAAAAGTCAAAAGCCCACCAGCCTTGCCAGAACGCTCAAAAACCTCTACAGCTATACCTTTTCGTAGTAAAAATGTAGCAGCGCTTAGTCCTGAAGGTCCACTACCAATAATAGCTACTTTTTTCTTGCTTGTAATTGGAGGAAATGTTGGTTTGTATCCATTTTCAAATGCTTTTTCACTTACATAAGTCTCAACAGCCCCAATAGTAATAGCACCATGTGTATCATTTAGAGTACAATCACCCTCACAAAGTACATCATGTGGACAGATTTTTCCCAAAATCTCAGGAAATGGTGATGTTTCATTTGACAATTGAAAAGCAAGTTCCAAATCATTTGTTGCAATTTGTTTTAGCCAATTAGGGATAAAGTTATGTAAGGGGCATTTATTGTGACAATATGGGTCACCGCACCCTATACATCTACTAGCTTGTCTTGAATTTTCATTCTCACTCATAAGCTCATAAACTTCATCAAAGTCTTTCAATCTTTGTAGAACATCTCTTTTTTCAGGATTTCTTCTTTTTATATCAGTAAATTTTAGCATCTTAATTAATCTCCATCTGCTGGATTTAGTGGTAATACAGTCATATTTTTTGGTTTTACAAGCCAAAAATTTCTAATCTCCGCACGGAAATTTTCTATCATCTCTTGTGCTTTTTCACTTTGTGTTTCATTCACATAATCACGAAGAAGTTTTTTGAGATAGATTCTCTCACGCTCTGTATCATCTGTATCTATTCTTATAGCTTCAATAAGCTCTTGGTTCATTTTGTCTATAAAAGTATGATGTTCATCATAAACAAATGCAAGTCCACCTGTCATACCAGCACCAAAATTGATACCAGTATTACCCAAGATTACTACAATTCCACCTGTCATATATTCACAAGCACTATCCCCTGTACCTTCAACTACAGCAATAGCACCTGAGTTTCTTACAGCAAATCTCTCTCCAACAGCAGCTCTAACATAAAGTTTCCCACCAGTTGCACCATATAATGATGTATTACCAGCTCCACCGAAGTTTTCACCTTGAAGTTTTGGAGTAATTACTATCTTTCCACCATGCATACCTTTTCCTACATAGTCATTTGCTACACCACTAAGATATATTGACATACCTTTGCTTAAAAATGCACCAAAAGATTGTCCAGCTGTCCCTTTTAGACTGATATTAATAGAATCTTCTTTCAATCCATCATCACCGTAATATTTGGCTATATGACCAGATATCAATGCACCAAAACTTCTATTTAAGTTGGTAATATTGCTAGATATTTTTATAGGACTAGTCTGGTTTTCTATTGTTTTGTGTACTTTCTTCAAAATTTCTTTTTCAAACTCATTCTTATCAAAAGGCTCATTTGCCGCTACTTGACAAGTATCTACACCATCTAATTTTCTCAAAATATTACTAAAATCAAACTTCTTAGCAAACTCATCATCAATAACTTTTAGTAAATCACTTCTTCCTATGATTTCATCTATTGATTTGTAGCCCAAAGTTGCAAGAATTTCTCTTACTTCTTCTGCTATAAATGTAAAATAAGCTATCAATCTTGCTACAGTTCCACCAAAATGACCTCTTAAATCTTCATCTTGAGTAGCAACCCCTACACTACATTTATTTGTGTGACAAATTCTAAGTATTTTACAGCCAAGAATTGTAAGTGCAGCTGTACCAAAAGCATAGCTTTCAGCTCCAAGCATCGCAGCTTTTACCACATCAAGTCCAGTTTTTAGTCCACCATCTGTTTGAAGATGTACCATTTGTCTTAGATGGTTTGCTTTTAGTGCGTTGTGAGCTTCGGATAGACCTAGCTCCCAAGGATTTCCAGCGTGTTTGATAGATGTAAGTGGAGCTGCCCCTGTACCACCATCACCACCACTTATGATGATTTTATCTGCGTAAGCTTTTGCTACACCTGCTGCTATTGTACCAACACCAAGGCTTGATACCAATTTCACAGCGATTACTGCTTCAGGATTTACCTGCTTAAGGTCAAAAATCAACTGAGCCAAATCCTCAATAGAATAAATATCATGGTGCGGTGGAGGTGAAATAAGTGTCACACCAGCTACTGTATGTCTAAGTTTAGCGATAAGTCCAGTTACTTTGTATCCTGGAAGCTGTCCGCCCTCACCTGGTTTTGCACCTTGAGCTACTTTGATTTGAAGTTCTTGTGCGTTTCTTAGATATCCTGGAGTCACACCAAATCTTCCTGAAGCTACTTGTTTTATCTTAGAGTTTTTGATAGTTTTGAATCTCTCTTTATCTTCTCCACCCTCTCCACAGTTGCTTTGTCCGCCTATTGTATTCATAGCAGTTGCTATTGCTTCGTGAGCTTCTGGAGATATAGAACCAAGACTCATAGCAGCACTTGCAAATCTTTTGAAAATATCTTCTTTTGACTCAACTTCTGATATATCGATAGATTTTCTATCACTATTGAACTCAAAGAAATCTCTTATCATTTTATTTTTTCTATTTTGTACCATATTTTTTAAAGTATCAAAATCAGTAATACTATCAAAATCAGTTGCTTCTTTGTTGTGCATTGCTTTTGTCACAGCTGGACCATAGTCGTGATATTCACCACCATCTATGTATTTATAAATACCGCCTACTTTCAAAGGTAAGATATGGTTATTGTCATAAAATGCACCAAAATGAGCACTCTCTAACCTTTTTTCTATATCACTATAACACAATCCTGCCAAATCACTATGACTCTCACTAAAGCACTCTTGCACTATCTTATCGCTAAGACCTATCACATCAAACAAGCCAGAATTTCTATAGCTTGCAATTGTAGAAATACCCATTTTTGACATAATTTTCAAGATTCCAGCATTTATTGCTTTTTGAGAATTTTTCAGTTTTTGTTGCATTTCAAATACTGATATGTTTTTTCTATCATAAATAGCTACAATAGAAGAATACAGCATATATGGATATATTGCACTAGCTCCATATCCAATAAGTACCGCAGCACTATGAGCATCATAAACTTCACCACTAACAGCTACTATTGAGACATTGTGTCTTATATCAAATTTCAAAAGATATTGATTGATATACCCGACAGCCATAGCTATTGGGATGATTTTATTGTTTTCATCCACACCTCTATCATCAAGAATTATAATACTTGTCCCTTTTTGAACACTTTTTACTACCTCTTCACCTAGAGTTTTCAAAGCTTTTTCCAAATCAGTTGTAAATGTAGTTGAGAAAGTTTTGTTTTTGTAATATTGATCAAATCTTGGATGAGTTTTGTCACCAAAAGACTTTAGAATATCAAAATTTTCTTTCATAAGAATGGGAGTACTTGATTTTAGTCTTTTTGCATATACCGCATCTTCATCTAGAATATTGTGGATTCTACCAAATCCAGTATTTAAGCTCATTACTACTTTTTCTCTATATGGGTCTATTGGAGGGTTTGTAACTTGAGCGAATTTTTGTCTAAAAAAGTCTGTAAAATTTCTCTGAACAGTAGAAAAAGCAGCTAGCGGAGTATCATCACCCATACTTCCTACCGCTTCTTTACCATCTTTTGTCATAGGCTCGATTACTTGGTCTATTGCTTCATAAGTGATATTGAAAAGTTTTTGTTTTTTTGATAAATCTTTCAATTTATAATCAGCCAAATCCAAAAACGAATCATCAATATATTCTTGTAAATATTCCATATCATGGCTTAGCCATTTTGAATAGTTTTGTGAAGATTTTAGATAGTTGTTGATATCTTTGTCTTTCAAAACAACACCGTGTTTTAGGTCAAGTCCTATCATTTGTCCGCCACTTAGTCTTCCACGCTCTAGGATTTGGTCTTCATCTATATCAATAGTACCGTACTCACTTGTAATGATAATTCTATCGTCTTTTGTGATGATATATTTTGAAGGTCTAAGCCCGTTTCTATCAAGAACACACCCTATATATCTTCCATCAGTAAGACTCACAGCCGCTGGTCCATCCCATGCTTCTTGTGCTGTTGATGTATATTCATAAAACGCTCTCAAATCACTATCCATATGAGGTGCATTTTGCCAAGGAGCTGGTATCAAGCTTCTAGCTGATTTGAAGAAATCTAGTCCATTTACAATCATAAATTCAAACATATTATCCAAACTAGCACTATCACTTCCACCATCTTGTAAAATAGGGAATATTCTTTGCAATTCTTCATCAGTAAATACATTTGATTTTAAATTTTCTGATTTTACTTTTACATTAAATCTATTTGCTTCTACTGAGTTTATCTCACCATTGTGAGCTATACTTCTAAAAGGCTGTGCAAGCTTCCATTTTGGCAATGTATTAGTAGAAAATCTTTGATGAAAAAGTGAAAATGTAATTGTAAAATCTGGATCTTTTAAGTCTGTATAAAACTCTTTGATATGCGTAGGCATCAAAAGACCTTTGTAAGAAATCACTTTTGATGAAAATGTAGGGATATAAAAACCTTCTTTGTTTTTCAGCTCATGCTCACACTCTTTTCGTGTAAGATATACCATAGCATCAAATCTATTAGTTGATACCAAAGAATTTGGAGTAACGAATACTTGTATAATATTTGGCAATGTATCAAGAGCTAGCTTACCAAGGGCATCTTTATTGATAGGGACAACTCTACTAAATAAAACTTTTAAGTCATTTCTAGCACAGTGTTTTTCAAAAATCTCAATATCACTTAGCTCTGGTGCAAAAATCATAGCTACAGCATACATATTTGGTAAATCTACACCATTACTTAGTGCAATTTTTCTCATAAATTGTTCAGGCATAGAAAGAAGTAATCCGCATCCATCACCACTCTTACCATCAGCTGCTATTGCACCCCTGTGCATCATTCGTTCTAGTGAAGTAATAGCATCTTGAAGATTTTGATGAGTTGGTTTACTTTTCAAACTAGCAAGTAGTCCGAAACCACAGTTATCTCTAAAAGAAGTTAATAAATCTAAATTACATCCCATTTTAGTCCTTTGAGTGACAAAATTGTAAATGTTACAAATTTGTTATAAATTGCGATATTATACCTAAATTTAGCGTATTTTTGTCAACCAAACTGTATAGTTTTTATACAGTTTTACGGAACCCTAGTCTCTGACTGGGCTTGTCTTAGCTTTTCTTCAAAGTGACTCTTTCCAACAGTTGACTAAATTTTCTAAAAATATTTTTATTTTATCATCTTTTATACTAAAGTCTTCTATCTCTTTTTTTGTAGTTTTAATAGATGTGATACATTCATCCAATATTTCCAGATATTCTTTGTTTGACAATCCACAACTTTGTTTTGCGAAAGCCTTATATGTTTTTTCACTCCACCATAGCTTATCATCTCCCATTTTTAGAGCTGGTATATCGTTTTTGATATACAATGTAGTAGTTATTACATCATAAATAGGAGCCAACAAACTATCATTAAAATCATTTTCATATACAATACCATAATTTTTGAGATGTCCATCTCCATTTTGCAACAAATGATTCATAATTATAGCTTTGAAAAATATTTTTAGACTATCTTTTCTTTTTTGAGGTGGGATTATGTCTTTGATTACCCTAGTACACTCTTCATAACTACCGTCATATTTTTGCTCAGTGCCACGGGCAGTAAGTACACACATATCTTCAAATCCAAAATAACTATTATCTTCTTTGACATCAAATCTTTTCATAACAAACATACTCAAATCATCACTTATATAAAACTCAGGGGTTGTAAGTCCAGCATTTTGAATAGCTCTCATACAAAAATATTCATTTAGTCCAAGATTTGGATAGTTTGATTCCCAAGATTTTACTATGTAGTGTTCAAATTTCATTGTAGTTTTGTTGTGTGCTTGAAGTAAAAGCTTTGGTTGTATTCCTGATATACCTGAGCGAATAGCAAATTTATCCATCAATTCATCAAATAAATTTTGTTTAGAGGAATTCAAAATCTCATCAAGACTAATTTTATCATCGCATTCAATAATCTTATCAAATTTTACACGACCCAACATATACGGACCAATGAGTCTTAATAAATTCAAATCATCCATAGTTTGAATTTTTGCAAAGTGGTTTTTAATAGCATCTTTCAATGCACCCTCAGGAAGATTCATTTGAAAAATAGGATGTAATTTTTTACTATCCCAACTTGCATTTCTAATTGGCATAGTGAGACTTACTACATCTTTTGCATCTTGGATATAATTGAACACATATTTGGCTTCTTCATACACAAGATTCCCAGTATGTCTTTTATTGGTATAAACTTTTATATTATCGTTGTTCATTTTGTAGTTCTTCTAATGTTTTTGGGCGACCCTTTGGTCTTATACTTAGCTCATATCCCAACAAATCCAAAATCACATCAACCTTTTTGATTCCAACTTCATCTATAAAGCCATTTTCTATTTTTGATATAGTGCGTTTTGTAATGCCACTATATTGTTCCATATCATCTTGAGAATACTTTTTTTCTTTTCGCAAAAGTTTTATTTCATTACCAAGTTGTTCCAAAGTCATAACTTTTCCTTACAAAATATGAATTATACTTCATATTATAGTACCAATAAGCTTAAATAAGAATTATACTTCATATTCATATATGCCTTTTTGGAACCCCAGTCTCTGACTGGGCTTGTCTTAGCTTTTCTTCAAAGAAACCAGAGAAATCTGGCGTTCCAATAAAGACTAATTCAAATGATGATTAAACTCAGGTACTATTTCTTTGAGTTTTTCCAATTTATCCTCGCAGTTGATAAGCTCAAATATATCATGGTTTAGTTTGGCTATATCATAATGTGTCATTCCAGCGACCGTGATAGACTCGTAGTCTGTTTTTGCTTCGCTATCATCTATCAGTAGCTCTTCATATAGTTTTTCTCCAGTTCTTAGTCCTGTGAATTCTATTTTTATATTTTCTTTTCCACTTAAATCTATCATTTTTTGTGCTAAATCTACTATTTTGATAGGTTCTCCCATATCAAGGATAAATATCTCTCCACCTTTGCCCAAACTTGCAGCTTGAAGTACTAGCTCACAAGCTTCTGGGATAAGCATAAAGTATCTTGTGATATCTGGGTGTGTGACTGTTATTGGTCCACCATTTGCAATTTGAGTTTTGAATTTTGGTATTACACTCCCACTACTTCCAAGAACATTTCCAAACCTTACTGCTACTATCTCGGTATTTTCTGGTGTATTGATATTTTGTGCATATAGTTCGCAAATTCGTTTTGTTGTACCCATCACATTTGTTGGTCTGACTGCTTTATCTGTAGAAATAAGAACAAATTTTTTGACATCGTGTTTTATAGCACAATCTATTGTATTTTTTGTACCTATGATGTTGTTGATGATAGCTTCAGTTATATTTTCTTCCACCAAAGGTACATGTTTGTAAGCTGCAGCGTGTATTACAATATCAGGCTTGTACTTTTCGAAAGTTCGATCAAGTAGTTCTTTATTTATCACTGATTGCATGATATGAACTGGCTTATATTTACAAAGCTCTTCACTTATTGCATACAAGTTGTATTCACTGTGATCTAGTAATATCAGCTGTTTTGCTCCAAATATAGCACACTGTCTTGATATCTCACTTCCTATACTTCCACCAGCTCCTGTGATAAGTACTTTTTTGTCTTTTATGAAGTTTTGAATCAGTTGTTTATCCAAATCTTTTGGGTGGCGAGCTAGTAAATCTTCTACACTTATATCTTTAAGCTGTATAGAAAAGTCTTTATCTCTCAATATCTCTCTAAAAGAAGGTAAAATCTTTATTGTTTTAAAATATGGATTTAGGTTATCATATATATATTTTATTCTATCAGTCGAAGCTGAAGGCATAGCAACTACAAGTAAATCCAATTTACCATTTTTTGAAATAACTTCTTTGAGTTCATCTTTTGATAAAATCTTTACACTATCGATAGAGCGTTTTTGTAATATTTTATCATCATCTACAAAATAAACCACCTTATATTCACTATTTCTAAACTCTTCTTCAAGCTTTATACCAGCCTTGCCAGCACCATAGATAACCACAGATTTTGTCTTAGAAACTCTTGATCTATTGATAATATAATGATAAGAATACATAGCAAAATTGATACTAAAAAGATACAAAAACAATTCAGATGCCAAAAGAGCCAAAGGTATTTTAGTATATAAAAATGGTACATATATACAAAAAGCTACAATATAAACTATGGCTTTTATCAAAAATGTCCTCTGAGTAGCCTTGGACCAAGAAAGTGAGTAGTCTTTCAATATAATGATAGATGATAACATCCTAACACCTACAATAAACATCACTATCTCTATCATAAAAGGTTTTTTGAAGATAAGAAAAGTCCACCAAAATGTAACAAATGTTAAAAACAAAATAACTAAAAAATTTAATATTCTTTTATCTATAAAAAACACTATTCAAACCTTTTTTGAGCATCTACATATTTCATATTAAGTGATAATACCATAATTGCAATAAAAAAAGCTATAAATACATTTGATACAAAATAAACTATCACAAAAAGAGATATATTTAAAACAATAGAATAATTCGTAACTTTATAATGACTCCAGCCAGATTGGGTAAGTCTTTGATAAGCGTGTTTTTTGTGGGCTTGGGATAATCTCTCGCCATTAAGCTTTCTTCTTATCAAAGTCACAGTAGCATCAAACCAAAACAACCCAAACAACACTATCCAAATCCAAAGATTTGATGACTCAGTATTTGCAAAATAGATGGTAATAATAGCTATATTGTACCCAAGAAGTGTACTACCAACATCTCCCATAAAAATCTTCGCTTTATTCCAGTTCCAATACAAAAACCCAGCAACGCAAGTAGCCAAAACTCCAAAAAAAGAATCTCCAAAAAGAATTAGACCAGCAAGACCCAAGAATACAAACATACTACCTACATAACCGTTTATTCCATCTATGAAATTGGTCAGATTTATATACCAAACTATTAGCAAAAAAGCAAAAAGATTGGTAAACAACTGATTTTCTATAGTAAATAACCCAAAATCAATACTTCCAAGCCCACCGATAACCATCAAGCCTACAATTGCTACTACAGACTGAACCATAAGTCTTATCTTTGGGCTAAGCTCATACAAATCATCAAAAAAGCTAACAATAGAGATAAATACACCAGCCATAAATGCATAAAAAAGCGTAGTGTCTATGCTATCAGTAAAATACAAATACACAAGCCCCATAAACCAAGTCACAGCTATAGCGATACCTCCACCATGAGGAGTAGGAACAGTATGAGAGCTTCGCTCATTTACTTGTGCTACAAGTGATTTTTTGATGTAAAAGTTTTTTATAAGATATGTAAATGTAAAAGATAATAAAAATAAAATTATATAAATCATTAAATTGACTTTTTTCCTTTTTCTTATATAATACCAATAAATAATAATCTGAAGATTATAGCATAAAATACTTAATATTAAAATCAAACCAAATATGTGTTTGTCTTATGGAACCCCAGTCTCTGACTGGACTTGTCTTAGAAAACCAGTCTTGTGCTTGCACTCTCTGTGAGAAAGACTGGCGTTCCATATTGCTTATTGAAAATAATCCTCAGTGCCATATGTTGTGGACTAATACATTTACTTGACTTCTTTTTAATTATTTGATACAATGTCACTACAAATCGCCTTCGTGCGCACCCTTTGGATCTTCCAAAGGGGTAACAATCAGTCTTAACAATTCATTTTGAAGTTCAAAAAAGTTTTCCTTTGATATCTGACCATCTCTAAACTTAGCTCTTTTGATATCAAACAATCTTAATTGAGAAAGTATCGCAAAACTTCTAGTATTATCTTTATATTCAAAATTATAATGAAATTTATCAAATTTTACTTGTGAAGTAAGAGGAATACCTAAAAAAACATGTTTATTGAATTTTCTGTACACTAAAACAGGTCGTAAAAAATCTTTGCCTCCATCTTGCTCAAAACCAATGTTAGCACCAACATACATAAAAAATATATCTCTTTCTCTAAAGCGAAAGTTTATTTTATCATTATGTAGTTGTTCTTTTATATTATTCCAACTACTGAAATCTTTATCTCTCATACACTACCCACTTAATTTTTATACTATTTTCGCTATAATGCTAACCTAATCCCCCAGTAAGTCTTTATTTGAAACAAAGTTATGCTTGGGGTTTTTATTAGCTACTTATTTTAGCTTTACACTAACAAATCATAATTTATAAAATTATACAACAAAATACTTAAGTTTTAAAATCAAACCAAATCTAAACTTGTCTTACGAAACCCCATTTTTAACTGGGCTTATCCTAAAGATTACCAGATAAATCTGGTGTTCCCTTATAAACTCAAAACTTAGCCAACTAAACCAGATTTTCATAAATCTCAAAAACTATTGATATAATAGTCCTCCATTCAACATTTAACATTCAAAATTATTTTGCTTCCTGCAAAGCCACTTGAGCCTGTGATTAATAGTTTTACGATTATTTGACCTTTGTTTTATATTTTTGATTTGGGCTTTTTGGTTTATCTGGTATAGTGAGTTCCAAAAGTCCTTGTTCAAACAATGGACTTAAAACATTCTGCCTAAAATATGTTTTATGTTTCATTCCAACAAAGTCCATAATTTCTTTCGTTGTCTTTGGTTCTTTGCAAAATTCTAATATAGCTTGGTCAGTAGCTTGGTCAGTAGCTTGGTCAGTAGCTTGGTCAGTAGCTTTAGCTTCAAATATTTTTTCACTAGAATAAAAAATATTTCTCATAAAGTTTTGACTAATTTCAAAACTATCTTTTCCATAAACTTCTAATATTCTACCTAGTCCAGAGCCTAGATGCTCCACTAACTCAACATCTTTAAATACTCTCATTAGTTCTCGGTTTATAGGTTTTGAATATCCTGCAAAAAAATCTTCAAGATTTTTAATAGTTGAAATACCACCACTTGAAGTTATCTCTATTCTGTCACTGTATATCTCAAAGACAGGTGGTAATTCTGTAGTGTAATCATTGTGAACTATTGCATTTATAACAGCTTCTCTAAGAGCCACTTTATTCCACAAAGGTGTTTCTACTCTAGTTTTATGAGTTATCTGTGCAGCTGTTTTGTTTTCTATATCTAATTTATCCAAAACTTTATGGGTAGCCTTGATGAGTGAACAATACCCATACTCATTGTTTTCTATCAAGTCTATTTTGTTTTTACCAGAATATTTTGCCACTTTTATAGATGTTCCATTTGTATCAGCAAGTAAATATGCTACATAGTTATAATGTCCATCTTCGGTCAAAAGTTCCAAGTTGGAAGCAAACTTATCATTTAGTTTTAAGCCTTTTTCTTCATAGTAGATTTTAAGTTGTTCAAATGTCAAATCTTGACGATGTGATTTGATTTTGCTAAGTGAATTTCTAACTCTTCTGGCAAATAAATCTTCTATCATGGCTTGACTCATAGGTTCACTACTACTTCCTATACGGATATAGCAACCTTTTTCTGACATACCATTTTTTCTGATATAATAAGGAGTTTCTCTACCACTTGCAACTATTATTTTTATAACATATTTGTTTTCTATAATTTCCAAGATAACTTCAAATAGTCCTAAGCATGATGGAGAAATATTATGTTTTAGTCTATCTTTTATTTTAAGCTGATATTCATCTGGATTTTCACATCCCACTACGATACCATTTACATCCACACCAATATATATCAAACCACCCTCATGGTAGTTCAAAAAGCTACAACCTCCTTTTCTAAACTATCTGTTAAAGTTTTTTTGAATTCTAC
>Ga0265294_10005512_pt1 | contig 15434 bp, 14 predicted proteins | sample MunlanPumphouse3_FD_192504 | JGI IMG/M metagenome (GOLD analysis project Ga0265294, IMG submission 192504) | Groundwater microbial communities from a municipal landfill in Southern Ontario, Canada - Pumphouse #3 | ecosystem: Environmental > Aquatic > Deep subsurface > Groundwater | place... | reverse complement strand
ATAAGTCTTTGTCTTTTTTGAAGAAAAGTAAATACAATTTAGTCGGCTCACATGTTGGTATATCCGAAACATTGGAGTCATCAGAAATTCAACCTTTTGTTGATAAATTAGTTGATTTTTATCTTTCAGGTGAATATGCAAAAGTCATAGTTATCTATAATGAATTTAAGTCAGTTATTGCTCAAAACATAGTATCTGAAGAGTTGTTGCCAATAGAAATGTCTGATTTTAAAGAAATAGCGGTAGCTGAAAAAGATGAGTTTATCTTTGAGCCTAGCCAGCCTTTTTTGATGGATACATTAGCAAAAAGATATATTTATTCTAAAGTTCAAAGATATTTATTAGAAAGTGGAACTGCGGAACAAGGCTCAAGAATGACTGCCATGGAAAGTGCAACAGATAATGCTGGCGACTTAATATATAAACTAACCTTGTTATTTAATAGAGCAAGACAGAGTGCAATTACTACAGAGCTAACAGAGATTGTTGCTGGCGCTGAAGGTATGAAATAATAAATTAACTAAGAGGAGGATGAGATAAGATGCAAAAAGGAAAAGTTATTCAAATTATCGGACCGGTTGTAGATATTAGATTTGAAAGGGATTGTTTGCCAAAGCTGTATCATGCTGTGGAAATCTGGAATGATGGCAAAAAAATCGTTTTAGAGGTTATGCAACATTTAGGTGATGATGTTGTTCGAGCTGTATCTATGACATCCACGGATGGATTAGTTAGAGGAATGGAAGCTGTGGATACTGGCAATTGTATAACTGTTCCTGTTGGTTCTCAAACTTTAGGAAGAATTCTCAATGTTACGGGCGAAACTGTAGACTTTGGTGAACAGCTTCATGGGGAAAGATGGTCAATTCACAGAGAGGCGCCTAAATTAGAAGACCAAAGTACAACTACTGAGATGTTCGAAACTGGTATAAAAGTTGTAGACCTTTTAGCTCCTTATCCAAAAGGAGGAAAGATTGGATTATTTGGTGGTGCTGGTGTAGGAAAAACAGTTCTTATCATGGAGCTTATCCGTAATATTGCTAAAGAACATGGTGGATATTCTGTATTTGCTGGTGTTGGTGAAAGAACAAGAGAAGGTAACGACCTTTGGTTAGAAATGAAAGACTCTGGCGTTATTGATAAAACAGCTCTAATTTATGGACAAATGAATGAGCCTCCGGGGGCTCGTTTTAGAGTTGGACTGACTGGATTAACAGTTGCTGAATATTTTAGAGATGTAGAACACAAAGACGTTTTGTTATTTATAGATAATATTTTTAGATTTGTACAAGCTGGTTCCGAAGTATCAGCGTTATTAGGAAGAATGCCATCTGCTGTAGGTTATCAGCCAACTCTTGGTACTGACATTGGTGATTTACAGGAAAGAATCACTTCTACAAAGAATGGTTCAATTACGTCTGTGCAAGCGATTTATGTTCCGGCAGATGACTTAACTGACCCAGCTCCTGCAACAACCTTTGCTCACTTGGATGCTACGACGGTATTATCAAGAGAGATAGTTGAGATAGGAATATATCCAGCAGTAGACCCATTGGCATCTACTTCTACGATTCTTGATCCACATATCGTAGGTGAAGAACACTATCAAGTAGCAAATAGTGTCATCTCAATTTTACAAAAATACAAAGAATTACAGGATATTATTAAAATTTTAGGGATAGATGAGCTTTCTGATGCTGATAAAATAACTGTTTTTAGAGCAAGAAAAATACAGAAATTTTTGTCTCAGCCTTTCCATGTTGCTTCTCACTTCACAGGTAAAGAAGGAAAGTATGTAACTAAAGATGATACAATCCGTTCTTTTAAGGACATATTAGAGGGAAAACTTGATAATGTGCCAGAGCAAGCGTTTTACATGGTTGGTAGCATTGACGATGTTTATGAGAAGGCTAAAACACTGTAGCTATGTTGATGAAAGTAATAGTAAATAAACCATTCGAACAAAAGAGCTACGAAGGGGTAGAAAAAATTTCTTTACCTTCCTTGCTGGGAGAGGCGACTATTTTAAATGACCACATACCAATGGTCGCTGATGTGAATGGTGAAATTACTTTGTTTTATTCTGAAGAAAGAACAGAAAAAATCTTAACTGAAAACGCAATAGTTTCTGTAGACAAAGATATTATAGAAGTTTTTTGCTAAACATCTTAAAAAAGCACAGGTTGCACGCTATAATTTAAACATGACCATGAAACCATAAGGGGGAGTATCTTGGCGTCAATACCATTTGCTGCTGACTTTAATTTTGAAGATTTCTTTAAAAGATTTCCAATAAATGATTTAGGCGTAGCTGTTTTGCTTGTTATGGTTCTTGCCATAATGATTATTCCTATGCCAACTTTTATGTTGGATTTATTGATGGTATTGAATATCTCAATTGGAATAGTTGTTCTTTTAGTTGCTATTTTTTTACATAAACCATTAGATTTTGCTTCCTTTCCCTCAATTATATTAGTTACTACTATCTTTAGGTTAGCCTTAAACATCTCCTCGACTAGAATGATTCTTAGTTTGGGTTCAGATTTTGACGGAAAAATTATTTTAGCTTTTGCCAATTTTGTAACTAAAGGAAACATGGTTGTAGGGGCAGTAGCCTTTGGAATCATCACCATTGTTCAGTTTATGGTTATTACTAAAGGTTCGGAGCGTGTTGCTGAGGTTGCTGCTAGATTTACATTAGATGCGATGCCTGGAAAGCAGATGTCTATTGATGCTGATTTAAATTCAGGGCTCATTGATGCTACTGAAGCAAAAGCAAAAAGGTCTGATATACAAAAGGAAGCAACTTTTTTTGGTTCAATGGATGGTGCTAATAAATTTGTCAGAGGAGACTCTGTAGCAGGTATTATTATTGTAATTGTCAATCTTCTTGGTGGTATTGTTATTGGTATATTTCAGCAAGACCTATCATTAAGTATATCGTTAGAAGTTTTTGCTAAATTAACAATAGGTGATGGTCTTGTTGGTCAAATACCAGCCTTATTGATGTCAATTTCAACTGGTTTAGTAATTACAAAAGCTGCTTCTGAAGAAAGTTTAGGTACAGATATTGTTAGGCAGTTATTTAAAAAACCTGATGTATTTTTATTTACTGGAGTAATTCTAGCCCTTTTTGCTATTGTTCCTGGCTTACCTACTATCCCTTTTATGACACTTGCTGTAGGTGCTGGCTTTCTAGGTTACACGCTAAATAAAGCAAGTGCTGTTGAAGAGGATTCTGTTTCGGCACAAGAAGAGCAGGCAGCCAAGGAAGCAATGAAAAAGCCAGAGAATTTACTGGGGACCTTGGCATTAGACCCAATTTCTGTGAAAACAGGCAGAAACTTAGTGCCATTAATTGACCCATCCCAGAATGGTCCGTTATTAGAAAGAATCACCTTGGTGAGATATCAAATAGGTCAGGAATTGGGTTTTGTTATTCCGGGCGTTCGAGTAATGGACGATTTAAGTCTTCCTCCTAATCAATACAAGGTGGAAATTCGCGGAACAAAAGTAGCCCTAGGTGAAGGTTATACCAATGCCTATTATGTTCGAATGACTTTGGCTGAGCTTAAAGAAAAAGGAATTGATGGTGAAGAGGTAACTGATCCAGTTAATGGAAGTAGGTCAGTTTGGGTAAATGCTGAATTTGGGGACAAGTTACAACAGCTTGGAATTCCTGCTAAAACAATTGTAGATTACGTTTCTGAACATTTCTCGGAAACAATCAAAAGATATGCCGACGAGATTATGACCAGACAGAATGTTCAGGCTTTATTAGAGCTTGTGAAGAATACTAACGCGGCGATTGTGAGAGAGCTTGTGCCGGATATGCTATCTTTAGGGCAAGTTCATAAGGTTTTACAAAACTTGGTTAGAGAAAGAGTTAGTATTCGAGACCTTTCTACAATTTTAGAAAGATTAGCTGACTATGCACACGTTTCAAGAGACACAAATCTTTTAGCTGAGTATGTGCGACAGTCTTTAGCGAGACAAGTTTGTGGTCAGTATGCAGACAAAGAAGATACTGTTACTGTCGTTACGATAGACCCTAGATTAGAAGAAACCATGATAAGCGCTATTCATCAAAGTGAGTATGGCTCCTTTTTGGCTCTAGACCCTGGTCTTGGAGAAAGTGTCTTGGGTCAGATAAAAGAACATTTGAAAAACTTTAATAAATTGAAAAAACCATCAATCATTCTTTGTTCGCCTAGACTGAGACCACACTTCAAACGTTTTATTGAGAGAAATTTTCCAATGTTTGCTGTTTTGTCGTACAATGAAATTGTTCCGCAGATAAAAGTGCAGTCCATCGGCATTATTAATAACTAATTGATTAAAAAATATCGATTGATTTATAGTGCAATAGTTGCAGTTAAATTACGATAGTTTTATGATTTAGAATTAACAGGAGAATAAATGTCTAACAACTACGAAAATATTCAACAAACCACGGATTTTGCCAACGAAGTCCCTTTATCAGTTCTATATGCCAATGATGAGTTCTTGCGACACCAAATGGCTTCGGAACAAGACAATTTAAATGACTTCATTAAGTTGTGTGGGATACTTCCAACTAAAAATATGGCTGAATCAGATTTAGTTGAAAATATAATAAAAAATGCTCTATTAGTAGAGTTTGGTGAGGATTTACTGAAGGACGCAGAGATTGTTGATGTTATCAGAGACTCTATTTTAGCTGACTCATCTTTAAAAGAAAAAGTAATGATTTTTGCAGATAAGCACTGTAAGCAAAAAGAGTTAGACAAAACACTTATAAATTAACTATATTTTTGTTATTATTTGACTATGTCAAATTTGTCAAAAAAAACAGAGTTTTCTCGTAAAGAAATGTCTGGATGGGGAGATTCATCAGACACGACTAGCACTAAATTCGAATTTAAACGTCTTCCTAATGTTATAGATAAACAAGTTGAAGAGCGTTATAAGTCTAAAGCCTTAGAGCTTGTTATGGTTATTTTAACGGGCTTACATTTGGAAGAAGCTGTTTTACTGCAAAAAAAATACGACCAGTATCGTGAAGACACAGTTTTAAAAGATGTTAAAGTTGTAGATTTATTAGAGAAAAGGGCACTTAAAAAGCTTACAAATTGGTTGTCTGGTTCTTTCCCTGAGGAGTTGCCTCGAGAAACCATGAGGGAGCTGGGGATAGATTTAAAAGAATATTTAATTTGTCGTTTTAGTGAAATGCTGTTTGAACAATTTGATTACAAAATTGGAAGCCTAGTAAATAATTATTTAAGAAAACTTCCAGGTTTCATGAAAACCAGCGATAAAGATGATTTAATGAATATTGCCAGAGTAGAGTTTCTGCAGACTTTGCGAGTTTGGGAGCCATTGGATAACCCAGCAGTGTGGCCATTTGCTTATTCTCGTATTAATGGAGCCATGAGAGATTACATTAGATATTTAACAAAGGCTGACCCGAGTAGACTATATTCCTGGATTGCAGATGCAGCATATATGTACATTGGCATTAATAAGCATTCAGATGAGTTTTCTGGTAGAATTGAGAGTAAGGTAACATTAAGGCATGCCATGGAACAGCTTACCGAGATGGAGAGAAAAATTGTTACTTTGAAGACAGTCAATGATTTAACCTTAATGGATATTGGGAAAAAGGTAAGTTTGTCTGAGTCGCAAGTATCTAGAATTTATCGTTCTTCAGTCGAAAAGTTAAAAAAGATATTAAAACCAGAATAATACCTATATAATAGAATTGTTTGGATACAAATTTGGGGTTTTTAGGGAGGGATTTAGTTGAAAATTGTTTTAGTTACTGGTGGAGCAGGTTTTATCGGCTCAAACTTTATTAGGTATTACCTACATAATCACCAAGATTCGGTTATTGTAAATTTAGATAAACTTACTTATTCTGGAAATCTTTCTAATTTAGATGAAATCGTTAACAATGAAAGATACTTTTTTGTTAAAGGTGACATTTTAGATAAAGAATTAGTGTTAAACGTTCTTGCAGGTAAATACTCCAATGGGCAAAAAATAAATAGAATAGTTCATTTTGCAGCTGAATCACATGTTGATAGAAGCATCAAAGATTCGTCACCTTTCGTTCAGACCAATATTGTTGGGACTCAGGTTCTTTTGGATGCATTAAGAGAGTCTTGGGACAAAGAAGATGCGAATATGCGCTTTTTACATGTTTCTACGGACGAAGTATATGGCTCACTTGGCGAAACAGGTTATTTTACAGAACAAACACCAATTAATCCTAATTCTCCTTACTCGGCATCAAAGGCTTCGAGCGACCTTTTGGTGAGAGCTTATTATGAAACATTTAAAATGCCATTATTAATAACTCGTTGTTCTAATAATTATGGTGCATTTCAGTTCCCAGAGAAACTTATTCCTTTAGTTATCAATAATATTGTTAAGCAAGAAACTTTACCAGTTTATGGTCAAGGTTTAAATATCCGTGATTGGTTGTATGTCACAGATCATTGTGAGGCAATTGATGTGGTTTTGGAAAAAGGCAAAATTGGTGATGTCTATAATATTGGCGGGAATAATGAGTGGAAAAATATAGATATTGTTAATTTATTATGTGATTTAGTTGATGAAGCCCTAGGGAGAGAAAAAACCAGCAAAAACTTGATAAAATTTGTGCAAGATAGATTAGGTCATGATTTACGTTATGCGATTGACGCTTCAAAAATTAAAAACGAGCTTGGCTGGACACCAAAATATATTTTTGAAAATGGAATTAGAGAAACAGTGAAATGGTATTTGGATAATAGTAATTGGCTAGAAAATGTTACTTCTGGAGTGTATACTGACTATTACATGAAACAATACGGAGATAGTGTATGAAAAAGATAATCTTTGGTGGTAGTTTCGATCCTGTACACAACGCACATTTGCACATTGCTAGGCATGCGCTAAAACATTCTGACAGGGTTGTTTTTGTTCCATGTTACGAGAACCCTTTATCTAAAAGCATCAAAGCAACTGCCGAGCAGAGATTAGCAATGTTGAAGTTAGCAACTGCCGATAATCATCGTTTTGAAGTTTCGGATTATGAACTTAAGAAGCAGGGTATTTCATATTCAATTGAGACAGTTAAGCATTTCATGAAAGAGGGATTTACTGACCTTGGTCTTTTGATTGGCTATGATGTGATTTTAGACCTTAAGCATTGGCATAAAATTGAAGAACTGTTGGAGTTGGTGACTTTTTATGTTTTCAATAGACCAGATTTTCCCAAAGAAGTTATCTATAAAGAAATTAATAGTACTTTTTTGAAAAAAGCAAAAATTGTTGAAATAGAACAAAAAGGCATGAACATTTCTTCTACCATGGTGAAAATATATAGATATATGAATGAAGATATCTCTCTTTTTATTCCTTCCAAGGTTTCGGAGTTTATTGATAATAATCAAATTTATTTAAAACAGAAAACTTTTTCTGATATTCCTGACGATACACTATTATGCAATCCTCAATTAAATGGTAGAATAATACTCCAGAAGAACAAACAGTAGATTTAATCAGGAGGAGATTGCTTTGGAGATAACACCAGAAATAGTGAAAGAGCATGGTCTTTCCATGCAAGAATATGCCAGAATTAATGAAATATTGGGCAGAAAGCCAAACATTAATGAGCTAGGAATGTACTCGGTACTTTGGTCAGAACATTGTAGTTATAAGAATTCTAAATTAGTTTTAAAAAAATTCCCAACAAAAAGTGAATATGTATTGTTAGGTCCAGGAGAAAATTCTGGAGTTATAGATTTAGGTGACGGTGTTGGTCTTTCTTTTAAGATTGAATCACACAATCATCCAAGTGCTATTGAGCCATATCAAGGCGCAGCTACTGGAATCGGTGGAATAATTCGGGACATTTTTGCTATGGGAGCTAGACCTATTGCTGCTTTAGACTCTTTAAGATTTGGAGATATTGCCAAAGATAGTAATAGTCGCCATCTTTTTGAATATGTAGTTAAAGGTATTGGTGATTATGGTAATTGCGTTGGTGTTCCTACTATTGCGGGAGAAGTTTATTTTGAAGATTCTTATTCAGACAATTGCTTAGTTAATGCGATGTGTGTGGGAGTTGTGCAATCTGGTGATAAAGAAATAGACTCTTTGTATGGCAGAATGATTAAGGGTGTTGCTAAGGGAGAAGGAAACCTAGTTTTATATGTAGGATCTTCTACTGGCAGAGATGGCATCCATGGTGCTACTTTTGCTTCTGTTGAATTAACTGACGAAAGCACAGAGAATAAAAGTTCAGTTCAAGTTGGAGATCCATTCCAAGAAAAGTTACTAATAGAAGCATGTTTGGAACTCTTAAAAACTGACTGTGTAGTCGGACTTGGGGATATGGGCGCTGCTGGAATTACAAGTTCTTTAAGTGAGATGGCCTCAAGAGGGAACCATGGTATAGAAATAGATGTAGATTTAGTTCCTCAAAGAGAAGCTGGTATGACTCCTTATGAAATATTGCTTTCGGAAAGTCAAGAAAGAATGGTTGTTATTGTAGAAAAAGGTAAAGAAGAAAAAGCGTTTAAGATAATGAAAAAATGGGACTTACATGGCGTTATTATTGGTAAGGTTACTACTGACGGTATGTTTAGAATTTTAAAAAAAGGCGAGGTTGTCGCTGAAGTTCCAGCCAGATCTTTGGCTGACGATGCTCCTGTTTATGAAAGAAAAGGAAAAGTTCCTGACTATTTAGAAAAAACACTTGCTTTTAAAAACACAGACGTTGCCGATGTTACAGAGAAAAACAGCAATGATGTCTTTAAAAAATTAGTTGCTTCACCAAACATAGCTTCTAAGCGATGGGTTTATGAACAGTATGATCATATGGTGCAGACAAATACTTTTATTAATCCAGGTGAAGCTGATGCAGCTGTTATTAACATTAAAGGTACAAAGAAGAGAATTGCTGTTAAAACAGATGGCAATGGGAGATATTGCTACTTGAATCCATTAGTTGGTGGAAAGATAGCCGTAGCTGAAGCAGCCAGAAATGTTGCTTGTACTGGAGCAAAACCACTTGCGATGACAAACTGTTTAAATTTTGGTAATCCAGAAAAGCAAGACTCTTTTTTTCAATTAGAGATGGCTGTTGAGGGAATGGCTGAAGCTTGCAGAAAATTATCAACACCAGTTATTAGCGGAAACGTTTCGCTTTACAATGAATCTGAAAATAGACGAATTTTTCCAACGCCAGTTGTTGGTATTGTTGGACTATTTGATGAAGATGTTGATCCCATGACTATGTCCTTTAAGAATAGCTCTGATTTGATTTATTTAGTTGGACACAATAAGGACGAAATTGGTGGAACAGAGTATTTAAAGGTCATTTACGATTTAATAGCTGGAGATTGCCCTAGCATGGACCTTGATTACGAAGTAAAAATGCAAGCTATAATTTTAAAAGCAATTAAAGCTAAATTAGTAAATTCAGTTCATGATGTTGCTGACGGAGGGATAGCTGTTGCTTTGCTTGAGTGTATGAAGGGAAATAGTTTTGGTGCTGATGTGGATATTAAGTCTAATGGTTTAAGAAAAGATAGCATCCTATTTGGAGAGACTCAGAGTAGATATATTGTATCTGTTTCTGAAAGCAATAAAGAGTTATTTGAAAAGCTTTTTAACGATGAGTATTCATTCTTAGGAAAAACTAATAAAGATAATTCTTTGAAAATTAAAATAGATGGGAAAACATTTCTAAATGTTCCTGGTAAAGAGCTGCTGCATATTTATAATAACTCCATTGGCGAAATGATGGTCATAGAGTAATGTGTGGTATATTTGGAATATACTCTAATAAATTAAGTGTAGTAGAATCCACATATTTTGGTTTATTTGCACTTCAACACAGAGGCCAAGAAAGTGCTGGTATATCAATATCCAATGGAGAACAAGTTCATACAATAAAAAAGGTTGGTCTCATTTCACAGGTATTTACAAAAGAAGACCTGGCGAAGTTGCCTGTTGGAGATATGGCTATTGGTCATGTTCGTTATTCAACTTCTGGTTCATGCGTTGCCGAAAAAGCTTATCCTTTTGCTTTTATGTTTAAGGGCACCTATATGTCCTTAGCTAATAATGGCAGTTTGCTTAACATTAAGGAATTAAGCGATTGGTGTATAAACAAAGGGGTTCGGTTTAATGGGATTTCTGATACAGAAATTATTGCCACAATGTTAAGTTTATCAGAAAAAGATACAATAGAAGAAGCTATAGCTGAGGTTGCAAAACAATTAAAGGGTGCATATAGTTTTGTTGTTTTAGCTCCAGATAAAATTGTTGGGTTGAGAGACCCTTTTGGCATTAATCCAATGGCTTTTGGTGAGGTTCTTGGTGGTTATGCAATTGCGAGCGAGGATTGTGCGTTAGGAGTCGTTGGTGCTCAATATATAAGAGAAGTAATGCCTGGAGAGATGGTAATAATTACAAGAACTAGTGTAAAGAGTAGTTTTGTTTTTGAACCACAATCGCGATTAGCAGTATGTGCCTTTGAGTTTTTATATTTGGCACGACCAGACTCCAGTATTAGTGGCAAGAATTTGTATGAAGCTAGAGTTAGAATGGGAAGAAATTTATATAGGGAACATCCAGTAGACGCTGATGCGGTTATAAGCGTTCCTGATTCAGGTACTCCAGCTGCTATTGGTTTTTCAAAGGAAAGTGGAATTTCTTTTGCAGAAGGGCTTATTAAGAATAGATACATAGGTAGAACCTTTATTCAGCCAGATCAGCTTTTGAGAGAAGTTGGAGTTAGATTAAAGTTAAATCCAATTGTTTCTGCCATCAAGAATAAGAGAATTGTGTTAGTTGATGATTCAATTGTTAGAGGCACAACTAGTAAAAAGATTGTTAAATTATTAAGGTCAGTTGGAGCAAAAGAAATTCACATTAGAATAAGCTCTCCAGAAGTTAAATGGCCATGCTTTTATGGTATTGATACAGAATCGCAAGATGAACTCATAGCAGCCAATTACTCGGTAGATGAAATTGGAAGGATGTTGGAGGTTGATTCTATAGGCTATCTTTCTTTGAAAGGGTTAGTGAATGCCATTCACCTTCCAGCTAATCATTTATGTTTAGCTTGTTTTAATGGAGATTATCCTGTAGGTGTGCCAGAGCATATAAAGAAATCTAAAATGGGAACAGGTAAGTCCTCGTAGCTCAGTAGGATAGAGCGTTCGCCTCCTAAGCGAAAGGCCGTGCGTTCGATTCGCGCCGAGGACGCCATTTGTTATTTATAGTTTTAAGCTTTTCCTTGTAGCGTTTAGTAAATCAAGAATGTAGTCTAGTCTATTTTGTGTTTCAGTATACGTGTCAAGGAAATCAACTCTTTCTGCTTTTTCTTCTATATAGGATGGATTTTGTTTTATAAGGTCTAATAGTGAAAACAGTTCAGAGTTCAAAAGATTATAGTGCGCTAGAAAGATTCTTCTTTTTTTATAAATTGCATTTTTTGTTTTCCTTGTTCCTTTATCAATAGTAGCTAAGTATTTTTCTCCAAGCAATTTTTCGAAATTTTCTAATTTAGTTAAACATAATTCAAGTGATGATTCTATATAATTAATTTCTATTTGAAGTATTTGAACTGATACAACTTCATCTTTTTGGTATTCATGTAGAATAGGATCAGTTCTATCGAGAGAGTGCTGTATGTTTCTTAGTGTGTGTGTTAGTGTCTTAAATAATACTCTATATGAGTCATCTATTTTTTTAGATGTAATTTTGTTTAATGCAATTATTTTTTGTTTCATATAAATATATCGGGAGAAGTACACTAAATTCCCATTTAATGTTTTTTTAAAAAGACCTATAATCTATATAATATAAAAAAATTGAAGGAGTGGTTTAAAGATGGCAAGAGTGTATAATTTTAGTGCAGGTCCAGCAGTGTTACCTCAAGTAGTGTTAGAAAGGGCTCAAAAAGAAATTTTAGATTATAAAGGAACGGGGATGTCTGTAATGGAGATGTCTCATAGAACTAAAACATATGATAAAATTATTAAGAAAGCCGAATCAGACCTAAGAGCACTTATGAATATTTCTGAAGAGTATGCTGTTCTTTTTATGCATGGAGGGGCAAGTGCTCAGTTTGCTGCTGTTCCTATGAACTTAGCAGTTAATAAAAAGAAGATAGCCATAATTAATACAGGAACATGGTCAGACAAAGCAATTAGCGAAGGTAAAAGATATGTCGAGGTTGATGTTATTGCCTCTTCTAAAGAACAGAACTTTACCTTTATTCCTAACCTTGAAAAATTAACAATTCCTTCTGATGTGGATTATTTACATATTGTTTCTAATAACACGATTTATGGTACAAAATACAATAATTTACCAAAAACAAATATCCCGATTGTTTCAGATATGTCTTCTTGCATTTTATCTGAAGAAATCAATGTTAATGATTACGCATGCATCTTTGCCGGTGCTCAAAAAAATATAGGTCCTGCTGGTTTATGTATAGTTATAGTTAAACGGTCTTTGCTTGGTAACGAAATGAGCATTACTCCTAAACTTTATAATTATAAATTAACTGACAAAGAAGAGTCTATGTTCAACACACCGTCAACGTATAGTGTCTATTTAGCAGGTTTGGTTTTTGAAGATTTATTGGAAAAAGGTGGAGTAAAAGCAGCGCAAAAAAGAAATGAACAAAAAGCCAAAATATTATACGATTGCATTGATAATTCTAAGTTATTTACTTCGCCTGTAAACAAAAAAGATAGATCATTAATGAATGTGCCTTTTTTAACTAGCAGTGAAGATTTAGATGCTAAATTTGTTGCAGAAGCTTCTATTTTTGGCTTAGTGAACTTAAAAGGACACAGAAGTGTAGGCGGGATGAGAGCAAGCATATACAACGCAATGACAATTGAAGGAGTCCAGGCATTAGTGGACTTTATGGAGAAGTTTGAAAAAAATAATAAATAGGAGGCAAGCATGAAAGACACTATTGCTGTATTAACTAGTGGGGGCGACGGTCCCGGCATGAATGCTGCGGTTAGGGCAGTTGTAAGAACATCTGTTGCTTTAGGCTATGATGTGGTTGGAGTAAAAAAAGGATTTGAGGGACTCATTAATGGTTTGTTTGAGGAATTGGATATTCGTTCTGTTGGAAATACACTTAATCGTGGAGGAACATTTATTCAGACAGCTAGAAGTCCTCGTTTTAAAACAGAAGAAGGAAGAAAACTAGCCTATGCAAACATGGCATCAAGAGGGATTAAAAAACTAATCGTTATAGGTGGCGATGGCTCTTTTAGAGGCCTTAATGATGTCCTTGTTGAAACTGGCATACAAGGAATTGGTGTACCTGGAACAATAGATAACGACGTGTATGGAACAGAGTATACAATAGGGTATGACACTGCATTAAACACCGCCATGGAATGTATAGACAAAATTAGAGACACAGCAACTTCTCATGATAGGCTTTTTGTAATTGAAGTCATGGGAAGAAATTCTGGATATTTAGCAATGTATACAGGCATCTCTTGTGGTGCGGAGGGAGTGTTTATTCCTGAAAATAAAGACGAGTACCCTTTAATCCTTGAACGACTCAAAGAAGGAAGAGAAAAAGGTAAGAAAAGCTTTATTATAATAGTAGCAGAAGGTGACGAACTTGGTGGAGGTTTCGCTATCAAAGAAATGCTCCAAAAAGATTTAGGAGACAGTTGGAATATACGCGTGTCCATTTTGGGTCATTTGCAGAGAGGTGGTTCACCAAGCGCTTTGGACAGAATAGTTGCAAGCAGACTAGGCTATGAAGCTGTACTAGCTTTAGATAAAGGAATGTCTGGCGTTATTGTAGGGTATACCTCTATGAACGATTGTGTTAATTATGTTCCCTTAAAAGATACTTGGGAAAAGAAGAAGACAATATCCGAAAGAACAACAGATATGTTTGATAAATTGAGCTTGTAGTCATGAAATTAGTTCTTGTAAGACATGGTGAAAGTATTTGGAATCTTGAAAATCGTTTTACAGGATGGACTGATGTTGCTTTGTCTGACAGAGGAGTCCAAGAAGCTAAAGAAGCAGGAAAAAAACTTTTAGAGAATGGGTACTCTTTTGATTTAGCGTATACTTCTGTGCTTAAAAGAGCCAAAGATACTTTATCTATCATTTTAAAGGAGTTAAATATTCAAGACATAGAAATTATTAATAGTTATAAATTAAACGAAAGACATTATGGTGCGTTACAAGGATTAAACAAAAAAGAAACTGCAGAAAAATACGGAGATGAACAAGTGCAAAAATGGAGACGAAGCATGTTGGAATTGCCTCCTCTTGTAGCACTAGATGATTCGCGGTATCCTGGCAACGATGATTTGTATACAGGTATTCCCATTACTAGTTTACCCTTTGGTGAAAACCTAGAAATGACTATAAATAGAGTTGTCCCTTTTTATAAAAATGTCATATGTCCACAATTTGCTAAAGGGAGAAAAATAATTATTTCAGCTCACGGTAACAGTCTTAGAGCGCTTGTTATGGTGTTAGATGAAATGACTGACGACGAAGTTATGAACTTAAATATTCCGACGGGAGCTCCTATGGTATATGAGCTTGATGCTTGCTTGAAGCCCAGAGATAAGTATTACTTGTAATGCGTATACACACTTGGAATGTCAATGGAATAAGGGCGGTAATTAATAAAGGATTTCTTGATTACATAGACAGTTTTTCTCCTGATATACTTTGTATACAAGAAACAAAAGCTTATGAAGAACAAGTTGATATTGATTTTTCTAATTTAGGATACCCTTATGTATACTGGAATAGTGCTGAAAAAAAAGGATACTCTGGTACATGCATTGCTTCCAAAATAGAGCCCTTTGAAGTTAAATATGGTATAGGTATACAAAAACATGATAATGAGGGCAGGGTAGTGACCTTGGATTTGCCTGAATTTTACTTGGTAAACGTGTATACGCCAAATTCTAAAAGAGAACTTCTAAGATTGGATTATCGTTACAATGAATGGGATCAAGACTTTTTGGGCTTTGTAGTTGGTTTAAATAAAATTAAACCAGTTATTGTGTGTGGAGACTTGAATGTTGCTCCGGAAGAGATTGATTTAACTAATCCAAAGACCAATAGAATGAGTGCTGGCTTTACAGATAAAGAAAGAGAAGGTTTTCGTAACTATATCAGTAATGGTTTTTTTGACGCATTTAGAAGTTTACATCCTGAAGCAAAAGAGTATACGTGGTGGAGTTATATGACAAATGCTAGAGCTAGGAATATTGGTTGGCGTATTGATCATTTTTTGGTTAGTGAGAAAATTAAAGATAGTGTTGTTGATGTTTGTATACACAATCAGGTCTATGGTTCTGACCATTGTCCTGTAGAATTAATCCTTAGATAAATGGCTGATTTGTTTACTTCTGCGATAGATACTGATTCCAGAA
>Ga0265294_10005511_pt1 | contig 15434 bp, 13 predicted proteins | sample MunlanPumphouse3_FD_192504 | JGI IMG/M metagenome (GOLD analysis project Ga0265294, IMG submission 192504) | Groundwater microbial communities from a municipal landfill in Southern Ontario, Canada - Pumphouse #3 | ecosystem: Environmental > Aquatic > Deep subsurface > Groundwater | place... | reverse complement strand
TTTATATGCTCCTTGCTCCTCTGGCCACTTGATGCGTCCAAATCAATTTTTAAACTATGCCACAAGCGCTGAACCGAATGCAATTCGATAACGACGTGTATATATGTTTTTGGGATTCTGATGGGGCGAGGCCAAGGCCGTCGCGTCCCTGAAGAACAAGCAACGTCTCCGCAGCATCGGTCCCGACAAGGGCGGCCACTGGGAGGTTATTCCATGAACTATCCCTCCATCCGTGTCGAAGGAGCCATCCTCTCCCCCGACATCCTCGACCGCATCGAGGACGCCCCGGGGCAGAAACCCGCCGACTTCGGACTCGACACCTCTGCCAAGGTCAAGGACGAGATCGCCCGCGCCTGGGCTGACGCCCAAGACTACTGGCGCATCTTCCAAAGAAAAGTGGCGTTACAATGCAGGTCCAGAGGTCTATAGCCAGCCCCTTTGCCATGCTCTGGCGGACCGTCATGAGGTGCATGTTTTCACGAGAAAAGAAGACCCCTTTTCCCCGGATTTCAATCTGCGCGTTGAACGCTAGCGGTGAGGCGGCGGTATCCCGTCGCCTCCACCGCGTTGTTGGGGCTTGGTCTCATCCAAATCGCTATCGGGATCGGGATCGATTGGATTCCCGTCGTAGGCCGATATTTCTTCTCGCACTTGGCATCCTCTTCCGCCCAGCCGACTCAGCATCGCCGCCATGCGGTCCAGTTCCGTCTTGCGACTCTGTCCGCTTCCTCAAGGGCTTTACCGACCACGAGGACGTCCTGGATCGCCGCGCACTCCAGCGCCGATCCTCGCGCGATCTCGAAGTAGCGTCTCCGGTCCGCATCGGCCGTCTTCCCTTTGCCCTCGGCAATGTTCAACGGTATCGATTGACTGGCGCGCAGCCATGGGTCACGCGCCGCGCGGTGGTTGCCCGTCAGGCCGTCGGCTTTCTCGTAGACCCAAGCGACGTAACCGATCGCGAGGCGGTAGACGTCAAGCTTCTCGTGTCCGAGACCCATTGGCTTCACCCTCCATTTCTCGATCCCGATTCCGACCCCGATTTCGATGGCCCCAACAAGATGTTGCGGATCCCCGCGTCTCTCTGCATTTGGTCAATAACCCTCGCTTAAAAGACCGCAATCCGATGCGCACTCTGTTTCTTCGGCCCGATGCCGCTTAGCCGCAGACAGAACCAACGGCCAGGGGTTGACCGTCACGTCATCCCGCACTTGGCCCCTCCCATATACGCAAAAGGACATCGATGTAGCAAACACCACGATCTCGCCAACACTTCGTTGACACCCCACAAAACAAAAAAGCCGCCGAAACCTTGATTTCAGCGGCTTTTCCGTCAACCGGATATGGTTGGACCAGTGGGACTCGAACCCACGACCCCAACATTAAAAGTGTCGTGCTCTACCAACTGAGCTATGGTCCAATACGTCAAAAAAGTCTTGAGAGTTAACCAAATTATCGGCCCGGTGTCAATTGACCATCACACAGAAATTTTGCTATTGTGGAAAGACACAGGAGCAAGGAACCGCGTATGACGTTGATTGAGAAAATTGTCGCCAGCCCCCATGACTATACTCTGGATGTGGAAACATTGGGTGAATGCAAGATCGACTCCCCGATCCGGAACCGGGAGTTCATCGATCCCGACGAGCGTATCCTCATCACCGAGAACGTCAAACTGCTGCACGACGCGACCCAGCATCTGGGGATCACCCCGTCCTTTGAACGGGCCGGCCCCCACCAGAAGATTTTTCACGATCCGTCCTGGAGCCGGGTGGGCATCGTCACGGCCGGCGGCCTCTGCCCGGGGCTGAACCATGTGATCAAGGGACTGGTCGAGATCCTGATGTTCGATTACGGCATCAAGACGATCTACGGCATCCGCTATGGCTACGCGGGGCTGATTCCGCGCTTCGGCTACAATCCGATCATGCTGGATACCGACAAGGTCGACACCATTCACGAGCACGGCGGCACGATGCTCGGCTCCTCGCGCGGCCAGCAGGATACCGGCGAGATCGTAGACGCGCTCGCGCGCATGAACATCAACATCCTGTTCTGCATCGGCGGAGACGGCTCGCTGCGTTGCGCGCACGACATTTCCGAAGAGTGCCGCCGGCGCAAGCTCTCTATCAGCGTGATCGGCATTCCCAAAACAATCGACAACGACCTGCATTTCGTGGGGCGCAGTTTCGGCTTTGAAACGGCGGTCGCCGAGGCCACTCAGATCATCCAGGCGGCCCATACCGAGGCGAAGGGCACCTTTAACGGCATCGGGCTCGTGCGCCTTATGGGACGTGATTCGGGCTTCATCGCGGCCTATGCCACGCTGGCCAACCCGGTCGTCAATTTCTGCCTGATCCCCGAACTGGACTTTGAGATGGAAGGCCCGCACGGACTGCTCGCGGCGCTCTCGTACCGCTTCGACCGCTACAAGGACCACGCGGTCATCGTCGTGGCGGAGGGGGCGGGACAGCGCCATATCGCCGCCGAGCCCGAGCGCCGAGACGCATCGGGCAATATTCTGAAGAAGGACATCGGCGAATATCTGCGCCAACGCATCACCCAGCATTTTAAAACGAATAAGCGCGAGGCGTCGGTCAAATACTTTGACCCCAGTTACACCATCCGCAGCGTGCCGGCCAAGGGAACCGACGCGATCCGCTGCTACATGCTGGCGCGTAACGCGGTGCACGCCGCGATGGCAGGCCGCACGGACTGCGTGGTGGGCAATCAGGACGACTGGTACACGCTGGTGCCGATCCGGCTGGCAACCATCGAACGCCAGAAGGTCAATCTCAACAGCGACCTCTGGCGCGCCGTGATGGACGCGACCGGCCAACTGCTCTATTTTGGCGGCGAGAGCAACGGCTTCAACCGCAACGGCGAGACGGTGCCATGAACGATACCCCTACCCAACCGTCTCGGCGTTGTGCGGTCATCGGCATTGTCGGCCGGACGAACTCGGGCAAATCGACGTTGCTCAACCGTATGGTTGGTGAAAAAGTCAGCATCGTCAGCCCCGTGGTGCAGACCACGCGCAACACGATCCGCGGCATCCTGACCGAAGACCGCGGCCAACTCGTCTTTCTGGACACCCCCGGCCTTCACAAATCCGAAAGCACGCTCGGGACCCTGATGAACCGCATGGCTCGACAGGCCTCGGCAGGCGTCGATGTCCTGCTCGTGGTTTTCGACGGCGCGAGCCGTCCGCATCTGGAGGATGACGGCTGGATGCGGCGCGCCCTGTTCGCCGAACAGCCGGTGATCTTCGCGCTCAACAAAAGCGACCAGTCTCCATTTTACGAGGCCGCCTTCCTCGACCTGTGGCAGGCCATCCAAGCCGAAAAGCAACATCCCCGCGAGGTGTGCTGGGTGAAAACCTCGGCCCTGCATCCTGCCGGCGCGGTTGACCTGGTCGACCGCCTGTATGCGTTGGCACGCCCTTCGGACGGTTATCTGTTCCCGGAGGATGTGGTGACTGACTATCCGCGCAAACTGGCGATCGCCGATGTGGTGCGCGAAAAATTCCTGGCCCGCCTGCATGACGAACTTCCGCACGAACTGGGTGTCAAGGTCGACCAGATCGACGAAGCGCCCGGTGCTTGGGAGGTGTCGGTCACGCTGCTGGTGTCGCGCCCGTCGCAAAAGGGTATCGTGATCGGACCCAAAGGCCGAACGCTCAAATATGTGCGGCAGTGCGCCGAACCGGAACTTTCCGAAATGTTCGGCGTCAAGGTCACGCTGGCGCTCTGGGTCAAGATCGAAAAGAACTGGATGAAGAACTTCTGGCTGCTGCAACAGATGGGCTACGCAGGCCAGTACTGAGCTTTTTTGGCGGGCACACACAAACCGCATTGACTTGTCTGACAGAGGTGACTAAGCTTACAACCCATGTATTTCTAGGTGAGGTGATTTTATGGCATGTCTGACAGTTTTGGATGGATCTTTGAAGGGGCAGCGTTTCAATCTGGAGCAGGCCATGACGCGCGTGGGGCGGCGCGAGGGCAACGACTGGGTGCTGCAGGACGGGTCGATCTCCGGCACGCACTGCGAGATTGAAAAAACCGACGCCGGCTTCCTGCTCCGCGATTTAGGGTCCACCAACGGAACAAAAGTCAACAACGTCACCATCAAAGAGAAGAACCTCTCGCGAAACGACATCATCCTGATGGGTGAAGTGCCGGTGATGATCGAGGGCGACGATGTCCCGCAATCGGAGAGGCCTGAACCCATCGCCGTGCCGCGCACGACGATCATCATTCAACCCAAGCGCACCCTCGAGACACCCAAAGAGTTCGGCAAAAAATCGAACACCAACAAGGTCTGGGTGGTCGTCATTGTCGTGCTGGTGCTCGTGATTGCCTACCTGCTGGTGCAACTCTTGACCGGAGGGGGCGCTGCGACGGCGGGCTGAGCGCGCCTTGGCGTCACAGCATCCACGGCAGAACCTGCTCTTTGGTGAGTGGAGCAATGCGCTGTTCTTCGGCTGTCTCACCGCGCATGATCCGGATGGTAACGACAGGACGGTTGCCGCAGTCGGCATAGGCCGCGCACAGACCGGCCGCCCGCGTGATGCTGGCGTCATCGCCCCCTCCTGTGATCAAAACCGTCGGCCCGGGCACATCCACGGTGTGCAGCAGCACATCCACGGAGGAACGTTCGGCTTTTAGAGCCGCATTGTCACGCGCGTCGCGTCCGACCACGCACTTCACGCCTCCGGGCAGCCGGAAGTGGCGACCGCGCAGCAGCAGCCTGACCAGCCGTTCCTCGCCAAACCCCTCGTGGCCGCGCAGATCGGACAGCTTGCGGCAGAAGCCTTTTTCAGTCAACAGGCAGCCGCCGGCCGGCGTCGGATAATCGGTGAGCCCGTAGCGCTCCGCCAACTCGCGCTGCGGCTTGCGCGACCGTCCGCTCAACCCCAGCAGACGGCTCCGGTCCACCACCCCCTCTTGTTCCGGGACCGTGGGCTCCAGCAGCAGCGCGCTCAAGGGACGCAGCAGGCGACCCGCCAGTGCCGCATCGTGCTCCACAATCGCCAACGAACGCCGGTTCTGCGACATCGGCCGCTGGTTCAACACTTCGCCGGTCGCGACAAAATCAAATCCCATCTCTGTCATCAGCGCACCCGCGCGCTGGATCATCCGCGCGTGGCAGTCAATGCAGGGATTGAGCGCGCCGCCAAATCCGTGCGGCGGATGCTCGACGAGATCAAGGATATCGCGGGTGAAATCCACCACGTGCAGCGGCACGTCCAATTGCAGCGCTGCGTCACGCGCCGAGTCCAGCTTGAAAAACGGGCTGGCAAACACCACGCCCTCCACCTCCAGACCCTGCTCGCGCAGCACGCACACCGCCAGCCGGCTGTCCAAGCCGCCCGACAGCAGACTGAGTCCGCGTCCGCGCCGTTCATCGCCCTCACGCTTCTGCTCGTGCGCCACACTCTCCACCGCGTCAACCCCTTCCGCGCCCGACACGCGGGCCTTTCTTTTCCAAAACCAATCCGTTATGCTGAGAAAACAAGTCGAGGAGAATACTGGATGTCACATGCCCTGTCGATCATGAACCCGCTTGCCATGCTGGCTTGCTGTGCCGCGCTGGCCCAGAATGAACTGGCCGTGAGCCCGGTGAGGCTGCCTGGCGCCTCGCTCGACACCTCGCTGCGCAACGAGGCGGACCGCGCCGTGCGTCAGTCTGCGCGCTGGCTGGCCGCGCGCCAGCAGGCGGATGGCGCTTGGGGCGTGACGAACCGTCTCCGGCTGACCGCGCTCGTGGTGACGGCGCTCGCCGCCTCGTCCTGTCCCGAAGGCGACGACGCACGCACGCGAGCCACGCTCTGGCTGGGCGGCACCGCCGCCACGCCGCTGACATCGCTCGGCGACCACGCCTGGCGGCTGCTCGCCCTCTCCGTGTCGCTGCCAGACACGCCCGGACGTCACGCCTACCTGCATAATCTCGCCAGTCGCGCACCGTCCGACACCGCAGGCGCGTCCGCAGAGGACCGCCGGCTATGGCGCGAAGCCCTGCTCCACGCAGGCCAAGAAGCGCCGCCGGCACCGGAGGCGGAGGATGAAGAATCGCGTGCGCTGCTCGCGCACGCCGCCGCCGCCTGGCCCCCTGCACTTGACGGCACGCGCGCGTTATGGCGTCTTGCGCGGCTGATCAATCGCTCGGCCGGCGGCCAGTTGCTGCGCGGCCAGACGCCTCTGGACTGGCGTAATCACATGGCGAGCCGCCTGATCACCGCCCAAAAAAACGACCCGGAAGGCGGCTGTTTCTGGCCGGCGGCCGATCCGGACCGGCAACTTGCCGAAACCGCGTACGGTATCCTCGGCCTGCTTGAATTATGAGTTCCCCCCCCATTTTTTTATTTGTCGAATCTCTCACGCTGCTCTATAATTTCCGCATCATGAATGAGTGTTTGAAAACAGGGGGTGGGGTGCAACCATCATGAGCAAGACACTGCGTGTTGGAATTGTCGGTGGCGGCAATGATTCGTTCATCGGCGCCGTCCATCGTGCGGCCATTGAGCAAAGCGGCCGCATGGAGCTGGTTTGCGGAGCCTTTGGCTCTACGCGGCAGAGCTCTTTTGAGACCGGCAAGCGTCTCAAGCTGCCCACGCGGCGCTCGTACGGCACCTACCGCGACATGTTTCGACGCGAGGCGAGCCTGCCTGAAGGCGAGCGCATGGATTTTGTCGCGATCCTGGCACCGAATGCCATGCACTACCCCGTGGCGATGTCGTCGATTGACGCCGGCTTTTCTGTGTTCAGCGAGAAGCCCTTCACCTGCAACATGGACGAGGCCCTCAACCTGACGCGCAAGCAGCAGGCCAGCGGCCTGGCCTACGGTATCGCCATGGCGTACCAGGGATATCCCATGCTGCAGACGGCGCGGCAGCTCTTGCTGGAGGAGAAGTCAATCGGCACCATCCGCAAAATCGTCGCACGCTATCCGCTCGGCTGGCTGGCGCAACGCCTTGAAACGGCAGGCAACAAACAGGCCGGCTGGCGTACCGATCCGCGACGTTGCGGGCCGGCGGGCTGCCTGATTGATCTGGGCATCCACTGCTTTTATGTGACGGAATGGCTCTCCGGACTCGCTGTCAGCGAGGTGTGCGCCGACCTGCGGCCGACTGTGCCTGGACGCATCCTCGACGACGACTGCAGCGTCCTCGCGCGCTTCACGGGTGGCGCACGCGGCGTCTTTCTGGCCAGCCAGATCGCCACGGGGCGCCACGACGGTCTTTCTGTCGAACTGATGGGCGACCGCGGTGCCATGGCCTGGTCGCAGCGCGAACCCGACCGATTGCTGCTGCGCGACGTCGACGGGTCAGAACGGCTTCTGACCGGCGGCAGCGCCGCCACGGGCATGCTTGCGGGCCCTGGCCCCTTTGGCAGCGACAGCGCCTACATTGCCGCGCTGGCCGCCACCTACAAGGCGTATGCCGACTACCTGGACGCCGTGACCGCCAAGAAAGGTGCCGCCGCGTCAACGCGCGGTTTCATGACGATCGAAGACGGCCTCCGCTCGGTCGTTTTCGTCGATGCCGTTTTGAAAAACTGCACCGTGCCTGAGGACCCCGCACCGCCGCCGCCGAAATGGACGCCTGTGGTCGTGCCGCCGATCCCTGAATTGTGAGGCAACGCGCGACGTTTACGCTGCCATGCCCGTTCCCGTTTACGCGCTTGAGCCGTGTTCATTTTCTGTTATACTGTATCCATACTAACTGGTGTTGAGCTTATCGGCGCGACGGCTTGCCTGCCGGTTTTCGCCTGCGGCTCGATCTAGAGGGAGACCCGATGAAACTGTTGAATCTGAACCGCCGTCACTTCGTGAAGTCCGCCACCGCCGGCGCCTCGCTCGCCGCCCTGCCCAGCATCCTGAAAGCCCAGCAAGCCCCGTCGCAGAACGTCGCCGGCGCCAACAGCCGGATCAACGTGGCCTGTGTCGGCTTCTCAGACCGGTTCAAGGACGCCCTGCTCCCCTCTTTCATCAAGTCAAAGAACGAGCTGAACTTCGACATGGTCGCGCTGGCCGACCTCTGGAGCCAGCGCCGCACCGAAGGCAAGGCCCGGATCGAAGAGAAGATCGGGCATGGCATTGACCTTTACAAGAGCGATGAAGAGCTCTACGAAAAGGCGAAAAACGTTGACGCCGTGATCATCTCAACGGCCGACTTCCAGCACGCGCGCCACACTGTGCATGCTGTCACCGCCGGCAAGGATTCCTACACCGAAAAGCCGATGGCCGAGGATATGGACGCCGCCAACGCCGTGCTCGATGCCGTCAACGCGGCCCGCAAGGCCGGCAACCGCGGCGGGGCCGTCGTGCAGATCGGCTCGCAACGCCGCAGCGGCAACGCCTACCACATCGCCAACGACTACATCCGCTCCGGCAAGTTCGGCGACATCACCTATGTCGACCTCTGCTGGAACGTGAACCAGCCGCGCCGCTGGCGCCGTCCGGAGGCGCTGGTCGCCAGCCTCAAAGAGGCCGACACCGACTGGAAGCGCTGGCTGCTCGATCGACCGATGGTCGCTTTCGACCCGCGCAAGTATCTCGAGTTCCGTCTCTTCTGGCCCTACTCTTCCGGCATTCCCGGCCAGTGGATGTGCCACCAGATCGACACCGTCTCCTGGTTCACCGGCTTTGACTTCCCGCGTTCGGCCATGGCGGCCGGCGGCATTTACGCCTGGAAGGACGGCCGCCAGAGCTGCGACACCTTCACCACGATCCTCGAGTACGGCCCGGAGAATGATGCGTCCAAAGGCTTCCAGGCGGTCTTCAGCTCGCGCCAGACCAACTCAGCGCGCGGCAACGTCGAGAAGTACCACTCCGCGATCGGCACGATCGACCTGATCAAGGGGACCGTCTCGAACGAAGGCGTTGAAAAAGCCAAGGAGGAGACCAAGAAGCTCGCCGAGACTGAGGTCGCCTCGACCGCCGCCAACACCGGTGCGGGCGGCATGGAAGTCGCCCACATGCGCAACTGGATGGAATGTATCCGCTCGCGCAAGCAGCCGAACGCCCCGATCGAGGCCGGCTACAGCCACGCGGTGGCGCTCATCATGTCCAACGCCTCGCTGCGGACCGGCATGCGGGCGACCTTCGACCGCGCGCTGCGCCAGGTCGTCGCCGGCGGCAAGGTGTTTAAAGGGTATTGAGATTCGCAAGGCTCTTTGCGCAGGGGACCGGCATGAGTCCGGTGCCCCTGCGGGGCCTGGCATTGCGGAGGATACTGATCATGCGCCTCTCACGGAGAAGCTTCATGCAGCACACCGTCTGCGCGGCGGCCGCGGTTTCAACCTGCGCCGCCCGCGCTGCCGACCGGCAGGGAAAAATCCTGTTCGGGGTTTGCGCAGGTCCTGACAAGGCGGAGCGGCTGAAGGCCATCGGCTACGACTTCATCGAAGGCGGCGTCGGCGGCACCTTCAAGCCCACGATGCCAGACGCCGAGTACGAGGCCGAATTGGCCAAGCTCAAACAGTCGGCATTGCCGTTCCGCTCCTGCAACGGTTTCATTCCGTCCACGTACCGGCTCACGGGGCCCGAAACCACGCACGACACGGCGCTCGAGTATGCGGTCACCGCCTGCCGGCGCGCCGACCTGCTCGGCGTGCCCTGCATCGTCTTCGGCAGCGGCGGCGCGCGCAAACTTCCGGACGGCTTCGATGCCTCGAAAGGCAGAGAACAGTTCATTGATTTCTGCAGCAAGCTCGGCGACCGCATTCAGGACCTGAAGGTCACGATCGTTTTGGAGCCGCTCAATAAGGGCGAGACCAACCTCCTCAATTCAGTGACCGAAGGCATCGCGTATGTGGACGCGATCGACCGCCCGCGCATCCAGCTCCTGGCCGACTTCTACCACATGATGAAGGAAGACGAAGGCCCCGACGCGATCCGCAAGGCAGGTGCCCGCATCCGCCACTGCCACATCGCCGAACTCGAGGGCCGCAAAGCCCCGGGCACCAAGGGCGAGGACTTGAGCCGCTACTTCAAGGCGCTGCATGATATCGGCTATACCGGCGGCGTCTCCTGCGAATGCGGCTGGCCCAAAGAGAATGTCGAGGAGGCCTGGAAAAAGGCGCTCGCGACCATGCGCCAGCAAGCCGGCGTGTAGTAGAGGAAGAACGCTCAACTCTCAACGTTCAAGTGGGAAGAATTGTGAATAAATTTAGAGCTCCGTAAGGTTTTACTTGAGAGTTGAGCGTTGAACGTTGAACGTTGGGAGTTGAACGTTATTTCAGGTTTTACTTGGGAGTTGAGCGTTATTACCCTTTCCAGTTTTTCGCCACCCAGCGGCGAAACCGCCCGAGTTCTCGGTTTGGGTGAAAGGCATCTTAATTTTGTTTACGAAAAGAAACGATATTGTTATCTTTTGTATATGAATTTTGAGGAACTAGTGAAGCTTACGGGTGAACTGCCCTGCTTTGACCTGCCCCTTGTCGTTCAGGCGACGGACGATTCGCGTGAGTCCGTCCGCGTCCAACTCTCCCGCTGGATGGCGCAGGGCCGGGTGATCGGTCTGCGGCGCGGCGTGTACACGCTGTCTGAGACATACCGCCGCGCGCCAATGATTCCGGTTGCCCTGGCCCGACACCTCTACACCCCTTCATACTTGAGCGGACTCTGGGCACTGGGCTATTATGATTTGATTCCGGAACGGGTCGTTTGGCTGACCAGCGTGACGCCACGCGTGCCGCGCCGATTTGAGAACCCGTTCGGCGTGTTCGACTATCAGAACATCAAGCAGGAGGCCTTCTTCGGCTACCGAACTGCAACGCAGAGTGGTGCCGAAATGCTGGTTGCCGAGCCCGAGAAAGCGCTGTTGGATCATTGGCACCTGACCGCCGGGGAGTGGACTGCGGATCGTCTCGCGGAGATGCGTTACCAGAACTCGCACGGGATCGACGCCGCCCGGCTTCAGACATACGCCGTACGTTTCCGTAGCCCACGTCTCGTACGGACGGTTCGGCGGTGGCTGAGTTTGGCGGCAATAGCGGACGAAGGGACGGTGACACTATGAAAGAACAGGCTCTTGCGTTGGCACGCGTGGCGAACGATCCCGGAATGGCGGCCCATCGACTGCGTGAATACCTTCAGGCGTTTGTGTTGCGCTCCTTCCACGAATGCGAGGCCTTCCGTTCACTGGCCTTCATCGGCGGAACCGCCCTGCGGTTCCTGCACGGTCTGCCGCGCTTCTCAGAGGATTTGGATTTCTCACTCGTTTCACCGGATGGCTATGACGCCAAGGCTTGGCTGCTTAAGGTGAAGCGGGATCTGAGGCTGGCCGGGTTTGAACCTGATGTGACATGGAACGACCGTAAGACTGTAAACACCGGCTGGGTATGCGTGGCCGGCATCCTGAAAGAAGCGGGACTTTCGGATATGCCCGACCAAAAGCTCGCGATCAAAGTCGAGATCGACACGCGGCCTCCAGCGGGAGCGCATTGCGAGCGCCAAGTCGTCACCCGCCACATGACCTTCCTTATCCAGCATTACGACCTGCCGTCGCTGCTGTCCGGCAAACTCCACGCCTTGATCTGTCGCAAATACGCCAAAGGCCGTGACTGGTACGATCTCATGTGGTACCTCTCACAACGGCCGCCGGCCGCCCCCAACCTCCCACTCCTGCAGAACGCGCTGGATCAGACGCAGGGCCAAAAAACCTGCCATGCAAACGATTGGAAAGAACTGACGAAAGCGCGGTTACAATCGTTCGATCCCGAAACGCTCGCGGCGGATGTCCGCCCCTTTCTGGAGCGTCCACAGGACGCCGCGTTGCTGACCTCGTGGTTGAACGTCAGCTTTTAAATCAGAACTGGAGTATCATGCGGAAAGATCCTTTCCATCTCGCGGATGATTATGCGCGCATGCTGGCCGATCCGCCTTCCGCCGTTCTCGAGTCCGGCGTCCCCTACCGCTCCGGTTTTCATTGGACCGAGCGCCATCTTCAGTGCCTCTGGTATGACGAGCACTACCGCCCGCCCTGCTTTCCTCTGCCCGGCGGCGAAACCGTCCGGATCCTCCATCCGGGCGAGTGGAATCTAGAGGCCGGCCCAGATTTTCTCAACGCCACGCTCTTGGTCCAGCCGGGCGACCGCTGGCTGCACGGAGACATCGAAGTGCATGTGCACCCGACCGATTGGGACGCGCACGGCCATCAGGCCGATCCCGCCTACGAACGCGTCGTGGCGCATGTCACCTGGTTTGCAGGACCGCCGCCCCGCTCGCTGCCCGCGCACGTCTTGCCGCTCGCGCTCGCGGAACCGGTCGCGTCCATGCCCGGCCTCTCGCTCGATGACATCGACCTGAAGGCCTACCCGCATGCCGCGCTGCCCGCCACGCCGCGCCCCTGCGAAGCGCGGCTTAAGAATGATCCCGACCGTGCGCGCGCCCTGCTCGCCGCCGCCGGACACTACCGGCTTCAGCTCAAGGCGGCGCGTCTCCGCGCCCGTCTGGCGCAGACCGGCGACCGCCACCAGCTCTTCTACGAGGAGGTCATGGCCGCGCTGGGCTATAAACACAACCAGACGCCCTTCCGCCTGCTCGCGCGCCTGCTGCCGGTCGCCTCACTGGGCGTGTCTCGTGAAACCGCTTACGCCCGCCTGCTCGGCGCCGCCCGGCTGCTGCCGCAGCCTGAAGCCGCGGCCGACCCCGAAAGCGAGCGCTTCATTCGCACGCTCTGGGATCTCTGGTGGCGCGAGTCGTCCGCCGAACTGCCGGACGGCGTGACGTGGCGCCTGCACAATCTGCGCCCGCAAAACGCGCCGGCGCGCCGGCTCGCGGCGGCCGCCAGCCTCTTCAGCGGCATGTTCACCGTGCGCCACGAACTCGACCGCCTGCCGGCGGTCGGCGGCGCGGCGTGGCACGCCCAGGCGCTCGGCTGCCTGACCGCGCGCTGCGCTTGGCCCTTCTGGAGCACCCGCCTGACCCTCGCCTCTGCACCGGAGCATAAAGAGACCGCCCTGCTGGGCACCTCGCGCGCGGCGGCCATCGTCACGAACGTGTTGCTGCCGTTTGCGGCGGCCGAAGAGTCGCTGCCGGACGGGGCGCTCGACCGTCTGCCGCCCGAAGACCTCTCGGCCCCCATGCGCTTGACCGCCCTGCATCTGTTCGGGCGCGACCACAACCCCGCCCTTTACGCAGACAACGGGCTGCTGCAGCAAGGCCTGCTGCAGATCCACCTCGACTTCTGCCTCTCCGCCAGGCCCGGCTGCGACGCCTGCGCCCTCTGCGCCTCGCTCCAGTAACCAGTTGATGTTTAACGCAGAGGCGCGGAGATGCGGAGACGCGGAGACTTTTTTTGGAGTGCGGCGGCCAGCGGTATCCCTCGCTACGCCGCTTTAACCAAAGCCAAGTCACACGCGCCAGAAAACGGCATCCGGCTCACTGATGGCAGGACAAGCAGACGCTTGTCCCTCCCGGTGCAGCACAAAGCGCAAGGACGCCCCTTTTCGCGGAGATTCGCGGGTAGAAAAGGACGCGGCTCCTACGCTCTGCTTCTGTTAGATCGCTCCCACTGCGATCCCGACGGCGTGGCCGTTGAGATCGCATGCGTCTCCGCCGATCGCGCCGAAGGTCAAGCGCTCGCACAGCGTCTCGGCCTTGGCATAATCGGCAAAGGCTTCAATGGCGGCGCGGACCTCGGCGTCGCACGCGACGGTCACGGCAATGCGCTGCGTCACCTCGAAGTCCGCCTCCTTGCGCAGGTTCTGCACGCGGCTCACGAACTCGCGCGCCAAACCCTCCTGCACGAGCGCAGGAGTGAGCGCCGTCTCGATGCCCACGATCGCGTCGCCCTCGGACGCCACCACCATGCCAGCCTTGGGCGTGCGCTGCACCACCACGTCGTCGGCGCTTAGCTCGACGGACTCGCCCGCCGCCTCGATGGCCACCGGCCGGTTCGCGGCCAAGGCCGCCGCCTGCGCCGAGGAGAGGCGCGCGATCACCGCCGCCACCGCTTTCATCTTCGGGCCGAACTTCGGACCCAGCTTGCGGAAATCGGCTTTGACCGACACGTCGGCCATCGCCGTTTCATCGCTGCCGAACGCAACCGTCTTGATGTTGAGTTCGTCCGTGATCAACTCTTCAAACCCTTCCAGCATCGCGCGGATCTCGGGATTGGCCGACACGACGTGGAGCACCGAAAGCGGCTGCCGCACTTTGAGGTCGTTCTCCGTGCGGAGCTGACGGCCGAGCCGCACCACGGTCTGCACCAGCGCCATGCTGCGCTCGAGCGCCGCGTCGCGCGCCGCCGAGTCGGCGGTCGGGAAGTCGCACAGATGAACCGATTCCGGCATCGACGCGCCCTTGATGTTGCGATAGATGGACTCACTGATGAACGGCGTGAAAGGCGCGGCCACTTTGCAGAGCTGCACCAGCACATACCGCAACGTGCGGTAAGCGTGCATCTTGTCGTCGTCGTTCTGAGATTTCCAGAAACGCCGGCGGCTGCGGCGGATGTACCAGTTGGTGAGATCTTCCACAAAACTCACAAAGGGGCGCACCGAGCGCTGCAGGTCATAGTTGTCCATCGCCTCGGTCACATCCTGAACCAGCGTCTCCAGCGAGCTGACGATCCAGCGGTCGAGCACATTCGGACTCGACGGCGTCACCAGCTCCTCGTCGTGAAACCCGTCCACATTGGCGTAGGTCACAAAAAAGCTGTAGGCGTTCCACCAGGGGATCAGCAGGTCGCGCAGGATCTGCTTCACGCCGCCCTCGGAAAAACGCAGGTTTTCCGCGCGCACCACCGGCGAGTAGATCATGTAGAGACGCAGCGCGTCCGCGCCGTAGGCGTCGAGGATGTGCGTGGGGTCCGGGTAGTTTTTCAGGCGCTTGGACATCTTCTTGCCGTCCTCGGCCAGCACCAATCCGTTCACCACCACATTCTTGAACGGCGAACGGTCGAAAAGGCAGGTGCCGAGCACCATCAGCGTGTAGAACCAGCCGCGCGTCTGATCCAAACCTTCCGCAATGAAGTCCGCCGGGAAGAATTTGGAGACATCCCGTTCTCCAATTCCTCCCTCCTCCTTCTTCCCTTCTCCCTCCTCCTTACTCCTTACTCCCTCCTCCTTAACTCCTAACTCCTCACTCCTAACTCCTAACTTCCCGAAGGGGTAGTGCTGCTGCGCGTAGGGCATGGAGCCCGACTCGAACCAGCAGTCCAGCACCTCAGGCGTGCGGCGGTAGGTTTTGCCGTCGCGGCGGATCACCACCTCGTCGACGAAATGCTTGTGCAGATCGGTCACGCGCTGACCGGACAACGCCTCCAGTTCAGCCACCGAACCGACACAGAACATGTCTGAGGAATCCTGCTCATTGATCCAGACCGGAATGCACGAGCCCCAGAAGCGGTTGCGGCTGATGTTCCAGTCGCGCGCCTCGTTCAGCCAGTTGCCGAACCGCTTGTCGCCGACATAATCCGGCATCCA
>Ga0265294_10005510_pt1 | contig 15435 bp, 10 predicted proteins | sample MunlanPumphouse3_FD_192504 | JGI IMG/M metagenome (GOLD analysis project Ga0265294, IMG submission 192504) | Groundwater microbial communities from a municipal landfill in Southern Ontario, Canada - Pumphouse #3 | ecosystem: Environmental > Aquatic > Deep subsurface > Groundwater | place... | reverse complement strand
CATGGGTGCTTCTCAGGAAGATATAGATCCCATGAGATTCATCACCAATCACTCTTCCGGTAAAATGGGTATTGCAATGTCGCGTGCTGCTTATCTCAGAGGTGGCGATGTTTCGGTGGTTCATGGTAGAATTAGTGAAACTCTTCCTTATTATCTTGAGCAAACCTATTCAGCTCCCTCTGCTGAAGAGATGTTTTCCCAAGTGAAGCAAGAGTATGAAAAGGCAGAAGTTATCATTATGTGTGCAGCTGTGGCGGACTACACTCCGGCTGTAAAACTAGAACAGAAAATCAAGAAGAGTGCTGAACTGAATCTTGTTTTAACAAGAACTCAAGATATTCTCCACTATTTAGGAGAACACAGGCAAGCAGGGCAGATATTGGTTGGTTTTGCAGCTGAATCAGAAAACATTGTCGAGAATGCCCAAGCCAAACTTAAAAAGAAGAATTTAGACTTGATTATTGCTAATAATATCTCAGTTTCTCAAAGTGATAATAGTCAAGCATTCTTGATTACTAAAGATAAAATAGAAGAGTTTAAAGGAACTAAATTTGAATTAGCGCATAAGATTATTGACACGATAGAAGAATTGAGAAAATTGGAAATGTAGTTAATTTGAAATATAAAAATCAGTAAGGGCAATAAATGAACAATAACGCGATTATGATAACCGGGGCAAATGGGGCTATAGGCTCGATACTTGTAGAAGAGTATTTGAAAAGAGGATTTAAGGTTTTTGCTTTGGTTCATAAAAATAGGCAACGCATTGATTTATTGCAAGCTAAGTATATTGAAAACCTGGTTTGTAAGCAGTGCAATTTGGCAAACTTAGCAGAAGTTAATTCTGTTTTTGCTAAGCTAAATAATGAGTATGGATTCATTCCCAATAAGATGATTCATACTTCAGCAATTCGCAGTAGTGATTCTAAGATTCTTACAGAAACAGATCCCGAGTTGTGGTATTCCATAGTGAATATGAATATCTTTGGCTGTTATAATTTACTCAGAAACCTGCTTGTTCATTATCAAGAGAACGGAGGTGGAAAGGTAGTTATTATCGGTTCCAATATTAGTAGAACCGGCTTAAAGAATGGCTCTGCTTATGCTGTTGCTAAAGGTGCTTTGACTAATTTTGTGAGAACAATAGCTTTGGAGTATGGTCCGGATAATATTATGATTAACTTAGTCTCTCCGGGAGCTGTCAATGCAGACCAATCTCATTTTACTAAAGAGTATCAGGCTTTTCGAGCTGATTACTTTGCCAAGGAGCTGCTAAATACTCCCTTAAGAAGATTGGTAGATCCACTTGATATTTATCACAGCTGTGATTATCTGTTATCTGATAATAATGGCTCTATTACCGGAGAAGAAATATTTATTACAGGCGGAAAACTATAACTTATATGAAAGAAATATATTTATTAAATAAAAGAAGTTACTTTTACGATTTACCCGAGGAGTTAATAGCTCAGTATCCTCTGAATACAAGAAGTAGCTCCAGATTATTAGTGCTTAACCGAGAAAGCGGAGAGGTCAAACACGCCTCTTTCTCTAATCTAACAGATTATCTAAAAGCCGGTGATGTGCTGGTTCTTAATTCAACAAAAGTGATTCCTGCCCGTTTAATCGGGACCAAAGAAACAGGCGCAAAAGTCGAACTATTCTTACTTAATCATGTTATTAATGATACTTGGCGTTGCTTGGTAAAACCGGGTAGAAAGTGCCCTATTGGTGCCACTATCACTATTAACTCGAACTTTTCTGGAATAATCACCGAGCTATCCACTGAAGGTAGTAGGTTGGTCCAGTTTAATTATACAGGAAACTTCTGGGAAGCTCTAAGTGAAGCCGGGAATATCCCTCTTCCTCCTTATATAAAAAGAGAGGCGGAGAAGGCTGATAGCGATACCTACCAAACAATTTATGCCAAGATTAAAGGCTCTGTAGCTGCTCCTACTGCCGGATTACACTTCACTGATGAAATAATTCAGCAACTAAAAGATAAAGGTGTGGAAATAGTAGAAATCTTGCTCCATGTGGGGCTGGGAACTTTTAGACCTGTCAAAACTGAGAATATTATTGACCACAAAATGCACTCTGAATATTGTAGTGTTAGTGAAGAAAATGCTGCAATAATAAATAAGGCTAAAGCTGAAGGACGACGAATTGTAGCTGTGGGAACTACCACAACCAGAACCTTAGAATCTTTTGCTGAAAACGGACAACTAAACTCCGGAGATAAGTGGACAGATATCTTCATTTACCCAGGCAAGAAATTTCAGATAGTAGATAGCATGTTGACAAATTTCCACATGCCGGAATCTACTCTAATTATGATGATTTCTGCTTTTGCAGGATACGAAAATGTAATGAATGCCTATAAAATAGCTGTTCAGGAAAAGTATAGATTCTTTAGCTATGGCGATGCAATGCTGATAACTCAGGAGTAACTATGAAAATTGATGAACACCCCTTATTTGATGAAATAATCTATAAAACTAAGATTAATAGTACTTCCACTTATGCCTTGTCTTTGATTAAAGATAAACTGGTGAAAGGAAACTTTTTGGTCGTTGCTGACGAACAAAGCTCCGGAAAGGGTAAATTAACGAACTCTTGGTACTCCCCTCAAGGCGGATTGTGGTTTAGTATTGGCTTGTATAATGTAGTGCAAGACAGCTCAATAACTCTCTTTATGGCAACTCTTATTCATCAAACACTTACAGAAATCTACCCCTCTTTAACTGATGTCCTTAAAATAAAATGGCCTAACGATATCTTCTTAGAGGATAAAAAGATGTGTGGGATTCTTACTTCTTACTATTCTTGGTCGAAATATCTTATTTGCGGAATCGGGATTGATACAAATATTGCAGAACTTCCTTTGGAATTATTGAACATTGCCACTTCTCTCAGAGACTATTTACAGGTTGAAGTTAGCAATTCTTTTTTACTAAAATCACTGTTGGATAAACTACATGATAACCTACCGATTTTCGTTGAAAAAGGGTTTGCCGCCTACCAAGATTATTACAATAAATATGACTACCTCCAAGGGCGGTTTATTGGCTTGGATACAGAGTTTCAGGTGTTTCGTGGAAGAGCTTTGAAAGTTAATAAAAAAGGAGCTTTAATCCTCGAAATTGATGAGAATATTATCCAACCTTTCTACTCCGGAAGTGTTGTCGAAATTGAATGATTTTTAAAAAACTAAAGAAAAGTATTGACTTATAATAGAAAGTTTTAATTTTTATAATAAAAGAATATTATCGTGGAGGATATATGAGAAAACTCATAGTATTATTATTGAGTGTATTTCTATTTGCTTGTAGTATGAATGTAAGTTCATTTGATGAGCAAGTAAAACCAGAGAAAGTCGAAGGAGCTATTAAGGTAGCTGTTCTTCCTTTAGAGAAATTAGATAATCAAAGTGGATACATTAAGAAAATAATGGAAGTAAGAGATCTTCAATTACTTTTTGATTTATCAGAAAAGTTTATCTTAATGGATATAGAGAGTACTAACAAGGTTTTAGAAGATTTTGGCGATATTGCAGTTGATGAACTAGATAAAGAAGAAATCCTGGAAATAGGACAAGAACTGGGTGCTGATGTTGTAATTACCGCAACTATTGAAGAGCTCAGAAACCCCCAATTTAACTTCATTTTTAACTTATTCTCAATGAGAACAGGCGATGTTGCTGCCGGTAAAATCGTTGTAGTTAAAAATAAAGAAGACAGATTGAATGCTCTTAATGAAAGCTTTATGGGCAAAATTGATGAATTCGTAACAACTGAAATGTTGAAATTAATCGATATTGCTAAACAAAACTATAATATCAAACGCTATGATATTGCACAAGAATCATTTGAAAACATTCAAAGAATTGATCCTTCACTAAAAGATACATACTACTATCTTGGATTAATTAATCTTAATCAAGAAAGATATGATGAAGCACTTGGCTACTTTAATTACTTAGTAGAACAAGATTCAACAGGAAATATCGATTATTTAGAAAAACAAGCTCAAGTTTTTCTTAGACAAAAAATGTATCGTGAAGCTACTGTTCCAATGAGGAAAATTGTAGAAATTAGAGATACTAAAGATGACTGGTTACTTTTATCAGACTTATATGCCAGAATTAATGATCTCAATAATATGAGAGATGCTGTGGCAAAAGCTATTGCTAAAGACCCTGAAAATGAAGATGCTATCTATCGTTATGCTAATGTTCTGTATGATATGCAAAATTATCAAGAAGCTATTCCTTACTTAGAACAAGCTGTAGAATACTTCCCTGAAGATGATATCATTGTCAGTAACTTAGTCTCTGCCTACCAACAAACAGGTCAGATCGCTCAAGCTATTGCTAACTACGAAGCTATCGTAAATAAAGACAGTAAGAATATTAATGCTCGTCTAAACCTTGCCAATATGTACCTCTCTGCTGCTAAAGATGCTGAAAAAGCAGGACAAACTAAAACTGCTGATAAATACAAACAAAATGCAACTAAAGCTTATAACGCTGTTGTGAAAATTGATAACACTAATGGTGTGGTTTATACTAGACTTGCTAATCTCTATTTAGAAAATAAAGATTATGCTCAAGCTACAACTAATGTAGAAAAAGCTATGGTGTTTAGTCCAAACAACTACGCTCCGTTCTTACTCTCTGCCCAGATTAAACAATCATTAGGCATTGAGAAGTTCCAAGCTGCTGTTAAACTCAATGCTGAAATCCCTAAAGCAACTGGTTCTAAAGCTGAAACTCTTGCTAATCAAAGAGATCAAGCAAAAGAAGATGCGGGAAGGCTTTACAGACAATCTGAAGAGAACTTAAACCAAGCTCTAAAAGTTACTGACCAACCTAAGGTTATTAATATTGTAGAAGCTCGTTTAGCTCGACTAAGAGAATTTACTGAAAGATTAGAAAGCTTCTAAACTCTTTCTGAAAGATAAAATTACTTAAAAGGACTGCTTCGGTGGTCCTTTTTTAATTGGCAATTGAAGAAGAAGAAATCTATCCACTAATTTCACGAATTACACGAAGAAGAAAGTATCCCGTCCTAAATAGTTTGACTGTTATATTCCTCGCTTCTCCCCTAACATGTCGAACCTCTTTTAATTAAATTCCTTTGGAGTGTCTTCGAACACTCCCTATTATATTATCATCACTCTGTGATTTAAGAGGTCTCGTTGCCAAAGTCAGTCGATTAAACCATTAAACAAATTTAAGTGTGAGGTCTTTCTTACTGGGATTGCGGACGGCCACGTCCGTATTCATTTCCCTTCAGCGAAGGGGAATCTTATCCTTCCGAAGCATATCTTATTTCTATCTCCTTAATGGAGATAGGTTTAATACGGACGTGGGCGTCCGCAATCCCAGTAAAGAGGCTTCGTAGCCAATACCAACCAATTCAAATTAAACAAATCAACGATTCAACATGCAATTAATTCGTGTTAATTCTTCTTAATTCGCGTTAATTCGTGTGAAAGTCTTTACTCATTCTTAATTATTAACTAAAAATTATTAATTATTAATTAAGATATATTAATTCTTCTTGACAATGTATTTAATCTTATTAAAATAGTCTTAATAAATAAAATATCAAATGATATTGAGGGGAAATTAATGAAAAAAGGTGCATATTTTGGCTTTGGATGCTTAACATCCGTGCTTTTAGTGGTTTTACTAGTAACTATAACAATAGTTAGTTCTGTAAAGATGATAAAAAAAGATGTAGTAGTTATTAATAATAATTCGTTGCTTACTCTAGATATTAGCGGACCAATCGTTGAATATTCAAGATTTGCTAACGACAGATTCTTTAATAATCAGACTACTGTTTTTGACATTATTGATGCTATTAAAAAAGCCAAGAACGACCCCCGTATCGATGGTATTCTCCTCAAACCTGAGTTAGTTATGTGTGGTTATGCCTCACTTAATGAAATAATAGAAGCTATAGAAGATTTTAAATCAGCCAAGAAAGTTGTTATCTCTTATATTACAATTGCTTCTAATGCTGATCTTCTCCTTGCTTCAACAGCCGATGAAATTGTCATTTCTTCCGGATCCTCAGCAGGTATTTTCTTGCGTGGCTTTGGAGTAGATATGGCTTTTTATAAGAATATGCTTGATAAAATCGGTGTCGAAATGCATGTTATTAGTGCTGGTAAATTTAAAGATTATGGAACCCAATATTCCAAAGATTATATGAGTGAAGAGACAAAAGCTAATTTAAATCGTGTCTTAAAATCAAGATATGAGCTCTATGTTAATCAACTATCTGAACAATTAAATGTCTCATCTATAGTGATTGAAAGTATTATTAATGAAGAAAAATATATGTTTTTAGATCCTAAAGAAACTATCATGACAGGAATGGTTCAACGATCAGCCTTTGAAAGTGCCTTTAAGAAAGAACAAGAACAAAGATTTAAACATGTCATAGATTCTAAGAAGTATCTCTTAGGATTTAAAGCAAAAGATAATAAAAAATTAAATGAAAAAATAGCAGTTTTATATCTCAATGGCAATATTATGCCGGTTGGGAACGACTTTTCAGTACTCTCTTCTAAATGGATAAATGAAACCGTAGAAGATATTTTGAAGAACAAATCAATTAAAGGTTGTGTTCTTAGAGTGAACAGTGGTGGTGGTAGTGCTTTAGAATCAGAAGAAATTTTAGAAATTTTAAAACAACTCAAAGAGAAAATGCCTGTAGTAGTTTCAATGGGAGATGTTGCAGCCTCCGGCGGCTATATGATTAGTATGGCTGGAGATAAAGTGTATGCTGATCCATACACAGTTACCGGTTCAATTGGCGTAGTTCAAATCGTTCCGGATGCAAAAAAATTACAAGACAAGCTTGGTGTCACCCATGAAAAGCTTGAGTACGGCAAAAAAAGCACTTGGTTGAATCCTTTAAATGGAGTTTCTGACAAACAAAAATCTGCAATGAAAGCTTCAGCAGATGTTGTCTATGACTCTTTTAAAAAGATAGTAATGAATGGTAGAAGTGGTAAATTTAATACCCTTGAAGAAGTAGAAGCAGTAGCCCAAGGTCAAGTTTGGGATGCTTTAACAGCGAAGGAAAATGGTTTAATAGATGAGATTGGTTCACTAAAAGATGCTATTAATGAAGCAGCTAGATTGGCTACTGTTACAGAGTATTCCAGACAGAACTATCCAACCCGAAAAGACTTTTTCCAACTGTTTTTAACTGAGAAAATGGGATTAGCAGAGATGAAAAGTATTCTCTTGAAAGGTACCTCAGAAACTCTTTATCAACAGAAATTGATGTTAGATAATTTTACTAACCATTCGATGCAAACAATTCTACCCGTGGAGTTTGAAAAGTAGTCGAGATGTAATTCTGTCCAAAGGATTGCAATGAATTTAGAAATAGTAGTTAATGTTACCCCTTTAGAAAAAAGGATAGCAGTTTTAGAAAACGGTAAGCTCTTAGAGTTTATTGTAGAAAAACCTGACTCTACAAATATAGTTGGTAATATTTATAAAGGGATTGTTAAAGATGTCCTTCCCGGAATGGGAGCAGCCTTTATTGATCTCGGTTTAGATAGAACAGCCTTTCTGCACTATACTGATATAATCGTTGATTATTTAGATGAAGTAGAAGGTGATGGAAAAGTTACCAATAAGTCAAATGATTCTTCTAAAATAGGCAAGTACTTACACTCCGGTCAAGAGATAATAGTGCAAGTACAGAAAGGACCTTTAAATAAGAAAGGGGCTCGTCTAACCGGGCAAATCTCTATTCCCGGAAAGTTTTTAGTCTTCTTTCCTAATAAGTCAAAAGTATCAGTATCCCGTAAGATTCAGTCATTCAAAGAGAAAAAAAGAATTAAAACTTTTCTCTATGATTTAAAAGAGAAAGATCATGGCTTAATTGTCAGAACTGAGGCGGAAGGTTGTACAGATGAAGAGTTAACAGCAGAATACAAAGCCTTGGCTAAAAGCTGGAGAGTGATCGAAAAGCAGATTAAATATGCTAAACCTCCTGTTTGTATTTTTGATGAAAACAGAATTCAAAATACTCTTATTCGTGACTTATTTAGAGATGATGTAAACAAAGTGATTGTCGATGATCTTGATTTTCTTAAAGAGATAAAGAGTGAGTTAGCAGATATTGCTCCTGATTTATTAGACAGAATCGAGCTTTATAGTGAGGATTCTCCTATCTTTGATGTCTTTGGGATTGAAAAGAAAATAAAGTCTATCTTTAACTCCAAATCATATCTACCTAGTGGTGGAAATATCCAAATTGACCAGACTGAAGCCTTAGTGGCGATTGATGTCAATACCGGAAGTTTCACCGGAAAATCAAAGTATGAAGATACAGTAACCAAGACTAATAAAGAGGCTGCTAAAGAAGTGGCAAGGCAAATTAGACTTCGTGATTTATCAGGTATTATTGTCATTGACTTTATCGATATGAGTGAAGATAAAAGTAGGGAAGAGGTGCTTGATGTTCTCAGGCGTGAACTTAAAAAAGATAGAGCCCGCAATAAAGCTTATCCTTTCGGTCCTCTGGGATTAGTTCAAATTACGCGTAAAAGAATCAGACCTTCTGTCATATCTTCCTACTCCGAGTCTTGTCCGTACTGCTTTGGTACCGGCAGAATTCTCTCCTGTGATACTGTTCTTGTGAATATCAGCCGTTGGTTAAACCGAGCGGAGTATTTCATTAAAGATGAACAACTCAGAATAGAAGTACATCCCGATATTAGAGCCTTTATCTTAGATCATCCTGATTATATCTATTCAAATTATAAGTTTAAAGTCGAATTTGTCAGCAATGATAAGCTGCACAGACATGATTTTAAGGTTTATCAGGGAAAAGGTAAAGAAGAGATAACTGATCAATATAGTGCTTGACAAGAATTACCAAAGTAAATTTATAGTAAAAGAACTTATTTTTAAGATAGAAAGGAGAAAAAATGTACGCAATAGTTCATTTTAAAGGATATCAGTTTAAGGTCGAAAAAGACGCTGTAGTTAAAGTGCCTTACCTTGCTGATCAGAATGCTGGCGATATGGTTAGCATTGACGAAGTACTTGTTCTCAGAGATGAGGAAAATATTACTTTCGGCACACCGAATGTAACTGGTGCTGTAGTTACAGCTGAAGTTTTAGGCCATAAAAAAGACAAGAAAATAATAGTCTTTAAGAAAAAAAGAAGACAGGGCTATAAGAAGAAAAATGGCCACAGACAAGATTTCACTGAAATTAAAATTCAAGATATTAGAAGATAGGAGGAACAAATGGCAACAAAGAAAGGTGGTGGATCCACAAAAAATGGAAGAGATAGTAATCCTCAATATCTCGGTGTCAAAAAATACGGAAATGAATTTGTAGTTTCTGGTAATATTATTGTCAGACAGAGAGGAACTAAGTTCCATTCCGGTACTGGTACCGGCATAGGTAAAGATCATACTGTTTTTGCAACTACTGACGGAATAGTAGAATTCGTAACCAAGAAAAATGGAAGAAAATATATTAATATAGTTCCTGTAATTATAAATTAATCATTGGATTATTAATATTTGTTAGAGGCAAAACCTTAAAAGTTATGCCTCTAATTTTTGTTTTTAAAACCACCCATTTTAAACACTTTCTTAAAAAGAATATAAGACTTTTATTGAATCTAAAACCATGCAATGTAATCACATGTAAAATAACAATTATATTAATTATTTACTTCACTTGACAATTACTCCAAATTTTCTTTAATTGCTATCTATGTTGTTAAAACATTAATTTTATAAAAAGTCATAAAAATACAATAGAGTTCAGGAGGAACAATGGCTAGCAAACCTAGTGCAAAGTATTATAGTAATTTGAAGGATATGTCAAAGACAAGAGGTATTGCCGAAACTGTCGTTAATAACTCAAATGTCAGGAAAGTAACTGTTGCTGAAGCTTACGAAATGGCAAGAACACAACCAGGTGTATCTGAAACTGATTTCTTAATCTACGAAGAGTATGCTAAAAAAGTCGGTTTACCAAAAGGTGCAAAAATTCTTAATGATTGTCATGGTAAAATTATTGGAAGAACTGCCAAGGCTAGAAAGTTTTACCACAGATTGAATGTTGCTGATAAGAATAAGGTAGAAGCTGATTTAAGAGAAGCTATCTGGGATATGCAACATCAACCACTTATTAAAGGTGAAGCTATTATCGGTTTAGACAAAGACTTAATGATTAAGGCTACTTATGTTACTACTGAGTCTGATGCTGCTAATATGTTCAATTGGTTAAACAACTTTATTCCTTACGAATGCTTAGAAAAAGAGTATAAAGCAAGTAAAGAACTTCCCATCCAAGACATTATTATCATTGCTTATAATGATTGGAAAAGTACTGATCCTTTCTATCACAACGTTGGTGCTCCTCAGCTTGCTTTAGTTGATGAAAAAGAGAATGTTATCTTCAACTTCGGTATGAAATATTTTGGTGAAAGAAAGAAAGGTACTCTAACTCTTGCTTGGACTTCCGGTATGAGATTAGGCATGGCTGCTTGTCATGGTGGTATCAAAGAGATGAATTTCACTACCTGCACAGATAAGAAATATCATGCACTTGGTAAGAGATCTATTGCCTTCTACGGTTTGTCAGGAACAGGAAAATCTTCACACACAAATAGTGAAGATAACCATGGAACTCTTCCTCAAGGTGTGGGAAAAGTTGTGCTTCATGATGATGCTTTCCAAATTGATGTGGAAGAGAAAGTATGTCGTGTTTGGGAACCAAACTTATTTGATAAAACAGATAGCAGAAAACCAGATCACAGAGATTGGAAATATTGCATAGCTTTAATGAATCACTCAATTCTCAATATCGATGGTGTTAGAACTCCTGTAGGTTTAGACCTTAGAAACTCTAATGGTAGAGCTATTTTTGATAGAGATCTTTTAGGCAGCTGGGTTAACAAATGTAGCTTCCCTAAAGCATTAGCTTGGTTGATGAAAGATACTATTCTTCCTCCGGTAATCAAATTTACCAATAATCATCTTGCTGTTTCTATGGGAACTGCTTTGATGACTAAGAGAAATAGAGCTGAAAATGTTACTGAAGAAGAACTTAATAAATTAGTTTTCGAACCATTTGCTAATCCTTTCCGTGTGTATGAACTTTATAAAGATGTGGAAGCTTTCATCCATGTTGCTGAAGGTGGAGCTGAAATCTATTGCTTTAACTCTATTGGCTACTGGAAATCTTCTGATGAAGATCTAGAAGCTATCCCACTTACTACCTCATTAACACTACAGACAGGAATCCTTATGGATCACATACAATGGGAAGATTGGGACCTTTTACCAGGTGCTCAAATCCCTACAAAAGATTCTATCAACAAGATTCTTCCTGGTTTCTACGAAAGATATAATCCTGCTACCAGAGAAAACTATGGCGCTTATAAAGCTCTTGTTGCTGATAGATTTGCACAAAGAATTAAATTTATTGAAGATTCTGATGTTAATACAAAACCCGAACTTCTCAAGAAGTTAGTTAAGTCACTTAATGTTAAGAAATAATTAATAATTAATAATTAATAAATTAAAAAGCCTCAGGATTCCTGAGGCTTTTTATTGTTGGAAGTGGTTTACCATATTTGTTCTATTTCCATTTTGAACTTCCAAGGATTTTCCGATAATTATTTAGCATGCCAAACAGATTACCCTCAGGTATTTTGACTATTTATCATGTTCAAAATATCTTTTTCCCTAACACTAATAACTATTCACTTAGGGATTAAATTGCAGTGGGTGAGAAATTAAATTGCAGTTTGGGAATAGCAATGAGAAATTAAATTGCAGTGAAGAAATGGGCAATGAGAAATTAAATTGCAGTGGTGAGAAATTAAATTGCAGTGGTGAGAAATTAAATTGCAGTTTAGGGTTATGATTTAATGCATACAGCGTCGAATATTTTGATATTATTGTTAATAGAGTTAGAAGAATCTAGTGAGAATGGTTGATAAATAATTTCTCGGACAATATAATTAATATTATCCAGGGTTATAGAATCCCCTGGGTAAATCCATGATTTAGAAGTAGCCCAGATATTGTAATTTTTTCTTGCTTTGAGGATATCGATTCTCCTGTTGATATGGGCATAGAACATATTGGTAACATCTTTATTCGCCCCGCTGATATCAAACAAGAGTATTTTTCTTATAATTAAGGAGTAATCAATATCATCAAGCTCATCGAATGATGTTCCTTTGATATAACCGTTTATTATATGGCTATTAAGAGGTTTAGAGATGAAGCGATTATTAGCTCTTGAGAAGGTTAATTTGCACATATTAGTAATGGTAAGATTTTCTATAAAATCTGCTTTAGAGCCATTATAATCGTAAGTAAATTGGAAGTAGTGTTCATCACCTGAGAGAATTTTAGTTTCAGCGATATACTGGAGGGCATTGGCACCATGGGCAAAATCGGGATATAGTCCTTGAATGGGGCTATTTAGCTGTAGGTTATAAGGGATTCTAGCTTCATTCCATAGGTGATTAAAGAGGTTATGAAGTATGTAAGAGCAGTATTCTAGAGAAGAATCTTTAAATATTTTTATTGCCCACTTTCTTTTCTTTTCTTTTTTTTTATGTGCATCTTCGTCTAATTGTTGAGTAAAGCCGGGTATGATAAGAATTTGGAGAGAGAAGTCTTCTAGGTTTTCTTCATATTCAAAGAGGTCTCCAGAGGCAATTTCATATCCATCACCGTCGTAGATAACAGCGAAGATAGTATCGGGAATTTCGTTAATGGTGACAGATTTCCACCAGTTGACGAAGGGGTCGTTAATATCTAAGTGGTTATAGGCAACCGAGAACCTTACTTCCGGGGCAATAGGCATTGATACAAAGAGTTTATCATAGAAGGCGAGGTCTATGTCTATTAGTTTATTGGTAGTAGCGACAAGGTTATTATTATCTATAAAATCTATTCTCATCCCATGATCCTTTTATATTGTGCTTGAGCTTTATTGACTTCTTTGGCGAATTCCACGCCTCTGAATTTAGTAGAAACTTGGACATTGTAGTCTTTTTTTCTTAGTTCTTGTAGTTCAGAGATTACTTTATCTAATTTATTGAGTTTATTTTCAATTCCGGAAAGGTCGAATCCTGGGTGTGCAACAGCACCACCTGAGGAGTAATTCATTTTAGGTAGTGTAGGTATGGTATTAGGAATTGAGAGGTTAGAGAATGATTTAGAGAGGTTAGATAGTGGAGTATAGTTAATATAATCGAGTAATCCTCTGAAGATGGCAGTTTTTTCAGCATTGACGACAAATTCCCCATTGGAGAGCCAAGCAGGGATAGCATCGTCTTTTGGTCCACCCGGTCCGGCGATATAGCCACCGGAGGCAGCACCTACAAAGCCGGAACCTTCACCTGTCCCTAGTGGCAAGCCACCTGCTGTTGCAGAAGCCCCGCCTGTAACTAGAGCAGTTATGCCTTTTAGAGCCATAAAGACGAGCCATTTTGCCATCATTCTACTAATTTCGGCAATAACATCATTAGCAAGTCCTCTCCAGAGAGCTTTCATAGATTTTCTAAAGCTTGAGCCGTGGCGAGTAATGTTTACGAACATGTTTGCAAGATTTGAAGCGATAGTATTGGCGACAAATTGCCCTTGTTCGTTAAGTGCGTCGAATTGTTCATTGATGTTACTGACGGTTTTAGAGAGCCAGTTTTGATTTTTGGCAACTTTTTGCATTTGGTTATCGAGTTCTTTGACTGCAACAGTAATTTCATTAATTTGGTCTTCAGTTAGATCAGCGTCTGAAGATGTAGATTGGAGCATATTTTTATAGTTTTGGAAGGCAGTTTGCAGTTGTTGGAAGGGGATAATACCCAGGTCAAACATTTTAACAGCAGTTTGCCAGGTCTCTTTAGTATCTTTGAGCAGATTTTCATTATCTTTTTTCAGTTCTTGTCCATAGCGAAGGTTGGTATTTCTCATGAGATTAAGGGCATCAGTGTACTCTTTAGAGTCTTTGTCATAATTAGCCTTAACCCATTCATAATAGTTATCTACAGTTGTTTTAAGGTCTTCATAAGAGAGGATTCCCAGCTGTTTTTTCTTTTCAGCAACAGTAAGTTCTTCTTGAAATTCTTGGTGCTTTAAGGCTTTAATATCAGCGTTATATTTATCTTCCAAAGTGGTTAAGATGGTAATTCTTTCTGTTTCATCAGCTACATTAAGGGTAATGAATTCTTTTTGAGTAGTGTAGTTGTCGGTAAGCAGTGCTTCTTTAGTTTTCAGGCTATTTTTAAGGGCTTCTATTTGGGCATCTATAAGAGCTTGTTCAGCTGCAAGTTTTTGAGCCAAAGCCTCTTTTTCTGCTTCAGTTAGTTCATTATCTCCATCAACAACAGCATCTTTCTTCTTTTTCCCCAGTCCTTGCAGAACATCAGTATATTTATTAGAATAATCTTCTAATTCTTTAGTAGCTTCAGCGATTTGTTTGTTATATTTCTCATTAATCTTTTCTATTTCAGCTTCAGCTTTTGCAAGTAAATTTTTTGCAGCAGCATATTGATTAGATGCATTGGTGAGTGGAGTTATATAGAGGTGTTTATTCCAACTATCGGCGTTATCGTATTGCTGTTGTTTTGCTTGCAGGTTTTCATCAGCTTTAGCTAGTTGTTCTTTTCTTTTAGCTATTACTTCCCTTTGTTTAGTAATTTTATCAACTTGTTTCATTTGTTTTTCAGCAATTTCGTTAGCTAAACCAGATCTTTCAGTTGCAACTTGTTTTATCATGGCTTCTCTGATCAGCTCATCAGTGGCATTAGCGACAGCTTTTTTAAAGTTTTCATAGCTAATAGTAGCCAGGTCCACATTACCGATATTATCCCCAAATTTTGTATTAATAGTATCAACAATATCTTTTAGGGCAACATTGGTCTCTACGGTTTGGTTTTGTTTAAAGCGAAGCGTTTCATAAGCAGATGTAAGGCTATAGAATTCAGCTTGTTGGTTATTGGCTTCTTTGGTAACTTTTTCCAGTTCGGAAGTAGCAGGTTGGAGTGTGTTGAGCCAATTTTTAGTAGAGGAAGCGAGTGAGTTAAGCATTGGAAGCAGGGCAAAGCCGATAGTTTCTTTAATATCGCCCCAAGTGTTTTGGAGTTGAATCATGGGGTCGATTACATTCTTAGCTTGCCCACCGAATTGACTATTAAGTTCTTTGAGGATGAGAGTTTGAGCTTCAGCTACTTTATTAACAGCCATAAAGTCTTTAATTTGTTGTTCTTGTTGAGTAGAGAGTTGGACACCCACGCGACGCAGGGCAGTAACGCCTTGAATCGGGTCGTTTAGGGCTTTACCCACTTGGATGGAAGTTTGTTGGAGGTCTTGACCAAGAGCTGCAGACATATCGAGAATAGCAGTTTGAGCAGA
>Ga0265294_10005509_pt1 | contig 15436 bp, 11 predicted proteins | sample MunlanPumphouse3_FD_192504 | JGI IMG/M metagenome (GOLD analysis project Ga0265294, IMG submission 192504) | Groundwater microbial communities from a municipal landfill in Southern Ontario, Canada - Pumphouse #3 | ecosystem: Environmental > Aquatic > Deep subsurface > Groundwater | place... | reverse complement strand
ATTTATCTATAAGCCTGCTCTGATCGCAGGAAAAATCGCAGGCGAAACTGCTGCAGAATTCGTAAAAGGAAAAACCCCGCTTGAAGCCTATGACGCGCGCTGGAGAGCTCAAATGGGCGCAGCCCTTAAAACCTCGGTCCAGGCAAGGCAGCTTGCAGACGGAATTATGAAATCTGACCTGCTGATGAATGCGGCATTTAAGTTGATTTCTCCGGAGCAGATGAAGGGCATGCAATGCGGAAAAATGCCAACTCCTGTAAGATTAGGGCTTCAAGCTCTTAATCGAAAAAAATAAAAAAGAATAAGAGTCCCGGATTTTTCCGGGTTTTTTGATTTTACATAATTCTTAGCTTTTTAGGCTGATAGAGTTTTTTCTTGAAACTTACCTTATTTTTGAGCCCGGCCCGAGGTCTTTATCTGGCATGAGGGCTGCAGTAAGAGCTCCGTCTTCAGCTGCAAGCATCATGCCATTTGACTTAACGCCGCAGAGCTTGACAGGTTTTAGATTAGCAAGCACAATAATTTGCTTTCCAAGCATTTCCTCAGGCTCGTAATAAGGCGCCATTCCTGCTACAATCTGCCTAGGTTCAGGCTCGCCTATATCAACTTCAAGTCTGAGCAGTTTTCGGGATTTTTTAATCTTTTCCGCAACAAGGATTTTTCCAACCCTTATGTCAAGTTTTGCAAAATCCTCATAATCGATTTGAGAAAGGCCCTCTTCTAAATTTTCTTCTAGCTTTTCGTCTGTATTCTTTTCTGCCTGAGTTTTTGTCCTCTCTTTTGAGAGTTTTCCTTCGGATTTAGTCACTTCTTTCACCTGTTTTTTATTTCCTTTTTTCGCATCCCTTTTTTCAACAGCCTCTTTGATCCTTTGGGTAAAGATTGCTTCCATCTCTTCAATCTTTTCATTTTCGAGTTTTGTGAAAAGGATCTTTGGCTTTGCCATAGGAGTTTCAGACTTTAAGGGAACAAGGGCTTCTTTGTATTCGGCTTCGTGAACACTGCCTTGAAGTCCCAGCCCTTTCCAGGCTTCTTCCATGCTGCCCGGAGTAACGGGCTCAAAGAGAAGAGCCAGGGCTTTTCCGAGCTGAAGGCAGTTATAGAGCACCTGCCCACAGGCTTCTTTGTCTTCTTTTATGAGCTTCCAGGGCTCATGAGCCTGGAAATAGCTGTTTCCGTAGGAAGCAAGAGCCATGGCCATATCTACCCCTTTTTTAAACTCATAGTCCTCCATTGCAGCTTTTACTCCTTTAATAGCCTTTTTGATCTCTTCCTTTATTTCAGGCTCGATTTTCCCTGTCGGAATTTTGCCGTAGTTTTTAAAGGCAAAAAGCATGCTCCTGTAAAGGAAATTTCCGAGTCCGGCAACAAGCTCAGTATTGATCTTTTCCTGAAGCACACGCCAAGAGAAGTTGAGCTCTTTTGTATGAGAGGTATAGCTTGCCAAGTAGTAGCGCAGAAGGTCTGGATGGAAACCTTGATCAAGGTAATCTTCCTCAGCCCAAACCACGTATCCTCGGGATTTTGAAAAGGTCTTGTCATCGATTTTGACCATGCCTGAAGCCACTATGGCTTTGGGGCTTGAATAATCAGCTCCTTTGAGCATAGCAGGCCAGAAGATACAGTGGTGATAGGCAATATCTCCTCCAATAAAGTGGACAATTTCCCCCTCTCCCTTCCAGAATTTTTCCCAAGATTGCCCTGTTTTTGCGGCCCACTCTTCGGTAAAAGCTATGTAGCCTATAGGAGCATCCACCCAGACATAAACCACCAGCGCTTCATGGCCCGGAAACTTTACTCCCCATTCCAGATTCCGGGTGATGCACCAATCAGAGAGCCCCTGTTTTACCCAGCCAAGCGCATAGTTTCTAGCGTTTGCAGTGCCTCCAAGCTCTTTTGAGAGATAGGTTTTAAGATAGTCGCTGAATTCGGAGAGTTTGAAAAAAAAGTGTTCCTGTTTTCGATATTCAGCAGGCCCTCCACAAAGAGTACAGACAGGGTTTGAAAGTTCTCCGGGTTCAAGGTGTTTGCCGCAACCTTGATCGCATTCGTCCCCTCTTTGGCTTCCCCACAGTGAGGACAGGTTCCCTCTACATAGCGATCTGGAAGGAAACGATTGCATCTGGGGCAGTAGGCGATTTCGATGATTTTGGGATAAACATAGTCTTTTTCAATTAGCCTGTTGACTATCTGCTTGGTTCTGTCATGGTTTTCTTTATCGTCTGTAGTCCCAAAAGCATCAAAGTTGATTTCCAGCCGTTTAAATAAGTTCTTAAAATGGGCATGATACTCTTCTACGAGTTCTCCTGGAGTGATTCCAAGCTGTTCAGCGTTTACTACAATAGGAGTTCCATGGGTATCTGAGCCGCAGACAAAGACGGCTTTCCTCCCAACTTTTTTAAGAGCGCGGACGTAAATGTCGGCAGGAACATAGGTTCTGAGGTGTCCCACATGGGCTTTTCCATTGGCGTAAGGAAGCCCACAGGTCACCAATACGGGTTTATCGGATAAGTCTGACATTTTGATCTCCATGAATTGTTCTTGAATATATCTACTTCTTGGAAGGCTACAATTTTAAAATATATTTCGCTTCCCGGTTTTAGAGCCAGAGGATTTGAAGAAATAGGTTACAATCTTATATATAAAGGGAGCTTTTTAAGAATGAGTGAAAATCCTTTAAATAATGGCTTTATACATTTTATACTGCAAATCCCTGAAAAACTTTCTTTGAGGAAATCTTTTTTCGAAAAGAACTCCTATTATTTCCGGCCAATGAATCGCATGCTTTTGAAATAAAAGGAACTCGGGGTAGATATAAGTAATTAAGGCGCCTCCCCTTATGGGATAAATCATGTGGTCCGGTGAAAATGAATCCAGAAAATTCCGATTCTGAAAATGAAAATAATAATGAAGAACCTCTGGCCAGTCCGGCTTCTGATTCCGATACCTCGGAGGTTTCCACATCAAAATCCGCAGCTTCAAACTCTGAAAATGAGCTTGAAGCTGAATCGGATTTCGGATTAAAGAAAGGAGTTGAACCGGAGAACAGTTCTGAATCTAAAAAGTTTCCTGAATCCGAAAAGCGGGCCGATACTCCGATTTATTCAAATGTTGAAATGAGTGCAGAACCCGTAAACCCTGCAGAAAAAACAGCCTATCCAAACCCAGGCAAACTTTCTTCTGAAATTCCAGTTTCAGGAACCCCTGGAGCAGGCAGGCCCGAAACCCCTGGAGCTAGAACTCCGAAAAAAAAGAAGCGAAATCACCTTTCCTACATAGCTCTAGTCTTTGGCCTCCTCTTGATTGTAGGTTTTAGTATTCTGGCCATTTTTTCTGGGCTGGGCTTTGGAACTGATCTTGGATCTTCGGACAGAGTGGCTGTGATTTACGTCCAAGGTACAATGCTTACAGGCAATATTCCTTCAGGCTTTGGCTATGCGACTTCAGAAGAAATTTCCGAAAAACTCCGAGAGGCTCTTGAAGACGAGCAGGTAAAGGCAATCGTGCTTCGAATAAACAGTGGAGGAGGCTCTCCCGCAGCAGCTCAGGAAATCATACAGGAAATAAGAAAAGTCCAGGCTGAAGGAATTCCGGTTGTAGTCTCCATGGGAGACGTTGCAGCCAGTGCAGCCTATTATATTGCGGCTCCGTCCGACTATATCATGGCCAGTCCCTCAACAACGACCGGGTCTATAGGAGTTATCTGGGTCTTTCAGAACATGTCTGCTTTTTATGAAGAAGAAGGAGTTGACTTCTATATCGCAAAATCAGGAAAATTCAAGGATATGGGAGGTTCCTGGCGAGGGCTTACGGAAGAGGAAAAAGAGTACGCTGACCTTGTAATTCTGGAAACCTATAATGATTTTATTGATGGGGTTGCAGAAGGGCGCAATCTAAGCAAAAGCGATGTCAAATCCCTTGCAGATGGGAGGGTATATACCGGGATCAGGGCAAAAGAACTCGGACTTGTAGACGGGTTTGGAAACCTCTATGATGCAATTGACAAAGCTGCCGAGCTTGCAGAGCTTGAAGAGGAGCCAAGGGTCGTATATATGAATAGAGCTTCCTTATCAAGGCTGTTCTTAGGCTCGGAAAGCAAAGGGGCTTTTCAATCGGTAAATCAGCTTGCAAAGTATTATGAAGAAAGTCCATACGGAAAAATATTGGCCTGATTTTTTAGTTTTTAGGCCTTTTGTTTTTTCTTTATTATGTAATTTATATTTTTACTTTCTTTTTCCTTTTTCTTAAGATTCCGGCTTTTCCCCATTGGTTTTTCTACAGAGTTTATCCAGAAGTAAAATATTATCAAGGAGCAAGGAGCAGCTCCAACCAAGAGGAATAGCCCAGGCTGGTTTTCCAGTTGATTTGTCCACCTGTTCGGGAAGCAGACCCGCACTGGTCGTCCCTGCAAGAGCCCATTTAAGGAACTTGATTCCTTGCTCGGTAAACCTTTTTCTAGTCTTAGCATGTGGATCTAGCCCTCCCTCATACGGCAGCTCAAGCGCAAGAGCAAACAGAGCTTCCGAAAGCCAGAGCGTGGTTACAATCCAGGGGTTTCCGTTTATATATTGGTCGTTCTCATAACGCCTTATCCCATAATAATCATTTACTGGGCTTGACAACTTTTTCTGAATATTTTCTATAGTAAACAGGATCATATCTCTCTCTAAAGGATCTTTTGGAGAGAGCATCCCAAAAGGGATATAGGTTCCTATACTGCTTGCATCAAGGGTTTTATCCAGCCTGTCATTTATAATCCCTTTGGCAAAATAGCCTTCCTTTAGCCAGAAGCGCTCAAGGGTAGCCTGCTTTACTAAATTGGCTCTCTTCCTCCAGCGTTTTGCAAGCCCGGATTCCTTATTCTCCTCAGCCAGATGAGCCGCTCCCATAAGGCCTGCATAAACTGCAGCATTGGTATAGGTAAAAGTTCCGTAATAGGTTTCCCAAAGGTCCATGCAGCTTTCATGCAGGCCGGACTTACTTCTTTTCATAAGGTATTCAGCTCCCCTGAGCACTGAGATCCAGACTTCTTCTAGAAAATCTACTTTTTTCAGACCTTCGAGGATTCGATAGTAGACATCCATTGCATAAAGGGTCGAGCCAGTCTCGTCAATTTGAGTGGAATATTCAAAATTACCCCAGGAAGGCGCAGTGCTTCCATCGAGCCAGTAGCGTTGAAACCAAGAGCCATCTGCCATCTGGGCTCCAATACACCATTTAAAAAATTTTTCACAATATTCGGGATAACCTGAATGTTTGAGCGCGAGCACAAGCTCGGAGGAGTCCCTATTCCAGCAAAATCCGTAGCCTCCGCATTTTTCGAAATTTGAATCAAATTCGGGGGCCGCAACAAAGGAGCCATATTTGTGGTCGTTTAAGAGGTAAAGATTCAAAAGAGCCCGGTTATAGGAATTGAAGAGTTCCTGGCGCAAGGAGCCATAAGCATCCAGCCCTGGCAGTTTCAGGACTTTTTTCTTCGAAAGCCAAACGATCCAGAATTCCCTTGTTTTTTCAAAAAGGTAATCAAGAGACTGTTTTGAAAGTTCTCTTAGCCTTTTATAGAGGAGAGGCCGAGTCGGGGCTGCTCCAAGAAAAATGATAAACTCTTCTGCTTTTCCGGGTTTTATTTCCAGCTCCCAGCCAGCTGCGTTGTTGATATTGCCTATGTCCTCTTTGTTTTTCTGAAGTTTTCCATCTTCCATGTCGTACTTGGAATTTGTCCACCAGATAGTATCCATCGCCTTTCCGACTTGCCATTCCGTAAATTCGGGAAGGGTATAAAGCCCAAGGTAATAATCCTGCCAGTACTGTGCAATTAGGCGGGCTTCGGAATCACAGAACCCAGAATTCTTTTTTGAAGTTTCTCCCACATTGAAATTCGAATAATAATAGAATTTGCCTGAAACCCCGTTTTGGGCTTGAAGCTTGAATCTGCGGATCAGAACTGGAACTTCAGGGTGCACCATATCTATAATGGAAATTCGAATTCCGGAGGCATGATATAGTTTTGTGGAGACAATGTTTGTATCTTCTATATAACTCTGGGTGGCATTCCATTCATTGCTGTTTGTCCAGAGGAGTTTTTCTCCAGTATGAATGCAGGCCAGAGATTCTTCGACATGCTGGGCATGGTCGCGGCGTGGATAAAAAAATCCGAATAGTTCCCCTTTTCGGCCCATGCTTACCAGAACTTCGGAATTTCCAAAAATCACGTTTGGCTGCTTGATCAAGCCCTTTCCCCTCGCATCAGGTGTTCAAGCTTTGCAGAATCGGGAGCTGGAGATATGATATGTTCGCAGACTTCATGGCCTGCAGCCTTACAGCTTACCTCTCGCACTTGGATGGTTCTGCCTGCAACTTCGGTAAAATAACCTGCAAGGTAGCCGCTCATAAAGGCGCAAACCGGCTGGTCAGCCTCTCCCCAGACATCGGCAATAAAAGAATCCTTTACAATAACTCTGCCAGTCATGCTCTCGCAATCGCATTTTATGTCGAGCAGCCCCCAGCCTACTGCCCGGTAAAGCTCGGCAATCATATCAGGAGCGTTTTTCAGATCAATTGCCATAATACTTTTAAAATATTTTGCAGCTTCAATTCCTCCCTTTAATCCCGACTGAATGAGCAAGCCCTCCGCATGGGGGGCATTATCGTAAAAGGTTTTGATAACATCTGCCAGAGTTTTTGCTCTTGCAATAATTGCCCTGACCCCGATCACGTTCATGGTAAAATCCACGGCATAGATCATTTTGTATTTGGAAATTCCATATTCTATTTCCTTTACAGGCCCAAAAGCTTTCATTTCTTGCGCCAGTTTTTCTAAGTCCATCTCCTTTTTTATCTTGGAAAATATGGAATATTTGCCTTCAGCTTCGGTTTCAGTGTTATCGATATGCCCTATTTTTATGTCAACCCCGTGCTCTTCCAAAAAATTCAATATCGCCGCAAGATTTCCTTTTTCTCTGGGATAACTTATCTTAAACCATACGATTTCCGTATCTTCATCCCAACCTGAAAACATGCATAAATCCTGAACCATTCGAGATTCCCCCTTTCAGAATTAAATGCCAAATCCCTGCTCTATTCTGGCTTTTTCTGAGATTTTTAAAAAATCAGATTCCCCTGGGCCCTTTCCTTTTCCCCTTACTTTCTCTGTGTTTTTCACTGAGTCTTTGAAAGACTTCGGCCTTAAAGTCCATCAGGACAGCCATAAAATTCACAGCTGCATCAAAAGCTGAAGGATGCACACTAAAATAAGAATGGACATCCCCGTCCCCTAACCATTTGGTGCACATATAATAATAGTGGTCCGAGGTTAATAGATGTTTCCAGATTCGCAGCAGGGCTCGATCTCCAGTCTCTTTTACATAGGGCTCAAGGAGTTTTATCTCTTCAAAACAGCGTCTTTGCATATCATTTCCAAGCCAAGCGCTCGTATCGCGTTCCATATCAGCCCAGGAGATTGTGGAAAAATCCCCAATATCAAGCTCGGCAACAGGCTTGTATTTTTTTATGACCTCTGAAGGGGTGGCAAAGTCTAGGGGCGTTTTTCTAATTTCTCCGGGTAATTTTTTTAAAAACTCGAAGATTCCAGTTTCTTTCCATTGGTGTTCTCCAAAGGTCTCATAATCCAAGAAAATATTTACAGTATCTTCCTTTATGTTTGAGACCCAGTACGCCCATTTATCTGCAGTCAGAGGGTACTCATCCCACCAGCGAGCCGAAAAACGGTAACCTATGTCATCACTTAATTTGTAATTTCTAAGAAGAAGAGGAAGTCCGGAAGCTTTTGCCTGGTACAGAAAGTTTGGGGACCTCCAGCCAAGGAGGTGATCAGCTCCTTCGGCAAGGATGGCTTTATAGCCCAGCTCTGCAGCAAGTTTTGCTATGCTGTTGTTATATAGAAGTTCGGTATTCCGAAAAATTTCAGGCTTTACTCCAAGAAGCTCGGAGATCAGCTGTCTGTGTTCTTTAATTTCTTCTATAAATTCGGTTTTATCCTCAAAAAGGCTTGAGAGGGAATGATAAAAGGTTTCATCCAGAAATTCCACATGTCCGGTTTGGGCCATTTGCCTAAAATCTTCGAGTAAATCTTTTCCCCAAAGTTCACACTGTTCAAGCAGGGTTCCTGTTATTGAAAGAGAAAACTTAAACTTACCTTCCTGCTCGTCTAGGGCTTTTAGAAGGAGCTTATTTGCAGGGCGGTAGCATTTATTAGCAACTTTATTAAAGATTTCCCGGTTTCCCTCTTCATCAAAGTACCTGAAAAACCCAGTTTTAGCATCTGGCCAGAAAGTACGCAACCTGAAAGGTTGGTGGACCTGAAAATACATGCAAAGGGAAGTCATTTTCTTTCCTCCAGAAGAGCTCGTCTGAAATCGGAAAGAATGGAATAATAGTTCAGCGCTTTTTCATAGCCTTCCCTGCTGTTATTTTTAGTTCCCATGGCAAAGAGAAGATCACTTTGCTGAAGGTAGCCAAAAATCCGTTTGAAAGCTTCATAATTTGGAAGCTCCCTGATTTTCCGAAGGTCTTCTCCCGCTCGCCCGAGTTCCCGAAAATAAAGTTGTTGAGCCCGGTTTCCAAGCACGTTGTGCATTCCATAACGGATTGTTTGTTCAGTTTGAAGGGTGGAGAGTTTTTTGGGGCTGAAACGGACGATTGCTTCGGAAGGGGTAAGCATTTCAAGCTCTCTTTTTTCCAGTTCCAGAGGAAGTTCTTTTATAAAAGTTGCAATCTGGCTTTTTTTCTTGTGGTGCAGACAGAGGGTTGCATAATTAAAATAGAGCGTTACCAAGTCTCCTTCCATGTTGCTTATCCAGTCTGCAAACTTTTCCGGAATCAAGGGATAACCTTTCCAGCTCCGTTCCGAAAAACGAATTTCAAGGTCTTCGCTAAGGTTTATGTGCCTAAGTAAAGTCGGAAGTCGGTTTTTATAGATGTGGGATGGAGCAGAGCCATTTAGAAGGTTTTTGGAGCCTTCTCCGATAATACCTTTAAATCCAAGCTCGACTAGGCTGTCCTCGACTCTTTCTGAAAGTAAAAGCTCGGTATTTGTAAAGATTTTTGGAATTTCCCCTATAAATCGCTGTAAAAGGAAAGTCTGCAGCTTAACTTCTTCCTGAAACCAGGAAAGATCGGGATAAAGAGCGCTTAGGGAATGAAAATGGCAGCTTCCTAAAAATTCCACCTGCCCCGATTCTTGCAGTTTCAGAAAAGAATTCCGTACTTTAGGAGCCCAGTAACACTGGTTAAGAAAAGGGCCCGAAAGAGCAAAAGCATACTTTCCTCCATTTTCTATAGAGCTTTGGATAAGCCTATTTAGGGAAAGCAGCCCTTTTCCAAGACTTTGAAAGCTCGTAAATGTTGTTTTTCCATCAAAATACCGATCCAGCCTGGGTTTTTCGGAAAAACCTTTGATAGGCCAGTACCATTTAGGAATATAAGGAAGATGGATGTCCCCACATACACACACCGCTTTCATCTTAGAATGACTTGGGCGGATTAGGTACTAAAAGCTATTGTTTTTCAAGTTCCAAGCAAGCTTTCAGATTTTTTGAAAAAACCGAAAATTTGAAATAAAAAAAAGAAAGGAAAAAGAGAAAAAATGAAATGAGAATAATTATTCTTTTCTCATAAGACGGGTCAGACTTTCGTCTGCCTTCAAAAGCTCTTCTCGGGAGAAAGAAATTTCAAAGTCTTTTCCTTTAAGCTTTAAGCCTTCGCCTCCGGTTTTTCCGATTACGCTGCAGGGAAGAGCTCCGAATAGGGCTAAAACTGCATCCGGCTCTTTTGTTGTGAGGAGCGCTCTTGCAGGCGTTTCTGCAAAAAGGACTTCATCTGTCCGCAAGCCTGAGGAAATTTCCGCAAGCTCGACTTCTGCACCTACGGGCCCGCACATTTTGGCAAGGCCTGCAACAAGGCCTCCTAAGGAAAGATCATGAGCCGAGCTTACTTTACCGCTTTTTACGGCCTCTCTTACGGCGGTTACCCATTCTAGGGCAGAAGCCGACACTTTAGGCGCAATTCCAGCTTCTTCTTTTCCAAGCAGGGTATAGTATTCTGAACCTCCCATTTCGGGTTTTGTATCTCCAATTAAGAGGATGCTCTCGCCTTCTTCCTTAAACTTGCTTGAGGGCAGAGGAACACTGAATTCAAGCTTTCCAAGAACCCCTATCGAAGGAGTCGGGGGAATTGCAGTCTTATACTCATCGCTTTCATTGTAGAGGGAGACGTTTCCTCCGACAACCGGAATAGAAAGTTCCCTTGCCCCGTCGCCCAGCCCCAAAACAGCCTGTTTGATCTGCCAGTAAATTTCCGGGCGTTCCGGATTGCCGAAGTTTAGGCAGTTTACAAGCGCAAGAGGCTCAGCTCCTTTTACAGCGAGATTCATTGCGTTTTCGTACACTGTAGCTTTTGCTCCCTCATAGGGATCAAGCAGAGTGGGACTTGGCTGGCAGCCACAGGAGAGGGCGATTCCGTATTGGTCTGTGATTTTGAGAACACCTGCGTCTTCTCCGGGTTTGACCACGGTCCGGAGCTGAACTTCATGGTCGTATTGGCTATAAATCCACTCTTTAGAAGCAAGGTTATGAGAAGCAAGAAGAGCCAAAATAGTCTGTTTCAGATCTTTTGGGAGTTCGGGTTTGCAGCTTTTACTTTCCTCTTTTTTGGCCCCTGGAGCTTTTGAGGGACGTTCAAAACAAGGCACTCCACCTGTAAGAAAATCAATTGGAATTTCCGCAACAGTTTCTCCTCTAAATTCCACGCAATAGGTTTTTTCTTCAGTCAGGTACCCGATATCAGCTCCGTTTAAATCGTACTTTTCTACAAGAGCAAGGATTGCCTTTACATCTTCAGGAGCGACTTCAAAGAGCATGCGTTCCTGAGACTCTGCAAGCAGGATCTCATAAGCGTCCATATTGGGCTCTCGCTGTGGGACCTTCTCCGCGATTATATGGGCGCCCAGCCCGCCTTTAGATGCCAGCTCAGAGCTTGCTCCTCCAAGTCCTGCGGCTCCAAGATCTCTACAGGATTTTACATAGCCTTTTTTTATGGCCTCAAGCGTCATTTCAATTACAAGCTTTTCCGTATAAGGATCTCCTACTTGGACACTTGGCCGGTCTTCGGCCTCGGAGGCTTCGGATAGATCTCTTGAGGCAAAGGACGCTCCTCCAAGCCCATCTCTGCCCGTGCTTGAGCCTACAAGCACAAGCCTGTTTCCGGAAGCTTGGGCATTGGAGGTAATGACCTCGGTTTCTTTGCAGAGGCCTACACAAACTACGTTTACAAGGGGGTTTCCGCTGTATCTCTTGTCAAAAAAGGTTTCCCCCCGAAGCACAGGCACTCCGATACAGTTCCCATAACCTGAAATCCCTTTGATTATGTGTTCAAAGAGGTAAAGATTTTTAGGGGTGTCAAGAGTTCCGAAGTAAAGGGGATCCATTAGGGCAATCGGACGAGCTCCCATTGATATTATATCTCTTACAATTCCGCCAACTCCCGTAGCTGCTCCGTTGTAAGGATCAACGTAAGAAGGATGGTTATGGCTTTCCATTGCAAGAGCTAGCACGTACCCGTCTTCGAATTTCAGGATTGCGGCGTCATCTCCGGGTCCTATGAGGACGTTTTCCCCGGTAGTGGTAAAGGTTTTCAGGAGAGGGGCACTTGAGCGGTAGGAACAGTGTTCACTCCACATGTTTAAAAAGCAGCCCTGTTCAAGAAGGTTAGGCTCTCGGCCCAGTTTTTCTTTTATGATCTTAAGGTCTTCTTCAGGTAACATTGCCTTGCCTCTGATTTTAGCCTTTGGCATCTTAACCTCGGGCTTATATAAAAAGAAATTATAAAAAGGATTTGACCTCCGTTAACCATTCTGTGGGTTAAAGGAAGCAGCCTTGGAAACAAATTATGCTGAAGAGAACTCCCATTTGGATAAAGTCTAATCAGCTTCTTGCTTCACAAATTCGAGCCTAATGCTAATTTCTTAGAAGAAGGTTGCTTGGTGTGTGCAAACCTTAATCTGATATCAGACTGGCATTAAATGTATATTAATATTAGCAAGAAGAGCTTATTTTGTGAACTCGCCCCGAGTAAAGCCTCAGGGGTTTTCTGCTTCATTTCTTGAATGCTTGTTCCCAAGTCCACAGGCTTTTTCCCTCGTTTTGAAAGTTTCAAATTCTAATTAAGTTTTGTTTATCAAGTGCAAAATTTAATGTTAAAAGCTGCATTTATGTCCTTTTCATGTTTATTCTTACAATTGGGACAATCTTTTTTGCGTCAGCTTGGGGTATAAATCATATATAATTGCGTCTCTAATACAAATTGGTTATAATCCTTTTTCCGGGTTCTTAATGAAAGCCGGGTTTTTGGAGGTGTTGTTTATTGGGTGAAAGTTATGTTGTAAAAGCAGAAGATGCAAACTGGGAGCAGGTGGTGGAAAGCGAAGAAAAACCCGTTTTGGTAATGTTTACAAGTCCAGCTTGTCCTTTTTGTAAGGCGATGGAGCCTTATTTTGAAGAATATTCTGGAGAATTCAAAAACTCGGTAACCTTTGCGGTGCTTGACGTTTCAAAAAACCCTTGGACTGCGGAAAGGTTTGGAGTTCAGGGCACGCCTACCTTTATGTTTTTCTGCAAAGGGAAGCTGGTTTGGGAGCAGGTGGGGCAGCTCTATCCTTCCCTTTTTAAAAAAATGGTTACAGAAATGGCCGCGCACGGGGAAGAATGTGTGAAAAAGACTTCTCCTTTAGGGCAGGATATTACAGGCTACGTTTGAGGCTTAATATATTTCTAAATTCCCTAATATTTTCAGGTAGAGAAGGGAAGGGTCCCTTTTCCAATTTTTCTTGGATTTCATTCAAAAAGTTAATATAACTTTATGTATATTTTTGTACATCCTGCCTTTGTGCGCTCCCATAAATTTGAAATTTGGGGGCTTTTCAATTTCCAATTCAGAGGTTATTCAAATGGAAAAAAATACCCGTCTCATCCTTGCTCTAGACGTAACCGATCGGGCTGAAGCTTTAGAAATTGCCCAAGCCGTAAAAGAATATGTAGATGCAATAAAGGTAGGCTATCCGCTTGTCCTTGCAACCGGCCTAGAAATCGTAACGGAACTTTCAAAAATAGCTCCTGTTATTGCGGATTTTAAGGTTGCAGATATTCCAAATACCAACCGTTTGATCTGCGAACAAGTCTTTCAGGCCGGAGCCGAAGCTGTAATTGTCCAAGGTTTCACCGGAAAAGATAGCCTTGAGGCCTGCGTCCAGACGGCTTCTAAGCTCGAAAAAGCCGTTTTTGTGGTAAGCGAAATGAGTCATCCTGGAGGAGCTGAATTCTTCCAGCCCCTTACCAAAACTCTTGCAAAGCTGGCGCTTGAAGCCGGAGCCTTTGGGCTTGTTGCTCCTGCAACCCGGCCTGAACGCGTAAAAGCGATCCGAAGTATTATTGGCAATAAAATGACTATAATCTCTCCTGGAGTTGGGGCACAGGGAGGGCGAGCCTCGGCTGTGATTGCAGCTGGAGCGGATTGGGTTATTGTGGGAAGAAGTATTTATCAGGCTGAAAATCCAAAGGAGAGTGCAAGCAGACTTGCGGCGGAAATTAAGACCGAAATTGAGAAAGAAAAAGAGGGCTGAAGCCTTTAAGTTTAAATAAATTGTATTAGAGTTTCCTTTAGTGTTAGGGTACTTTTTAGCATTCTTTCAGTTAATTGTTTCCAAAATGAGTGCCTGTGATGAAATCTTTTGCTGATCCATGATGAGCCCTATGAGTACTGAGGCACAATAATTGAATACTTTATATATGTAATCCTTTCACGAATAAAAAAATAAAGGATGTATGTAAATAAAGCTTATTTAGAGATTATTTTTCACAACATCCTTAAACAAAACTCTAAGTTCCCAAAGCAATTTCCGGTTTGCTCCGAAAAGAGCTTGCAGGAGGTCAAAGAGCCTCATTCTTTCGAATTTTATATCTTTAAGGGAATGAGCCAGGGAATTTAATTCTTTGTCCTCAAGTTTTATGAAGCAATTTTTCACAACAAGACTCATATCAATCTCATGCCCTACTGTAGCTCTCCATTTTTTCTCATATACTTCTTCAAGTTTTTCCTCTGAAACGTCTCCTGCGGAAATCGCTTCAAAAGCCGCTTCCCCTGCAATTTTGCCTGCTTCCATGGCATTTAAGATTCCCCCTCCTGTGATCGGATCCGACTGCCGGGCCGCATCTCCTACAAGCATGAGCCCGTTTGTAGAGGTTTTTTCAATGCTTCCTGAGACCGGAACTCCTCCTAAAACCATCTCGATTATCTTGCCTTCAGGCATATGTTTTTCGAGGAAACGGTTAAGGTAATCTACGGGTCTTGGTTTGAATTTTCCGGTTTTGCTTCCGAGAATTCCAATTCCTACATTGGCTTTGCCCTCTCCTTTCGGGAAAATCCAGAGGTATCCTCCGGGGGCAATTTCGTTTCCTACATAAAACTGGCAAAATTCCGGATCAATGTCAAGCCCGGCTACAAGGTACTGGGCACAGGTTTCGATATCGATAGGTTTAAGGGCCGTATCTATTCCGGCCCAACGCCCTATCTTAGACTCGACGCCGTCTGCTCCTATTACAATTTCAGCTCGGACTTCAAACTCTTTTCCAAGATGCATGAGTTTTGCCCCGCAGACAACTCCCTCTTCCATGAGCAGCCCTGTTGCTCTGGTTTTGACTCTTACTTCGGCTCCTGCTTTTGCTGCACTTTCGGCCAGACTGCGGTCAAAAACCTTTCTTTCAAGCACGTAGCCAACTTCGCCTCCGGCAATTTCTTCGGCCATTTCGATCATGGTCCCGTCCGGAGCATAGATCCTTGAACCTTTCAAGTCGGCGCAGATCCAGTGTTTGTCTATTTCGATATACTTTTTTAGATGCTCTTTTCCAACGCCTTCCGCACAGCGCACGGGATCGCCAATTTCCTGCCGTTTCTCAATCAGAAGCACATCAAGCCCTTTTTCGGCTGCGGTTTTTGCAGCAATGGAACCTGCGGGCCCGGCTCCTACCACGATGACATCGTAGCGGTTTTTCATTTTATTACCTCAATTGCTCCCACAGGGCAAATTCTATCACACATTCCACATGCCATACACAAATCTTCATCTACTTCTAACCAGGTCTCTACAAGTTCGAGGGCCCCTTTGGGGCAGACTCCAACACAGGTTCCACAGTATCCGCATTTGTATCTGTTTATTTTTATGCTCACCAGCTCACCTGCATAAATTTAAAAATAAATCCTCTGAATCATCTGAATCATATCTTTCTATTTTTATACAGTATTTTGGAATTGTATTCTTTTTATGGGTTTTTTGGATAAATTTAATATTTATTTAGAAGTTTAGTTTGTAAATTTTGAATATCTGAAAGCTCTTTAGCTTAAGCTGAAATATTTTGCTGAAATATTT
>Ga0265294_10005508_pt1 | contig 15436 bp, 24 predicted proteins | sample MunlanPumphouse3_FD_192504 | JGI IMG/M metagenome (GOLD analysis project Ga0265294, IMG submission 192504) | Groundwater microbial communities from a municipal landfill in Southern Ontario, Canada - Pumphouse #3 | ecosystem: Environmental > Aquatic > Deep subsurface > Groundwater | place... | reverse complement strand
GGTCAATAACAACTAAACCTACAAATGAGTAATATAATAAGAATAGGGAGCGAAACTCGCTCCGAAACAAGGACTTACACGGATAAAGAAAGGGACTCTCTAGGCAGAGACCTTGCCGATATCCAAAGTCAAATAAATGGCATTAAAAACCAGATAAATGGAGTTTATGCGCAGCGTGAGCAAGAATTGATCGCTCTCGAAAAACAGAAATCAGCTCTTGAGAAACAGGCTGAGGCGTTATCGCCCGCAATCCTGAAAGGGACGACGACTGAAGTTTATCAGTGCGATGTATATGAGGATGGAGTCAATCGCATCGTGGTGCGCTCAGGCTTTGAGCCGACCGACCCGAAGGGCCTTGTCGAAACGACCACCCTTGAAAAAACACCGCCCAAAACTACCCAGCCGGTAGAAGTGCCGCAGATCGAAACCGAGGAAGAAACCGAAGAGAATTTTTAAACTATGGAAACGATAAAAAGAGAAAAACTGGAAGAAGCCCTGCTGAAATTTTGTGCTGGGTTTCGTGATGTTGAAAAACAAAAATGTGAGACTGTCGCCGTTTTAATGGCCGGAAGCGCCACTCAAAACACGCTCGATGCCTTCAAAACTTTGGAAGAAAAGCAATCTACACTTTTTGCGCTGGTAACGTCGATTTTTGAATCCTACCGCGCGGAAGTAAACGGGGCTTTGCAGTTTGCAAACGCCAGCGTCCATGCATCAAGCGCAGGTCTCAATTTTAAAGAGCCAGCCGAAGTTGAAGTCCTGCCGGCAAAAATAAAAAGAAAATAATCGCTTGACCTTTTTGAGATTCTCTGGGATTATCCCTCCCGGAGAGTCTCAAGCTGCGCGGCACTGCCAGTTAAATCTAGCATCCCTGAAGCTCTTGACTCTCCATTCACCGCGCATTTATGTGCGGTGTGGATTAAAACGAAATAGCTCGAATGAGCGGTTTTAAAGTATCACCCCATAGGGTGAACTGAGGGAGGCCGAAAGGCTTCCCTCTTTTTGTTTTTTAAGGCTCAGAAAACACACAAAACCGCTCAAACCCAACTCAAACATTAGCCACTTTTTAGCCACCCTCTTTTTCTTTGATTTTTCCAAGCCCTGATTCTGAGCAACTTGCGAGGATTAGGCGCTACCTTGACACGGTAGAGGTCACAGGTTCGAGCCCTGTATCGCGCACCATCTTCATCTTCAAGGACTTACACGCGAAAAAAGACCACAAAACAGCCATTTTCCGCCCCTTGGAACCCCTCATAAGTCATTGAAACCTGCATAAAATAAACTTGTCTTTGTACAATTTTTTGCCACCATAAAAGAGCTATGAGTTATTGGGTAGAGACGCGGTTTAAAAACGGGAAAGAATACCGAATTTGGACCGTGTACCTTGGCAGCGACGAATCCGGCAGACGAATCCGGCGTCGGGTAAAATCGGAGGCTGCGGTCTCTGGTTTTTTGTGTATCGTCCAATTACATCAATCCTGTTTGTGTATCGTGAAACTCCTTTTGCGATATGCAAAAAATCTGAAAAAAGACTTGACGCGAAACTCGAAAAATTCCTAAAAAAAAGACTTGACATGTCTTGCGGATACTGACCGTTTTTTTTGCAACAAAACCTACCGCTCGGAATGCGAAAAAATGAGACTGAAAACCCGTTTTTTTTGCACTGTCCACAAACTTTTTTTTCAATTTTCTCAAGATTTTTTTTGATGCCCTTTATAACCCCCTTAGTACAAACGACTTACGCCTGAAAAAAAGTGAAAAAAAATATCGTGTATCCGTTGACAAAACCGAAGAATATGCTAATATATACACGTCTAGGGGATGGGCCCCGAAACATCGGCGGCGGACTGAGGCCGCGAGAAAGAAAAAATGATCATGAACGAGAAAAAATTGGAACAGCTAGAACAGAGTGCGAAAACCCAAGATGGAAATATTTTTAACGCTGGTCAAGTGTCCTCCCTGAATGAGGCTTATGAAATGGGGGTTTCGGCACGCAAAACTGGAAAGAGCCTCAAAGAGTTAATTTGGGATGGAGAGATCGAAGGTTGGGTTTTCGAAGACCGGGCATCGAACCTCTTTTTTGAGGCTGGTTTTGAAGGCAAAAACAAACCTGAATTTGTGACGGCTTTCCGATTCGGCCAATTCAACTCAAAAAGCTATAATTTCCGCGATAATCGCCCTGAAGCGGGAGTGAGCGTTTTTGCAATTAAAGGAAAACCAATAGACAGCACGGTTTTGGCCACAAGTGAATTATTTTTCTCAAACAAACCAATCTACAAAGTTCTTGGATGGCTCGTGGAAGGTAAATGGGGATCCGATGGGGAGCCTCTTGTAGTGCCATGTGAGGCATAAATTTTAAACGGGTCGCAAGACCTCTAAAAAAAAGAAAGAAAAATGATCATGAATAAAACAGTAACCGAAACGTCTCCTAAAGACATACTCAAGCAACTCGCGCTCGATTTTATATCGAGTGGCGGAGAAGCGAAATTCCATCACTGGGAAACTGTCCCGTTTGGAAAGAGAGTAGATGTGTTTGGAGATATTAAGACGCCTAGCAGTGTGGATTATTACATTTTGACAACGGCGAAGCTGCCAAAGGAATGCAAGTTTTATAACGAGATCGAAGTGTCGGCTACTTGTATAGCCGTTAAAGATGGAGAGGATTCGTTTGAGTGCGAGATTGAGAATGTCGGGTTGACGAAGAAGCAGCTCGCAGCCTTTATCCGGCAAGTTAAACGCTATTCGATAGACTATAAATAAGGAGAGAAGAAAATGAGTAAAATCGAAATTCTAACTAACATTAAATGTAAGTCGCTTTTTTCAGCGACAATCCCCGCAACGGCTGAATATGTCGCCGTTTGCAAATCAGAACAGCATGGAACGGGCCTTCTGGTTTATTTTCCACAGACTGGCATTTACAGCCAGATAAACGCTGGCGTCGTTCAATCGCTCGATCAGGAAGAAGTCAAGAAGGCTTTAAGCGATGCCAAAATTGAACGGATAGAAGTAGAGCCGATAACAAGCCTCATTTCGTTTAAATCGCCACCCAGTTTGAAGGAAGCCCTCTTCAAACATGTTGAACATATCAGAGAACCGGGGCAGACCTCACACGGCGTTTTTAGCACGGTTTGTAGGGAGGCTTTGGTTTTGTACCTTGCCACTCATAAAAAAACAAACTAACCGCTTTTTTAAAAAAAACTTCACGCATAAGGCCGCCTAACCCGCGGCCTTTTTTATTGGCTGGATAAAAAAAGAGAAACTACCGGCTCATGATGGCGAAGAAGCCAATAATAAGCAGCGCGGTAACGATCACCGCAACCAAATCTTTGGCCTGTGACTCTAACGATTGCTTGTATTTTTCTCCGCATTGCGTGCAGCGAAAGACGCCTCTGCTGCGCTCTGATGGACGTAAATCAGTTGACTTCAATGTAGTCTTTTTTGATTTTTCCCCATCAAGCCCAGAGGGCTCGCATAGATCATCGTATTTAACCTCTAAAACCCGCTCGATAGCGGCGCGGTGTGAAAGTTTTTTTACCTCTTTCACATTTTTCCAATTTGAAACTGTCCCAGAATGAATTTTTGCAAGTTTGCAAAAGTCATACGCTGACAAGATTTTATAAAGAAGAGCTTTTTCAAAAAGCTCGTAGCTAAAATTTTTCTGCATATTTTTCAAAGTTTTCTGTAGACAAATCCAAGTTTTCTAAGTATTCTGTACTTGTCACCCGCTTAGAGGGCGGTGAACCTGTAGATGCACGATAGCATGATAATAACTCATAGATACTTAACGGATACACAATCCGCAGAATCCTACATCGAGTTGTCACCAGTGTCACCAATTATTTTATGAGGAAGAAAAGAAAACAGCTCTGGGTGGATTACGAAATCCACAAATCACTATTCGCTTATGCGGATGCTTTTGGTATGACAATTTCAGACGCTGCCAGCAAGATTTTCCGGGAATATCTCGCGAAAAAAGAGACGAAAGAATCTGCAATTCGTCATCTCCAAGAGAGGATAAAATGAAACATCAAAGTGATAAAGAAGATAGACTCGACTGTATATGCGTAATCGGAGTGTTTTTATTCGCATGTTTCGTCGCCATCATCATCCACTCAATACTCTTTTAGATATGAACCGCAAGAAAATTTTATACGTCTCAGATGGTCCAGAAATGGTACTAGAAAAGAAACAAATTGAAGAGGAATACAACGTTAAAATTGTTTTGTTCCACCGATTCTATCCACAAAGAAGTCTTGGCAGTGAAATTTCAGACATTATTTCTGCTGCTCTTCAAGACGATCAAATTTCAGGGGTCTTTTTCAGTATAGGCGAGAAAAACGAACTCTGCCCACTGTGCGTAAGATAATGACCTATCCACTTTCAACATTTTCCCGGCGAGTGTCGGGAGACAGCGCGCAAGCGTTGAGACATAACAAAAATGGGGTGCAGACCGCGTTCAAAAGACAAGCTAACTCTCAGATAACAACATTGCTTACGGCTTGCACCCCTCCTAATTTCTTCGGGGCAGGAGCCCTATCGTTCTGGGGTATAAATGGCTTTCGCCAGAACACAAACCAACCACAAACCCAACCTGGGCTTTCGCCCAATCTGTTTCCTGCCCATCAGTTTGTAGTGTCTAAATTATCAAAAATGCAATGGGGCGACCTGACTTGCCCTGTTGGACGGGCCAGAAACACTCCTGCCCTGATTTCAATTTCCCATCGAGTGATGGGAATATTCATAATTGTATGTATTGCTAGTACAAGTCACTGGGAGCCTGCACACACGGGCTCCCTTTTAAACCAGATTTAAAAAAATGAACCAAATTGAAAATGAATTCCTCAGCCTTCGGGAGGCGGCGAAATTCTTAGGCTTGTCTCTCATCGTATCGGGCGGGCAATTACACGAAGCTTTTAGAGGTTTAGGATGGCATTGAGCAGTGAAGATAAAATCAAGTTGCAGGACCTAAAAGAAGCGGTAGCAAAACTCAAAGAACAAATTTTAAAAGAGGCCAAAACAAAGAAGAAATCATGAAAACAATTTTAGCATCCAGTCTAGTCATAGCAATATTAACATTAAACCTAACATCAACCTGGCTGGGAGGCTTCGGCCTCTCAGCTTGGGTGGTGGGTGCGTTCGCGGCCCTCTTTATCGGAGGCGTCGCCCAGGCGATGGCAGATTACAAAAGACTTTCCCGGCGGTAGACGCTGGAGGAAAAAAAGGATAAAACATGATTAAAGGATTACTGGATTATTTGACTGGCCGGGCACCGCTCAAGCGAACCCTGCTGGACAAAGAAAAGGAGATTGAAACTTACTTGGATATAAGAAACTGCCTGAAGACCGAAAACGACTGCCTAAGGGTCGAAAACAAATTTCTGAAAGAGGAAAAGGGCGTTTTGGCAGGCGAGAAAAACAAGCAATATCAAACAATTCAAGAGCTTTTGGGCAATGAGAAGCTGCTCAAAGAACAAATTGAACATCTTGTGGAAAAAGTCAAGCGGTTAGAGATTAGGCTTGAGGCCGAAAAACAAAGAGCAGACGGCCTTTTAAAAGAGGTCGAGAGCTGGAAGGCTGCCGCGCTCAAAAATGATGAGCAGAAGAAGAAGGCTCTGAAGGAGGCCGACCAAAATAAGAAACGCAAGGGCCCTGCGAAGAAATTTACTCAAGGGATGCTCTTGGCTGAGTTGTCATTTATTAATTGGATGTCTCCAAAAACGTTACGGTCAGTATGCCAGGGGGCCTATGGAATGAAGAATTCCACGTTCTGGCGGCTACTGAAAGCGTTGACCGATAGCGGCCTTGTGATTCGTAAACTAAAAGACCCGATGAAAGGCTTTTTCCGAAAGAATTATTGAACCAAAAATTTTAACCATAAGTATATGGAAATAATGATAAATACAAATGAAATGAAGAGTGCGATTGACGAGCTCAATAGCAGCGCGCGTGCAATATATTACTCAACCGAATCCGTCTCGTTTAATGCGGACATGATTCTGGCGAAAGCCAAAGCCGGAGATAAAGCTGGCGCGCAGACATACTTAGCGATCTATAACCTGATCGCCCAAAGAATGGCAAACTCGATCACGTTGATTAATATATCGACAAAAATCATCGCTGACGAACTCAATAAACGGCTTGCGGATGCGCAAGTTTTTCCAGCCCAACAGCCTCTACCCATAACGGAGGCCGCCCCGGAGCCGACACCAGAACCCAAGCCTCAGTGCATCTCCCTAGAGTCGCTGACCGAAATCCAGCCTTCTGGTGGACCCGAACAGGTATCGCCTGTGCAAGAAACGAAATCAAACGAGAAGAAGGCCAAGAAATGAACGAAAAAAAGGAAATCTCGAAGATGGATGGGATCAAAGAACAGCTCTTTAGTCCCGGAACGACGAAATTCTTGTTGGAATCTCTCCCGGCGGGTGCGAAAGAGGTGACGGAGAAAGTTGTACAGCGTTTTGTAAAAATGGTTTATACCACAATATCAAATTCGCCTGAGCTCCAAAATTGCAGTGTGCCCTCCATTATTAAAGCTGCGGGCATCGCTGCCAGTCTGGGCCTTGACGTTGACCCTGTGCGCGGTTTGGCGTGGCTGGTGCCGTACAGGAACAAGGACAAAGGGCTCATCGAAGCCCAGTTCCAGATCGGTTATCTTGGCCTGATTGAGCTTGCCTACCGCTCTGGAAAAGTCAAAGCAATCTCAGCCCATTGCGTCTACGAGAGCGAGATTAATAACATAAAAATCACACGGGACAATGGGCGTTATACAGTGCAACATCCGTTTTCGTTTATCGCACCCACCGGAAAGATGATTGCCGTTTATGCAACGGCTGAAGTGGATGGGTTTGGGGCATTTACGGAAGTTCTAAGGGTGGATGAAGTGGAAAAGGTGCGGAAGTGTGGAAAAGCTCCTAACTCTCCGGCTTGGCTGAATCATTATGAGGCTATGGCGAAGAAAACGGCCATTAGAAGGCTTGCGAAGTTTCTGCCCAAGTCGATTGCCGAAGACTTTACCCGTGGCGCAGCGGTGGATGAGAAGCAAGATGCAATTGAAGTGCCAACGACGGTTTCGAGCCGTTTTGAGCGTGCGCCTGATCCGCAACCGCCGGATGAAATTGAAGATGAAATCCCGATGGATTTTCCAGCCCCGCCCGATGCAGAAGTGGATATGCCGGAGCCCCAGCCTGCGAAACGGCAGCTCCTTACCAGACGCCCTCCGATTTTAGGAACCACGGGATTTGAGCTCAATCTGCATACTTGGCTGATTGATCAGAATGCCGGGGTTTCGGGTGAGCAGATCAAAGCGATCTGCAACCGCGACAACGTGCCGTTTGACGATAACTTGTTTGAAAATGATGCGCAGACACTCAAAACTTTAATAAAAGCCATAAAAGGACAATAATGAGCAGCGAACAAAAACACCATCCATTTGGGCCGTCGGTAATGCGCCGGAGAGAGCTTTGCCCGGCTTCCATGCGCTTGGAAGAGGGCTTGCCCTCTCAAACGTCGCCTGACGCAGAGAGAGGAACGCTCATCCACGCCAGAGTTGCCGAAATGATTGCTGAGGGCTCAGCGGAAACCCCGTCAAAGATCGAGGGAGTGACCGAGGATATAAACGAGCTTGCCTCAATGTGTTATGACTACTTTTTGAGCGTTACAGGCGACCGAACCCTGCCTGAGAAGTACGAAACAGAGAGACGGCTACAATACTTAATCGGCGGTCAGGTTTTCTATTTCGGAACGGCTGATGTTTTAATCCTGACTCAGTATGAGGATGGGAAACAGTCTGGAATCCTGATTGACTGGAAGACAGGCTACAAGTCTGTCGAACCGGCGCAGGACAACATCCAAGGGGCTGCTTATGCGTTGGCAGCGATGCAAGAATTCAATCTCGCTGAGTGCGAAGTGCATTTTTATAACCCGACGCTACGGGAAGAGTCTTCCTACAAGTTCAAGGACCGGGGGGCGCTAGAGAATCATATCATAGGCATTTACAATACTACCCAAAAGGCAGATATTCAGCCAGTGCCCGGTGATGAGCAGTGCCGCTATTGCAAGGCTTTTCAACAGGCGACTTGCCCAGCGGTTAAGAAAGAGTTGGAAGTGATTGCCGATACGGCAACAAAGATTGAGGGCGGCATTGCCAAACTACCGGATGACCGTCTGGTGGAATTTTACCAGAAGGCAAAAATCGTCGCAAAATTGGAAGGCGTGGCCGAGGCTGAGATCAAAAGACGCTGCGAGGAGTCCGGCGTCTGCGGCTCATACCGCATCAAAGAAACTTCGGGAGGATTCGAGATCACAAACATCCCGGCAGCGTTCGAGCTTGCCGATAAGCTCACCGATAAGGAGTTTCTGGACTGCTGCAAACTCTCCGAGTCGCAGCTTAAAAAGGCATGGGCGAAGTCGCAAAAAGAAGCGGGCAGGTACGCAACGCAGAAAGAAGCCGAGGCCGCCTTCCAGCAGTTTTTTGCCGGGCTCAGGATACCTAAACCGCCTAAAAAAGCTCTTGTCATGAAGGAAGATACCAAGGCCCTAAATTAAACTATCGAGTAGGTGCAGGGCTAACACCTTGCCCCAGAAAAAGAATAAAAATGACCGAACTTAATAATTGTCTTAAATGCGGGCGGGAGCCCGAACTTGTCCAAGCCTTTGGGCAATGGACAGTGCAATGTCGTTGCGGGGTTAAACAGGGGCACCGTTTTTTTAACCGGCAGATAGCAATTAGCGAGTGGGGTTTATGGTTGAGGAGGGGAAAGGAGATTATACTCTTTATCCAACTAGGTCACAGGCACATTTTCGGAGGATGGCTAAAAAGTATATGAAGGATGATAACTGGAAGATGGTGACGCTTGAGCACGGTGGTGGTGACTACGGGTGGGAGGAGATTACTGTTTATCTCGTATGGGGAAGATAGGGATTATAGATGCCGACCTGTTAAATCGTAAGGGGCATCGGTTTCCTAACCTAGCCTGTATGAAGCTTTCTGGGTTCTGGAAAAGCAAGGGGGAGGAGGTTAGTCTTCTGCTAAACTACTTTGACGGTAATGTGTATGACCATGTGTATGTGTCAAAGGTGTTTACCAGTACGGAGGTTCCATTTTGGCTGAAAAGCTCTGACACCATAACATTTGGCGGGACAGGGTTTTACTTTGACAAGGCAACTCCACTTCCATATGACATTGAGCATACTATGCCTGACTATCATCTGTATGATGCTTTTGTTAATCAGCGGATTCAGGCGGGGGAAAGTAAGGCTCAGTTCAAGGAGTATTTGAATAACTCGATTGGTTTTTTAACACGGGGGTGCTTTAGACGGTGCCCCTTTTGTGTTAACCAGAACGAGACATGCGTCCGAGTCCATAGTAGTCTGGAAGAGTTCTTGGATAGTGGGCGTCCGGAGATATGTATGCTGGACGACAACTTCCTGGGGTTCAGTGGGTGGAAACCAATTTTACAGCAGTTGATTGACACGGGTATTCCTTTTAAATTCAAACAGGGACTGGATGAGCGTATACTAACAGAGGAGAAGTGCGAGATGCTTTTCGCTGCTAAGTACAGTGGGGACTATATCTTTGCCTTTGATAACGTGTCGGACTATGACCTGATTGAGTTGAAGCTAAAGATGATCAGACGGTATACAGAAACGAAGAGTGTTAAGTTTTATGTTCTTGTAGGGTTTGAGAGTACGGATGCAAAGGACATTGAGAATATGTTCAGGCGGATTGAGTTACTAATGAGGTACGCATGCCTTCCCTATATTATGAGGTACGCAGGGGTATCAAGTGCCCCGTGGGCAGAGTCGAAGTATAGGGAGCTTTATACGTCTGTCGCTCGCTGGTGTAATCAGCCAGCACTCTTTAAGAAGCTAACGTTTAGAGAGTTCTGCAATAAGGACCAGGTGGGTAGGATGTCCGTCTGTTCGTCCATGCGGGCAATGACAGCGTTTGAGAAGGAGTACCCCGAGATAGCAAGACAGTATTTTGATTTAAGGTTTAGTTAGATTTTATGAGTATTGAGGAGTTAAAATGGTGATTGCGGGAGAAGATATTGATATGGTAATATATGCATTATCAGTTCTTAAGATGATGTTAAACGAGGGACATGTGCTGATGGAGGTACAAAGCACGAGGAGGTTTTTAGCATGACTATTTTAGGCATAGACCCATCTCTATACGGCACTGGCTGGGCTTTACTGGATTGTAGCCCGGCAGGGTGCAGTGTAGTGGAATCAGGCACTATTAAAATCAAACGCAGACCCACTCTGAAAGGGCGTGTTAAACGCCACAATGTGGCTGAACTAACGCTCCTGCATCACGAACTAACACTACTGATTCGCAGAGCTACCCGATTGTGCAACGTGTCCAGCTTTGCGCTTGAGGTGCCGATAAACCTGCCCGGACACCAGACCGCCGTCCTTTGGCAGGTGCAGGGCCTCATTAGAGGCATTCTTGGTGCGTCTGGGCTGACTGGCGGGTGTTACGACCCGGGCGAGGTTAAGGCCGCCGTGACGGGCTCCCGTAAGGCCGAGAAAGACGTTGTAGAGCGTTTTGTACAGGCTCAGATATCAAAGCCCTACAAGTTCGGGGGCAATGATGAGTCTGACGCCGCCGCAGTCGCCATTACTCACTGGCTCAAGAAAACATCAGAAGCAAAACAGGAACATCCTCGGAAGCATCCTCGGAAGCACTTACGGAAGCAAACCCCGACCAATAACGAAAGCAACGCTTAAAACATGGAAACATTACCTTTTATGCCCTTTGACGTCGACGCCTATCTTTCATCCTCTTCGGTGGGGATGCTGAGCGATGCGGAGCAGGGTCAGTACATACGTTTCATGTGTCACTCTTGGAAACAGGGAGGAAAGCTCTGGAAACGTAAAGGAGACGGCGTTCCTACCCTCCCTGAGATCGCGTGTCTTCTCAGAATGACCGAGGCAGATGCAGAGAAACTTCTGGCGAGCCTCATTGATAAAGGGTGCATTTTGCAAGACGTTATGGGAGTTTTTTATAACAAGAGATGCTTTGAAGACCGCCAAAAGGTGGAGAAGAAAGTATCCGCTGGAAGGGCTGGCGGATTGAAGAGCAAACCGCCGGAAAAGACTCTAAAAAATCTGAGAAACTACTCTGGAGATCGAAGCAAAAAGGCAAGTAAAAGCCTAGCGCCGTCGGAAGCATCCTCGGAAGCATCCTCGGAAGCAAACAAGGAAGCATCCTCGGAAGCAAAACGGAAGCACCCTCGGAACAAATTAGAATTAGAATTAGATATATATAATACTCTCTCTATCGCGCAAGCGCGAGCAACCGAACAGGGAGATGTCGAGGCGAACGGATTTACGATCGAACCTCCACCGGGGATGCCAAGAAGCGAAGATGATGCAATCGCTATGGCTGAGCTGGCTGGAGTACCTGCCGATTTTATCCGTGAAAGGGCATACCCTAAGATTCTCTCGATCGGGTTTAGAGAGGGTAATACGCTAATTCGTCACTTCGGGCAGTGGGCAAAATTATACTATTGCAACTGGCAAAACAAAGAAAAGAGAAATCAAAAGTTTGAAAAAAAAGATAATTACATGTATAACAGTAAAATAAAATTACCAGAGTTATAAAATTATGAAACAAGCAAACGATATTCTTAGAAGTTTGAACATTTACGTGGACCCGTCCCGGCTGATGTCCGAGGATGAAATAAAAGCATTCAGAGCGGCTGAAGCTAAAGTATTAATGCATAATAAAAAAGGAAAAATTAAAATAATTTCTCTTTTTTCTGGGTGTGGAGGGCTAGACCTTGGTTTTCATAGTCAAGGTTATGAAACTGTTTGGGCAAATGATTTTGCTCATTGGGCTTGTGAAACATTCAGAAGAAATTTAGGAGATGTTATTATTGAAGGGGATGTTGAAAAAATTGATCCATATAAAGACCCAACTATTCCAAGTTGCGACATCATTTTAGGAGGTTTTCCGTGCCAAGATTTCTCAATAATATGGAAGCAGCCTGGGCTTCATGGGGAAAGAGGTAATTTATATAAAAGTTTCTTGCGTTTTGTAGACGCTAAAAAGCCGAAAGTATTCGTTGCTGAAAATGTAAAAGGTTTGCTTACAGCAAATAAGAAAAAAGCGATACAGCAAATAATCGAAGATTTTGAGAATATTGCGCCTGGTTATTTGGTGAAAGCAAAACTGTATAATTTTGCGGATTATGGGGTACCACAATTTAGGGAAAGGGTATTAATTGTAGGGATTCGGATTGACACTGGGTTTAATTTTGAGCATCCAAGGCCAACCCACGGTCCAAAAGCCGGCAAGCCATATTTTACATCCGAAGAGGCTCTTGATGGAGTTGAAAAAGTACCGTTCAATAAAGAGATAATGAAGATTTCCTCTAAAACAGTTGCTATGCTGAAATTAATACCGGAGGGGGGAAATTTTACAGATATTCCCAAATCGAGCCCTCTGTATGTGAAGGGGATGATCAGTCATGTTTATAGAAGACTGAAACGCGATGAACCGGCCAAGACAATAATTGCCGCTGGAGGAGGAGGGACTTGGGGATATCATTATTCTGAAAATAGGGCATTAACCAACAGGGAGCGTGCTCGACTGCAATCTTTTCCAGACGACTTTATATTTGAAGGTTCAACTACAGAAGTACGCAGGCAAATTGGAAATGCCGTTCCGCCTAGGGGGGTGGAAGAGCTTGCGAAAGCACTCAAGCCGCTTTTCGCGGGTGATTACGAGCATGTTGATCTTAGAATCCAGATGCAAGAAAATATGAAAATACCATTTTCTAAAAGGTTGGCATCAATTATAACAGTAAAATAAAATTACCAGAGTTATAAAATTATGAAACAAGCAAACGATATTCTTAGAAGTTTGAACATTTACGTGGACCCATCCAAGCTCATGTCCGAGGATGAAATAAAAGCCCTCAGAGCGGCTGAAGCTAAAGCGGAGGGGATAGATAGAGCTAAACACCGATTGGACGCGCTAGAGGTGCCAAAGCGGCTGTTTATGGGGCGTTCTCGTTTGAGGTTTGATAGCGATTGGGGGAGGAAGCTCGCTGAAATCAAAAATAAGATTGGCACTGGTACAACTCTTGTGTTCCGCGGCCCTCCTGGCACCGGGAAAACACAAATGGCGATCGAACTGCTTATCCACGCAATTACAAATCTTGATCTAACCGCTAAATTCACAACTTTTTCAGACTTGCAACTCAACTTAAAAGGAACATTCGGGAAAGGTGGTGAGAGCGATGTAATCGCTTCGATGATTAAGCCACAAGTCCTTGTTATTGATGAGTTTGACTGGTGCCCAACAAAAAGGGAAAAAGTTACAGACGATTACTGGCAGGGCGTTATCTATCATATAATCAATCATCGTTATAATGACTGTACTGACACCATACTGACCAGTAATAAATCTGCTGATGAGTTTAATTTAACGACCATCGCTCCTTTACTGTCTCGAATACAGGAGACAGGTGGAATTTTAACCACAGACGGATGGACCGATTGGAGATCACAATAATGGACACAATAAATAAATGTTACCGGTGCGGGGGAGAACCAAGGCTCAAAACAATCCACTCTTACTTTTACAGGGTGGAGTGTAGTTGTGGAGTGATTCAGAACAGCCTCTTTCAGATACAAAATTTGGCGATCCTCGATTGGAATCGTTTCCAGCAACACTACATTGCAAAAATGAAACCGCTCGTGAAGGAAAATGGGAATAACCATGCAAATCAGAAAGAGGTTACCCCGCAAAAGCTCACTGATGCGGCTTGCCGAGCAAGAATTATGAGGATGAAACCGGACTCTTTAATAACAATTTACGAGGTGACTCGGCTTTGTCGAGCCTCTTCTGACACGATCTATCTAGCGATTAAAAAAGGCAAACTTCCTTACCAATACAAACCGGGGAAAAGGAAAATCAGAGTTGTTAAAAAGTCAGACGCGATCAGCTGGCGTCGCGAACATCCTCCAATCGCAGCAGAAACAAGAGAGTCCATAAATGATATTTTAGGTTAGAAAGGTGAAAAGAATGAATGAATTATATAAAAATATAAAAGATATAGAAGTATCGTGTTACTTTCAACTATTTGTTACGGCTCTCTCCGATATGTTTAATATCGCGATGAGAAAAAACATTCAAAATGTTGGTGATGATATTAAAAAGCAGACGGAAGATCGACTTTTGCTTATCAAAAAAGATTTGGAGCGGATATCAAAATTACGGGAGAGTATGAATAATGAGAAGGACGAAAAGATCGAGAAGCTTAAAGATATGGTAATTAAGCAAACCAATACCGCGGCTCTACTCGACCCTCTCCGCTCGGACGATTACTGGCAGCGTCTCCATGACGCGGGCTTCTATGACGATACCTCAGATCGCATCGTCGATAAATATGTGCGCAAGATTTATCGGCTATTGGAGCAACAAAACACAGCGGACTAAGACAGCTTGTGTAGCGTGGAATTACCACAAAAAGGTTTGTGTAGCGTGAAATGGCTTTTACGATACACAAAACTAAAGAGAAGAGGATAAAACCATGTTATCAATAAGAGTATTACTTATTTTAGATATCGTTCTGATCATAGCCACGGTGCTCTCATATCAGCTCTGGGCAGACCGAAGCATCCATCTCCCGAACAGATCGCTCAAATACCTCGCCAAAGAGATGAGGCTGGCCTTTGAGACGCTCGAGCGCGACTTCTCTTCCAAACCTCGGCTAGGTTGGATATGCAGCGTTTTAATTCTGATTACCGGATACTTACTCTACATAACCTTTACAACAATTTTATAGTAACAAACGTAAATGAATAAACTTATAACATTACTTGCGCTATGTTGCGCAGCTAGCGCTGGCGACTTCCAGACCAGCACTAACGAGCTCGGTGAAGTGACCTTGACGGTTTACTCGCCGTCGACACTTCAGCCGGTGGTATGTATTCCGCCATACGTGGATGAGATTTGCCCTTGGGCTTTCCAAAACCGGCTAGAGGTCCAAACGGTCCACATACCAGACAAAACACGCCATATCGGCACCGGTGCGTTCTATGGGTGCAGCAACATGCGGCATGTGCGATTGTCGCCGGGGACAAAAGCAATCGGCCCGCTCGCCTTTTCCCGGTGCGTGGCTCTCGAAAGCGTAATCGTGCCGCCGGACTGCCAGCTTGGCGACCGGGTTTTCGAGGGCTGCTATTCTCTGGGCGCATGGAAGCCTTGGATTACTTACCGGCCGGAAGGAAAGACGCTGGCAATTATTTGGGAGGGTAATCTGCAAACGTCAACCAATCTGGTCGATTGGACTGACCTGCAAAGCTCAGAAGGGATAATGACTGAGCAGACATCCAGCGACGCAAGTTTTTTCAGGGCAGCCACCCCCCCCCATAAGGAATCTCTTTCCCACTGGGCCCCAGTAGGTTCCGATTGCCAGAGG
>Ga0265294_10005507_pt1 | contig 15437 bp, 13 predicted proteins | sample MunlanPumphouse3_FD_192504 | JGI IMG/M metagenome (GOLD analysis project Ga0265294, IMG submission 192504) | Groundwater microbial communities from a municipal landfill in Southern Ontario, Canada - Pumphouse #3 | ecosystem: Environmental > Aquatic > Deep subsurface > Groundwater | place... | reverse complement strand
TTCCCCTCCTTGAGCGAAAACCTTAGTGTTTTCATCTTCGAATTCGAAAACATCAATCAAACCACCAGGTAAAAGCTCAGTATCTCCCGGGTCTTCAATTTTAACTTTGCGCAGCATTTGTCTGATCATTACTTCGATATGTTTATCATTAATATCCACACCTTGTAAGCGATAAACCCTTTGCACTTCTCTTAATAGATAGGCCTGCACTCCGCGAATCCCTTTAATCTTTAACAATTCATGGGGATTAATTGATCCTTCGGTTAATTCATCACCGGCCTCGATAAATTGTCCTTCTTTCACTTTGATTCTGGAACCAAAAGGTATTTGGTAAATATATTTTTCGTCTCCGGAGTGAATTATCTCGATCTCTTTGCGTCCCTTCAGATCGTTAATCTTAACCTCGCCGTCAACTTCGGAGATAGTGGCCTGCCCTCTAGGTTTCCGAGCCTCAAAAAGCTCTTCCACACGCGGCAAGCCTTGCGTAATATCATCTCCGGCTACACCACCCGTATGGAACGTTCTCATGGTCAACTGGGTTCCAGGTTCGCCAATAGATTGCGCCGCAATTGTGCCAACGGCTTCCCCCATCTCTACTTTCCTGCCCGTAGCCAGGTTACGGCCATAGCATTTACAACATACGCCATAGCGAGTTTTACATGTTATGACCGAACGAATATAAACCTGTTTAATCCCCGCAGCAATAATTTTTGTGGCATCATCTTCACTAATTTCTTTTTGTGCTGGGACAATAACTTCCCCGGTTTCCGGATGAACAACATCAGCCATGGCTACTCGACCAATAATGCGTTCAGCCAGACTTTCAATATTTTCAGCACCATCGCGAACCTCTTTGACATAAACTCCCGCATTAGTGCCGCAGTCTTCTTCCCGTACAATTACGTCTTGGGCCACATCAACCAAACGTCTGGTAAGATATCCGGAATCAGCAGTCCTCAAAGCCGTATCAGCCAAGCCTTTACGGGCCCCGTGTGTCGAGATAAAGAATTCCAAAACAGCCAAGCCATCACGGAAATTTGATTTAATCGGCAACTCAATGGTACGCCCAGAGGGATCAGCCATTAAACCACGCATCCCGGCCAACTGCCTAATCTGTTGAATGTTACCGCGAGCACCGGAATTAGCCATCATATAAACAGGGTTAAAATGATCTAGGCTCTCTAACAAAGATTGGGTAACATCATCTGTAGCTTTGTTCCAAACCCCAATAACCAGCTGATAACGTTCTTCCTCAGTGATTAAGCCGCGTCGATATTGATTTTGGATGGTCTCCACCTGTTTTTCGGCTTCAGAAATAATAACTTTCTTTTTCTCAGGAATAACAATATCATTAAGCCCGATGGTAATACCGGCTCTGGTGGAAAATTTAAAACCTAATCTTTTAATTTCATCCAGCATTTTAGCCGTGGTTTCGTTTCCTAAAGAGTAAAAACACTTAGTGACGATTTGCCCCAGCTGTTTTTTGCCAATTACTTCGTTAATAAAACCTAGTTCATCAGGAATGGCCTGATTAAAGATAATTCTACCAGTTGTAGTCTCGAAGATCTCCCCGTTTCTTCTGTATTTAACAGTTTCATGTAAGGTGACTTCTCCGGCTTCATAAACAAAGATGGCCTCCTCGCAAGAACCAAAAACTCTTACCTGTTTCTGAGGAGCGGGTTTCTCCGTTGTTAAATAATAAGCACCTAAAACCATATCCTGTGTTGGGGTGACTACAGGTCTCCCATCCTTAGGATTAAGGATATTATGAACAGATAACATCAATAAACGTGCTTCCGCTTGAGCTTCTGCCGACAGGGGTACGTGAACAGCCATCTGGTCTCCGTCAAAGTCAGCATTATAAGCAGTACAAACCAAGGGATGAATCTGTAAGGCTCTTCCCTCTACTAACACCGGCTCAAAAGCCTGAATCCCTAAGCGGTGCAAGGTAGGTGCTCTGTTGAGAAGCACGGGGTGTTCTTGAATAATTTCTTCTAAAACATCCCAAACTTCGTCACGCATTCTTTCCACCATGCGCTTAGCACTTTTAATATTATGGGCATAATTCCCTTCAACCAATTTCTTCATCACAAAAGGTTTAAAAAGCTCTAAGGCCATTTCCCTAGGCAAACCGCATTGATGCAGTTTTAATTCAGGACCGACAACAATTACTGAACGCCCCGAATAGTCAACACGTTTCCCTAACAAGTTTTGCCGAAACCGCCCTTGCTTACCTTTCAGCATATCACTCAAGGACTTCAAAGGTCTGTTGCCGGGTCCGGTTACCGGACGACCGCGTCTGCCATTATCAATTAAAGCATCTACCGCTTCCTGTAACATTCTCTTTTCATTACGGACAATAATATCCGGCGCTTCTAAATCTAAAAGACGTTTTAAGCGGTTATTACGATTGATGACTCTCCTATATAAATCGTTAAGATCAGAAGTAGCAAAGCGTCCTCCATCAAGCTGAACCATCGGGCGAAGTTCCGGCGGAATCACCGGAATTACATCAAGAATCATCCACTCAGGGCGATTTCCCGAATTTTTAAAGGCTTCTACTACCTCTAATCTTCTGATCGCTCTGATCCTACGTTGACCGGTAGCATCACGCACTTCTGTCCGTAGCTCTTCTGCCATTTCATCCAAATCCATTTCATCGAGAAGAATTCTAATGGCTTCTGCTCCCATCCCCGCTTTAAATCTACTCCCAAATTTCTCCTTATTCTCCCGATATTCAGACTCGGTTAAGAGCTGTTTTTTCATTAAAGGGGTATCACCGGGATCTGTAACTATATAAGAAACAAAATACAAGACCTTTTCTAAAGAACGGGGGGAAATATCCAGAATCAAGCCCATCCGACTGGGAATCCCTTTGAAATACCAAATATGAGAACATTGTGCCGCCAGTTCAATGTGCCCTAATCTCTCCCGACGCACTTTAGATTTCGTCACTTCCACGCCGCAACGATCGCAAATAATCCCTTTGTAGCGCACTCTTTTATATTTGCCGCAATGACATTCCCAATCCCGCGTCGGCCCAAAAATCTTTTCACAAAACAAGCCTTCGCGTTCCGGTTTTAAAGTACGATAATTTATTGTCTCCGGCTTTTTTACTTCTCCGCTCGACCAGGCCCGAACCTGTTCAGGAGAAGCTAAACCAATCCTCATCCGATCAAAATTATTAACATCCAACAGGAGACTCTCTCCCTTCTTGTTATATTTATATTCCTATTCTTTGTCGTCCCATTCAACTTGCTCTACTTGCTCGCCGTCCTCATCTTGCTCTGCAAACTCATCCTGCCCATCTATTTCTTCAATTTCTTCAAGAGGTTCAAACTCATCTATCTCCTCAAGTCCGTCTAGATCATCCTGCTCTGCAGATTCATCCTCTTTATCTGGTTTTATGTATGGATCTTCGAAGGTCTGAATATCCAAGCCTAATTCTTTCGCAGTTTGACTAATATCATCGTCACTATCCTGGATCTCAATTTCTTGATCATCCTCCGCAAGAACCTTCACATCTAAGGCTAAGCTTTGTAGTTCTTTGATTAAGACTCTAAAGGATTCAGGAACACCGGGTTCAGGAATATTTTCACCTTTGACAATCGCTTCATACGTCTTGACACGTCCCACTATATCATCAGATTTTACGGTCAATATTTCTTGCAAAGTGTAGGCAGCTCCGTAAGCCTCTAAAGCCCAAACCTCCATCTCACCAAAACGTTGTCCGCCGAATTGAGCTTTACCGCCTAAGGGCTGTTGCGTTACCAGTGAATATGGGCCCGTAGAACGGGCATGGATCTTATCATCAACTAAATGGGCTAATTTCAACATATACATATAACCCACCGTGATCTCACTATCGAACGGTTCCCCAGTTCGCCCATCATAAAGTACTGATTTACCGCTAATCGGCAGATTAGCCTCACGTAAGATCTCAACTACATCATCTTCCGTTGCTCCATCAAAAACAGGTGTAGCTAGGTTTATATCTAAGGCCTTGGCCGCCCAGCCTAAATGTGTTTCTAAAACCTGTCCGATATTCATCCGGGAAGGAACCCCTAAGGGGTTTAAGACAATCTCTACCGGCGTACCGTCAGGTAAAAAGGGCATATCTTCTTCCGGCAGAATCCGCGAAATAACACCCTTGTTTCCGTGACGACCAGCCATTTTATCGCCCTCGGAAATCTTTCTTTTCTGAGCGATATAAACACGGACAATCTCGTTCACTCCCGGAGCCAATTCATCCCCGTTTTCTCTGGTAAATACTTTTACATCAACAATCTTCCCGGCTTCACCATGGGGGACACGTAAAGAAGTGTCTCTTACTTCTCTGGCTTTTTCTCCGAAAATAGCTCTCAGTAATCTTTCTTCCGCCGTTAATTCTGTTTCACCCTTGGGCGTAACCTTACCTACTAGGATATCCCCCGGACGAACCTCAGCTCCAATCCTAATAATCCCGCGCTCATCCAGATCTTTCAAGACGTCCTCACCCACATTAGGAATATCTCGGGTGATTTCTTCCGGCCCTAATTTTGTATCACGAGCATCGCATTCGTATTCTTCAATATGAATTGAAGTAAAATAATCTTCTTTGACTAATTTACTGCTAATCAAAATCGCGTCCTCGTAGTTATAGCCTTCCCAAGTCATAAAGGCGATCAGGACGTTTCTCCCTAAAGCAAGCTCTCCTTCATCGGTAGAAGGACCATCGGCAATAATTTGCCCTTGTTCGATCCGCTCACCTTGGGTAATAATCGGTCTTTGGTTAATACATGTGCCTTGGTTCGAACGAGTAAATTTCGCTAATTTATACTTATCTAATTCGCCTTCAGCAGTCCGAATATTTATTTCACTAGCCGTCACTCTTTCTGCAGTACCAGAACGAAGAGCAGAAACAACTACACCAGAATCCTTGGCGATCTTATATTCCATCCCTGTACCAACTAGGGGGGCATCTGTCCTTAAAAGAGGTACTGCCTGTCGTTGCATATTGGCACCCATCAATGCTCTGTTGGCATCATCATGTTCCAAGAAAGGAATCAGGGCAGTAGCAATAGAAACTACCTGTTTAGGGGAAACGTCCATATAATCAGCTTGAGCAACAGGTACTTCTAAAATCTCATCAGCATAACGAACATTTACCTTGGGATTAATAAATTTGCCTTCATCATCCAAAAGGGCATTAGCCTGGGCAATGACATAATTATCTTCCTCATCAGCAGACATATAAACAATTTCTCCAGTTACCTTTCCTGCGTCCTTGTCTACCTTTCTGTAAGGAGTTTCAATAAAGCCAAATTCGTTGACTCTCGCAAAAGAGCTTAAAGAACCAATCAGACCAATGTTGGGTCCTTCAGGCGTTTCGATTGGACACATCCGACCATAGTGCGAATAATGAACGTCTCGCACTTCGAAACCGGCTCTTTCTCTAGACAACCCGCCGGGCCCTAAAGCGCTTAATCTTCTCTTATGGGTCAGCTCTGCCAAAGGATTAGTTTGATCCATAAATTGGGAAAGCTGACTAGAACCAAAAAATTCTTTGATTGCTGCTACGACCGGGCGAATATTAATCAACATCTGCGGTGTAATCACGTCAACATCCTGAATGGTCATTCTTTCTCTGACTATTCTTTCCATCCGGGATAAACCAATCCGGAATTGGTTTTGTAACAATTCACCCACAGAACGCAAGCGTCGATTGCCTAAATGATCGATGTCATCCGCTCTTCCTTCGCCCTGCATTAACAACAATAAATACTTAATTGTAGCAATAATATCTTCCTTGGTTAAATGTTTTATCTCAGGGCTAACATCCAATTTTAATTTTTTATTTAGCTTATACCGCCCTACCCGAGCCAGGTCATATCTTTTGGCATCAAAAAACATGGAGTAAAGCAAGGACCTTGCACTATCAACTGTAGGAGGCTCCCCTGGGCGTAATCTTTTATATATTTCAACTAAAGCTTCGTCTTCCGACTCTGTATGATCGCGTTCTAAGGTTAAACGGATCCGTTCATCGTCTTGAAATTGTTCGGCGATCTGCCCGTTAGATCCGTAACCTAAAGCTCTTAATAAAACCGTTACCGGAAGCTTACGGGTTCTGTCCACACGAACATAAATATTTTCATTAACATCAGTTTCAAATTCTAGCCAAGCCCCACGATTTGGAATTATGGTGGCGCCACAAATCCTTTTACCGCTGGCGTCAAATTCCGCTGTATAATAAACACTTGGGGACCTTACCAATTGACTTACTACAACTCTTTCCGCACCATTAATAATAAAGGTACCTTTTTCCGTCATTAAAGGGAAGTCGCCCATAAAAACTTCCTGTTCCTTTACTTCGCCTGTTTCCTTGTTAATCAGTCTTGCCTTTACTCTCATTGGGGCGTTGTATGTAACATCGCGCTCCCTGCACTCTGCAACAGAATACTTTGGTTCATCTAGTTTGTAGTCAACAATCTCTAAAACTAAGTTCCCTGTAAAATCTTGAATCGGAGAAATATCATTAAACATTTCTCTAATCCCATCCCGGAGGAACCAATCATAAGAATTCTGCTGTATCTCAATGAGATCAGGCATTTCTAGTACTTCTTTAATCTGGGCAAAACTCTCTCTTCTCTTCTTTCCCACTTGTACCGGCTGACGCATTAAGACCTTCACTCCTCAACCTTGTTTTTACTAAAAAACACCTAATAGCAAGGTTACTACCTTGCTATTTTAATCCATTAAATTAGTATTGCCTTTATTTTAATTCTTTATCCCCTACCAATTAAATTTTCGCGAGACGACAATAACCCTATTTTCTTTTTTAATCGCATTTATAAATGTTAGCATATGTTACCAGGCATGTCAAGAATATTTTTTGATAACTCTAGACTAATTTTAATAAATCTAACTCCATCTTGCCATTACATTCCGCTTTAACAACTGGGGCTAAAAAAGGAAAAATAAAGGGGCTTTCCAACCGCTTGTTGGTCCCCTTTACTTCCATTCTTTCCCGGATTACTTTCCCGGATTAATAAATCAGCGCTTACTTTACTTCAACGCCAGCTCCGGCTTCAGTAAGTTTAGCCTTAATCTGTTCGGCCTCTTCCTTACTAACTTTTTCTTTAACAGGCTTCGGAGCTCCATCAACAAGCTCTTTAGCTTCTTTCAGTCCTAAACCGGTAATCTCACGTACAACCTTGATGACGTTGATTTTCTTTTCCCCTGCTCCGGTAAGAACTACATCAAATTCTGTTTTTTCTTCCTGAGCGGGAGCAGCACCACCAGCAGCAGGAGCAGCAGCTACAGCAACAGGAGCAGCAGCAGATACTCCGAATTCCTCCTCAAAAGCCTTCACTAATTCTGACAGTTCCAATACGGTTAACCCTTTTACCGCATCAATAATTTCATTGATCTTTGACATTTAAAAAATTCCTCCTTAAAAATTACCTAAATTATTTTCTTAAAACATTTTTCTTAAAACAAATTAATGGATAAAACTTTTTACGCTTGTTCTTTCTCTTTTCTAAGAGCTTCCACAGCATAAACAAACTTGCGCAAAGGTCCTTGTAAAACATTGGCCATTCCGGTAAGTGGGCCTTGGATACCAGCCAAAACCTGTGCCAGTAACACTTCTCTTGAAGGAAGATCCGCCAAAGCTTTGACACCGTCTGCATCAATAACCTTGTTTTCTAATACACCGGCTTTAATCACCAATTGCTTATGTGTTTTAGCAAACTCCGCTAGAATTTTAGGACCGGATACCGGATCCTGGATACTAAAAACTTCCGCGGTAGGACCTACTAAATATCCCTTCAAATCGGGAACGCCATGTTCTTCAGCAGCGCGTTGGACCAAAGTGTTTTTAACTACCTTCATCTCTACGCCAGCCGCTCTTAACTGAGCCCGGAGTTCCGTGATTTCGGCTACATTTAAGCCGCGGTACTCTATCAGCACTACAGATTGAGCCCTATCAAAGCGCTCTTTGGTTTCAGCGACAAGTTGTTTTTTAAGTTCGAGGCTACCCAAAATTTGCGCCTCCTTTCTTCTCTGTTCTAATAAACTTTTGTTTTTAAACTAAACAACCTCCGTAGACATACGGAGGTTAAGAGCTATGATCAGATAGTTCCCAACCAACCTCGGCAGGTTATTAATTAAGTCCCTAATGGACACCTGCTGTCTACAGTCGGAGTAATTAATCGTTATTTTATCCCAAAAAGAACAAAGAGTCAATATCTATGTGTTACATTGTGTTACATTAATTTAAGCGGATTTAATCTGACTGAAGGACCCATGGTAGAAGAAATCGCTACACTTTTAATATATTGCCCTTTAGCGCCTTGCGGCTTAGCCTTGATAATAGCTTCCAGCAAAGTCTGAAAGTTCTCTGCCAGTTTTTCCAGAGTAAAAGATGCTTTGCCAATAGGAGCATGGATAATACCATTTTTCTCTACCCGATATTCCACTTTACCAGCTTTAATCTCTTTAATAGCTCTCGCTACCTCAAAAGTAACAGTTCCTACTTTGGGGTTAGGCATTAAACCTTTGGGCCCTAATAATTTACCTAATTTACCGACTGTCCCCATCATATCAGGAGTAGCCACGGCAACATCAAACCCAAACCAGCCTTCTTTGATTTTCGCCACCAAATCCTCGTCACCCACAAAATCCGCACCAGCTTCTTCGGCCTCTTTAGCTTTTTCGCCTTTAGCAAAGACAAGTACAGTACGAGTTTTACCGGTGCCATGTGGTAAAACTACTGCCCCACGCACCTGTTGATCAGCATGACGCGGGTCAACATTAAGCCTAACAGCTATTTCAATTGTTTCATCAAATTTAGCTTTACTTAATTCCTGCACCAGCTTCAAAGCATCTTGATATTCATATAACTCATTTTTATTGATTTCTTTAGCGGCATTTTCATACCTTTTTCCTTTATTAGCCATTCTAATATCCCTCCTTTGTGGTTATGGCGGATTTCTCCTCCCACCGCAAGGGTAATTTACCCTTCGATAATTTCAATACCCATACTGCGAGCGGTTCCTTCAACTAAGCGCATGGCAGCCTCAATGGAAGCCGCATTTAAATCAGGCATTTTTGTTTCAGCAATTTCCCGTACTTTAGAACGGGGCACCTTGCCAACCTTATTTTTGTTAGGCTCGCCGGATGCCTTTTCCAGCCCTGCAGCTTTTTTCAGTAGGACTGAAGCAGGTGGAGTTTTACAGATAAACGAAAAAGAACGATCCGCATAGACAGTAATTTCTACCGGAATAATCATCCCAACCTGTTTGGCTGTTTTTTCATTAAACTCCTTACAAAACTGCATAATATTTACACCGTGTTGCCCTAAAGCCGGTCCAACCGGGGGCGCTGGAGTCGCTTTACCGGCCAGACACTGCAACTTAATAAAGCCTACAACTTTCTTGGCCATTGTAGGATACACCTCCTTAAACATAATGTGGTATAAAAACGGGTTGTTCACCCTCCCACTCAAATAAAAAACTACGATAAATCAGCTACAACCAACTAACCATCTTCACCTAATCCATTTTGCGAACTTGACCGAAGTCAAGCTCTACAGGTGTTTCTCTGCCAAACATAGCAACGAGAGCTTTTAATTTGCCTTTATCGGGATAGACCTCTTCAATGGTGCCAGTGAAGTTTTCAAAAGGTCCAGTTGTAACCTTAATAATCTCTCCGATGCTATATATTTGTTTGGGTTTGGCTTCATCCAGACCCATATGCTTGAGAATATTCTTTATTTCAGATTCTACTAACGGGATTGGTTTTGACCCTGTACCTACAAAGCCTGTTACACCCGGAGTATTTCTCACAACATACCAGGAATCATCAGTCAAGATCATTTCCACCAAAACATAACCCGGGAAAATCTTTTTTTGAGCCATTTTCTTTTTGCCATCTTTGATCTCCATAATTTCCTCCATGGGCACTAAAATACGGAAGATCTTGTCACCGACATTCATGGACTCAACTCTTTTTTCCAGATTGGCTTTAACCTTATTTTCATATCCTGAATAGGTGTGAATCACAAACCAGTTTTTTTCCATAGTAAACGAGGCCCCCTTGGGCTATTGGCCCCATCCTCCTTATTAAGCAATCTTCTATTATAAAATATATTGCATCAGATAGCTAATGCCCAAATCAATAATCCAAATAGCTAGACTCACAAATACAACTGCAACAATAACTACAACTGTATATACTGCAATCTGATTTTTAGCAGGCCAATGAACCTTTTTTAATTCAGACCATACCGATCTAAACCACCTTTTTAAACCGCCAAAAAAGCCGACTTTTTCACCTTTAGCGACGCTCATACATCACACATCCTAACCTTTACTTATCTGAACTCCAACAAAACCTCTTTATTTTGTTTCTTTATGCGTCGTTTGAGCTTTGCAAAATTTGCAATATTTCTTAAGCTCGATACGATCCGGGTTATTCTTTTTATTTTTATTAGATGTATAATTCCTTTGTTTACATTCTGTACAAGCTAAGGTAATAGTATTCCGCATATTGCCACCTCCAGACAAACCCTGCATTATCATTATTTTGTCAATAACATAATAAATTTATCACAATCATAATACCCTGTCAACAAATTAGTTTAACCTGAGTAGATCATGATTGGGTTGAACACGGGTCTAAGGAAAAAGAAGATAAGCAGGAAAGACCCCTGCTTATCTCGCTATCCTATCCTTACTACTCACTATTCACAGATTACTCAATGATACCTGCAACTACACCGGCACCAACTGTATGTCCGCCTTCACGAATAGCAAAACGCAATCCAGCTTCAATGGCGATGGGGGTGATTAGTTCAATAGTCATCTTAATGTTATCCCCAGGCATACACATTTCTACACCTTCCGGTAAAGATGCTACACCGGTTACGTCTGTGGTGCGGAAATAAAACTGTGGTCTGTAGCCATTAAAGAAGGGAGTATGTCTGCCGCCTTCTTCTTTGGTCAGTACATATATTTCAGCAGTAAACTTGGTATGGGGTTTGATCGAACCTGGCTTCGCCAAAACTTGGCCTCTTTGGATTTCCGTCTTATCAACGCCACGCAAGAGTGTGCCAATATTGTCTCCTGCCTGAGCTTGGTCTAACAGTTTCCGGAACATTTCAACCCCAGTTACTACTGTCTTCCGCGGAGCTTCCATCAAACCGACAATTTCTACTTCTTCGCCTACTTTTACTGTCCCTCTTTCCACACGACCAGTAGCTACTGTACCACGACCGGTAATGGAGAACACGTCTTCTACCGGCATCAAGAATGGTTTATCTGTAGCTCTTTCCGGTGTCGGTACATATTCATCTACGGCAGCCATTAACTCCATGATTTTTTCTGCCCATTCGCTGTCCGGATTTTCCAAGGCTTTTAAGGCTGAGCCTCTGATAATCGGAATGTCATCACCAGGAAACTCATATTCTGTCAGAAGTTCTCTTAATTCCATTTCTACTAATTCTAAGAGTTCTTCGTCGTCAACCATGTCTACCTTGTTTAAAAAGACAACGATATATGGTACTCCTACCTGACGTGCCAGCAAAATGTGTTCACGAGTCTGAGGCATCGGTCCATCTGTGGCCGATACTACCAGAATCCCTCCATCCATTTGAGCCGCACCGGTGATCATGTTCTTAACATAGTCGGCGTGTCCCGGGCAGTCTACGTGAGCATAGTGTCTGTTTTCTGTTTCATATTCTACGTGTGAGGTAGAAATAGTGATCCCACGTTCTCTCTCTTCCGGCGCCTTGTCAATCTGTTCAAAGTCTACCTGTTGTGATAAACCTTTCTTCGCTAATACTGTTGTGATCGCAGCTGTCAATGTGGTTTTGCCATGGTCTACGTGACCAATTGTCCCAATGTTTACATGGGTTTTTGTTCTTTCATATTTCGCCTTGGCCATAAAATAATCCCTTCCTTTTTTTCATGATCTTAATAAATATATTTTTAAGCTTTTACTTCTTTCCCCTGACGCTTTGATACAATTTGCTCTGTAATATTTTTAGGTGCCTCTTCATAGTGAGAAAACTGCATCACATAAACCCCGCGGCCTTGAGTCTTGGATCTTAGGTCAGTTGCATAGCCGAACATTTCAGCCAGAGGAACAAAACCTCTGATTACCTGCGAGTTAGCTCTAGGCTCCATGCCCTCTATTCTTCCTCTGCGGGCATTAATATCGCCGATAACATCACCCATATATTCTTCCGGAACTACAACCTCCACCTTCATGATTGGTTCCAAGATAGCAGGATCAGCCTTAGCCGCTCCATCCTTTAAAGCCATAGAACCGGCAATTTTAAAGGCCATCTCCGAAGAATCTACTTCGTGGAAGGAACCGTCATAAAGAGTAGCGCGTAAATCAATCATAGGATATCCTGCTAAAAGTCCATTCTCCATCGCTTCTTTGATTCCGGCATCCACATGAGGAATGTATTCCTTGGGTATAACACCGCCGACAATCTTACTAACAAACTCATATCCGCCGCCCGCTTCTAATGGTTCAATCTCGATCTTGCAATGACCGTATTGGCCATGACCACCGGATTGTCTGATAAACTTGCCTTCTGCTTTGACCTTGGTGCGAATGGTTTCTTTATAAGCAACTTGCGGTCTTCCCACATTGGCATTGACCTTGAACTCTCTTAAAAGTCGATCCGCAATAATTTCTAAATGTAGTTCTCCCATCCCGGAGATAATCGTCTGCCCTGTATCAGGGTCCATATGCATCCTGAAGGTGGGATCTTCTTCTCCTAAACGGGACAAGGCTATCCCCATTTTATCTTGATCAGCCCTGGTTTTCGGTTCGATTGCCACATCAATAACAGGTTCCGGAAATTGCATTGACTCTAGAACAATCGTCTGATTCTCATCACAAAGGGTATCCCCTGTCGTTATCTCTTTAAAGCCAACTGCAGCGGCGATATCTCCTGTGCATACCTCTTCCACCTCTTCGCGATGGTTAGCATGCATCCGCAAGATTCGGCCAACCCTTTCCCTTTTCCCAGAAATAGAATTAAAAACATAGGAACCTGACTTTAGCTTCCCAGAATAAACTCGGAAAAAAGCCAATTTCCCCACATAAGGATCTGTCATGATCTTAAAAGCTAACGCCGAAAACGGCTCCTCATCACTGGGATGTCTTTCTTCCTCATTACCCGTCTCCAGATTAACCCCTTTAATTGCAGGCACATCTAAGGGAGAAGGTAAATAATTAATCACGGCGTTTAATAAAAACTGAATACCTTTGTTTTTGAAAGAAGAGCCACAAACAACAGGTATGATTTGCACATCTAAAGTCGCTTTGCGAATACCGCTAATAATTTCTTCTTCGGCTATTTCTTGACCTTCGATATATTTCTCCATCAAGGCTTCATCAGTTTCTGCAACCGCCTCAAAAATTTGTTCACGGTGCTTTTTCGCTAGCTCCAGCATGTCTGCGGGGATTTCACCTTCCTCGCATTTTGTACCAAGGTCATCAAGATAATAAAAAGCTCTCATTTTTATTAAGTCGATGATCCCCCTGAAGTTTTCTTCTGCACCAATAGGTAGCTGAATAGGAATGGGATTTGCCCCTAACCTATCTTTGATCATTTTAATGCCTCTGAAAAAATCAGCGCCAACCCTATCCATCTTATTAATATAGGCTATCCTAGGTACCCCATACTTATCTGCCTGTCGCCAAACAGTTTCTGATTGAGGTTCTACCCCACCAACCGAGCAAAAAACCGCTACTGCCCCGTCTAGTACACGCAAAGAACGTTCAACCTCCACTGTGAAATCAACGTGCCCTGGCGTGTCAATAATGTTGATCAAATGTTCATCCCATTTACAAGTAGTAGCCGCTGAGGTAATCGTAATTCCTCTTTCCTGCTCTTGAACCATCCAATCCATGGTGGCAGCTCCATCATGTACTTCGCCAATTTTGTGTACACGACCAGTATAAAAGAGGATTCTTTCCGTAGTCGTTGTCTTACCAGCATCAATATGTGCCATGATGCCTATATTTCTGATCTTTTCTAAAGGATTTTGTCTAGCCATGATTTGACCCCCCTTCTTAAGACTGAATGGCCATTTCCCTTCATAATTCCCACCGCAAAATAAAATTCGGCCAGAGTATCGCCGAGGGGAGAAACATTCTTACCAACGATAATGTGCAAAAGCCTTATTGGCTTCAGCCATCTTGTGAACATCTTCCCTTTTCTTTACTGCTCCACCAACATTATTGAAAGCATCAAGAATTTCTCCGGCAAGTTTCTGTTCCATGGTTTTCTCTCCACGTTTACGAGCAAAAGTAACCAACCATCTTATTCCTAAAGCTTCTTTCCTATCAGGCCGAACTTCTACCGGAACCTGATAGTTAGCTCCACCTACCCGGCGAGCTTTAACTTCCAATACAGGCATCACATTTTTTAAGGCCTGTTCCAATACTTCTAAACCATTTTTGCCGGTTTTATCCTCGGCAGATTTCAAAGCATTATAGAATACCTTTTCTGCGATACCCCTTTTCCCATCTAACATAATCTTATTAATAACCTTCGTTACCAAGATGGAATTATATATTGGATCGGGTAAAACCTCTCTTACAGGTGTATTCCCTTTTCTGGACATCTTTTTCCCCCCTTTTACACACGAGCACCACTATCTACTTTTTAGCAGCTGCAGCTTTTGGTTTCTTGGCACCATACTTAGAACGACTCTGATTCCTATCCTGAACACCAGCAGCGTCTAAAGTGCCTCTAACGATATGGTATCTAACACCCGGAATATCCTTCACTCTGCCACCACGGACCAAGACCACTGAGTGTTCCTGAAGATTATGTCCGATACCCGGTATATAAGCAGTAACCTCTAATTGATTTGATAACCTAATCCTCGCTACTTTGCGTAAAGCCGAATTAGGCTTCTTAGGTGTCGTTGTATATACCCTCGTACATACACCTCTTTTTTGAGGGCATTCTTTTAAGGCAGGAGCCGTAGATTTTCTTTCATGTACATTTCTTCCCTTTTTGACCAATTGACTAATAGTTGGCATATTACCCACCTCCTTCCTATGTTGTCATTGCAATATTAATTCATAAACAATTAAGCTTTTAGAATAGCCACAGCGGAAGCCCCCACCTGAATGTTACAGGCCTTACCCAAGGCTATCATTGACTCTGCCTCAACAAGAGGAACTTCCATCTTGGCAGACATTTCAAGAAGAGGCAGCCGAATTTTATCTTCCACATCTTGAGCAACATAGACAACTTCGGTCTGTCCTCTTTCGATCATTTTTAAAGTCTGTTTAAAACCTATTACTTTTTTTGGTGCCTTTTTAAGCCTGTGCATTAACGCTCTACCTCCTTTAAAAGTCTAAGGGATAATGCACACTTATGTATTTTATCACTGCAAACTATCTGCTGTCAAGAATTATTC
>Ga0265294_10005506_pt1 | contig 15438 bp, 11 predicted proteins | sample MunlanPumphouse3_FD_192504 | JGI IMG/M metagenome (GOLD analysis project Ga0265294, IMG submission 192504) | Groundwater microbial communities from a municipal landfill in Southern Ontario, Canada - Pumphouse #3 | ecosystem: Environmental > Aquatic > Deep subsurface > Groundwater | place... | reverse complement strand
ATGCCGGTCACTCCCTTCGCGGGAGTGTGGATTGAAATCTGCAGGGTGCTGCAGATAACGAGGTCCTGGACGTAGTCACTCCCTTCGCGGGAGTGTGGATTGAAATGTGAGCAGATCCTCCCTCTTTGCCGCGCGGAACGTGTCACTCCCTTCGCGGGAGTGTGGATTGAAATGAGTTATAATGGGGGATACCTGTGACCTCTCGCTCGTCACTCCCTTCGCGGGAGTGTGGATTGAAATATTTCGAGGATCGACCGCTGCGCGTCCTGCGCGGGTCACTCCCTTCGCGGGAGTGTGGATTGAAATTGAACCTTCCGGCAATTTTGCCGGGATGTCGGTCCGTCACTCCCTTCGCGGGAGTGTGGATTGAAATCCGCCGCACTCGCCGCCAGGGAGGCCTCCGCCTCCGGTCACTCCCTTCGCGGGAGTGTGGATTGAAATCGGCCGAAGATGACTGCCGCGTCGTCGTAGTCACGTCACTCCCTTCGCGGGAGTGTGGATTGAAATGATACCTGGTACCTCTACCCGGACATCTCGCTCTCGGTCACTCCCTTCGCGGGAGTGTGGATTGAAATTTCGTTGATATCCGCCAGATCTTGCTTCGCCCGGTCACTCCCTTCGCGGGAGTGTGGATTGAAATACGGGGAGAGATCCGGGGGGACCCGCTCGACCTGGGTCACTCCCTTCGCGGGAGTGTGGATTGAAATTCGGCGTTGTCGAGGATCGCGATCGCCCTGGTTTTGTCACTCCCTTCGCGGGAGTGTGGATTGAAATCGGGTGCACTGTTTCCACCAGGCCGGGAGAGAGAGGGTCACTCCCTTCGCGGGAGTGTGGATTGAAATCCGCACCGCTCGCAGGTGAGGGATACCCACTTCGGTCACTCCCTTCGCGGGAGTGTGGATTGAAATACGCGGGCCGACGATCAGGAGCATCGGGGCGGTGTCACTCCCTTCGCGGGAGTGTGGATTGAAATGATAACCGGCAGCGAGTAGAGTGCCCCGCGCTCGATGGTCACTCCCTTCGCGGGAGTGTGGATTGAAATGAGGCCGACCTCCTGGTGACCGACACCGGCGGCGCGTCACTCCCTTCGCGGGAGTGTGGATTGAAATACCTACATCCCCGGCACCCCGACCGGCACCGTGCGGGTCACTCCCTTCGCGGGAGTGTGGATTGAAATCGGATCCTCTCGCTCGATTGCTGCGGCCTCAATGGAGTCACTCCCTTCGCGGGAGTGTGGATTGAAATCAGACATCCGTGCAGAACCCGGCCGCGCTCCGGCTCGTCACTCCCTTCGCGGGAGTGTGGATTGAAATCAGGTCAGGAGGCCATAGATGGTCGGTGAAACTGGTCACTCCCTTCGCGGGAGTGTGGATTGAAATCCGAAACTCCCGAGTCAAAAATACTTTCCGTATGTCACTCCCTTCGCGGGAGTGTGGATTGAAATGACTTCCGCCAGGGACGTATCGCCCGCGCCCGGTTCGCGTCACTCCCTTCGCGGGAGTGTGGATTGAAATATGAGTCAGCTCAACAACGACGCGCTGACGGACAAGTCACTCCCTTCGCGGGAGTGTGGATTGAAATACGTGAGCACCGCCATCGCCATCATCCAGAGGAGTCACTCCCTTCGCGGGAGTGTGGATTGAAATCAAATAATTGCAGTTCGGTCTCCAGGCGCATGAGGTCACTCCCTTCGCGGGAGTGTGGATTGAAATTGGGTGGACGGGACCAGCACCACGCTCCCGGCGGCGTCACTCCCTTCGCGGGAGTGTGGATTGAAATATACAGCTGCTGGCGTCGAGGAGATCGACGCGGACGTCACTCCCTTCGCGGGAGTGTGGATTGAAATAGACGCGGTCGATGTTTGCAACGGCCCCAGACCGTCACTCCCTTCGCGGGAGTGTGGATTGAAATCCGAGCCCGAGCACGATCTTGCCGCTCGGATACTGTCACTCCCTTCGCGGGAGTGTGGATTGAAATGCCACCCTGGCTGACGACATCCGGGGGCCGGCGGTCACTCCCTTCGCGGGAGTGTGGATTGAAATATACAGCTGCTGGCGTCGAGGAGATCGACGCGGAGTCACTCCCTTCGCGGGAGTGTGGATTGAAATTCCCACCTCCATCATCCTCTGCGCAGGGTAATTCGGTCACTCCCTTCGCGGGAGTGTGGATTGAAATGGCTCACGCGAACGAGTCGGCAAGCGACGCCCGGCTGGTCACTCCCTTCGCGGGAGTGTGGATTGAAATCGCACACCGTGCTTGCCGCCCCCCGGGGCGACTTGTCACTCCCTTCGCGGGAGTGTGGATTGAAATTGTCACTCCCCTTGCCGCGATAGCATCCCGAACGAGTCACTCCCTTCGCGGGAGTGTGGATTGAAATTGCACCCTCCGGGCGGGCAGGTCCGGGCAACCCCGTCACTCCCTTCGCGGGAGTGTGGATTGAAATTGGATGGTGGACGAATACGATCCGGAGGTCGACGTGTCACTCCCTTCGCGGGAGTGTGGATTGAAATACATCGGGGGTCACCTGCACCGCCTCCTGATAGGGTCACTCCCTTCGCGGGAGTGTGGATTGAAATTTTCCCGGCCGCCGGGCAGAGGAGGATGAAAAAAGCAGTCACTCCCTTCGCGGGAGTGTGGATTGAAATTCCTCTGCCGCCTGGTAGTAGCGGTCCAGGTGGGTCACTCCCTTCGCGGGAGTGTGGATTGAAATGGCAAGTGGTATGCCCGTACGCATGAGGGCAGGGTCACTCCCTTCGCGGGAGTGTGGATTGAAATAAGACCGTCACGTTGCGTAAGGATTTCCCATACACCCGTCACTCCCTTCGCGGGAGTGTGGATTGAAATACGGTGACCCCGGGGGCGAGGACCTCGATGCGCCGTCACTCCCTTCGCGGGAGTGTGGATTGAAATCCGAGGGATGCATGGCGGGGGGCCAGGGAGAGAGTCACTCCCTTCGCGGGAGTGTGGATTGAAATTATCGACGAGAAGGTCGAAGTGCTCAACGCTATGTCACTCCCTTCGCGGGAGTGTGGATTGAAATATGGTCGACGACGATCGCCGAGACCCCGGCACGCTGTCACTCCCTTCGCGGGAGTGTGGATTGAAATGCGACGACGACTGACCTCATGCCCTGGCAGCAGTGTCACTCCCTTCGCGGGAGTGTGGATTGAAATCCGGACGGGACAGACGCGACCGGCACCGCCGAGTTTGTCACTCCCTTCGCGGGAGTGTGGATTGAAATCTGGCGGCCGGGACCCAGAAGATTTACCGGGGGTGGTCACTCCCTTCGCGGGAGTGTGGATTGAAATTCAATTAAGCCTAGAAAAGTGGGGATCAAACAGGTCACTCCCTTCGCGGGAGTGTGGATTGAAATACTCATAAATCAACCTTGGTTTCGGCGGTATATGTCACTCCCTTCGCGGGAGTGTGGATTGAAATATTGCCGGCCCCCCCGGATCTCCAGGGCGCTCTCCGTCACTCCCTTCGCGGGAGTGTGGATTGAAATCGCCGGGGTGGCGGCCTTGCGGCGGACTCCCAGCAGTCACTCCCTTCGCGGGAGTGTGGATTGAAATCTCAACTGCATACTATGCGACAGGGTATCTCCAGGTCACTCCCTTCGCGGGAGTGTGGATTGAAATTCAGGTCTCCCTTTTTGGGTTGGCCGTCGACCCGCTGTCACTCCCTTCGCGGGAGTGTGGATTGAAATTTTTCTCCCTTCTCCTGATAAATCAGATCAAGCAAGTCACTCCCTTCGCGGGAGTGTGGATTGAAATCAGAGCGGGAGGTCGAGGAACTGCGGGACATGCGTCACTCCCTTCGCGGGAGTGTGGATTGAAATAGGGTAAGCGGTACCGCCTCCTTGAAGATCAGCGCGTCACTCCCTTCGCGGGAGTGTGGATTGAAATGTGCAGGACGATGGCAGCACGACAATAGACTACGTCACTCCCTTCGCGGGAGTGTGGATTGAAATGATTCAGAGCCATACGTCTCAACCATCACACTAAAGTCACTCCCTTCGCGGGAGTGTGGATTGAAATCCGGCCCGCCTCGGTCAGGACAATGAGGTAGGGGGTCACTCCCTTCGCGGGAGTGTGGATTGAAATTCGTAGCCCATCCGGAACACGACGCTCGGGTCCTGGTCACTCCCTTCGCGGGAGTGTGGATTGAAATTGGAACCCCCAGACCCCCGCGAGCCCGCAGGAGTTCAGGTCACTCCCTTCGCGGGAGTGTGGATTGAAATATCCCGGCGAAACTCGAAGACAATCCGGCACTGAGTCACTCCCTTCGCGGGAGTGTGGATTGAAATATGTCGGACAGGCAGTTCACGGCGACGTGATAGGTCACTCCCTTCGCGGGAGTGTGGATTGAAATCACGCCGTCGGCGGCTCGTCGCTCCTTGCCCGGCGTCACTCCCTTCGCGGGAGTGTGGATTGAAATTCGTAGAGCCGCCTGACGGTGATCACGTCGTCGCCGTCACTCCCTTCGCGGGAGTGTGGATTGAAATCGGTTCGCGCACCGCTTCACCGCCGTCGCTGCCGGTCACTCCCTTCGCGGGAGTGTGGATTGAAATTTGACGCGGAACGTAGAGCCGATGCCTTCGGCGTGTCACTCCCTTCGCGGGAGTGTGGATTGAAATTCGATGGCCTGACGAGACCCGTCAAATGAGGTGAGTCACTCCCTTCGCGGGAGTGTGGATTGAAATAGGTCGGCGAACCGGTCTACGTTGTTGGGGAACTCGTCACTCCCTTCGCGGGAGTGTGGATTGAAATCGCGATCACGCTATTGAGGCCCCGGTAGGGTCCCGTCACTCCCTTCGCGGGAGTGTGGATTGAAATGGCTTTGCCCACCGGCTGCCGGCGATCTTGCGGGCGTCACTCCCTTCGCGGGAGTGTGGATTGAAATCGGGGTCGTGCCGCAGGGAACCACCGGGCAGCCGGCGGGGTCACTCCCTTCGCGGGAGTGTGGATTGAAATCCGGGAGAATGCCATTCTCCGTCGTCGGTGATGATGGTCACTCCCTTCGCGGGAGTGTGGATTGAAATTTATGGCGATGGCGATGGCGGGGGCAATCGGTTGGGGTCACTCCCCTCGCGGGAGTGTGGATTGAAATCTCCCCCCTCCCCCGGACCACGACCACGATCCGAGGTCACTCCCCTCGCGGGAGTGTGGATTGAAATTTTGAGGAGAGGTAGTAGGTTCCCAGGGTGAGCGCGTCACTCCCTTCACGGGAGTGTGGATTGAAATTGGGTTAAGGTCGTCGGTGCGTCGCTCCCCCTCCGTCACTCCCTTCGCGGGAGTGTGGATTGAAATGGTATCCCCTGCAATTCCGAGAGCGTCCTGATCATCGTCACTCCCTTCACGGGAGTGTGGACTGAAATCCGAGTCCGCCCAGGAACGCCGCAGCTTCCGGGGAGTCACTCCCTTCACGGGAGTGTGGATTGAAATAGGGCAAATGGATTCCCATGACGGCGACGAGTTGTCACTCCCTTCACGGGAGTGTGGATTGAAATACCCCCGCATACAGGTCGATATCTACCGACCCTAGTCACTCCCTTCACGGGAGTGTGGATTGAAATTCCAGGGCGATGTTGATCGTGTTGTGCCGGTCGAGTCACTCCCTTCGCGGGAGTGTGGATTGAAATAAGCAGACAATCAGGGATTTCGACACGATCCACGTCGCTCCCTTCACGGGGGCGTGGATTGAAATCTGCGGGATGAAGCTGGGATCGTAGACGCTGCGCTGTCGCTCCCTTCACGGGGGCGTGGATTGAAATTGAAATACCTTCTCCATGCTTACCGCTCCTCTAGTCGCTCCCTTCACGGGGGCGTGGATTGAAATTGACTCCCATTATTCTGTATCGCCATGCCCGAGGCGTCGCTCCCTTCACGGGAGTGTGGATTGAAATTCGATGCCGCACGGAAGCGGATCGCGAAGGTCTTCGTCGCTCCCTTCACGGGAGTGTGGATTGAAATCAGGGACGCTCCACTTTATCCTCCGGTATGAAAGTCGCTCCCTTCACGGGAGTGTGGATTGAAATCTCAAGACCGGTGAGCGCCGCAGGAGCGCCCATGTCACTCCCTTCGCGGGAGTGTGGATTGAAATTTGTTGAGCCGGATGTTTGCCCCGACTGCATCAGTCACTCCCTTCGCGGGAGTGTGGATTGAAATCGTGCTGAACCTGGCACGGGCAGCGATCCTGGAGTCACTCCCTTCGCGGGAGTGTGGATTGAAATCGCACTGAAGAGGCTGCATTTGTCCACCAGTCATAGTCACTCCCTTTGCGGGAGCGTGGATTGAAATCCCTAAACCTACACCGTCGTCATCACCTCGTGGACGTCGCTCCCTTCACGGGGGTGTGGATTGAAATCTGAGGCTCCAGATCGCGGTATTGAGGTCTGAGAGTCACTCCCCTCGCGGGAGTGTGGATTGAAATTGTTCTTTGGGAGAGAACTTGCCGATCCGGGGCGAGTCGCTCCCTTCGCGGGAGTGTGGATTGAGAGAACCTCTGGAGGGTCCCGGAGACTGACGCATACTGTGGCCGGTGATGGCCACACGATTGCGGTCGTCATCAAGTGGCTGGATCATACCCGTCATGACCCTCGGTCGGGATACTGAGTACAACTCGTTATCGGCCGATCCGGACACATTGAATAGAGTGATGGGAACCCCATCTGCGCGTAACTCCTCTTTTTAGTGAATACTGCAAAACTCCTCGAACCTCCCATGAATTAAAGAACTGCCCCGACATACCAATCAGACACCTATGGCACCAATACAACACGGCGACACTCTGCTCCTGCATTTCACCAGCACCCGCCCCGACGGCGAGGTCTTCGAGGATACCCGGACGGGTGAACCGGTCCAGGTAACTCTCGGCGAGGGCCAGATCAATCCGCTCTTTGAGAGAGCGCTGATCGGAAGAAACCGGGGCGAAACGGTGACCGTGGTGCTGCCCCCGGAGAAGGCCTACGGGAGCTACCGTAAACAACTCGTGATCACGATAAAACGCAAGAAACTGGAGCTCGACCACGAACCGGTCCCCGGAGAGTTCATCACGGTCGAGGTGATGGGAAAACCCTGCCTGGTGACCGTCGTCGACAAAACCGACAAGACCGTCACGGTCGACGCAAACCACCCGCTTGCAGGTGAAACGGTCACCTATGCGATCACAATCGTAGCAATACTCCCCCGGGATAGCTGAGCACCTCGCCTGACCCTAACCGTTCATCCGGTCGGTGAGCCCGTCCCCCCGCTCGATGAACGCAAGGCCGGGAGATAGAGTTCGCCGCGCCGGACCGGGCGTTATGCCCTGGCGGCCGGCTCGACACCCCGCTCCCTCATTCCCGTGCGCATCCGTTCCGGCTGGTATTTAGCCGTCCGATGCGAGTTCTTTTAATGGCATCCAGTTCATCCACAAGCGAGAGATCGCCCCGGCAGCAGGCGGTCGTCGGTTTTTTTGTACTCCTGATCATCATTCTCGCCCCCATCGCACTGTCATACTACCTGCACCCTGCACTGTCTCCGGTAGCTGAACCGGTACACGTGCAGATCCTCGCGGTCAACGACTTCCACGGGCAACTGACCGACGGGCAGAACCTCAACAAAGAACCGGCCGGGAGCGCACCGGTGCTTGCATCGTACCTCAAATGCGCGATAGCGGATGCCGGCGAGGCTACCACGTTCATCGCGCTCCCCGGAGACGTCGTCGGCGCATCGCCGCCGGAATCCGGGCTTTTTCTGGACGAACCCGCCCTGCTCTTCTTCAACAACCTCGCAGACGACTGCCCGGACATGATCGCGACCTTTGGCAACCACGAGTTCGACCGGGGCACGGACGAACTGCTGCGGATGGTCTGCGGCGGGAACGGTGCAACGACCATCACCCACCTGGCAGACCCCTACCCCGGTGCCGAAGCGGAATATGTCTCCTCGAACGTGGTCTGGAAGACGAACGGCACCCTCCTCGCTGCCCCCTACACGATCCGCGACGTCGACGGTGTAAAGATCGCATTCATCGGTGCCGATACGACAAAAACGCCCTCGATCCAGAAGCCGGTCAATATCGAACAGGTTGCCTTCGAAGACGAGACCGAATCGATCAACCGGTATATCCCGGAGATCCAGCAGAAGGGAGTGCACGCGATCGTCGTCCTCCTCCATGAGGGAGGGTCGCAAGACGCCTACGACGGACCGACCCGGGAAGGGGGCAACGTGACGGGCAGGGTCGCCGGGATCGTCGCCGGCCTTGATGCGGACGTGGACGTCGTCCTCTCGGGCCATACCCATGCGTTCACCAATGCGTACCTGGAGAACGCCGGCAAAAACCCGGTGCTGGTGACGCAGGCGTACAGTTACAGCAGGGCCTTTGCCGACGTCGATCTCGTCATCGATCCCGTCACCGGCGAGATCACCCATAAATCGGCACGGATCGTCCCGGCATACAGTGGCCGGCCGCCCGGCACCAGTCCCGACCCGGAAGCCTCTCTGCTGCTCGGAATGAGCGAAGAAGCGGTCGGGCCGCTGACGAACCGGGTTATAACGACTGCATCGGCGGATATCACGCGGCTGCCGACCGGTGCCGGCGAATCCGCACTCGGCAACCTTGTCGCCGACGGCCAGCGGGCAGCGATGAACGCCGATATCGCGTTCATCACCACCGGCTCGCTCCGGGCGGAGATAGCAGGGGGCAACGTCACATGGGGCGACCTGTATGCGGTACAGCCGTTCTCTTCGACCGTGCTCTCGATGACCCTGACGGGAGACCAGATCAGGGGCGTGCTGGAACGGCAGTGGGAGACCCCGCTGCCGCCCCACAACCTCGCCGCCTCCGGGCTTACCTACACGTTCGAGGATGAAAGACCTGCAGGCAGCAAGATTACCGACATCAGGGTGAACGGCGTCCCACTGGACCCAAACGCGGAGTACACGGCGGCAATGGTCGATTTCCTCGCAACCGGCGGCGACGGGTATACCGCGTTCACGAATGGAACGAACGTGGTCAACGGCCCGTTCGACGTCGATGCACTGGTCACGTACATGGAATCTCTTCCGGAGCCGATGGACGCGAAGGCGGAGGGGAGGATCATGATGATCGCCTGAAGGGGTTCCCGTGCAGCCGGCCCAACCTATAAATAACGCCCCGCCGCATGAGCCCCCCGGAGGTCATCTGAGATGCCTGAATTTGCACAACCGTTCTCCGGGAACCACATGGAGCACAAACTGGATCGGGGAGAACTCATCCGAACGATCCGGTTCTCGATCGCCGCCGAGTACGAGGCGATCCAGTTCTACAACCAGATTGCAGAATCGACCGACGACCCGTTGGTCCAGAAGGTGATGCGCGATATCGCGGACGAGGAGAAGGAGCATGCCGGGGAGTTCCTGCGCCTCCTGCGGGAGCTTGAGCCCGCCGAAGAGGAGTTCTACCAGCACGGCTACAAAGAAGTCGAGGAGATGATCGAGGAGTTGAAGAAGGGCGGGAAATGATCTCTCCTTCCCGTCACTTGAGCCTGCAGGACTCCTCGTAGGACTTCTTGCAGTCGGGGCAGAGCGTCCGGGCCTTCTCGAGGTCTGGGTAGTTCTCTTCGGTGATCTCGTCGCAGGCCGCCCCGCAGATCTCGCACCAGAACTCCTTCGTCTCTGCTTTCTCTTCGCCTTTTATGCTGCGTTTTGTCATGCGATCGTCCTCCCGGGTACCCGGGTGAGTCACTGCTCTCCTTCATCGGACATATGCTTTCGCGTCACCACTGCCCGATCCCGGTAAGATCGAGCCCCATCTCCCAGAACCGCTCCTGGATCCTCGGATCGCGGGCGAGGGACGACGGTTGGGTCCACCGGGTCTCTTCGAAGTAGCCGCCGTTCACCGTCCCGACATCCGGCGAGAGGGCGAGATACGCTTCCACCTCCGCCCCCTGTTCCGGCGGGGCGCCTTCATCCCTGCCGTGGATATAGGCCCGGAGGAGCTTCGTGTCGATCACCCCCGGGTGGAGGCTGTTTGCCGTCACCCCCGTCCCCTCGAGGGCCCGGGCGAGCCGGGCGGTGAAGGCGATGTTCCCTACCTTCGATACGGCGTAGGCATCGTAGGGGTCGTAACTCGAAAAGCCCGGGAGGTTTCCCCAGTCAATCGACCCCACGCTCCGGTGGGCGATCGATGCGACGTTCACGATCCGCGAGGGTGTGCTCTTCTCAAGGAGCCCCAGGAGTTCGTGGGTGAGGAGGAACCCACCGAGGTAGTTCACGGCGAACGTCATCTCGATCCCGCGGGGGAGAACCTCCCGCTCCAGCATGAAGACCCCGGCGTTGTTGACGAGGACGTCGAGCCGGTCGCACGCCTCGCCGACTTCCCTCGCGAGGTCTCTGACCTGCTCCTGCACCGAGAGATCGGCAATGAAGAGGCTCAATCGGTCGGAACCGGTGGCCGCCTCCAGTTCCGCGAGGACCTCACGGCCCTTCTTTCGGTCCCTGCCGTGAAGCAGCACGCGATGGCCCTGCCTGGAGAGGATGTCTGCGGTTGCCTTCCCGATGCCGTCCGTCGAGCCCGTAACCAGGATAGTCTGCTCCGTCATATGCGGCCCCGGATACATGCCGTCTCTATTTGAACGTTTGGTGTTCAAACCCGGTGCGCTCCTCTCTTCTGACAGGCAGACCGGATCGCCTCCGGGGTCTAATGCACCATGGCGACGGCTGTTTTTGCGGACCTGGTGCGCCACAGACCAAAACAGTGATATTGTGCACCACAAAATGCTATGTATGGTGCGATACTCGGTCACGATGCATGAAGACCTCGTGAAGACGATCGACAGGATCTGCGACACCCGGGGGATCTCCCGGTCCGAATGGCTCAACGAACTCTGCACGACGCACCTCGATAGTGCACCGGGTAACGGCGTGCAGCCCGTGGTCCCCGCAGGGGTGTTGCCTGCAAGCGTTCCGGGGTCGAATATGACCGATTACGATGCCGCCTGCGCCAACTTCACGATCGACGTCCCGGACCACTTCAACTTCGGGTACGATGTGATCGACCGGTGGGCTGAGACCGACCGGAACAAACTGGCGATGATCTGGGTGGACCAGGCGGGAAACGAGAAGAAATACACCTTCCGCGACCTGAGGTATCTCTCCAACGGTGCCGCAAACATCCTCTTAAAATACGGCATCAAGAAGGGCGACCGGGTCATGCTGATGCTCCCGAGGGTCCCGGAATGGTGGATCTTCGTCGTCGCGCTCATCAAACTCGGTGCGGTCTTCTGCCCCTGCCCGACGATGCTGACCCCGAAGGATATCAAATACCGTGTCCAGGCCGGCAAGTTCAGGATGGTCATCACCAACTGCGAGAACGCCGAGAAGGTCGATGAGGTCGCCAACGCCTGCCCGCTGCTCGATACCCTCTTCCTGGTGGACGGGGAGCGGAAGGGCTGGGCGAGTTATCCGCACGAGATCGAGTACCCTGCACCAGTATCGCACCACAAGGTCAACATGCCGGTCGCGAAGAAGGCGAAATCGACCGACCCGATGATGATCTACTTCACCTCGGGCACCACCGGCGAGGCCAAGATGGTGCTGCACGACCACAGCTATCCGCTGGGGCATATCGTCACCGCCTCGCTCTGGCAGGACGTCACGGCAACCGACCTTCACCTGACCTTCTCCGATACCGGGTGGGCGAAGTGCGCCTGGGGCAAGATCTTCGGTCAGTGGATCGCCGGGGCCTGTATCTTCGTCTACGATATCCGGGGGAAGTTCGGCGCGACCGAACTCCTCCCGCTGATCGAGAAGTACGAGGTGACCACGTTCTGCGCACCGCCGACGGTCTACCGGATGCTGATCCTCGCCGACCTCGACAAGTTCGACTTCCGGGATCTCCGGCACTGCTGCAGCGCCGGCGAACCGCTCAACCCCGAGGTGATCCGCGTCTGGGAGGACGGCACCGGACAGCCTATCTACGAGGGATACGGCCAGACGGAGACCGTCTGCTGCATCGCCACGTTCCCCTGCATGAAGCATAAGCCCGGTTCTATGGGAAGACCCGCTCCGGGCTGGCACGTCGAACTCCACGATGACGATGGAAAGGCGGTCGGTCGCGGTGAAGAAGGACGCATCGCCGTCAGCCTCAACCCCCGGCCGGTCGGGCTCTTCGTGGAGTACCTGGACAACCCCGAAGCGAACCGGGAATCGTTCCAGAACGGGTTCTACTACACCGGCGACAAAGCACGTATGGACGAGGACGGCTACTTCTGGTTCATCGGGAGGAGCGACGACGTCATCAAGTCCTCCGGGTACCGGATCGGGCCGTTCGAGGTGGAGAGCGCCCTCATGGAACACCCGGCCGTCCAGGAGTCGGCGGTCGTCGGGTCGCCCGACCTCATCCGCGGCATGGTCGTCAAGGCCTTCATCGTGCTGAAATCCGGCTACCAGCCCTCCGAATCGCTGGTCAAGGAACTCCAGGCCCATGTCCGGAACACCACCGCTCCATACAAGTATCCGAGGTCGATCGAGTTCGTCGCGGAACTCCCAAAGACCATCTCCGGCAAGATCCAGCGGAATGTCCTCCGCGACCAGGAGATGCACAGGCACACCAACGGGAACTGATCCGCCCGTTCCTTTTTTTACCGGTATGCCGGACGCCAGAGAGTGCTCAAACGTTGCCTGAGCCCGGGAGAGCACCGGGTCCCCTCACAAAAAAACAGGGTGCCTGTCTGCAGGCCCCCGGTTAGCAGATCAATTCGATAAAATTCTCAAGAATCTTCAGCCCGACCGCGCCGCTCTTCTCGGGGTGGAACTGGACCCCATAGGTGCGATTGCTGTTGACGGCGGAGGCAAAGGGGCGGATGTAGGTGGTGCTCGCGAGCGTATGCTCCGGTGCGGCCGCCGCGTAGTAGGAGTGGACGAAGTAGACGTACTCCTCCTCGCCGAGCCCCTCAAAGAGGGGGGTCCCGGGGTCGGTGCGGATGGTGTTCCACCCCATATGCGGCACTTTGATCCCGGCCACGTGGGGGAACCGCTGCACCGAACCGGGCACGAGGCCGAGCCCCTGGTGGATGCCGTGCTCCTCGCTCGAGTCCATCAGCAGCTGCATCCCGAGGCAGATGCCGAGGAGCGGCGTATCGCTGGTAAGGACGGTCTGCTTTAAGTCGCCGAGCATCTCCATTCCCTCGCGGAATGCCCCGACGCCGGGGAGGACGATGCCGTCGGCCGACGCAATCACCTCGGGGTCTGCGGTGATCGTCGGCGCTGCTCCCGCCCGCTCGAGACCCCGGAGGACGCTCCGCAGGTTGCCGAGGCCGTAATCAATTATAACTATCCTCTTCTTCATCCGTATCTCCCCGCTTCCGCCACAACCCGCGCTCGATCCAGTCGCAGGAGAGCCCCTGCTTCTCCTGCCACCCGGCGAGTTTTGCGAGCCACATCTCCCAGAGTTCAGGGCAGGAGTCCTTGATGATCTCAAACGTTGCAAGGTCGCTTGAGGGGCACATGAAACACCCGATGCGATCGAGCCCCCGCTCGTAGAGGGGGTTGTAGGGGGCCTTCTCCCGGAAGATGTAGAGCCAGACGTGCATCGCCGTCCACTGCTGGATGGGCGCCGCCGAGAGCTGCTGCGGGACATGGGAGTTTCTCCAGACCCGCCTGCTCTGCATCCGCTTCACCGACTCGTACTTCCGCTGCCCGATAAACGAGAGGCACTCTCCCCACTGCTCGCTGATCAGGCGGCCGATGGGGTGGAGCTTGCAGACCCTGCAGCACCAGCGGTTGTCGACGGCAGGCGGGCCGTTCTTCTCGAACTCCTTCCAGAAGGTCTCCTCGTCGCAGACCCTGAGGACGTCGAGCCCGTAGAGCCCCGCCACCGCATCCACGTTCTCGCAGGTCTCCGGGAACTCAAGCCCCGTGTCGGCAAAGAGGAGCGGCACCGGGCCGAGCGCTTTTAATACGACGAGCAGGGTTGCGAGGCTGTCTTTTCCGCCGGAGTAGGAGACGGTGGGCTTCTCGTGATTCTGTTCCGCCACCTCCCGGACGAACCGGATGCTCGCGGCCTCGTACTCCGCAAGGACCGGTTCGTTTGCCGCGACGGTATCCTCCCACGTCGCCTCCCCGGGGACACAGACCGAAGAGCAGTTCTTCCGTGTCCGGACGACGAGCCCGCGTTCCATGGTCGCGGCGGTGGCGGCGTCGACCTTTGCCCTGCCGACACCGATGCACTCGCCGGCTCTCGTCAGGATGAAGACCTCGTCGCCTTCAGCGACGGCAGGGTCGATCGAGACGAGGCCGGGAGCAAGGACGCTTGCCCCGTCGCGGATGGACGGGATCGCGCCGTCATCGATGACGACGTAGCGTTTCGTCGGCCGCAGATAGGCTGCGGCCGCCGGGCGCGGGAGGGGCTCCCAGCACCGCCTGTCGGGAAAGTAGCGGATTGCGCCCACGACCGCGCCGCCGAGGACGATCTCGTCCATGCGGTCATCGGCGGGGACTTTGTTCAGGAGCGCGATATGACCTTCTGGTACCAGCGGCGCTCCAAAGTGCTCGCTGAATATACGGTTGATCCGCTCGACGTCGTCGGGGAACGCAGGACGTGCGTCTCCCGGCGGCGTGACGGCTACCGGGCGTGTCGGGGCGCCGCAGGCGCAGACCCCGGCGAGCACCGGTGCGTGACAGGAGTCGCACCAGCGTAACAGGATCTTTCCGAGGTAGAGGCGAGGCATTCTTATATTCGTTGGAGGGAAACGGATAAAAGTCTTGGTGTATTCTGTATTTTTCCGCAGTATTCCCCCCAAAATGAGCGTTTTACCCGGGCGAGAGGTCGCCCCCGTCCTGCAGCGGCATCGGCGGATGAACCCCCGGGGGGTGCGTATTCTCCCGGGAACGCGACGCTCCGGGTAAAGCAGAGGGCGTGATGCGTACTATTAAATATATCCTCTGTCTCATAGTATTGTCATGTTCAATCATGTAGAATCATATCCCCTGCGTCGGCATCGGCGCATCAACGATTCTACACTGAACGGAGAGATACCGTATGTACCGGGTGATTCCGTGACCGCCCGTCTGCTGGCTGCGAGAACCGCAGATACAGCACCAGTCCTCCCTGTTATGACGATCGACTTCAGAACCCCGGCCGGAACCGTAACTACCGGCTGGCGGGTTCCGTACGCCGGGCTTACTCCACGGCGTACGCTTGAGGCACGTTCTGCAGAGACGACTACTCTCGGGAAGCACCGGGTGACCGGGCAGGGTGCATGGGGTGAACGATATGCATGAGAGCAGGGGTGCAAAGATGGCATCAATGCGCGTTGCGGGAAAGTCGCTGCGGGCGACCGAGGTCCTGGGGCTGCTCATCTTCATCCTCATGGCGGTCGTCATGCTTGCGGTAGGCGCTGCGCTCTTCTGCGACTGGCTCGCCGAGCCGGGAGCGGCGCCTGCAGGGACACCGGTCGAACTCGGCACGATATCG
>Ga0265294_10005505_pt1 | contig 15439 bp, 12 predicted proteins | sample MunlanPumphouse3_FD_192504 | JGI IMG/M metagenome (GOLD analysis project Ga0265294, IMG submission 192504) | Groundwater microbial communities from a municipal landfill in Southern Ontario, Canada - Pumphouse #3 | ecosystem: Environmental > Aquatic > Deep subsurface > Groundwater | place... | reverse complement strand
TATTAAAAGAAAAAAATATCCATTCAGTTGATTTTAATCCCATTTTTATAGATGAAAAAGAAATTAATATTGCTGATTTTAGAATAATTACAAAAGAAAATGTTTAAACATATTTTTAACCCCAAAACAATTGCCTTAATTGGAGCATCAAACAAGCCTAAAAAAGTAGGAACAGGTATTGCAGAAAACCTGCTTAAAAGTAAAAAGGATATATATCTTGTAAACCCAAACAGAAGAAAATTATTTAATAAAAAATCTTATTCTTCAATTTTAGATATAAAAGAAGATATTGATTTAGCCATTATTGCTATTCCTTTTAAATTCGTAAATAAAGTTGCAGAAGAATGCAAGGCTAAAAAAGTAAAAGCAATGATTGTTATTTCCTCAGGATTTTCTGAAGTAGGAAATATCAAGGAAGAGGAAGCCCTTAAAAGTTTAGGAATACCTTTGGTTGGTCCAAATTGTCTTGGTATTTTAAATACAAAAAATAATTTAAACGCATCATTTGCACCTTACTTGCCTAAAAAAGGAAACATTGCGTTAGTATCTCAATCAGGAGCAATTATAGACTCTATAATCGATATAGCTAAGAATGAAAACTACGGTTTTTCAAAAATAGTTTCGCTTGGAAATGAGGCAGGAATAGACATAGCAGACTTTATTGAATACCTGGGAGAGGATAAAGACACTGATGTTATAGCAATCTATTTAGAAGGAGTTAAAAATGGAAGAAAGTTCTTTAATGCACTTTCTAAAGTCTCAAAAATTAAACCCATTATTATCTTAAAGTCTGGTAAAAGTGAACTAGGAAAAAGTGCTGTTCTAACCCACACAGGTTCTCTTGCGGGAGACAATAAAATTTATAGTGCAGCTTTCAAACAAGCAAAGGCAATAGAGGTTAAATCCATTGAAGAACTTCTTGATTTATCAAAAACTTTATCTTGGGACAAAAGATGTAAAAATAATGTGGGAATTATTACAAATGGAGGAGGTTTTGGTGTGCTTGCCACTGACTTTTTAGAAAAAGAAAACATCAAAACATTAAAACCAATTGATCTTATGGGTGATGCGTTAGCAAGGAAATACGAGCAAGCATTAGAAGATTTACTCAAAAGAAAAAACATATATTGCGTATATGTGCTCCAAGGTCCACAAATAATGACAGAACCTGAAAAAACTGCTAAAGTAATTGTAAAGCTAAAAAAGAAATATCAAAAACCAATAATAGTGTCGTTTATAGGAGGAGATTTTTTTAAAAGCGCAATTCATATTATTGAAAAAAACAAAATCCCTAATTTTAGAGAAATAAAAAGAGCAGTTAATGTTATTAAATATTTAATTTATGAAAAATAAAAAAGCATGTTTGCCAGTTTTTTGGCTTAATATTTTATTTATTTTGCTAGTGCTTGGCTTTGCTTTTTATGCCCTAGTAGTTAATAATCCGTTTAAATAAAAACATAATATGAAAAAAGAAACAATTTTATGGTTTTCAGAGATAAGAAAAAATGATGTGGATAATGTCGGTGGCAAAAACGCCTCACTTGGAGAAATGTATTCTCTTTTAAGTGAAAAGGGAATTAGCATTCCAAATGGTTTTGCAACAACAGCAGAAGCCTACAAGTATTTTCTTCGCTATAATAAAATTGATGAAAAACTAGAAAAACTTTTTGCTGGTTTAAACCTTAAAAAATTAGAAAATGTTCAAAAAGCAGGTAAGCTTGCAAGGGGTTGGATCTCAAGAGGGAGGTTTCCAAAAGACTTAGAGGAGGACATTATTAAAGCCTACAAAAAATTAGAAAAAGAATATGGTGAAAATATAGATGTTGCTGTTAGGTCTTCTGCAACAGCTGAAGATCTCCCAGATGCTTCTTTTGCAGGTCAACACGAGTCTTTTCTAAATATTAAAGGCGAAAAAGCAGTTGTAAGGTCTGTAAAAAAATGTTTTGCCTCACTATTTACTGATAGAGCCATATCTTATAGAAGAGAAAAGGGGTTTGAACAATTGGAAGTTTATCTATCAGCTTGCATCCAAAAAATGGTAAGGTCTGACTTAGCATCTTCTGGTATAATGTTTACCATAGATACCGAATCTGGGTTTGATAAAGTTCTTGTTATTAATTCTGTCTGGGGAGTGGGGGAAATGGTTGTCAAGGGAAGAGTTACTCCTGATAGATTTTATGTTTTTAAGACAGGGTTAACAGAAGGATACAAATCAATTATATCTAAAACATTAGGCCGGAAAAACAAAAAATATATTTATTCAAAAACAAGTGGTTTAAAAGAAGCCACTGTACTTAAAAAAGATGAAAACATTTTTTCCTTAACAGATGAAGAGATAATAACACTAGCAAAATGGGGATGTGTGATTGAAGATCATTACGGCACAGCACAAGATATTGAATGGGCAAAAGATGGTAAAACTGGAAAACTCTTTATTGTCCAATCAAGACCAGAAACAGTTCATTCGAATATAGGCGGGCATTATTATACAGAATATATTGTTGATTCTAAAAAAGAGCCTGCACTTTATGGGATCGCCGTCGGAAATAAAATTGGCATCGGAAAAGCAAGAGTTATCACAAACCCTGAAGAAATGAAAACCTTTAAAAAAGGCGAAGTCTTAATTACTAAAATGACCGACCCTGATTGGAATAGTATTATGACAATTGCAGGAGCTGTTCTTACAGACGAAGGCGGGAAAACATGTCATTCAGCTATCATATCAAGAGAGCTTGGAATTCCTTGTATTGTAGGAACAAAAGATGCTACAAGAACATTTAAGACAGGAGAAATTATTACAGTGGATTGCACCCAAGGACAAAGAGGAAGAATCTTTAAAGGAAAAATACCATACACATCAAAAAAATATAATTTAAAAGAAATCCCTGATTTAGACACTGATATCTGTTTAAATATTGGAGCGCCTGATATCGCATTTCAATATTCATTTTTACCAGTGGATGGAGTTGGTCTTGCAAGAGAAGAATTTATTATAGCGAACAAAATAATTATTCATCCATTGACTTTGTGTTTGTACGATAAAATTAGAAGCAAACTAACAAAGGAGGAAAAAAACAAAGTAAAAGAATTAACAACTGGCTATACTGATAAAAAGAAATTCTTTGTAGATAAATTAGCAGAAGGTGTTGCTCAAATAGGGGCAGCCTTTTATCCTAAAAAAGTAATTGTAAGATTCTCAGACTTTAAAACAAACGAGTATAAGAATCTAGTTGGGGGAAGACTTTTTGAAAAAGAGGAAGAAAACCCAATGATTGGCTTTAGAGGTGCCTCAAGATACATTGACCCAGATTTTCAAAAAGCATTTAAACTTGAATGCGAGGCAATTAAGAAAGCAAGAGACGAACTCGGCTTAAAAAACATTTGTGTTATGGTTCCATTTTGCAGAACTATAAAAGAGGGAAAACAAGTAAGAGAATTGATTAAGAAGTTTGGCTTAAATGACAAAAAAATGCCTGTTTATGTGATGTGTGAAATTCCTTCAAATGTTATTCTTGCGAATGAATTTTTAGATATATTCGATGGGTTCAGTATTGGTTCAAATGATTTAACTCAATTAACATTAGGCTTAGACAGAGATAATGGCGACCTAAGCTATATTGGAAATGAAAATGATGAAGCCGTTTTAAAATCTATTGAAAAAACTATTTCCATATGCAGAAAAAGAAAAAAGTATTGTGGAATTTGTGGACAAGCCCCATCAGATTATCCTGAATTTGCTGAATTTATTATGAAAAAGAAAATATCCGCCATATCCTTAAATCCAGATTCTGTAATTAGAACACTTATTGCATTAGGAGGTGTTAAGAAAAGAAGAAAATTCCTATGGTAAATTCATACGACGTCATTACATTTGGTTCTGCTACCTGGGATATTTATTTATCCCCCACAAACTTTTGCATTATTCCTTCAGATAAATTCATCTCTGGAAAAGCAGTAGCTTTTAACTTAGGTTCTAAAGTAAATTTAGAGCATACACAATTTAGCCTTGGGGGAGGTGGTGTTAATACAGCTTTTACATTTAAAAACCAGGGCTTTAAAGTTGCTTATTTAGGATGTCTTGGAAATGATAGCTTAGGAAGAGAAATTATTGCAAGACTTAAAAAAAATAAAATAGGAACAAAATTAATCCAAACTACACTAAAAGCTTCGACCAATTGTTCTATTGTTTTTAATATTGAGGGAGAGGATAGAACAATTATGGTTTACAGGGGAGCTTCCGAATATCTATCTAAAATCAATTTTAAAAAAGCAAAATGGTATTATCTAGCTCCTCTTTCAGGAAAAATTGCAAATCTTACACAAGACATTATTGATTATGCACATAAGAAAAACATTCAAATTGCTTTTAATCCAGGGAATAGTCAATTAAATCTTTCTAAAGAAGTTTTGCAAAAAATGATAAACAAAACAAATGTCTTAATTTTAAATCAAGAAGAAGCAGCCATTTTAACAGAAAATAATTTCAATGATGAAGACAAGATTATAGAGGATTTAAAGAAAATACATAAAAGAATAACTGTGATGACAAAAGGGGAAAAAGGAGTAGTTGTTTTAGATAAAGGTAAAATTTATAGTAGGGACGCATTACCTACTAAAGTGATTGATAAAACTGGTGCAGGAGATGCATTTGGAGCAGGCTTTGTATCTAGCTTAATTAAAGATAGTAATATTAAAAAAGCTATTGAGCTTGGAGTAAAAAACTCAGCAAGCTGTATTACTAAACAAGGCGCAACCAATGGTCTTTTGACTAAAGATAATTTATGAAATACTTTATATACACTTTTGGGTGTCAAATGAATATTGCTGATAGCGAAAGAATAGCCACGGTTTTAAAAGACTTAAATTATAAAAAGGCATCTAAGATTAGGGATGCCGATTTAATTATTGTGGTTGCATGCTCAGTTAGACAATCTGCTGTTGATAGAATTTTTGGTTTAATCCCTAAATTTAAAAACCTAAAAGCAAAAACAATTTTAACTGGATGCGTTCTAAATCCCGATAAAGAAAAACTAAAAGACAAATTCGATTATATCCTAGATATTAAAGATTTAAACAATTGGTATAAAGGATCCCAATATCCTTGCGATTATTTAAATATTCCTCCTATAAGAGAAAGAAAGTTTATAGCTAATATCCCAATCTCAAGTGGCTGTGAAAACTTCTGCACATATTGTGCTGTTCCTTTTACAAGAGGGAAATTAAAATGCAGAGATCATAATGAAATAATTAGAGAAGCCAAAGACGCTGTTTTAAATGGAGCTAAAGAAATCTGGCTCTTAGGTCAAAATGTAAATGATTATAAGTCAGAAAACACTGATTTCCCCAAGCTTCTTAAAATGGTAAATGATATTCCCGGGAAATTTTGGATTAGATTTACATCCCCTCATCCAAAGGACTTTTCAAAAAGGCTAATAAATGCCATGGTTTCATCGCATAAATACGGACCATATGTTAATCTTCCGCTTCAATCAGGCTCAAATTCTGTTTTAAAAAGAATGAATAGACCTTACACATATGAAAAATATAAAAAACTATTTCTAGAAATTAAAAAGCAATTCAAGGAAAAAAGAAAAGAAGACGTCTTCATGTCAACCGATATAATTGTTGGGTTTTCAGGCGAAACTAAAGAAGAATTTAAAGAAACAGAAAAAGCTTTTAAAGAGCTTAAATTCGATATGGCTTACATTAACCAATTTTCAATGAGAGGAGAAACATATGCTCTTTTAAAGATGGAGGACACGGTTTCAAAGAAAGAAAAAAAGGAAAGGGAGAAAAAATTAACCAATATTTTAAAAAAGAAAAGTAATAAAAAATACATTGGAAAAATTTTAGATGTCCTAGTTTTAGAAAAAAAAGAAGATTACTATATTGGAAAATCCTGGGACTACAGAACAGTTAAATTTAAGTCAACTAGAAAAAACCTAATAGGTGAATTTGTAAAAGTAAAAATCACAGATGCTTTAAATTTTGGTCTTAAAGGAGAGGTCGCAAAGCTAATTGTTCTCTTAGGTCCTACTGCTTCTGGTAAAACAAATATGGGAATTAAACTCGCAAAAGAATTCAATGGAGAAATTGTCTCTGCAGATTCTAGGTTAGTTTATAAAAAAATGGACATAGGAACAGCCAAGCCAAAAGTCCTGAAAGGAATCAAACATCACTTAATTGATATTGTTAATGTAGAAGATAAATACAATGTAGCCCTCTTTAAAAAAGATGCAGAAAAAGCAATTTTAAGTATATTGAAAAAAGGGAAAACTCCTTTTCTGGTAGGGGGAACTGGCCTCTATATCTCTTCTATAACAGAAAATATTGATTTTCCTAAAATTAAACCAGACTTAAAATTAAGAAAAGAACTTGAAGAAAAAACAAAAGAAGAACTTCTTGAAATTTACAAAAAAATAGATAGTGCTGGCGCAGAAATAATTGATACTAAAAATAAAAGAAGGTTAGTAAGAGCAATTGAAGTTGCCTTTAAAAGACCATTTTTTAGAGAAACAAAAAACGCACCAGAATATGATATTTTAAAATTAGGCATTAAAGTTGAAAAACAAGAACTTGAAAAAAGAATAAATAAAAGGGTAGATCAGATGATTAAAATGGGGCTTGAAAAAGAAGTTAATAAGCTTCCTTCAAAATCTAAAATTCTCGAGACTATTGGGTATAGGGAATGGAAAGAATATAAAGGAAATGAGGAAATAAAGGAAAGAATAAAAATTAACACATTTAAATTTGCAAAAAGGCAAATTACATGGTTTAAAAAAGATAAAAGTATTAATTGGATTAAGTCCTATTCTGAAGCTAAAAAATTTATCAAAAAGAACAAATTTGACTAAAAAAATCTAAAACATCACATTTCTCACCTTCTTTAGAAACACAATATTTTTTGTCTTCTACTTCAAACCCTTCTTCTTCACAATAGCGAATAGCATTATTTAATATTGCTATTTCAGCAAGAGCCTCTATCTTTAAAAAAGCATCAGCACTTAAGTCAACTTGGTCTGTATCTTTTTCTGACTTTTTTCCACTAAGTATATCACGGGCAAACTGTTCTAGTGAAGCCATATCTTCTTCTGTAAACAATGAAATTGTTTCTAAAATATCATCCATGGTTAACCCCATCTCCTCTACATCTCTATTTACCTTATTAAGCAATTCTTCATTTTGGTCATCACTACCTAAAACCTTGTCTACAATTTTTTTGAAATTCCCTGACGCCTCATTTTGAATTCTTGAAATACTATCATCAGTTATGCTTTGAAACTGATCTTTTATTTTATTTATAAAGTTTTCTTCGCTAGTCATTTTTAAAGATATTTCCGTGTATTTATCAAATACAGTATCTTTGATTTTATCAAGCGTATCTTTTGTCGTATCTTGCATAGAATATTTTAAATTTTCTAACCTACTTTCATGCCCTATCATTTTTGATGCAAGCACATCTAATAATTTATCTTTTATCTCTCCTGGTAATTCATTAACTTTTCCTTGAACTTGTTTAACTGAATCTTCGTATTTTTTAAGGTACTTATCATAATTAGAATTGTTAGGATTATCTTTTACCATCTGCTCTATTTCTTGTAATTTTTCCTCAGCAACATTAAGTCTTAGCTTTATTTTTTTAGCAGTATCAAATGTAAAAAAGTCTTGTATTTTTCTTCCCAAATCCTTAAAAACATATAATGGATTATTGGGTAATATCTTTATTTCTCCTCCTGCACTTGCAAAATTAAAAGAAAAGAAAACTAAAGTAAGAATTGATATAATCGTAAGTTTTTTTAGCATAGTTTTTTTATAAAATTATTAATTGATAATTCTTCCAAATTTTGTTGACCTCGTTTTCTAATACTTATTGTATTATTTTTAATTTCCTTGTCACCCACAGTGATGATATAGGGTATTTTTTCCATTACTGCTTCTCTTATTTTTTTAGGAACAGTTTCTGCTTCATCTTTGATTTCCACTCTAAAACTTTTTAGTTCTTCTTTTATTTTATAAGCATAGTCCCTATGTTTTTCTGAAACTGGTATAATTGAAATTTGAACAGGAGAAAGCCAAAAAGGGAAACTACCAGCATAATGTTCAATTAAAAGACCAATAAACCTTTCAAAAGAACCAAAAAGCGCTCTATGAATCATAAATGGTTCTTCTTTTTCTCCCTTCTCATTTATAAATACCATATTAAACCTTTTAGGTAAATTGAAATCAAATTGAAGTGTTGAACATTGCCATTCTCTTTGAAGAGCATCTTTAATTTTAAAATCTAGCTTAGGTCCATAAAATGCTGCCTCGCCTAATTCTTCTTTAAAATTAAGTTCTGTTTCTTTGGCAACTTTTCTTAAAACAGACTCAGCTAAATCCCAGCCTTGATCATCTCCTACATATTTTTCCTTATTTAAAGAGTCTCTTAAAGATAAATAAACATTAACTGATTTAATATCAAAGCCAAAAGACTTATAAATGTATAAAATAAAATCAATCACTTTTTTAAGTTCATCTTCAACCTGGTCTTTCCTACAAAAAATATGTGCATCATCTTGAGTAAATCCTCTCACTCTTGTTAATCCTGATAATTCTCCTTTTTTTTCAAACCTATAAACTGTTCCGTTTTCTGCCCATCTAATTGGAAAATCCCTATAGGAATGTTGCATACTATTATAAATTGCAATATGAAAAGGGCAATTCATTGGTTTTAATAAAAACTGCTCTGATTCTTTTACTTCCTTTTTTTCAAAAGCTTCTTCTAAAGACTGAGAAGCCTCAAGAGGAGGATACATACTCTCTGAATAAAAACCAAAATGTCCTGACCTTTCCCATAGTTTTCTATTTCCAATATGTGGTGTTCTAATTAATTCATATCCATTTTCTAAATGTTTTTTAATCCAAAAATCTTCAATGATTTTATAAAGCAAAGCCCCCTTAGGATGCCACAAGATTAAGCCTGCACCCACCTCTTCCTCTATATGAAATAGATTTAATTTCTTTCCAAGTATTCTATGGTCTCTTTTTTTTGCTTCTTCTTTAAATTTTAAATATTGGTCAAGTTCTTCTTTGTTTGAAAATGCAACACCATATATCCTTGTTAACATTTTGTTTTTCTCATCTCCCTTAAAATAGGCACCTGCTATTTTCTCTAATTTAAAAGAATTGGGGTCAATTTCATTGGTTGATTTAATATGTGGCCCTGCACATAAATCAATAAAGTTTCCTAACTTATAAATTGACACAGAGTCGTCTAAGTCTTTTAAAAGCTCTAATTTATAAGGCTCATTTTTAAAAAGTTCTCTTGCTCGTTCTTTAGATACTTCTTTTTTTTCAAAAGGAATATTTTGGCGAATAAAATGCTTCATTCTTTTTTCTATGTCTTTTAAATCTTTCTCCTCAATTTCTAAATTATCAAAATCATAATAAAAACCATTTTCAATTGCAGGTCCAATTCCTAATTTTATATTTTCATTTTTTTCCTTAATCGCTTTTGCTAAGATATGCGCTAAAGAATGTCTTATTTTTTCCATAATTTTAATTTTTAATTATTTCTTCTGCCTCATTTGCAATTATTTTTGGTACTCCATCTTTATTATCTAATCGTCCCGTCACAAAAAGTATTTTATTCTCTTCAAACATTTCTGGTGCCTTAGAAAACAAAGTAGGGAATATAATGACTTCAACTTTTTCTGTTAAATCCTGCACCTCAATAAACATCATAGGGTCTCCTTTTTTTGTTATTACTTTTTTTGCTCCAGTTATAACACCGCCAATACAAACCACTTCTCCTTGAGATAATAATCTTTCATAAGGATTTCTTTTTGCATTTTCATTAGTTAAATCCTTTATAATTTTAATTATTCTAACTGTTCTTTGCTCTAAAAAGTTTCTGTATTTTTCCAAAGGATGTCCAGAAATATAAAGACCTAAAAGTTCTTTTTCCCATTCAAGTTTTTCATCTTGTGTAGCAGACAAAGAATCTTCTAATTCAATTTGTGTAGACTCATTAGAAAACAAGGCGAATTGTTGACTTAATTTTTCTTTCTCCTTTTCTTTCGACCAATTTAAAATCTTCTCTAAATTTAATAGTAGTTTTTTTCTTTCTTCAAGATTATCAAAGGCACCTGCTTTTATTAAACTTTCCATTGTTTTTTTATTAATCACTTTGGGGTCTACTCTTTCTAAAAAATCAGAAATAGATTTAAAAGAATTATTTTGCTTTCTTTCTTCAATTATTTTTTCAACTACATTATAACCTACGTTTTTAATAGCAGATAATCCAAACCTAATTTTATTCTCATTTGGAACCACGCTGAAATTTGAAAAACTTTCATTTATATCAGGGGGCAAAACTTCAATTTCTTTTTTTAAGCATTCGTCAATTAAAATAGAAACTTTGTCTAAGTCACTTTGCTCAGATGTTAATAGAGCCGACATATATTCTATAGGATAGTGTGCTTTTAAATAAGCATTTTCATATGCAATCATGGCATAACATGTAGCATGACTTTTGTTAAAAGAATAGCTAGCAAAGGGCTCAATCCAATTCCATATTTTTTGTCCAATTTCTATATCTATATTATTTTTAACAATCCCATTTAAAAACTTTTCTTTTTGTTCCATTAAAAGACTTTCTATTTTTTTGCCCATTGCTTTCCTTAAAATATCTGCTTCACCTAAAGTAAACCCTGCTAGATCTTGTGCTATTCTCATAACTTGCTCTTGATAAACTGGTAATCCATATGTAGTTTCTAAAATTGGTTTTAATTTATTATGTAGATATGTTGTTTTTGTGATTCCATGCTTTGCATTAATATATTGAGGGATATGAGCCATTGGTCCAGGTCTATAAAGCGCTACCATTGCAATAATATCTTCTATTTGAGTAGGTTTTAATCTTTTTAAATATCTTCTCATTCCAGGAGATTCTAACTGAAATACTCCTATACAATCCGCTCTTTGAAATAAATCAAAAGTTTTCTCATCGTCTAAAGGAATCTTATCAATATCTAATTTTTCCCCTCGTACCGCATAAATTCTTTTAAGTGTATCCTCGATAATTGTTAAATTCTTAATTCCTAAAAAATCCATTTTTAAAAGACCCACATCTTCAATAAAATTTCCTGAATATTGAGTAACTACTGCATTTTCATCTTGTGATGGATGTTGCAAGGGTACAATGTTATCCAACGTATCTTTTGCAATCACAACTCCGCAAGCATGGACAGACGCATGCCTTGCACATCCTTCTATTTTCAAAGCTAAATCAATTAACTTTTTAGCTTGCGGGTCATTATTATATAATTTTTCAAATTCTGAAACTTCAGACATTGTGTAAGACAAGCTCTTGCCCTGAGGAATCATTTTAGCTATTTCATCACAGTAAGCATAAGGATAAGCTAAAGCTCTTCCAACATCCCTTATCACTGCTCTTGAAGCCATTGTTCCAAATGTAATAATTTGCGCAACTTTTTCTCTTCCATATTTGTTTGCCACATAATCAATTACCTCGTCCCTTCTTTTATCTGCAAAGTCTAAATCAATATCAGGTGGGGAAATTCTTTCTGGGTTTAAAAATCTTTGAAATAAAAGATTATACTTTAAAGGATCCACATTTGTAATATTAGATAAATAAGCAACAATAGAACCTCCTGCAGACCCTCTTCCAGGACCAACAACAATTCTATTCTCCTTAGCCCAATTAACAAAATCTTGTACAATTAGGAAATAGGAGGCAAAGCCAGAACTCTCTATAACTTCAAGTTCATATTCAAGCCGCTCCATTATTTCTTTTGTCTTTTCCTCACTTAAATTCTCTCCATATCTCCTAGAAATTCCTTTTAAACAAAGCTCTCTTAAATATCCAATTTCAGTTTTATTATCTGGTACTTCATAATAAGGAAGTTTTGTTTCTCCTAAATCAAGTTCCAAGTTACAAGCTTCTTTAATTTTTTCAGTATTTAAAATAGCTTCTGGAATATCTTCAAACAACTCACACATTTCTTCTTTGCTTTTAAATGAAAAATCACTTTCAAGCATTGAAGGTCTGTCTTTGTTTTCAATAGTAAGTCCCATATTAATAAGCATTAATATATCTTGCGCTTCTGCATCTTCCTTTTTTAAATAATGTACATCATTTGTAGCAACAACAGGAATATCTAATTCTTTTGATATTTTAATAAGTTCTTGATTTACTATTTCTTGCTCCTTATATTCAGGATGTCTTTGAAGCTCCAAATAAAAATTATCTTTGCCAAATATGTTTTCGTACTCTTTTGCCTTTTCTCGTGCTTTTTTTAAATCACCTTGTAAAATTAATTTAGGTATTTTCCCTTGAAGACATCCAGACAAAGCAATTATGCCTTCGCTATATTTTGAAAGAAGGTCAACATCCACTCTTGGCTTATAGTAAAAGCCATTTAAATTCGCCTCAGTTACTATTTTCACTAAATTATTATAGCCCTGCCTATTTTTTGCAAGCAAAATTAAATGATATCTACTTTTTTCTCTGTGCGGGTCCTTACTTTTCATATCCTCAATTGCTTCGTATACTTCGCACCCTATAATCGGCTTTATTCCTTGAGCTTTCGCTTTCTTATAAAACTCTATTGCGCCATACAAAACACCATGGTCAGTCATTGCAACTGCATCCATATTAAGCTCTTTTGCATATGAAATTAGATCATCTATTTTTGGAAGCCCATCTAAAAGCGAATAATGGCTATGAACATGTAAATGTGTAAATTGTTTCATAATCTGAATTAATTCTATATTAAATTACTATAACTTTCAAGGACAACTATTTACAAATTATCTTTCTTAGTATATAGCTAAAATAGTAAGAGGGGTAAAAATGAATGCAGAAAAAGGACTTGCAATACTGATCCTTGTATTGATTGTAATGGTCATTGCAATGGTCGAAATGGGCACAGTATGTGAATGGGAAATTATCCAAACAAAGGAATTCAAGCTGTTTCCTGTTACATACAATAGCCAGGGGGAACCTATCTATTACGGAAAAGAAAACAACGGACGTGGTGACAGTTTCTTTGTCTATGTAAAGAATAATGAAATAGAAAAACTTTCATTTTCAGCCTATAGGGCAAGTGTAATCGAAAATTCAACCGAACCAATTTTAAAAATACATTTTCTTATTCCAACTTCTGAAAACAAACTCCACAATCTTTTTCTCACTTCACAACCTACAGAAATGTGGGAGATACATATTCCTTAAAGTCGCCTAAAAACGACTCTTTTTTTATAACAAATTTAATGCTACTATTTTATCAATGAACCTAAATGAAGAAACCAGGATAAAAAAACAAGGTTTTAAATATGTAATTGGGTTAGACGAAGCTGGAAGAGGTGCTCTTGCAGGACCTGTGGTTGCAAGTGCCATATACTACAAAGGGAAAAATCCAATTCAAGGGGTAAAAGATTCAAAAAAAATAAGCCCAAGCAAAAGAAAAAACTTAGCCTTAAAATTAACAAACCACCCTTGTGTTTTATGGGGTATTGGGATTGTCCCATCTAAGACTATAGATAAAATAAATATATTAGAAGCAAGCAAAATTGCAATGCAAAAAGCTCTTTTTGATTTAGAGAAAAAATATAAGATCAAAGCTGATTACTTAATACTTGATGGAAAAATGAAGCTAGATATTCCGATTAACCAAATATCTATTATTAAGGGTGATGATTTAATATTTTCTTGCTCAGCAGCTTCAATAATTGCTAAAGTGACCCGAGATTTTTTAATGGAAAAAGCAAGTTTTAAATACCCTGAGTACTCGTTTGAAAGGCACAAAGGTTATGGCACAAAACTTCATTTAAGTATGCTTAAAAAACACGGAGCTTGTTCTATCCATAGAAAAAGTTTTAAGCCAATAAAGAAAATTGACAACAAAGTTTAAAAAAGATATTATTGTACCTAGCCCTTAAAGGGGGGAACTATAGTGAAAAAAAGAGAAGATCTTTTAAAAATATTCCTAGAACGCACAAGAAGAAAAACAATCTTTATGGCACGAAAGCCTAAAGAATACGACAAGCCACACAAGTATGCTGTTTAAAACAAACAGCTTTTTTTATCCACATTTGACATTTTCTATTTTACCAAATATCCTATAACTAGTCCTTAAAGGACAATGGAGGAAAAAGAGTGAAAAAAATGAAGGAACTTCTTCCTTCTAAGATCATTATAGAAAGAAGAGTAAGCGAACTTGAAACACAAATTGAAAGAGAACTCAGGTTTGAAGAATTCTTTAATTCTTTGCCAGAAATATTTTAATTTTACTTTTTTTTGAAAATATGCTATAAATATCATAGGTCAAGAGCCTATGTTTTTATTTCTTTACAAAGACAAATAAAAATGTATAATAAACAAACATTAAGAAAAAGATATGGCAGTACCCAAAAAACGAACACCATCATCAAGAAGAAATAGGCGCAGAGCTAATATTTCCATCAAAGAACCGCAACTTGTAAAATGCAAGAAGTGCGGTAAGTTAATTTTACCTCATATTGTATGTCCTGAATGTGGTTTCTATAAGGAAAGAGAATATATCAATGTGATGGCAAAAGTAGAAAAGAAACAAGAAAAAGAATTATCAGCAGAAGAGCTTTCAAAAAAATAACATGGCAACAAGGCATATTTCTAGATCCATTGTTATGCAGAGCCTTTACGAATGGGACTTTGGACAAATGAAACAAGACTTAATGTCTATTACGCAAAAAAATACAGAGCAATTTGGTGCAGGATTAGAAGAAACAGCTTTTATCTTTGAATTAGCAAAAGGAATCCTTGAAAACAAGGAAACAATAGATAGTGTAATTGAGAAAACCGCCCCAGATTGGCCCCTCCTTCAAATTAATTTATTAGACAGGAATATTTTAAGAATTGGAATCTACGAACTTCTTTATTCTGACAAAGAAGCAGTTCCTCCCAAAGTGGCAATCAACGAATCAATAGAGCTTGCAAAAAACTACGGGGGAGAGAATTCAAGAAGATTTATTAACGGAGTATTAGGGACAGTGTTCAATGTTCTCCAGGAAAAAAATGGGTCGTAATTATGAGCAAAAACTTTCAAGAATTAGAACAAAAACTGAATATATTTTTTGAGGATAAAGATTTACTTGTGCAAGCATTTTGCCATAGATCTTTTTTAAATGAAAATCCAAACTTCTGCTTAAACCACAATGAAAGATTAGAATTCCTAGGAGACGCTGTCTTAGAGCTTGTAACAACAGAATATTTATACAAAAAATTCGAAAGAAAAACCGAAGGAGAAATGACAGGAATAAGGGCAGCCCTGGTTAACTCAAAAGCAATAGCTGAAGCTTCTAAAAATCTTGGATTCAATGACTTCCTACTCTTATCACAAGGCGAAGAAAAGGAAAAAGGAAAAGCAAGAATAGCAATACTAGCAGATACTTTTGA
>Ga0265294_10005502_pt1 | contig 15442 bp, 17 predicted proteins | sample MunlanPumphouse3_FD_192504 | JGI IMG/M metagenome (GOLD analysis project Ga0265294, IMG submission 192504) | Groundwater microbial communities from a municipal landfill in Southern Ontario, Canada - Pumphouse #3 | ecosystem: Environmental > Aquatic > Deep subsurface > Groundwater | place... | reverse complement strand
GTGACCGGAACATGTTCTTTCTGGATATTCAGACAAGGTATAAAACCAAGCGGTTCGATTACACACTTGAAGCACGCAATTTGTTAAACACAAAAAATTTCAATACGGCCAGCTATTCCGATGTCACTGCCTATATTTACTCTTATACGCTCCGTCCCTTTTCTGTTTTGCTTAAAGTCCGGTTCAGCATCAGATAGCCGTTTGTTAAGTTTTGCACATCTTGATGAATTGTTTTAGGTTATTGACTTTGTTACCTTTTACTTGTTAAAATCTTTGACAACGGGATAAAGTATAAGCCGTATGGTTTGAAATATATTCTATTGAAAAAGAATAATCTAACAACAATACTATGATGAAATTTTGTATGAAAAAAGGAATATTAGTGCTTTTCTACTTAGTCGACCCTTAAAAAGTATTTAAATCGTTGAAAATCAGCTAAAATAAGCCATAAAATATTTGGAATAAATGCAGGAAATCAGTATCTTAGATTAAAATTATTGCAAATAAATTCAAAAACATGGTTGGGACAATACCTAAAACACATCAGTTGGACTTCTTTCAGACTCCTCTAGTAAACTTCATAGACATGGATCATGAACTGGTGCATTTAGCTCATAAGATAAACTGGAATTTGGTGGAACACGATTTTGCCGGCTATTTTTCAGAGCATGGTCGTCCCGGTGTTCTGTACGCAAGATGGTGGGACTATTGCTTCTCAAGAGCCTGTATAATTTAAGTGATGAACGAGTTGTTGCCCAATGGAGAGAGAATCCGTATTTTCAATATTTTACCGGAGAGAAAGTATTTCAGAAGGGATATCCTTTTGATCCGTAGGATTTTGTACACTTTCGTAAACGTATAGGCAAAGAAGGAGCGGAGAAGCTATTGAGTTTAAGCATAAGACTGAACCTGGAGGAGGACGGTAAGATAAAGAAGTGCAAGGTAAAAGAAGTATTAGTAGATACTACGGTGCAAGAGAAAAACATCACGTATCCAACTGATGGTAAGCTATACAAGAAGGTAATCAAATAATGCAAGGAGATAGCCGATTGTGAAGGAGTGGTACTTCGTAGAAGTTATACCCGTGAGCTTAAATCTCTTAGTTTGAAGATGCGTCTTATGAATCATCCCAAACGCAAGAAGGAAGGTCGAAGGAAGCCTTATGAAGAACTTTTGCTACATGATTTTCGCTTTAGTGCAGGCTATACGCAAAAAAAGATTTTATAATATATACTGCAGAAAACGACGATGTTAATCCCGATGTAACAAAGTGGACCTATTTTAATATAAATAGAAGTCAAACAATATTTTTAGGCGTTGTTTATTACAAAGCATGGAAAAACTACACAATAAATGCAGAAGCATACGTGAACAAACCTTTTGTGGAAGTGCCCTATCTTAATTCAATAATTAAGAGAAATCAGCCTACTTACTTTTTTTCTCTCTCAAATCATTTCAATATAAAAAAGAACCTGACATTCAATTGTGATTTTAGTTATCAGAGTGAGGGGAATGATGGGATAACCTATTGGGATTCTTCCTGTAATTTATCTGCTGGTATTTTGTGGAAAGTGTATAAGAATAAATTGCATTTATCTCTGAATATAAATGACATACTGAAAACAGACAAATCCAACTGTTGGGAAGACAGATATGGAAATATCATAACGGGAATGAAATCAGACAGGGATACACGCTATGTTCGGTTGGGCATAAAATTTATTATTAATGACATGAAGAACAATATTAAAGGCAGGTTTAACAATAACGAGGAACTGAACAGGTTGTAAGATGAAGAAGATGCGTTTCATTAAACAACTTGATGCAACAGACTGTGGCCTGTTTGAATATGATTGCCAACTGGTATGGACGCAGCTTTTCATTAGAGTATTTGCGTAATGAAACATGTATTAGTAAAGAGGGCGTTTCATTATCAGGAATTAGTAAGGCTGCAGAAAAAATTAGGATTTACCCATACAGCGCTATCATCAAATTACAGTTAAATATACAGATTTCCTTTCAATAATCCAAGTCATTCTAGAACTATTTAGGCTATAATTGTCAATTATTGGAAGTGGTTTTTGCACAGACTCTCGGATGCTTACTCTTAAAGCATTTGCACATAAAGGGAGGTTATGGCAAAATATGTTCGTTATTTAAGCAAGCCGATTGTAATAACATTCTCGAATCCGATGCCGCATCATTGTTTGGTATCATCAGTTGGAGTGAAATTGGATTGGATTGAGTTATTTTATCTCAAATGTGATAATTATAGTAAGCTACTCCATGTAGTATTTAACAAGTTTGAGTTCCTTGTTTTTATTCATTTCCCAAGAAAAAATATATCTTTCATCATTTGCAATAGAAATATTTTTTATATAGTTCTCTGTATAATAGCTATTTATAATATTTCCGTTCCAGTCAAACTTAAAAATATAAGTGGGATATTGTGATAAATCAGAATTTTTTTTAATATCCAACCTGTTCCCACAGTAAGTTACATAAATATAGTTATTACTATAACAACTTGATATATACGATATTGGTATATTTCCAAGATAAAGAATTTCATCAGAATACCCATTATCGTATTTAAAATATTTTGGCTTAATATTATCTGGTCCAAAAACTTTCTTAATTAATTTTTTATCCAAATTAAATATCTCGAAATAATCTTCATTTCTGCTAAAATAAACAATGCGCCCTCTTTGAAAATTAATTATGAAGTGACCGTTTACAACGTTAAAAGTGTCATATTTATATTTATGCTTTTCATTATATTGAAAATCGTTGGTAGATAATATAAATCTCGGAGCACGATTATTATATTTAGTATTTATATCTTTAAAAGAATATGGATTCAAACATAATAACGCGTCTTTATATGGCAACATAAACTGTGTTAAGATATTGGACTTATGTCCTTTAGGTTGATAGTGTGCTTTTTTTATGGTTGAATCAATACAAATGCTATATACATAGCCCTTGATTACATCATAAACTATGAGGGAATCCCTATGAATTGAAATACTAGCAGAAAGAAGATTGTTATTGGAAGCTCCATAATCAAAATTGGAGTATACGGTATTTTTTCGTAACATATTATAAATTGATATGAGTTTTGTTAAACTATCAGCTTTGTGATGAATAATTAACATACTATCTTGATAGACATAAATATTTTCTTCGGAACAGCTCGTATTATAATCTGTTGCAATTGGTAATAAAATCACACTGCTATCCTTTATTTTAGAAGAAACAGTTGTAATAGCAACATGATTTGTGTTTTTACAATTGCTAATAAAACAAATGAATAAAAATATATAAGGTAAATTGTTACGTAAATTCATTCGTTGAACCTTCTATCTGGAAATTTATTTATAGCCAATAATAAAACTCTCAGGTATAAATCCCCAGTGCCTACTATCTATAGATTTTAAAATATTATCTCCACAAGCAAAATAATAATTATTTAAAAAAGTATAACAGCTATCTAAGTCATCGTAACTCCCCTCAGAATCTATTATTTTCTTATATAAATAATATAATTCTTCTGTTAATAATATTGTTTCCCCTTTACGAGGGATGTAAATCTGCTTCATGTTAAATATGTTATCACATTTATAATTATGATTATTAGTAATAACATCATATGACCTGGGAGATAATGAGTTGATATCAACCAAAGAGTAATCAATTTCTTGGGTAAAAATATTAATTGTATCACTCCGCTTACTATTACTAATATATCCATTACTAATGGAAATAGTATCTCCAGGGTCTCCAACACATCTCTTTATGTAGATATTACTAACATTTAACTCCATAATAGATTTATTTCGACCATAAGGAAAATAAAATACAATAATCTTACCTGTCAACCTTGGAATATTAGACTTACTAACCTTTTTAGTAATAACAACATCGTTGTTTTTTAATGTGGGAAGCATAGAGTTGTCTTTCACTATATATAGATCGTACTTTATGAGACAGAAAATACAAAATAATGCACACATTACAGATAACAAAAGAGTGTAGCGATATTTTGAAAACCATAATTTAAATTTTCCAAGGAACATAATCTACAACGCTATTATTAATAATAAGGTATAGCCCATCAGGGGCATTGCACGCCTCTTTTAAAACAAATAATTTAATTTTTAATATCTCTTCTACTTTTTGCTGATTATATTTTTCGGTATTACTTTTACGGTAGTACTCAAACAGATCTCTGTTTTGTGCTTTTAATATAATAAATAATGAACTATCATCTATAGTAGTAAAGCTATAAGATATTAAAAAATCAAGGCATTGTGCAATACAGGAAGAACACTCACCGTCAGCTACATATATTAGCCTCTTCAATGAATCGTTCGGAAAAAAAACTTGAAAATTGAATAATGTATCTATTTTAGCTTTTCTTAAAAAAGCTATTGAATGTATATCATATACATAAGCGAATGATTCAATATTCAATACCTTTTCTTTTAGCGCCTTACTTTCACCAGAATGACCACATCTCAAAAAAAATATGGCTATTATGATAAAAAAGATTCTATTATTTATCATTAATCTTCTTCAGGGACTCCTGGTTCAGCAATCGCTTTATTGCCAGTACATGTCACGGTACTACCACTTGGAGAAATAAATTTACACCAACCAGCCTCACCTATGCATACCAAATGATAACCATATTCTAAATCATAAAAATCACATCCTGCTTTTACCGACTTAATATTAAGTGAAAAAAAAGCAATTGTAGCACTAATGGTAAAGACCAAACCCAAAGATAAAAGGGTAATTTGACGAAAAGTTTTTCTTGTTTTCATTTTTTTGTTTTTTATTGTTTAATAATTATGGCACAATAAATCTAAAATTTAAAATCAGCTCCTATTAAAATATTCAGGGGGCGAATTGCATATTGATAATGTGTGGTAAGCAACGGCGACAGGTATGTAAAAGCATATTCTCTTTCATCCAGAAGGTTTTTGGCATGCAGAAATAGTTGCAATTTCTTGCTTATGAAATACCAGACGGAAAAATCCAACAACATCATTTGTCTTGGATTACCATTGTAAGATTTGTCAAAATAATGCTCTCCTATTATATCTACTTCTACAGATTTACAAGGGAAAAAAGAGAAAGAAAGCTTTTGAACAGCTGAATGATTTGCGTCATTGTTCCAAACCTTGTCAATCTTATACTTCATGAAAGAATATTTACCATTATAGGAGATTTTCCACCACTGGAAAATTTCTCCAATAAATTCCAGGGAAGCAGAATAGTTATAACCGTCATATAGGGATTCAATATTATTCTGGTTAATCGTCGAATTCATTTTATTAAATCCAAATACTGCCGTCAACTTACCTCCTATGTTGAAAAACCCCTTGGATATTGATGCCGTAGCACTCCAGTTATCGTACTTTACAATGTCGTTTGACTCTTTATTAATAATATAATCATCAATAAAAAATCTTGTAGATTGAAATGAATTATTATAGGAATAAGAAGCTGTAGTCTTAAGATACCATCCGGAAAGAGGTTCCTTGTAGCTCAATTCACCATGTGCCGAATACCTGGGTGTCTGGATCAAATTTGTCCTGCCTTGTGTAAGATACTTATAATTATTCATGACAAGACCATCAAAAATACTTTGTTCATCAACCGGAGATAGTGCATATAATCCGTATATACGCGCATTGAGCTTTGCGTTGAATATATATTTTAATGAAAGAGTGGGGTTTACGGCTAATTTATGGAGATTAGTCCTGTTTGAAATAATAGAGTAATTAAAAAACTGATACCAAATCTCACTGCCTATCGCTGCTTCTAACCTTCGGCTTTTATAATTAAGATTTAAAATTTCTTTTTGACGGATATATTGTAGATTAATGTCATTATCTGTAGAGAGAGGGATATCGTTGTCTAAAATCGATAAACCAACCAGGTCAGTAAAAAAACGTCTGTTAATATATTCTGTTTCTGATACTGACCACAATATACAATTGGTTCCGATATTCTTAGAGGCGGTAAATGTAATTCGGTTAAAGAATACATTTGAACTTACGTCTTGAAGAATTTTATCAGAATCCGATGATGGAGCAATACTCAGATAACCGTCTTTCTGTGAATATTGGGTATCCATCTTGAATCCAATGGTGGTATTGTTTTTAAATCGCTTAATGTAATTTAGTGCATTGTTAATATTAATGTCCTTATTATTTACTTGTTGCAACCTTTTTTCTGTTCCGTCAATATTAATTTTTCCGTTACTCCGATTGATTTCAAATACCAATTTGTTTTTGAGATATCGCTTTGAGGTATTCATATAAATATTGATATCGCCCGAGGCATTATAATTATCTAATGACCTGTCGTCAACTTCGGTAAAAGCAGTATATGTTCCATCCTGCATATCGTAAATTCTTGTTATGGACTTATTTGCAGAAAGATTGTTTTTTGAATACAGGATACCAACCCCCATCTCATAATCCTGACCTAAAACAAATTTTGTGTTACTTGAAATTGAATAAGAAGTATTAAACCTTGTGCGATTATCATTAATAGGCGCATTCTCCATATCAATTCTGAAGTAATCATTTAACTTATATTTATTAATCCGTTCTTCACCTAAGACAATGACATTTTCACCATAATCCAAACTTGAAATAATGTTTCCTGCCGCATCTGTTTTCAGAGTGTTCATCGTCTGAAATAGTCTGCTTATATTCATCAGAAAACCATTTGCTGAATAGGGAATCCATGGTTTAATAGACGAAATCCCAGCTTCTGCTTGCAGATTCGCAATCCATCTGCTTATTACAGCCTTTTTTAATGTGATATTTATCGCAGCCTGTTCAGAAGTGCTTATTCCTTCAAGAGCTTTTATATGTTGATGATTTTCATATATTTCAACCTTGCTCAAATCGTTTGGATTGATATTTTGTGTAGCTAAATAATATTTTCCTTCCAACAAATCGTGTCCTTCAATATAAAATTTATTTATAGACTTCCCTTCATATCTGATTAAACCTGCCTTTGTTACATCAATTCCGGGAATTTTCTTCAAGAAATCACCTAAGGTTCTATCATCGGTAGATACCATGGCCGGCACACTATAAGAAACAGTATCACCCCTTGTTTCAACTTTTGAAGCTTTAACTGTTACGGGATTGATTTCATAAGGGATCATTTGCATTAAAACCATTACGGGGCACAGAAACGGACTATAAATTTTTTGTGTGGCATAACCGAGAAGTGATATTTCAAGATAGCAACTGTCAACTACGCCCTTGTTCTCTATCATAAACTTACCGTTATTTCCTGTTGTTGTATATGAAATCAGGGCGCCATCATTTCTTTTTAACATAACAATAGCTCCGTTTACTGCAACAGAATCGGATACATCTTTAACCTCTCCATACACAGTTTGGGCTTTGGCTGTTATGCTAATAGTAAGAACAACAATCGTAATTATGCACTTTAGGTAAGTATTCATAATATGATCAATTGAGTTCTATCAAATCATAAAGCATAGGTGTTATTGTGCTTTTTCTCTGACTTTCAGGCGATTCAAAACGAATCCCGCTATTGCCGCTATGTAGATTAAAGAAAGTATCAAAATTCGTCCGTATTTGCCTTTGCATTTGCATATACTTTTTACGATTTGTTGTTATAAAAAGATATTTTGGTATGCCAATAATCCGCTCTACCCTTGCTGTGTTTATTATTTTAAAGGAGTACCGCTCTTTTGTGTCATAAACGGAAATAATCAATCCGGGTAGTCCCGAAAATTTCCAGGGGCCTAACGGAACCGGAATCTCAGTAGTAAACCAGGCAACATAATTTCTTCCCCTAAAATGACAAGTTGCCATTTGTGCATTATATCCGGAAATAGTGCTGATACTATCGCATATCTGCCACTCTATCTTTGGCATTTTTTCGGAATACTTAAAATTCTCTACAGCAAGTCTGCCTGTAAATGTGAGTTCACCTTCAGGGTAATTCAGGTAATAGGAATCAAAGAAAATTACCGGATCGATCTGTTTAAACAAGGGTTCATTATAAAACCTGGAGGCCCGGGAATTAGAGACGGACATCAATGAATCTAGAAGATAGTAACTATAGGTTTGAAATTTTGACACTGTTTTACCCACTTGCAGGATCGCATCATACTCCGTTTTTTCATGATTAACCGTGTCACACTCAAATGTGCATTTGTAATAGACTGCTAAGCGCATTTTATCCAGGCTGTCTGAACCATAATAAACATCGTCGTTTATCATTAGTCCCTTCTTTGTATTCAACATGTTGGTCTGACCTTGAAGGTATAGTGGAAACAACAAGCATATGAAAATAAGTAACGTTTTCATAACTAACTTTTTGCAATATTATTATTTAATTACATATAATCAATAGCAGGGGGAAAAGTTTCGGTAAAATGATGGTTAATGCAATTTAAATCAACAAGTTACAAATTAAAAGTTTCGCGTTAAAAAATAATATCTGCAATTTTTCTTTCATTTTCTGTTGATTCTGTATTTGCTAAAACGATATTACCTGTTAAAACGTTCAACAAACCGACCACGAGACCTGGGTCTTTACGGGCTGGCGCCGCTGGTGCATCTCTTTGGCATGCCGCAACAGCTGCAGGCCTCGGCAACACTCCTCTCCACAGGAGTGAGCGCTACAACAGATAATATCCGTTCCAGCGTATCCAAAATCAAACGTAAAATGGGAACAAATAGCAGGAGTTGAATGCCGGGTAGCGAAACTTTTAAAATATAACTCTCTGATTTAATTTACATTAACTCTGTTTTTACCGAAACTTTTTATTAGGTTATTGACATGTTAACCACTAAGTTGTAAACTTATATTAATAGAGATACTTTTTCATTAGTGTCCGGTTAAGGACGAGTTAAAAGTTTGTAATTTGTTTATATATAATTAAATATAACGTTAAAATCATTTAGCCGATTTCAATTCATACATTTGGTTTTTCTCAAAAAACTCAGTGTATGCATTCAGGCAAGACAGTTTTTGCACAACTTATGATGTTTGGGTCAGAGTACTACTTCAACAAATGTGTCGACCGTTACCGCGGAAACCACAGAGTAAGGAAACTCTCTTGCAGAGAGCAGTTCCTGACGATGAGTTTTGCTCAATTAACCTCTCGCGAGAGTCTCAGGGATATCGAAAACTGTCTTGTAGCTTTTTCGGACAAGCTTTATCATTCCGGAATAAACAAACCAATTCCAAAATCTACATTGGCTGATGCTAATGAAAGTCGTGACTGGCGCATCTATGCTGACTATGCTCAATGTCTCATTCGCAGAGCCAGGCCGTTGTCTTTTGATGATCCCGAATTCAGACTTGACATGGATAACATGGTTTATGCTCTTGACAGCACTACCATAGATCTTTGTCTGAGTATGTTCCCCTGGGCCAAGTTTCGCAAGGCTAAAGGAGCTGTGAAGATGCATACTCTGTTGGATTTAAGAGGCTCCATTCCTATCTACATAAATATAACGACTGGTTCCGTACATGATGTGAACATATTGGATACGATGCCAATAGAACCTGGTTCTTACTACATTATGGATAAAGGCTATACTGATTTCAAAAGGCTTTATCAGAAGATCACTACCCAGAATGCCTTTTTTGTCACAAGAGCGAAAGACAATCTCAGTCATACCGTTGTAGAGCACTTTGAAGTTGATAAAAACACTGGAGTGCTTGAAGATAAGCTCATTTCTCTTGACGGGTTCTACACTTCAAAGAAATATCCTGAGACACTCCGTATCGTTACCTACGAGGATTTCTCTGATGGTACTCTGTATAACTTTATGACTAATGATTTCACTCTTGAGGCCATCACAATAGCCGAACTTTACAGAGACCGATGGAAGATTGAGCTTTTCTTTTATGACAAGCATATCATTATGCAAAGTCGAAGCAAGACTACGTCTGATTATCAACATGTTATCAACAGCACTTCTCATTTCAACTTTGCATAAAGATAATATCAATTGAGGCCTTTCAACCATTCGCGTAGGTTTTTGTTACGTTCCCACTCCCTATTTGAAGGAGTGCTCGGATTAAGATTCGTGTAAGCCTTTTCCAATGCCTCACGTTTTGCTTTTGAGTCTGCTCTTGCATAAATGTCAGTTGTTTGTATTGATACATGCCCAAGTATATCCCTAATATATACAAGGTTAACGCCTGATTGAATAAGATGCATGGCCTTACTGTGCCTCAATGAGTGGCAACTGATTTTTTGCGGGATTAACTCCGGAGATTCCTTCCTCGCCAGGTCGGCATATGTTTTAAGAATGTACGAGATTCCTTCACGCGTGAGTTTCTCGTGTCTGTTGTTGAAGAACAAAGGAGAAGCGTACATTTTACTATCGTTCAGGCCGTTTTCTGCCATATACTGCTTCAAGATTTCAGTTTGTTCCTTGACCATTGGAACAATACGGGATTTTCTACCCTTACCAAAGAGTCGTATTGAGTATGGCTCATAATCGATTCTGACGGACTCCACAGTAAGGTCGGCAATCTCTTGTACTCTGGCTCCTGTGTCATACATGAGAGATAATATTGCCAAGTGCCTACGACCTTGACTGGTCGTGGTGTCAGGCTGAGCTAGAAGAAGTCTTATTCCCTCTGTGGATAGATATGTCAAAGCCTTTGATTCTGAGCGCATAGCTTTTATGGATAATACTTTCTGCCATTCCTCCGCGTTGTCAATAACTCCATATTGCAGGTATGATACAAAAGAGTGTATAGCAGCGAGCCTGTAGTTTCGGGTTGCCGGAGAACAGCCCCTGTTATCGAGTATCCACTTCATAAAGTGCAGGGCATTATCCCTTGTCAGATGTTTTAATGACAAGCGGTCTATCGGTATGTTCTTTTCATTCTTCATGAAGTCTATGTACTGAACAAAGGTGTCTCTATATGAAGATAATGTGTTGTTGCTCATGTTTCTCTCGTGTGGCAGGTACTCTGTAAGAAAGCGGCTAAGGTGCTTAGCAAAGTCTGTCGTTGTCGTCATAGGCCAGACATACTTTGGGGTAAACAAAAGCATTTATGGCGGAACATTGTTGCTCCAGTTCCGGATACATGGCAAAGGTCAACCGGACGTATTGTTCTGTTGCCTTCAATGAGTGATGGCCAAGGCTAGTGGACAATAATGGCAGGCCAGTATAAAGATCCGTTCCACCTCGGCCCATTTGAACAAGAGAATGTACCGCGAAGGTATGCCTGAGGTCATGTACTCTTGGCCCATGATGGTTCCCGATATATGGAATTCCACACGTCACAAGCAGTTTCCTGAGATGTTGATAAACAGAGCAAGCGCGTATAACTGTTCCATCTGGTTTCGTAAAGAAACGATGCTTCGAAGAGCCCATATCCGGGACAGGCATCTTATTGCGATTAGCAATATATTCTGTAAAAACGGAGGATAGTGATTCACATACCGGGATGATACGTTTTGTCCCATTTTTCGTTTTATGCAGATGTATATAATGCTCGTCCAAATGAACATCTTCATTCAGTATCGAAAGGGCCTCGGAGATTCGCGCTCCAGTACTATATAACAATCTAAGGATTGCAGGCATGGCAAACAATGAAGTACCCATTCTGACATCATACAGGCGATATCGGTCACAAGCATCAAAGATATTCTTGATTTGTTCTTTCGTAAAAATGTATGGAGTAAAGCCTGCCTGTGGCATCTTGGGAAGTTTTGGAATAAAGCATAGACATCCGGTTCTCGACATCAAGATTGTAAGTTGATGCCAAACAGAGTATTTTGCATACATTGTCCGTTCACCATCTGCTTTACGGGTTTTATGCCAGGAAGCAATGAACGCTGATGTAATATGTGGATCGGCAAGATTTGTCGCTTCAGCAAAATCATCGAACTCTTTCAGTATCCATTTCATTCGATGTCCACTGATACCTGCAGATACTTTCATCTCAAGGAGGTTGCGCATATATGGAGCAAGTATGCTCCTTTGAACTGCTCACACATAGAACGCTCCTCCTCTTTGTGAATAAAAGCCATCATAGACCATCGGTACTGGCAAGGCGCATTTCAACAATGACTGGATGTCTACCTTTAAATATACCATTGTCGTGTCTGTATGCTTGTGTCCCAGTGCCTCTGATATTGTCGGTAGTGATGCTCCTTGCTGCATCATTGCACTTGCAAGTGAATGACGTAAAGAATGGGGACCATGATGTTTTAAATTTACGTCTACACCTGAGTTTGTGATGATAGTATTGATTGCAGCACATACACACGCCTTTGTGGCTCCAACATATGGAGCTCGGCTAGACAAAAAAACACACTTTAACGACGATGCTGGTCGCCCGTTTTTGAGGTAATCAATTAGGGCATTTCCCACTTCAGCGAGAAGCGGCAACCGGATCTCCTTCTGTGTTTTCTGCATCTTGATGGTGATGTGGTTTTCATCCCAATCAACGTCCTCAAGCTGAAGTTTGGCGATATCCGAAGCTCGAAGTCCAAGTCTGGAAGCCAGCAATACCATGGCGTAGTTTCGCTTCCCCACACGACTGCTTCTGGAAATGGAGTGCTCAACTTGCATCACCTCAATAGCTGTATAAAAAGAAGGAAGACGCTCTGTTTTACGAACTCTGAATGTTTCAAAGAACTTACTAAAATCCTTAACCAGTATGTGTTCCTCTTTCCAGAAGCGGAATAGAACGCGCAAAGCGGATACGATATTTACCTTGTTTGTAGGGTGGGCAAGAACAAAAGATACAATATGATGTTCCGCTATTTCACTCAGGTGGTGTACGCCAGCATTCTCAAGATGTTGCAGGAATTCACTCAGGTACAAGCGGTAGTCTCCTATTGTTGTGGCGCTTCTTCTGAGATTTGTCATATGAGTTACAAGTTTTTCCATCTCGAGACCAAGTTCTCCATCCAAACGATGATAGACAGGTGTAAAACAACGTTTGCGGATATGGCCAAGATTCAGCATGTCATCCAGGATTTGTATACTCCTGATCTTCTCTCGCTCTTGAGGACGCACTGTCCCATTGTGGTGGCAAGTAGATGTGAACGCTGCACCAATCTCAGGTGTGTAAACTGTGAAGCCTTTAGCCTCCATGTACTGGACAATGCCATGCTTCCACAAGGTCTTATATACCCCTATCCGAATAGGAGTATAGTTATTCTCTTGAAAGAAGTCCAGGCATTGACAAATCAGTTTTTGAATGTCTTCATTTTTCATAATAGTTGATATTAAACGGGGCTTATGCCTTACCCCTAATATAATATTATGAGAAGTATTTATGAGAAGTGTGGTTTTCAATTTTTAAATTATCAAGCAGTTGCTAAGTTTACAGAAAGATTACTTTGCATAATGAAAAGCTTGTCATAAAAAAACAGTTCCACCTGCCATCTTTCCTTATAAAGCAAGGCAATGTCTTTGGCCTTGAGCTCGCGGTTGTTGGTCAGGAACGTGAACGTTCTCTTAAGGTCAGGAGCATAGTACACTATTCTCCGCAGTTCAGCAGGATACTTCTTTTTAGTATGATAGCCCACAGGTCGTATCATCTGATCCAGAAGCACATTATCTGCGCCGTCCAGAACATCCTCGCCATCAATCACCTCGTAATTAAAGCTGGACTTCTGTCGTATGATAAAATGCGAACCTATTGTTGCAATTGTGTACAACCTGGCAAGGTCATAATACCCTTTATCAAAAATATAAAACGCATATGGTTCATAAGGGATATCATCCATTGCATTCATGTCGTGTATTTTAGCTTCTGTGATATGTATATAAACAGGTATCTGAGTGACTACATCAAACAACGTATGCACCTTGATACCCCCTTTGGTTTTTCTAAAGCGCGCCCATTCATAAAGACTCAGGCAGAGATCGATTGTTGTGGAGTCAAATGCGTAAAATTTCCCATTTATAACGAACTCCCTGTCAATTCGCTTGCTCTGCGCAAGGTTTATCATGTAATAGGCAAACTCTTCAAAAATTTTGTAGTCTCGGTTTGCGTTGGCGTATTCCAAGGTACTTCTGGCAAACGGTCCTTTACCAAATCCGAGATGGTAACTCTTACTTTGATGGGCAGCAATGACACAGGCAAGTTCTCTGAGACTGTCGCAACCAGACAGTTGTCCAAACATCATCAAAAGCAATTGGTTCCAACAGGACATCGCTTTTGTCCACTTGTCCCCACTGTGCCGCTTCACTATTCCATCAAATATTCTTTTAGGCAAAAACTCGATAAGCTGACTGAATACGTATTTTCCTGTGTTCATGCTTGCCTGGGTTATAATCAGGCTGTAATGATACGAAATCAATTCAAATCGGCACCGAATATTTTTGCTTATAATTAATTATATATTAACAACTTATAACGACCAATCAAAAATTTATTTGGCCACTAGTGATAAAATATCTTGAACTGTAGTTTTTTCTGTTATATAATAAAATAACTCGTTTTTAATTCTGTTTTGTAATAAAAATTCTACACTGGCTATAATAATTAATAAAAAAGCACCTAACCCATTTAGTGAGAGAAGATCAAAAAAAGATATGTTGTCTTTTGAATTTATTATATGTGCGCTTAGGTATATTGCATAAGAAAATACGCTCCATATTAACAGACATAAAAGAAAAGAAAGGACAAAAGATACAGTTAGAAAACCTGGAAAGCCATTATGTGCACCAAATTGGAAAAGAAATTTGGCAAAATCTATGTTCACAGAGAGGTATATGATAATACCCGCAATTCCGAATACCCAGGAATATTTCTTAATTAACGTTAAAAACATCGAAGAAGAATGTCAAAATAGTTGCTTCATATGCTCCTGAAAAAACTGTCAAAAAAACTGATAATATGGCAGTTAAACACAAGCGTTTATTAAGGAAAACACATTCCTTCCCTTTCCCTTTAAGTATTTTGGCAAAGTTTGAAATACCATGCAAGCCAATAGCACCAGAAATAATAATTGCTAATATTTCTATTGATGCGTAAGGCAATATATATTTTATGAAAGTTGTTATTGGAAGATTGCCATAAACAAAGTAAGATGAAAATTGCATACTCAAAATGTACCCATTGGATAACAAGACAATTATTGGGAAAATACCAAAAGAGACAATCCCTAATATATTTAATAAAATTAGGAATAAATTATTGCGTATTATGTGAAAGAAAGCTTGTCGTCATAAAAAATCACTTGAAACATATTTGTAAAACAAATTTTCTGATTGCTGGAATTTAGAGGTAATAACAAAAAATAATATATCACTCCATTGCTGTCCGGAGAAATTTTACCATAAATTAAGTTGCCCAACCAGCTCTCCCTCCGGAACATTAACAGAGAACGCAGGTTGATTGAATATATCACGGATATTGCCTCTTTTGAAGAGGATTTGCC
>Ga0265294_10005499_pt1 | contig 15450 bp, 32 predicted proteins | sample MunlanPumphouse3_FD_192504 | JGI IMG/M metagenome (GOLD analysis project Ga0265294, IMG submission 192504) | Groundwater microbial communities from a municipal landfill in Southern Ontario, Canada - Pumphouse #3 | ecosystem: Environmental > Aquatic > Deep subsurface > Groundwater | place... | reverse complement strand
AGAAACTACATTTATTGAAATCCATATTTTCTCTTAGATATCCTATTAACTGTCGATACTCAAATGATATTCGTACTATCTTCTCTATGTCGTTAATATACTTTTTAAAGTCCTTATCATCAAATAGATCATAATCTTGAATATCATATTCTGGTATGTTATCCATAGTGATTATTTGAATATCATCGTTATTGTATTCTACTTCATTCATTAAATTTGGATTTCTCATTACAATCACCTCTTTACCATTTATATTAGAGTTTCAACCATGTATGGAAAATAGAATTTAATGTATCAATATCATGTAGAGTATTAGGATCTCCTGCAACATGTGTTCCTAAGAAGTATTCACTGTTATAATCTTTTTTACACATTTTACCTATCCATTTCAACCATTTATCATATGCTTCACTATTTGTAGTAAAACCTTTACAATTCTGAATTTTACCATTTTCATGATATATTATACAGTCTTTTTGATGTAGAATAATGAAGATTTTCCTACCAGCTTTTGATAAGATTGCGATTGAAAAATCCTCATGTTCTTTATATCCATCTAATAGTTTAACATTAGTTTCAATCATTGGTTTATTAGTTTTATTTATTCTCGAATAGATGCCCATTATAATCACCTCTTTATAGGTATGTTGACAAAAAATAAACGAGATAACAATCCCGTCTATTTAATTTTAGATCACACTTTAAGCAAATACATACCATCATGTTTACTAACAATCCCAAGTTTTATAAAATATTGTATCAACTCTGGGACTGTTTTTATAGAATGGGATACGATTTCCCCATTTGGTATTAATGTTTCTGCAATTATTTCTCCTTTGATTTCAGTTATCCGATGCACATTGTTACTCATTGCTCCCAGTTTTAAGAAATACAATTCTTGCATTTCTTTATCATTGGAGCAGAGTAAGTCCTCTGGTGATATATTAGTTGTCATATTTGGTGTTGGACTAATTGGCTGGTTGGCCATTGGATTAATTGGCATACCTGGAATTTGACTCATTGGATAGTTGCCATATAAATCAAATCCATATCCCATATTTTTATATCGGTCATCCATTTTAAATTCCTCCTATATTTTTATTTTATCTAAATGTGAGAAGAATTCCATTTTCTAGAGGCTGAACGTCGAAGTTATTCGATTGAAGGTATCCGGTAGCCATTAATTGTTGTAATACTTCAATGGAGCATTCTTCAACAACGGCTCTATTGAAAACTACAGTATGTCTAACCAATTCAATCACTAAATCCATATCTAGTTTAAAAACATGAATCCACGCTTTAGCATTAGTCTTTAGATACAGCTCAGTATCAGATTCCATTACGTCTAATAATGCAGCTTCGGCTTCTTCTCCACTATACCCATTCCCTGTAATTAAAACTTGTCTTTCCTTCATTACAAATTCCTCCTATATTTTATTTAACTTAAAAACCAAATAATAGATCACCAGTGGGTAGCAGCGTTACATCAAGATTATTAGATTTAAATGAGTGGTCATTCGAGACTTGCACTAGGTGTAATATTAACCATAAATCTCTAACCTCTACATGCCATATCTTATGGCCATAGTCAACAATTTCAATACATGTCCTATGTGTCGTTTCATTATATCTTATAATTAATCTCAAATCGAATGTTGATGCTTGTAGCGATAAGGAGCTGGAACTATCTTTTGTTAGTTGTTCAACCTCAATCTTTAAATCTTCAATAGGACAAACATCTTTCTTAATCATAGCTAAAATTTTTCTTCCCATACAAATTCCTCCTATATTATTTTAATTCATCTATATCTACATGTATAATATATAATTAAAAAAAAGAAATATGCCAAATAGCATATTTCTTTTATGTTATACTAGAAAGCATATTAATGAATTTCTTAATTCCTCTCTTACCTTCATCAATATTACGCCCAACATATTTTTACCTATACCATTACATACACCCCAGTATGTATCTCCCCAATCATTTCCCTCAATTAACTCTTCATCTCCGGTTTCTAATAGTAGTATTTTTAGATCTAAATTTCTTGTAAATTTATCCCTAACACAATCTTCCATAACTTGGTTCTTTATTTGTTTCCAATCACGTCTAAGCGAGATAATACCTCCAAGAGTTTTAGCTTCAAATGGAGTTAGATGACAAAAATTTACCCGATAAGAATCATAAATACACTTTCCTGATTGGAACGCTGCTTCATTATTCTCAAACATTAAGTTTTTATACATAACTGGTGCATGATACTTACTGCTCAGAAAGAAATATTTACCTCTAAAACTATTTATCATTAGTTTACCACCTTAAATTTGTTTATATAACAATTAATATCAATCCCATTAAAAATTTCACCTATGCTAGAGAAAACTATATCCCAATTTCCACCACCTAAACCACATCCAATTTCAAATGGAAGATGTACATCTTTGTTTACTCTTAATGCGAAATCTTTAACATCTTCTAAACAAGAGTATAGAAATGAATAATCGGTATATCTAACTGGAGTTTTATCATTGTATTTTCTATACTTATATTGAGCAAATAAATTTGCTACCACTAAAGATTCATCAATAGGAACATATAGAACTTCACCTAATAATATACGTGAATTATTACGATATTGATTAATTATTCTTGTATATTCTTCATAAACAATTGGATATTTTTCTTTTATATCTTTTGCTAATCCTTTACCCATAGCAAAACAATTAACTTGATGACATATTATACCACTTGTATTATCAAGTATATTTCTTTCAATTATTTCTATCACGATTATACCTCCGGTTCCACTAATATCATTTTAGGTTTATCCGGCCACCATGTATCTGGACATACTTTGATATCCAAATGATAATCAATACAAAAATTCAAATGATGAGTAAATTTAAAAGATATTTGATTTACTTTATCCAAATACTTAGGATACTCTTCTTGTTTTTCCGGTAAAGATCCAAACATTTCTTCATATTTATCTAGTGGCATGATTACGGATACATCTATATCTCGTGGTATTTCTTTATATAGAGTAGATCCAACTATGTAAACAGGATATCCTATATCATTTGCTACCTTTTGAGCAGCTTTTTCTAACTCTAGAAATGCACTCCAAGTTATAATTTTATAATCATATGCATGAGGCCTACATTTAGTTAAAATAGGTTGATTTATCATTATAACTACCTCCTGTTTTTGTAAATTATATCTTTAATTTAATGTGAATAGAGACGTAGTATACTACGTCTCTATATATTATCGATTAAACAGCAACAGGAATATTTCTAATTTGTTCGGATGTTTTATAACCTTCCAATTTAAAATCATCTACTGTAAAGTCATAAAAATTCTTTACATCTGGATTGATATGTAGAATTGCAGCTGGATGTTCTTCTCTACTTATTAGATCAATTATAATCGGAACATGTCTATCATAGATATGAGCATCAGCAATTACATGAACTAACTCTCCTACTTCTAGTCCAGATACTTGGGCAAACATATGCATGAGTATTGCATACTGAACAACATTCCAGTTATTAGCAACCAATACATCTTGAGATCTTTGATTTAAAATAGCATTTAGTTTATTTCCAGTTACATTGAAAGTCATACTATATGCACAAGGATGCAAATTCATTTCATTTAAATCAGCATGGTTATACATATTAGTCATAATCCTTCTACTGTATGGATTGGTTTTAAGATCAAATAAAACTCTATCTACTTGATCCATTTCACCCTCAGGATAGTTATTCTTAATTCCTAATTGATAACCATATGTTTTACCAATAGACCCATTAACATCTGCCCATTCATCCCAAATATGACTATTAAGTTTATTAACATTATTAGATTTCTTCTGCCAAATCCATAATATTTCATCTATAGCACTTTTAAGCATTGTTGGTCTTAATGTGAATATTGGAAACTCTTTTGAGAGATCATATCTATTTACAACTCCGAATTTCTTTATTGTATGAGCTGGGGTTCCATCCTCCCAACGTGGTCTTACAATTTGACCAACTGATGATATTCCGTTATTTAGAATATCTAGACACATTTCTTTGAAAATTTTATCTGCTTTCATTTTCAATCCTCCTATTATTATTTTTAATCATTTCTAGTAATTCTATATTTATCTTTTTTAAAAGTTCAATCATTTCTTTTCTGAATTTATCATGATCTGGTGGTTTAGGGTGTGAATACATTTCAAAATGATTTTTACAAAAATAATGTATTTTCTCTCCATATTTAAAATATCCTCTATACATACCCATAACCATATATTAAACAATGTTCACAAAGATATAAACTTTGTGATTTTTCATAATTATTTGTATATTCTCTATCCATCGCATTCCCCCTATTACACTTCAGATAATTTTTTAATTGTAAATTGGGTACAACAATCATGGCTGTTGAATCCATTATAAATTAATTCATAGCCTTTATCTTTAAATTTATAAGCATCTCCTCTTTCAATATTGTATTCCCAGGTATTGAAATACATTTTTTCAACATTTCTTTTTTCAAAGTCATTAATAATTTTCTCTATAATATCCATACCATCCCTCCAATATGTTGTTTATAACAATATTAACAAGCTAGATTGAAGTCATTATTATTGAATATATAAATTTTTAATCGTAAAGCATGACGCATGTATTTCAATATTACATTTACTGATCCTTCATTGAAGTTTGTAAAATCTAATATATAATCATCTAAATTATATATTTTGATTTGAGAGTTTACAATGTTTAATAAAACATTGTAATCCTTTTTATTAAAATCTAGCATAATCAACTTAGATAAATATTCAAAACCCTCAATATTATTATCAACATCACTTCCAATATTTTGAGATGGTTTAAATTGTTGAAATGTGATATCTCCAATCTCATTACATCCAACTGCTATATCGCCATATCCAAAATATATAATATTATCTTTGATCATTGTTTTTCCTCCTCTTTATAACTCTTCAAATTTCTTTTCATTTCTTTCTATCTGTTTGTTTATCATTTCTTCTAAATGTCCTAGAATAATATCACTATCAATACTTATTATTCTAATATATTCACCAATAGTATCTTGATGACAATAAAAAGTTGGATAAGAGTGTATATCAAATCTTATTCCAGCATATCATTATTGCTTTAAATGCTTTTAATCCTTTATTGTGTTTTTCTAATTTTTCTCCTTGATCAACTATTTTCTTTAACTCTCGTAGTTTAGTGGTATCCATTATTAATCCCTCTTTCTATTCAAAATATTTACAATTACTTTTGGTTCCTTCTTTGATTAAACACTCTGGTTTGCTATCTGGAATGTTATCTTTTAAATAGGGACATTGATTAGTCCCTCTCTTTTTTACAAATTTTAACCATATAAACCTCCTAAGACTTAATCTCTTTTATTAAATCTTTTATCAATTTAATTTTTCTAGGAAAGTTATTCTTTACTACAAGTACATCTTCCCTTTGTATTGTGTTTAAACAAACACAATCATACTCAAATTCGGATAGTTCTAAAGTATCTCTCCAGAGTTTTAGTTGTCTATTAAGCATTACTATTAATATATTTTTAAACATATTTTCTCCCTATAATCACTCTATCTGGTTTGTGTTTTTCAATTTGAAGAGTGAATCCTAGTACTGTTATATCGGTATGCCATATTAATAATGCCATTCTTTTGTTTCTCTTAATAGAAAATATTAAGTCTGTTATAGGTATTTTAAAAGTTGGACATTTTCTCATCCTATAACTCATTAAAGCATTACAAAATAATGATACAGTGTAGTCTTCATGAATTGCAGTTAATCCTTGAGTAGGACCAACCCATTTATTTTTTTCTATCTTAATATCATAATCTTTCAAATATCTCCAAAATTTTATAAGTCTTTGCATACAAATTTCCTCCTTATAAAAATTTAATAATATCTTTCATTGCAAAATCTCTTTCCAATGTTTTATCAATATCCATAGCTTTTAAAAACCATTGATTCTCTGTATGGAAGTCAGTATAACCATACTATACTTTTATAGGTAAAACTGTTCTCTTACTAATTTCACCTTTCCAATTTATGTATATAAAACTTAATGGTTTATAAGAATCTTGAATCATTCTATTCACCCCTGTTATGGTCTGTTAGATATTGTCTTAATTAAATGAGCTAAAGCATTAGTTTTAATTGCTGCTGATACCAATTCTTTAACTTCTTTATCAGATAGTTCAAGTATTGATTGTAGTTTTTCATTTGCTAGTTTTAGCTCTTCGATTTCTTTTTCTTGTTTCTTTATAAGTTCAGCATATTCTATATTTATTTTACGCTCTGTTTCTAAATATTCCCAATATAGATTCTTTTCACGTCTAAGATCAATATTTAACTTTTTATAATATTTCTGTTTATCCTCGCTTGATATGCTTTTTCCCATATATATCACCCCATTCTTTTTTTGTTACGTCTATCTGCTAACTTGTCTAAACAATCTCTACATTGTGAATGACCATCTGTTGGACTACAACATTGTACACATAGATTATTTGCTCTTCTATATGCATTACGTTCCCTACCATGAGCATTAGCTTTGTTAGCACATTCTCTACATAACCATCCATCTCTATTTACTTCTTTACCACAGTTAGTACATTTTCCAACTATATGATAATATTGAGTGTGGTTACGTTTCCACTCATTATATTTATCATTGCAGGACTTACAGTGACACCCTTCTCTATCTATTTTTCCTCCACAATATAAACATAAACCTTCTGTTTTTCTTGTTTCTTTTATAGTCATTATTAACATACCTTTCATATATTATTACCATTATATCTTAATTCAATACTAATAATACTTGTTTCAAACATATGTATTAACCAGTCTCCAATATCTTCTAAAATTTCATCGGTTGGTAAATTTTCAAAATTTACTTGTATTGTCAATGTTTCTTCGATAGTCTTTATTTCATTTTTTAATCCATACCTACTTAAAATATAGTTATGAATATTATCAACTATTGATTTTGTAGTAAATATAATAATACCACCCTTCAAATATTTACAATTAGACTATTATTACTTTAATAATCTACCAAGATATTTCAACACCTAAACCGCTTGAAGTTATACCTTTATCAACGATATAACCCTCATCCTCATATTCTTTTAAAACTTTTGATGTTGTAGCCCCTTTTCCCTCGTTAAAAATAGATAGTGGTATAAATATACCATATTCAGGAAGATTTTCTACTGATTTTTCTTCTATAGCTTTATTAATTGTTTCTATAAGAAAAAGTTCATAATCTTCTACTTTATTTAGTCTAGCCTGTTTTATCGGATATATATTCATTTTTATTCCTCCTAATTTTGAATTATTATCTTACATATGCAGTTGGTAACAAAAGTTGATAGTTGTTTCTCACTGAATCTAATTTTGAATTGGTTAAAGCTAGTACTACATCTTTATAATAATTTCCTTTAATCTTTACAGAATCAGTTTTTAATCCTAATAATATTCCATTAGTTTGTCCTATAGATGAATAGGATACTAAACTAATTCTTTTAGATAAATCTGAATCTAGTAAATTTTTAGTGTATATAATATCGATAATTTTAATATTTGTATCGGAATTCATTATAATTGAATTTACACTATCAGGAAAAATCTGTTCAAATAATGTATGTTCTGCTACTATAACTGGGTTTCCTTTAATGTTATCTTTTAACATATTACCAGTATCTAATAATCCTGTGGCTTGAAAAGTGTCATCTCCTATTTTAATTTCAATTTTATGAAATATGATGGCATTTGTTCTTTTCAAATTATTAGAAATATACCCTAATAATAATCCAACAATAAAATATATTAGAACTTCCATTCTAATTCCTCCTAATTTTGAATTTCATCAATTATAAAAGTCTCATCACTAGTGGTTATACGTAATACAAAGTAATCATCTATATATCTATATATAGATATCTTCTTCCAATATTCATATCTTTGACTAAGATTTTTTATTTGATGTCCTCTTTGTATCATTTTTTCTTTATCTTCCGGTGTTAACATAACTGGTATTAGATCAACAGTCATATTGAATGTACTTTTTGATAATAGGTGATTGAATAGATAATTTTCAAAATGATTTATAAGACCATAAAATTCTCCATCACATTTGATGATAAATCTAACATCATTGATTATAATAAAGAAGTTTTCTACTTCATCAAATGTGAATTGTAGAATTTCTATATTCTTTTTACTCTTAGGTAAGAATTGTTCTATTATACTATAATAATAATTTCTTAATAAATTTTGATCTTTGTTTATTTCTGGAACTCTTATTGATATGATTCTTTGAAATTCCGTAATTCTACTCCCCAATGATACCACCCCTACAAAAATTCTATAGCATCTTTTAAATAACCTTTTATATGAGATTTTATAATTACTATCCCATCTATCTTATTAACCCCAACCCTATGTGTTTTTCTGTCTATCTTTAAATAGTTATCATAAATTATCTTACTAAAATCATTAGTATCGGTATTAAATAGGTTGTTCTTTTTTATTATACTACGATTATCTTCACAATGAAATTCAATATCTCTTTCATAATAAAGGTAATTTGATAGTAAACGAATATTATTACTAAATAGATATTTGAGTAATTCATAATAATAGTCGAATATAGTAATCCTTTTATAGAATATTCCATTATTATCACATTCAAGTTCACGCAGAAATACTTTTATATTGTGTAATAGAATCTTAAACCCAAAAAGTTTTTCTAATATGACTCTATTATTCATAATATATATAGATGTCATAAAATTCACTTGGGCTTCTACCATTTCAACATAATCATCATTATCTTCATATTCAGATAAATACATTCGCTGATCGGCATGGAATAATTCATGTATAATCGTAAATAGAATAGTATTTTTTATGATAGTATCACTATCATATGAATCAGAAATAATTTTATAAATATATAGTTCTAAAACCATATAGTTTTTCATTCTTCCAGATATACTAGATGAATCATATGGTGATATAACAAACTTAATATTATTATTTACTTTATTTACTTCACCATTTAGACATTGAAAAATTTTAAAAGAAAGATCTATATACCCTTGTACTTTGTCATATGTCATCATCATTCTCCTTTAAATATTAGTTCAAAGACTAGTACAATACAGTACTAGTCTTTTTATCATCTAATCGAGTATAACCCAATCTTTAGCTGATGTGTCTTCATCAGTTGGCATCCATGTAATAAGTTTATTATCAACTGTTCTCATCATGAAAAACCAAACAGTTCCTTTTTCTAAATATACACCTTTACCCCATCCGGCTCTTACGATTCTTTTATCATCATTATATACAGCCATTTTAGCTATATCAAATGTTACTTGTTTTTGTTTTGACATTCTATTCTCCTCCTTATTATTTATTTTAAAGAAAGTTTTTTTCGTCGTACTTTAGATTTCCTTCTTCATCTTCCTCTATTTTAAACTCTTCTTCTATTATGTCTCCAATAGCTTCATCTATTATGTAACTAGTTTCATCCTTTTCTTCTACTAGATAGTTGTTTATAGTGTATTGTTCTAGATTGCCTATAATAGGAACTATATATTCATCTAGAACAGCTTTTATAGTTAAATTAGAACTATAATTCATATGAATTTGTATGAATTCATTTAGATTACAAACAATATATTCATATTCATCATAAAAATATGACATGATTGTTAAGTTTAATACCTGTCTATATGTGAATAATCCATTGAGTTTCTTATAGATATACTCAATATCATCAATTTGAATACCGGGTATATCTAATACTGAACTATCTGGAAATTCAATAAACTTCTTTTCATCCATTATATTATTATCGATAAATTCATCAAAGTTACTCTTATCAAAATAATATAGTAACTCAATAGTTTCTTTGAAGAATCTGTTATTTGTGTTTGATGTATTCTTTATCAATTGGATAAAGTCTTGTATTTCTCCTCCTATTACAAGATGATATTCATCTTTATATTTAGTTATGTCTTTATTCAATTTTGTAGATGTTACTAAGAACTCTATCAATTCTTCAAATAGATTATTTGAAGAATATATAAATCTTATAACAAAATTTGTATGTCCCTGGATAATATTATGATTTCTATTTTCAATAAGTTCATTATTCTCAATAGGTTCATATTTGTATATAACATCACTGTATATACTACCTGTAAGTTTCTTTATTGTTTTTTTGAATATGTTTGTTATACTCATATTCATTTTCATATCTATTCCTCCTAAGTATTTATTTCATCTATATAATATATAACTTACTTATCGTTTTAAGTATGAATTATCTGAATCTATATATTTTTTTCATTGTAACTCCTCCATATAATTATTTATTACCTTATAGTTTTATATACTGTAAAAATACATTATTAGTGTAGAGGATAATCCTCTACACTAAATTATTTATATTTGTAATATTTTTATATATTCTGGGAATTAGTCAGCCTCCTGAACCCTACCCTATACTTAGGTTTAGGGGGCTCCGCCCCCTACAGAGAGCTCCGTACATTTCTACATTACCAGTCTAGTGTCGTGCCCAGGTCGAATAACTCATTCGACTGAGATGGGAATAGAAATTAAAATATAGTATTTCATTGCTGAACAATGATACTTTTCTATTACAAAAATGTTAGTGTTGTAATAAATTACTACAACAAAACCATACATTTTTTCAATTATATATTATAAATATGAAGTTTTACATTACGATTAACAAATAAGTAGTATCAATTTTAGGAGGAGTGTATGATGGAGATGGAAAACAATGTTATTGAATGGTGGAAAGAATACAACAAAGAAGGTAAAGTTGCACATTCCAATACTTCAGAAGGTTCTGAATTTTGGTGTGAATATGATGAGAATAATCGTCTTATTCATAAATATTGGAATAATGGAAGACACCTTTTTAAAAGGTATGATGAAAAAGGAAATCTAATCTATAAGAAAAATCATAGAGGTGAGTACTTATATGATTATGATGAAAATAATAATAAGATTCATATGAAAACACATAGTAGAGATATGTGGTATGAATATGATGAAAAAGGAAACATAATTCATATAGAAGATTCAAATGGAATTCATTTTTGGTATGAGTATAATGAAAATGGGGATGTTGTTTGTCGTAGAAATTCGAACGGTGTTATATCTAGATTTGAGTATAATGAAAATAATAAATTAGTTAGTGTAAAATATCCAGATGGACGAGAATCATGGTATGAGTATGATGAAAGAGGAAATAAAATTCATTATAAAGACTTAACAGGCCAAGAGAAATGGGTTGAATATAATGATAATAACAAACCGATTCATGTCAAAAATTCTAATGGTTCTGAGAATTGGTATGAATATGATGAAAATGGATACATGATTCATGCTAAAGAACATCTACAATATCTAAAAGATATAATTAAATATGATGAAAGAGGGAATATTGTTTATTATAAAAACGGTGAAGATGGTGTTGAAGATTGGAACGAATATGATCAGAACAATAATCTGATCTATAATAAATGTTCTGATGGTTCTGGGTTTCTGCGTGATTACGATGAAAAAGGAAATAATATACACCATAGAGACCTTGATGGATATTATGAGTTCTGGAATGAATATGATGAAAACAATCGTATGGTACACAAATGGGATTCGAAAGGTTTTGAACTTTGGCGTGAATACAGTAAAGAAGGTAAATTTATTAGTTGTAAACATAAAGATGACAATATAGATCATTGTTCTTACTGTAAGAATATTAAAAAATAGAGTTGATAAAGAGTGGTATATTATGTATCACTCTTTATTTTTAATTAATATATTATAAATATAATAACAATATAATATAAAGAAGAAAGGGGGGATTATAAAATGGAACCTAACATTGTAGAAGTAACAAAAATCCCATTACTAACTGAAAATTATACTCGCTTTAGCCATGAAAAAGATTATAAATTTAACACACCACATCATTTTATTGTTCAAAGAGTATCTGATGATGAAGTTATAGCAAAAATTGATTTTCAAGAAGGGCCAATAAAAGAAAATGGTGTTAATGGAGTAGCAAATGAAGATCTTTTAGGTATGATTTTAATAAGATTGATTGGTTTGCAAAATAGTGAATTTAAATGTGAAGAAAACGCTAAAGCTATTAATCTTATTGAAGAAACATTAAAGACTTTGAGATCAAGAACTAATAAACGTATAGAGCGTGGAGTTATAGGAACTTCAATTGTTTAATAAATAATTATTAGAGAGTAGTGTATAATACACTACTCTTTATTTTTAATTCATATTACAACTATATATTATAGACATGAATAAATAAAAAGTTATAGAGGAGGAGTAGAAGAATAAATGTTATTTCATGTATCATATAATCCTAATTTAAATACACTTATAGCGGGAATACCAAGGGTAGATTCATCATATGAAGAAAATACTAGTATTGAAAGAGTATGTTTTTCTGATAGTATTTCTGGATGTTTAAGTGCTATATGGCCTGTATGTTGTGGGCCATTTTATGTATATACCCCTATAAACAATATAAGAATATTTAAACCAACAATATATGATGTTAAAGATGCTAAATTTACTGGAGAGGTTTGGTCACTTCAAGATGTTGAAGTAAGACAAATAGGTTCAATATATGCAAAATATAAAAATGTTTCAAAATATCAGACAATTAGAGGTGAGATCACAGTTCCAAATTTCACATATGAATGGGTTAATAATGAATTTAATAAACAATTAATAATATTTGAAGAGTAGTGTATGAGCACTACTCTTTATTTTTTAATATGAATTACAACTATATATTATAGACATGAATAAATAAAAGTTATAGGAGGGGTAAGAATGATTGATAAAGAAATAAAAGTATTAGAACGTGATGAAAGAGGGAATATGATTCATTTTATAGACCCTAATGGTCTTGAACGGTGGAGTGATTATGATGAAAATAATAATTTAATCCATCACAAAACTGCTAAACCCAATATTGGGCCGCATGATGAGTTTTGGAATGATTACGATGAAAACAATAATCTAATCCATCAGAGAAAGGCTAGTGGGTTTGAATTCTGGAATGAATATGATACTAAAGGTAATAGAATTCATTCCAGAAATTCTGAAGGGTTCGAATATTGGGATAAACATGATGGAAAAGGAAATATAATTTATCGTAAAAAATCTGATGGGGTTGAAGAATGGTATGAATATGATAAAAACAATAGTTTAATTCATTTTAAAGATTCGACCGGAACAGAAGAATCATACCCGCCTCCCAGTTAAAACATATTAATATTTAAAGGGTAGTGCACACTACCCTTTATTTTTTAACTTATAATATAATTATATATTATAGACATGAGTAAATAAAATTTATAGGAGGAATAGAAATGAAAAAATATGATAGAATAAGAAAGAAAAATATATCAAGATTAAATAGGTTTCTTAAAAAGAATGAATATAGAATAATGCTTTCGATATTAAAAACACTTCATATGGAAAAAGAACACTCAGTTTCATTTACATTGAATCTTTACAATAAATATATAAATAATGATTTTATAAGAGAATATTATAATAAAAATCAAAAACTTTTCGCAACGACAGATTCGATATCTAATATTTATATTTTTGTAAATAGGATTATAGAAGATGTATTCTATGTATTAGATATGGTAAAGATGAAAGAAGATTTTCTTCTTTATAAGAGAAATCTTATATTTAAATTAGCTTTTGCTATATATCATGAATTTTATCATATTAAAGAATATAAAGAAGTATCTGAAGATAGATATTTAGAAATCCTAACCAATACAAAGAAATTTGGATATGATAAAGATAGTGAAAAATATGCAAATATAAATGCTAATAAACTTATAAATAAATATATCAAATATATCTTTAAGATATTGAAGATATAATATTTGAAGAGTAGTGCATAATGCACTACTTTTTATTTTTAGTTATATATTATAGATATGAGATTTATATTGATTGTGATAAAATAACTTTTAGGAGGATAATAAAATGGTGAATATTGTAGGAGAGAGATTAAAAGCTCTTAGAAAAGAAAAAGGTATGACACAAGATGGACTGGCTAAAATGTCTTATGTTGGTAAACAAACAATTTCAAATGTAGAACGAGGTATCACAAAAACTGTTGTTGCACCAGTAATGAGTTTATTAGTATATCATTTAAATGTTACCGAAGACTATTTAACAGGAAAATCAGAAGATCGAGATAGAACAGAGAATGGTGAAATTCCTTTGATTGTTAGACCAGAGTGGGATTATAAATATGAAATCCTACAATTGTTAAAGAATCAAAAAGATAAAGAAATGGAAAAACTAATGAAAGAAATAACTTCTTTTATGATGAATAATGATAAAGATAGCATTGGATTTAACATTTTAGAAACCACTGTAAATACAATAAAAAACATAGATTCAGAAAAGCTTATGTTACTTTCAGATATTGTTAAAGTTTTTAATAAAAAAGAGTAGCGAATGCTACTCTTTATTTTTTTTAAAATCCATTATAATTATATATTATAAATATGAGTAATAAAGTTATAGGAGGAATTAAAATGAAAAAAGAAACTATTAGACAATGTGATGAAAAAGGTAATGTTATATATTCTAAAGATTCTAGTGGGTTTGAATATTGGTATGATGATAGAGGAAATATGATACACTCTAAGTATCCTAATGGGATTGAACAATGGAATGAATATGATGAAAAAGGTAATGTTATATATTCTAAAGATTCTAGTGGATATAAAATATCTTATAAATATGATGAGAGAGGAAATAAAATATATTCTAAAAATTCTAAAGGTTATGAAGAATGGTATAATGAAAAAGGTGATATAATAGATTATAAATATAATTTTAAAGAGTAGTGCATTATGCACTACTCTTTATTTTTTACATTTGATCTAGCATCTTAAATTTAATACCGAGTTTATCTTTAACCTTACGGTCTAATTCTATTAATACTTTATTGATTAAAGCATTAACCTCAACCGAGCAAACCATTCTACCATTAACAGAACCAATTGCTAATAGTGAATGAACAGTTTCATCTTTTCTAAATTCTGAGTATGGTTCTTTACTAACAGGGAATATATCTTTTATTACACCTTTCAAAGCAGAGTAATAAATTAACTTATCCCCTATAGACATATTATCTTCATACTTTAGATAGAACTCTATTAATACACGATCTTTAGCATTCTTAAGTTTACCAGTTGGTTCTAACTTATAGTCTGGTTCTAAATTAACAGGATTAGCTACTTTATATTTTTCTATAACTTTCCTGTATTCTTTAATTGGTTT
>Ga0265294_10005498_pt1 | contig 15450 bp, 13 predicted proteins | sample MunlanPumphouse3_FD_192504 | JGI IMG/M metagenome (GOLD analysis project Ga0265294, IMG submission 192504) | Groundwater microbial communities from a municipal landfill in Southern Ontario, Canada - Pumphouse #3 | ecosystem: Environmental > Aquatic > Deep subsurface > Groundwater | place... | reverse complement strand
AGCTTACACATACCCACCGGACACGCTTTTGTGGGGGAGTTCGTACCTGTTCAGCCCGAAGACATGCCACCAGGAGCACTTTGCCCCTGTTTTCGTACCTGGTGGGGCTCAAAACATGCCCACCAGGTGCACTTTTGCCGGGTTTTCGTACCTGGTGCTTTTAGCTGTCTCGGCAAAGATTTTGTAAGGTGCTTTTAATGTGGTGTTTGACAAAATCTACGTTTATTGACAATTGTGACCAGGCGCACTTTATCCCCGATTTCGTACCTGGTGGGGCTCAAAACATACCCACCAAGCGCACTTTTGCCGGGTTTTCGTACCTGGTGCTTTTAGCTGTCTCGGCAAAGATATTGTAAAGTACTCTGAATGTGGCGTTTGACAAAATCTATGTTTATTGACAATTGTGACCAGGCGCACTTTACCCCTGTTTTCGTACCCGGTGGGGCTCAAAACATGCCCACCAGGCGCACTTTTGCCGGGTTTTCGTACCTGGTGCTTTTTGCTGACTCGGCAATGATTTTGTAAGGTGCTCTGAATGTGGCGTATGCTAAAATCTACGTTTATTGACAATTGTGACCAGGCGCACTTTACACCCGATTTCGTACCTGGTGGGGCTCAAAACAAGCCCACCAGGCGCACTTTTGCCGGGTTTTCGTACCTGGTGAGTCCGAAACCTTGCCCGAAATCCCACCTGCCTGAGGAAGGGTAGCGGGATCTTGGTATTTTTTTGGGTTTGGGTTGGGTTGGGTTGGAGTTGGAGTTGGAGTTGGAGTTGGGGTTGAAGTTGGAGTTGGGGTTGAAGTTGGGGTTGGGGTTGGAGTTGGAGTTGGAGTTGGAGTTGGAGTTGGGGTTGAGTTTGGGCTGGGTTTGGGCTGAATTTGGGCTGAGTTTGGGCTGAGTTGGGTTGGAGTTGGAAATGGAGTTAGGGTTGGGTTTGGGCTGGGTTTGGGCTGAATTGGGGTTTGGCTGAATTGGGTTGGGTTGGTTGGGGATCAAAATTTATATCCCCGGTAATACGATTCCTTTGCGCAGGCGGCCGTCTGCATTTATGATGAGTGGTTTGGGGAACCGGACGGCTCTTATGGCATCGCTGTTATGCCAGGATTCCATGGCATTTAGGGATGCTTCGTTGAATATGCCTTCACCGCGGAAAGGTTTGACATTCATATATCCCACTCCCAGGGATGTAAGGTTGTGGAAGAAGTGTGTTCCTTCGCTGGGGTCTACCTGGAAGTTTTCCAAGCTGCATTCTACGATTACACGGGCTTCGGAAATATTGTTCCAGTTAATGGGTATCCCGAGCCATGGATCCGAAGACCCCCACCTTCCGGGACCTATCAGTACATAAGTCCGGTGTTCTTCTTTCATTTTACGGTTCAGTTCTTCCAATTCCTGTGCATAGGAATTGGTGTTGCGACTGTCAAAAACATCGGTACGCACATAGACAACATCCGTGACGCCTTCAATATCACCGGGTCCCAGGACATTTTCCGAATAGATCAGTGATTGTTGCGGATTGGCTTCTTCCCAGTTGAATTCGGTGTTTTCACCGTAATCGGTGATGGGACGTACCTGCAATAAATTGAATATGGCATCGTGGCCGGCCGGCACATCCATATCAACGGCAAATTCAATTTCCACATGGCACCGCATTTCGTTGCGGCAGATTTCCAGAAGATCCTTCAGGATATTTGCCAGGGGGATGGTATCGTTCTGCAGGATGTTGTCAAAAGTGATTACTCTTCGGCCTTTCAGATGGGTTCCGGGCACCAGCGTATCGTTGTCCATGTCCCATGTGGAGGCAACGTGGCTGATGTTGCGAAAGGCCGAAGACTCGGCAATAGTAAATTTTTGGATATTCACTCCGTCGTCAATGGACGTCTTGAATTGTTCCGGACTCAGATTCAGCGCATACATAACGTTTTGGGTTTCGTTCAGTGCGCTTTTGGGGTTCATGGTTTGCATCACGTGGCGGGGATAACGCGGTGAAAAGCGAAGTGCCCTGCCTCCTTCTACTACCAGTTTTCCCAAGCCGTAAGCCATGTTGACAATCCCGTCATCCGGTTTTTCGTGGCCAATCGGATAATAATTTACCGATCGGGCCAATCCGGATAAGGTAGGAAAGAAATAACCGTTTTCTTCTGTGCCGCATAGTGTTTGAATAACAAGTGCCATCTTTTCTTCACTCAGCAGGTTGGCCGTTGTCTGTATGTAATTGCGGCTGGCGGCAAAAAAGACGGAAGCGTAGACGCTCTTGATGGCTTTGCTTAAAAGCCGCAGCATTTGATCCTTGTTTTCAGTCAGAGGCAACATATAAGTAGAATAGATGCCTGCAAATGGCTGAAAAAGTGAATCTTCCAGCTTTGAACTGGATCGAACAGCTAATGGTTTGTTTACCTTTTCCAGGAAAATCATCAGCTGGTTCTGCATTTCTATGGGAAGCCGGGAGCTGACAAATTCGGACAAGATCTCGTCGTCTGTAATTCCTTCTGTATTGACCACATAACGCAAACCGTTGTCAACCATGAAAGTGTCAAAATAATCGGCAGCTATGACTACGGTCTGGGGAATGGTTACGAAAACACCTTTGTATTTGTGACTAAGGTTGTATTTTACCAAAAGCCGGTTCAAAAAGGCGAGTCCGCGCGCTTTTCCTCCCAGAGAGCCTTCCCCTATCCGGGCAAATGTAATGTAACGGCTGTAGGTTTCCTTGTCAAAACGGGCTATTACACCCTGCCCGTTGACAAACCGATATTCCTTGATCAGGGCAATAATGAATTCTCTTAATTCGGAAACACTTTCAAAATCCGATGGCACTGCATCCCTGATGGGTCCGGCCAGATTGAACAATCCCCTGGCAAACAACCATTTGGAAAGTCTGTTCCGGGAAGTGTGGTAGAGCAGTTCCTTGTCCGGGATCTGCTTGATGAGCGATTGCAATTCACGCAGGTTTTTGGCCCGGGCAATTTCTTCTCCCGTGGTCATGTTCCGTACTACAAAATCTCCGAAAGCGAATTCTTCGCCAATGTATTCGGTCAGTTCCATCAGGAGGGCTTTGGAATCCTTCATGAGAAAGCCTACACCCAGTTCCCGGGCCACATTGCGCATGCTTTGCTGGGAGGATTGCAACAAAATGGGCATCTGTGGATCGTCTTCCCTGATCATCCGGCAAAGATCTATTCCCGCATCCAGTTTTTCGGTATCGGAAGGATCGTTTTTATGCAGGATAAACCCCACATCGGATATGACACCCAGCAGGTTTTTCTTGTATTTTTCGTAATGCGCTACGGCATCTTCGTAATTGGTAGCGAGGAAAATCTTGGGGCGGGCTCTTTTCCGGGTCTTCTGCTGCTGGTCGTTGAGCGTTTCTTTCAAAAACTCGGCACTCTGCTTCAAGACAATTTTATAGATGGCGGGCAGGTATGTGGAATAATACCGTACCGAGTCTTCCACCAAAAGGATGCACTGCACTCCCGAATGCAGGATGTCTTCCTCGGCATTCATGGTGTCTTCCAGCAATTTGACTATGGCAAGTATGAGGTCGGCATTTCCGTGCCAGCTGAATATGTAGTTGATGGCCGAGCAATCTTCCTGTTCTATGCGGTTTTTAAATTCCCTTGAATAGTTGGATAAAAGCACAATGGGTGTATCTGAGCCTTCCCGGCGTAAATTGCGTGCGAAACTGAACACGTCCATGTCGCCTATGTTGAACATGCAAATTATCAGATCAAAGTCTTCTCCGTTGCGAAGCAAGGTGCGGGCTTCTTCCGATGTGGTTACCCAGGAAAATGAGGGCGGGTTACTTATATTCAGATCACTGTATTCTTTTTGGATCTGAACATCTATCTGTCCGTCCTCTTCAAGGATATAAGCGTCGTAACTGCTGCATATCATAAGGATGCGGCGTATACGCTTTTCCATTAATTGCGTGTAATCCGGGCTGTAAAATTGCATAGGCTTGGTATTTCCCTTAGTTAAAACAAACGGGGATGGTCTTCTTCCAGTTTCCTGAGTATGGTGCCGATGATGGCTTCGCGGTACATGCGGGAACGTACCTTAATATTGTATTTTTCACAAAAATGGTCAATCACTGCCATTTCACGGTCGTTAAAGCTTACCACTGTTTTGTGGATACGGGGGGGTGTCTTTTCTTTCAAAACAGCAATTTTTGTTTTTTGCGCTCTTGCAAAAGTTCCTTGTAATATTGTGCTTCCGGCAGATCATATGTTTTTTGTGACAAGTCCAGCCATTTCTGCGCCAATTCAAAATTCCCCTGCATTTCGCAGGCCAGGGCCAGGTTAAATGCGGCACAGGCAACTTCTTTGGCATTGGTCCCCTTGACCAAATCCAGCCAGATCTTCATGGCTTCATCCCAGGCAAAAGCCAGGGCATGATCGTAAGCCAGGTTCCAGTCCCTTTTATTGTAAACAAATATTACCCTGTCTTGTGTTTCCCACTGGTCCATGAAAGTTGCCGCCAGTTCTTTGGCAAAATATTCCGAGGCGCGTTGCAGGTCCTGAAACGCAGTAGCGGGTATAGCGATTTTTTCCGATTCTGAAGGAATCCATACTTCCCAGGCAACGGTGTCACGCAAGGGTATGTATTTTATAAACTGAACTTTTTCGGCATCGAAGACCCTGACTACCGATGTGAAAGGAGCCATCAGGTACTGCAATTTATAATCGTCTTCCACCCGGGAGACTTCTCGGGTAAAGAAACCGCCGATTTCTACGCTGTCTACCATAAAGACCATATTGGTTCCGGTCTCCAGGGCAAGCCGGTGTACGTAATCGGGCTGTTCCAGCGTTCCGAGGGCCTCCGATCCTGTATAATGGCTGAAAACCGGCACCGAACCTGTAGAAAGGTATGCCTCCGATGAAAGAGCATCTGCCAGTGACTGGGCAAATTTATACAACAGAACCGAGTCGGTTACGGATACCGAATCGTATTGCGGAGTGAAGACGGCCATTTCCCTGCCCAGAATGTTGAGAGGCCTGGTAGCAGGCAGCCTCACGTCTACTTCCATTATGTTGATCAACGGACCGCATGCACTTAAAATGAGCAAAGCGGAAAGAAGTACGGTAGTACGTATGGCTTTCATATCTTATAGTTTTTAATTTGTTTACGTATGCATTCCTCCGCAAACAGGGATTACCTGCCCGCTGACATAGGAAGACAGGTCCGATCCCAGAAACACACAGACGTTGGCTACATCCTGAGGGGTTCCTCCCCTTCTCAGTGGTATGGTGTCTATCCATGATTTTCTTACGGCATCTGAAAGCTGATCGGTCATGTCACTGACAATAAAACCGGGAGCTACGGCATTAGCCCTTATGCCCCTGGGACCAAGTTCCTTGGCAACGGATTTTGTCAGGGCAATGAGTCCGGCCTTGGAAGCTGAATAATTGGTTTGTCCTGCGTTTCCGGAAAGTCCTACGACAGAACTCATGTTGATTATGCTGCCTCCTTTTTGCCTGACCATAACAGGTGCCAGGGCATGAATAAAGTTAAAGGCAGATTTCAGGTTAACATCCAGTACCATGTCCCATTGTTGCTCGGACATACGTAATACCAGGTTGTCGCGTGTTATGCCGGCATTATTGACCAATATATCAATGCGTCCGAATTCCTGCAATACCTGTTCCACTACACGGTGTGTTTCTTCAAACGATGCCGCATTGGAAGCAAATGCTATGGCTTTTACTCCCATAGCCCTGATTTCCTGCAGGGTCTCATTTGCCAGATCATCAATTTTCAAATCGGTAAAGGCTACGTCGGCTCCCTGCCGGGCCATTTCTATGGCGACGGCTTTCCCGATTCCGCGGGCTGCCCCCGTGATAAGTACCTTTTTGTCTTTTAGTAATTGCATATCAAAATGTTTCAAAATTATTCTTTTATCAAACGGGCATACAGATCGTATTCATCTGCTTTTGTTATCAGGGCAGTTACAAAAGTGCCCGGGACCACTTCCGGTGCGTTTTCCAGGATGATCTGTCCGTCCACTTCAGGCGCTTCGTATTGCGTTCTCCCCAGAACCGTAACCCGGTTATTCGTATCTTCCGAAATGAGGTAATCGGCCAATACGTTGCAGGAGTTACCGACCCTGGACTGATTGTAAGCAAAGGATATGCCTTTTTGCAACTCCATCAGGCGGGCATACCTTTCCCGTTTTACCTTTTGAGGCACTGTATCCTTAAGGTGAAGGGCTCCGTAAGTCCCTTCTTCCCGTGAATACATAAATGCGCCCATTCGTTCAAACCGCGCCTCTTCAACAAACCCGGTCAATTCCCGAAATTCTTTTTCGCCTTCTCCCGGATGACCTACCATCAGGGTAGTGCGAATACATATACCCGGTACGAATTTACGAAAATCTTCCAGCAATTGTAATGTTTGAACTTTTGTTGTGTTGCGGCGCATGGCCGACAAAACCCTGTCTGATATGTGTTGTAAAGGAATGTCAATGTATTGGCATATCTTTTTTTCAGCTCCCATGAGTTTGAGTACCTCAACGGGAAATCCCTGGGGATAAGTATACAAAAGACGGATCCACTGGATAGAATCTATCTTGCACAGACTTTCCATTAATTCAGCCAATTGGCGTTTTCCGTAAAGATCCAGACCGTAAAAACTGGTATCCTGTGCCACCAGAACCAATTCCTTAACACCTTGTTCAGCAAGGAAACGAGCCTCTTTTATCAGGTCTTCTTTGGGTCGGGAGATGTGTTTTCCGCGTATCAGGGGAATGGCACAATATGCGCAACCCCGGTCACAACCTTCGCTGAGTTTCAGGTACGCGTAATGCGCAGGTGTTGACAAAACCCGTTGTGTTGCCAATCCCGGATTGTACCGTACCCCCAGGGTAGCGGTTATCAGCGGGATATCCTCCACCCCGAAAAGAGCATCGACTTCCGGTATCTCGCGTTCCAGTTCTTTTCTGTAACGTTGTGACAGGCAACCCATAACCATTATTTTGCCTATCCTGCCATTTTGTTGTTCCTGCAGTGCTTCCAGAATGTAATCGACGGATTCCTGCCTGGCATCGTGAATAAAGCCGCAGGTATTGATGATCAAAACATCAAGGGGGTAGTCTTCTTCAGCAGCGTCGGGTATAACTTCCCACCCTCCTGCTTCAAGTTGTTGCATGAGGTGTTCACTGTCCACGCGGTTTTTGGAACAGCCCAGTGTATAGACAGATACTTTTCCTGTCATTCCCGAATGGGTGTTTACTTCTGTGTGGTATGTTTCATTACCGGTTTTGGTGCTTTTGCCCCGGTTGTTTTGGGAGCTTTTGTTCCGGCAGGTTTTGGTGCCTTAGCCGATTTTGCTGTCTGGGCCTTAGGTTCGGGCTTTGTTTCTGTTACATGTTTCTCGGTCCCGTCCTGTTCTGTATCGTCGCCTGACTCGTTAATTTCCGGATTTTCAAAATCCAGGGCATCGGCTGCCTTCAGTATATGATACCAATCCAGTACTTTCTTCATGTGAGAAGGGTAAAAACGGTCTTTGTCATACTGTGGTATCACTTTTTCAAAGAACGCGGCCATTTCTTCAGCCGTTGATTTGGAATCCGGGGCAGGACTTTCTTGCAGAAAGTCTTTCATTTTTGTGAAAATATCCTGCAATTTCAGTTCGTCTTCCATTGTTGTATAGACAGAAATATCTGACAATGAGGTCATACGGGCACTTGGACCCATCCATTTTCTGGTTTTGTCCGTCATGGATTCAACAACAACGCCCCCGTTACTCTGTGCAAGGTATCGGTAAAGTCCGGGGTGTCCTCCTACGGAGAGAATTTTTGTAAGATCAGTTTTCATTGTTATGTTTTGTTAATTTTATCATTTCATCGTGAACTGCCAGAACACGGGGTAATAAAGGTTGTATTTCATCCGATACGATTATAAAATCGGCTCCGGATTCCCTTTGACGGTCGGTCCATTGCTTATCCATCCGGTTTAAGACCGATTGCCTGTGGCTGTTGTCACGACCGGAAGCTCTTTGCAGACGCAATTCTTTGTCTGCAGATACGGTTAGTACTTTGGTAGTATAAAAAGGCGGGTCCATTTCCAGTAAAATGGCGCTTTCAAATATTACATAGGGAGCATTTGTAGAGGCGGCCCACTTTAAAAAATCACGTACTACGTAAGGATGAACAAGTGTGTTTACTTTTTTCAGGAGGCTGTGGTCAGTAAATATAAGGGATGCGATAATTTTTGTATCCGGTTCTCCATCCCTGTAAATAGTGGATCCGAGCAAATTGGTAAGGGCTTCTTTCAATTCTTCGTTCTCCCGGTATAGCAGTTTTGTTCTGGCGTCCGAATCGTAACAAGGAATTCCCAATGCGGTAAAAATGCGGGTAACATAGCTTTTTCCGCTGCCTATGCCTCCCGTAATACCGAGTGTAATTAGAGTTTCCATGGTATTAATAACGATTCTGGATAATGCCGTCCACAAATTGGGGAGCCAAAATTACGTGGCTGATTAAATTGGGTGAAGCTTCCAATAACGGAATGATTCTTCCGCTTTCTTTTTGGACAAAGTCCGGGTAGTCAACCACAAGGCGAAAATCATCAGGAGATATATCTGTCGCTTGTTCAAACGGACAACGAAACTGGATGGTCACCACATCGGGCAATATAAAGAGTTCCCGGCGGTAAGGAACGTTCCTGGTTGTAACCGGAACCTCAAAAGACATTTCCACGTACCGACGGACAGGTATCCTGTATTCCACCTCGGTATGCGAAATCCTGGTATTATCCGGAATTTCCAGACGAACGATCCCTTCCACACTTTGGGAAAGGTTGCCCAGGGTTGTTTTTCGTGTTTTTACTTCTTCTATGATCTCCAGGTAAGGTTCCTGTGCATAGACCAAAACGCTGTCAGGTGTCAGCCTGACAGGTTCAAAGGACATATACTGGGATTTATACGAAATGTCCGAGACAAAACGTACAGGGACTTTCTTGTAGTGTTCCCGGGGATACCTCAGCCGAATGGTGTCGCTCAGTATGGTTTCCAGTTCCAGATCGGTTCCCAGGGCATCGTTTACCAGGTTACCGATATTGTCTGACAACAGGTAAAAATCATCTTCGCTATTCGGGATTTTATGCACCAGTTCCCGGTCTGCAAAAAGCCTTACAGGCGGAATTCTTTTGCGCCAGGTATGACGAATAATGTAAAAGCCCCGGGCAGTTCCTCTGATAAAGAGGGTGTTGTCGGGGCGGGAAATATTGGTGCGACCTTCCAGATTGGTTTCTACTTCCAGGGGAAACCGGAAATAGGCAGTGTACTCATTGGATAATGTGTAGACCACCCAAAGGAAAAAAGCTGTGATTATACACAGGATCAAAGCCAATCTGGATCGCTTCATAAGCCATACTTTTGTAGGGCGTTTTGTTAATTCTGCTGCTGCAGATCACTGGAGTCCTTGACAAGACTTGATTTATCTACCCTGATTTTTACGTTGTTATCCACTTCCAGCAGTACTGTTGTCTCTTTCACTTCAACTACCGTTCCGTAAATGCCGCCTGCAGTAATTACCTTTTCACCCTTTTGCAAGTTGTCGCGGTATGCTTTCAATTCTTTCTGACGTTTTTTCTGGGGACGAATCATCAAAAAGTACATTACCACGAAAATGGCAACCATCATTATAAGAAAAGACCAGTTGCCGCCTTTACCGGCAGCTGCAGTTGTTTGTTCCTGTAAAATAAAAAATAAAGTGTTCATGTTTAAATATTGGTTATAAATAGTATATCGGTTTATTTATCTACAAGTCCCCTGCCACGTTTTTCAATTTTGCCTTCCGAAGTCAGGAATTTGATGATGCGGTCCAGGATACCGTTCACAAACATTTTGGAATTTCCGGTACTGTAAAACTTGGAAATTTCCACCATTTCATTAAGAGTGACTTTGATTGGAATCTGCGGAAAAGCCACTGCTTCCGCCACTCCCATAACAATAAGGATGGTGTCTGTAGCTGCGATACGTTCCAGGTCCCAGTTCTGTGCAAACTTTTCTATGTAATTCACATATTCTCCGTAATGTTCTAAAGAATGAGCAAACAGACGGGTTGCAAAATTTTTATCGTCTTCGTTAAAAAACAACGGCGGATGCTTTATTGTGTCATGTTCATTCTGTAAACCTGACAATTGTGTCAGGATTATATTACAGACATACGCGACATCGTCTGTCCAGTGAAGGCTCCCGTCTTCCAGAAGATTGTACAATTCAGGATCATCATCCAGTTCACTGCCGTAAAAATCAAGCAGAAACTTCAGATCCTCCTGAAAACCGGGTTCTTCAGCCGCATCCATGTATTCCAGAAAATACGGTTCTTCTTTTAAAGAATCATACAATTGTTTGATGTAACCCCTGTGAGCTGTCCAGTTAAGTCCGTGAGTCCGGGATTTGGTAAGCTCCTTGTCCTTTTCCAATACCTCTATGGCTTTGTTATTGACAAATCTAAGATTGGGATTTGTTTCTTCTTCGCTGGGATGGTATTTCTGAAGACCTATGTCAATCCGTTCCTGTGCAAAACGAACCAGTGTTCCGGGAAGCGAAAGCAACAGGAAATACAATTGTCTTGTTTTTTCAAGGCTTCTGATAAGTTCATTTTCTGCCGATGCAAGATCAAAATTCTGAGAATGAACGCTGCTGAATAAAACCTTAAAAATTTTAATACGGATAAAACGCCTGCTGAGCATACCTTTTAAATCAAAAAGAATCTTTGCAAATATACAGTTTTAAAGCAAATATTTTATATTTGTGAATATTATAAATAAATCAGACTTATGTATTTTGAAGATTTCGACCGTTCCTCCAAAGCGGAACATAGTGGAGAAGATGTTTTTTCCAAACCCGTACGCGCCGGAAAAAGAACTTATTTCTTTGACGTTAAGGCAACTAAAGGAAATGATTATTACCTTACCATTACGGAAAGCAAACGTCGTGTTGACAAAGACGGACGGTTTTCATATGAAAAACATAAAGTATTCCTGTACAAGGAAGATTTTGAAAAATTTACGGAAGGGCTGGAAGAAGTCATTAAATTCATAAAGGACAGAATTCCTGTAACGGAAGCCCGCCCCAATGAATTTTCCAACGTAAAATTTGAAGATCTGTCAGGTGATGAATAAAAAAAATATTATTCATCTTTTGCATTTTTAAAAAATCCTTTTACCTTTGCCGCGCTTTTTGTAACCCATTAAAGTTTAATATGGTGTTAGAAGGCCGGAAGCGAAAGCACCATAACGTGTACAATAGTTCGTTTATATATTTTCACAAAACCGACTAAAAACTAATTTTAGTCGGTTTTTTTATTTCTTAAAAACCAGGTACACCGCAGCTATCAGCAGGAAAAAAGCCAATATGTGATTCCACCGGAATTGCTCTGTCCGGAAAACAACCAATGTAAACACCGTAAATACGCTCAGTGAGACTACTTCCTGTATAACTTTAAGTTGAATGAGCGATAACGGTCCTCCGTTTCCCAAATACCCTATTCGGTTGGCAGGAACCTGGAAACAATACTCGGCAAAAGCAATTCCCCAGCTCAAAAGAATTACCGCGATTAAAGGCAGAGACTGAAACCACTTCATAGAAGCAAATTTCAGGTGCCCGTACCATGCAAATGTCATAAAGACATTGGAGAACACCAACAGCAATACAGTATATAAGGTTTTCATGGGAGAGATATCTTCAAGATGACGCGCCACCCGGGAGGCACGTCATCTTGAAGATGCTATTTGCGTCCGGGATATTGCCTGAGGGCTTCTTCAAGGCAGTCCATGGCATTGCTGATGTCTTCTTTTTTCAGTACGTACGCAATGCGGACTTCGTCGGTTCCTTTTCCGGGAGTGGCATAGAAGCCGGCTGCAGGAGCTACCATTACAGTTTGACCTTTGTAATTGAAGCTTTCCAGCAGCCATTGGGCGAATTTGTCTGAATCGTCAACCGGCAGACGGGCCGTTGTGTAGAAGGCACCCATGGGCATGGGAGAATATACGCCTTCAATTTTATTTAAACGGTCTACCATCAGGTCACGTCTTTCAATATATTCTTCTTTTACGGCGCGGAAGTATTCTTCAGGAGTCGCCAGGGCACCTTCGGCTGCCATCTGGCCCAGGGCAGGAGCACACAAACGGGCCTGGGCGAAACGCATTACGGCGCTCATTACTTCTTTATTGTGTGAAGCAATACATCCTATACGGACTCCACACAGGCTGTAACGTTTTGACACCGAGTCAATAAGTATGACATTTTGTTCGGCCCCGGGGATCTGCATACAGGAAAAATGGGGTTCATCCGAATAGCAGAATTCACGGTAAACTTCGTCGGAAAGAAGGTATAAATTGTGTTTTTTTACGATTTCTCCAAGTTGAAGGATGTCCTCTTTGGTATATAGCGTTCCTGTGGGATTACCGGGACTGTTTATGAGAATGGCTTTTGTCTTTGGGGTTATGTATTTTTCCACTTCTGACATGGGCGGTAACGCAAAACCGCTCTCGATAGTTGTTGTTACGGGAACAAATTTCACACCGGCCATAAGGGCAAATGTGTTGTAATTGGTATAGAACGGTTCGAACACGATCACCTCGTCCCCGGGGTTGCAGCAGACTTTCAAACCTATCTGCAGTGCTTCGGACCCCCCGACGGTAACGATGATCTCTTCGTAGGAAAGATCAATATTCACATCCCGGTAATACTTGGCCAATCCCTTGCGATAAGATTCAATTCCTGCAGAGTGCGGGTAAGAGACCAGTTTCAGATCCGTATTACGAACAGCATCTATGGCTTCCCTGGGAGAAGCTATATCGGGCTGCCCGATGTTCAGATGATATACTTTTACCCCGCGTTTTTTTGCAGCTTCGGCATAGGGGACCAGCTTTCTTATGGGAGAAGCCGGCATTTTCCTGGATAATTCAGAGATACCTAACATAACGACTTAAAATTTGTAAATTTAATCTGCAAATATAGACCTTTCTTTAAACAAAAAACAATAATTTCTTACAATTTAAGAACAAGTTGATCAAGGTCTGCTAACCCCGGTTTTTTTCCTATTTTTGACCGATTTAAACTCTTATACCAATGTCGACTTTCAGACACAAAGCACTCGCCGAATTTTCATCCCACAAAATGGAACGTTTCTCTGTGGAAACGAAACCCGTCTCTGCTTTTTTCGGTCAAAATGTTTTTGACCTCAAAAAAATGCGCAACTACCTGCCTGAAACTGCTTACGATGCAGTGGTTCAGGCTATTGAAAAGAAAACCAGGATTGACAGAAGTGTGGCTGCTTTTGTGGCGGAAGGAATGCGAACCTGGGCCATGGAGCGCGGTGCCACCCATTACACGCACTGGTTCCATCCCCTTAGCGAAACTACGGCTGAAAAGCACGAGGCATTCATCAAGCCTTATTCAAACGGCTGTGCCATTGAGCAATTCATGGGAGATGCCCTGATCCAGCAGGAACCCGATGCATCCAGTTTCCCGAGCGGCGGACTGCGGAATACTTTTGAAGCCCGGGGTTATACTGCATGGGACCCGAGCTCACCTGCTTTCGTGTCAGATCAAACACTTTGTATCCCCACCATCTTTGTATCTTACACCGGTGATGCCCTGGATATCAAGACACCGCACCTGAAATCCTTACGGGCTCTGGACAACGCAGCTACAGATGTTGCCCGCTATTTTGACCCGGAAACGGAAAGCGTCAATGTAATCTACGGCATTGAACAGGAGTATTTTGTGGTGGATCTTTCACTCTACCGTGCCCGTCCGGACCTGATGCTTTGTGATCGCACCCTCCAGGGACATACTGCCGCTAAAGACCAACAGCTGGAGGACCATTATTTCGGCAACATTCCTTCCCGCGTAATGGCATTCATGAAAGATTTCGAGACTGAAGCCTATAAACTGGGAGTATATATTAAAACGCGTCATAACGAAGTTGCGCCCAACCAGTTTGAATTTGCTCCCTATCACGAGGAAGCCAATCTGGCCATTGATCACAACCAGATGATCATGATGGTCATGCGAAAACTGGCCAAAAAGCACAACCTGAAAGTCATTTTTCATGAAAAGCCGTACGACGGGATCAACGGTTCCGGGAAACACTGCAACTGGAGTATGTGCACCAATAAAGGCGTGAATGTTTTTTCCCCGGGCAAAACCCCGCAGGACAACCTTCAGTTCCTGAGCTTTATAGCCTGTACGCTGAAAGCCGTTTACGAACATCATTTTCTGATCATGTCCACCGTGGCCTCGCTGAGCAATTCTTACCGGCTGGGCGGCTCCGAAGCTCCCCCGGCAGTTCTCTCCATGTTCATGGGAAGCACCCTTGCCGAGTTGTTGGACCTGATAGAGAAAGGCGGCTCGCAACGCAAAAAGGACATTGAGCAGGCACGGATGGAAATCGTGGGAATGGTTCCCGACATTTTCCCGGACAACACGGACCGGAACCGCACCTCTCCGTTCGCTTTCACAGGCAACCGCTTTGAATTCCGAGCCATCGGCTCCTCGGCAAACTGTGCCTCGTCCATGCTTTTCCTGAATGCGGCGGTAGCACAACAACTCAGGAATTTCAAGATACAGGTGGACAAAGAGCTGGAGTCGGGGTTGAACAAAGAAGATGCGCTGATCAAAGTGATCCGGAAGTTTGTCAAAGAATCTCGTGATATTCGCTTTGAGGGGAACGGATACAGTGCCGAGTGGCAGGAAGAAGCAGCCCGGCGCGGATTGCGCGGAATACAGGATGTTCCTGCTTCCTTTGAATCATTGCTGGAGTCCAAAACCCTCAAACTGATGGAAGAGACCAATGTAATGAGTCGCAGGGAACTGGAAGCCCGGTTTGAAGTTAAAAACGAAATGTATGTAAAGAAACTTCAGATAGAAGCGCGTGTTTTGGGAGATCTGGCCATCAACCATTTTGTACCTACGGCCATCCGGCATGAAAACCTGCTGCTGGAAAATGTAAAGGGAATAAAAGAAGTTTTCCCTGCAGGGGAATATGAAGAGCTTGCATCCACACAACTGAAAGCCATCCGAAAAACGGCAGGTTATGTGAATGAACTGCGTAATCTGGTGCATTTATTGATTGAAGCGCGGAAAAAGGCCAATAAACTGGAAACATTAGACAAAAAAGCCGCCGCGTATGCCAAAGATATACTGCCTCTAATGGATCAGATACGGCATTGCGCCGATCACCTGGAGATGATCGTAGATGACGAGTTGTGGCCGCTTCCCAAATACAGGGAGCTGTTGTTCCTCCGTTAACGGTTTTTTTGCGATCTTTGTCCGGATAAAGATTTTTGTATCATGAATGACCTGGAAGCCGGGAAGTACAGCAAACGGGGCGTGTCCTCGTCTAAAAACGAGGTACACAGTGCCCTGGAAGGAACCGGGAGGGGCTTGTTTCCGGGGGCTTTCTGCAAAATAATACCCGATATCCTTACCGGAGATCCC
>Ga0265294_10005497_pt1 | contig 15453 bp, 14 predicted proteins | sample MunlanPumphouse3_FD_192504 | JGI IMG/M metagenome (GOLD analysis project Ga0265294, IMG submission 192504) | Groundwater microbial communities from a municipal landfill in Southern Ontario, Canada - Pumphouse #3 | ecosystem: Environmental > Aquatic > Deep subsurface > Groundwater | place... | reverse complement strand
GATCAGATTTTCTCATCAGATGACAAGACACAGCTTCTTTCAAGAAGCCTTGAGCTTGAGCGCATCCTTGCACAGCAGCGCGATAAGCATTATAAAGAGATACTCAGGGGGAATCCGTTCACTATTGGACTGGTGCTCTCGTATTTCTTCAGGTATGATCATTATGATAATTCCATCAGAGTTGTTCTTCATGGAAAGTACTACAACTGGCCTGATGACAGGATTATGGAGGTCCTCAGATGAACTTTTTTACAAAGCCGATGAAGCTTCTAACTGCAGTGGTTCTCAGATCCACAAGCGATGCTGTATCGGAAAGCCTGCTTCAGACGGGCGCAATGGACTTCATAGATGTAAAAAGCCTTGAGGACATGGAATTGGATTCCAAAACCTCGGCATTCGAGCCTTCAGAGGGAAGCAGCGAGATTGCCACCAAGGCAGACGGGCTTCTCAAGCAGCTTCAGGGCATCTACTCTCAGGGAATGCTTGTCCCGCCGCGGATGAACTCGGATCAGATCAAGAACATCGAAGGGTTCGACATAGGTTCTGCCTCTTCCAAGGTTAAGAGCATCGGAGATGAGCTGCTTGCATCAAAGCAGCTTCAGAAGGATGCCGGAATGAGGTACCAGAGCTTCGAGGAGATCGACCATTATCTCAAGGAAGGCAAGGATGGCTACCTTGATATCCGTGCAGGCCATTTCACAAAGGAAGTGGACAGCATTCAGGCAAAGTTCCCTGATGTGGAAATCGGCTTCTTCCCTCTGGATGCCAGCAGCAGCGTCATGGTTTCGCTGCGCCGTGATGCATCCAAGATCAACCCTATGATGGACAAGCTGGGATGGATTGAGAGCGATGATGCTTCGATCCAGAAACTGGCGCGCCAGAAAGCGCCGCAGCTCATTGCTTTTCAGGCTCAGGAACTTTCAAAGGAAGCTGACAAGGCCAGTTCTGATACCAGCAGACTCATTCAGAGCCGCAAGGCCGAGATGGATGAGCTCTACCGCCAGCTTCTGGTGCTCAAGCTCTGCTCCAAGATCAAGGATTATTTCCAGAATACAAAGAACACTGCGGTCTTCAGCGGGTGGGTTCCGGCGGACAAGGCCAGACAGATCGAGGCTGATATACGCAGGACGACCGGCGGACAGTGCATTATCGAATGGACAGAAGCCTCGGATGTGAAGGGAGTTCCTGTTCCGGTCGAGATGGAATCGCCGAAGGTTCTCGCTCCTTTCTCCAGGATTGTGAACAACTACAGCACTCCGCAGTACGGAACTGTGAACCCTGTCATCTTCACTACGATTGCATTCATGTGCATGTTCGGCCTTATGTTCGCCGATGTAGGGCAAGGTCTGGTGATCCTGCTCATCGGAGTGCTTGGCTCCCTGGCCTACAAGAAGAACCCCCTGAAGAAGGAGGGGATCATAACCAACAATCTCTGCCATCTTCTTGTGTATCTCGGTGCGTCTTCGATGCTCTTCGGAGCGCTTTTCGGTTCATACTTCGGGTACAGCTGGCTGCCTGGCATCTGGTTCAACTTTGATGCAGTGGTAGAAGGCGAAGCACCTGCAGGGAGTCTTGTGAAAGACATCTACGGAATCCTTGGAATCACGATCCGGTTCGGCTTCATCGTGATTGTTACCGGTCTTGTGCTCAACTGGATCAACCTCATCCGACGCAGGCAATGGGTAGATCTCGTGATGGACAAATACGGGATACTCGGCGGCTGGATATACATAGTCGGGTTCTGGGGCTGCTCGTACTTCGTCAAGTCAGGGTACAAGAGCTTCCCGCCGGGAAGCTTCTTCCTCATTGCAATAATGGTTCCGGCCGTCCTGATGCTCGGGCGCGGCCTGATGGATACTCTTGTCAACCACGCTCCGTTCAAGCTCGGACTGATGGACTGGCTGGTAAGCCTTCTCGAAGTGTTCTCCGGCTACCTTTCCAACACTCTGTCGTTCATGCGTGTCGCAGGACTTGGGATAGCCCATGCAAGCCTTATGACTGCTTTCAAGACTATGGCGGCGATGACCACCAACCCGGTGTTCATCTTCCTTATCATGGCTCTCGGAAATGTCCTGGTCATCGGCATCGAAGGCCTCTCCGCTGGAATTCAGGCGCTCAGGCTCAATTACTATGAATTCTTCACGAAGTTCTTTACAGGCAAGGGCGTAGCCTACAAGCCTGTCAATATAGAGGAATAAATTACACCTTCAGGAGGGTAATATAATGACAGTCAATGTATTCAAGAGAAGAGTCGGAAGTTCGTTTCTGGTTCTGGTGGGAGTTCTGCTTCTTTGCTCGTTCGTCTTCGGGCAGCCGCTTTTCGCAGCTGGAGAAGAGACTGTGAGCGATGCGAAGGTGACATGGGTCTGCATAAGCGCAGCTCTTGCATTTGCAGTCGGAGCCATATCTGCCGGATTCGCAATCAGCCATGTAGGAACCGCTGCAATGGGAGCGCTTGCCGAGAGACCGGAGATCGGTTCTCAGGCTTTGATCTTCATTGCCCTTGCAGAAGGACTCGTTGTATTCGGATTCATCACAGCACTGATGATTCTCGGGAAGATTTAAATTGAAGTACTTTGTTATCGGAGATGAAGATACTGTTCTAGGGTTCTCCCTTGTTGGGGTGGACGGGCAGTCTGTATCCAAGCGCGCTGAGGCTCTAGAGGCTTTTGATAGGGCGCTTGAGAACAAGGACTATGGAATCATCATCATCACCGAGGCGGTTTCCGATCTGATTCGGGACACCGTGGACAAATTTCTTTTCACCGAGGCGTTTCCTCTGATCGTCGAGATTCCTTCCGCAAAGGAAGGAAAGTACAAGAAGGATCTCAGGGCCTTGGTCAACGATGCAATAGGGGTTTCACTATGACGAACACTCTTCTTGACGGCATTCTAGATGCTGCCCGCAAAGAGGCGGCTTCAAACTTGGAGAAGGCACGCAGCCAGGCGCAGGCGATTGAAACGGAAAACCTTGCAAAGATCGATGCAGCTCTCTCTGACGAGAAGAGCAAGCATGATTCTCAGCTCAGGGTGATCCAGGGCAAGTACGATTCAGCAGTCAAGGCTTATCAGCGGCGTCTGTCGCTCAGACAGCACAGTGCGCTCTTCGACGAGGTCATGGACCGGCTGGGAAGCGACATTCAGCAGATTCCAGAGAGGGCAGATTATCCTGAGCTTCTTCAGAAGTGGATCATCGAAGGCATCCTCGGGCTCGGGCTTGATGAAGTGACAGTAAGCTGCGGAGAAGGCGACCCTGTGGATCCTGCAATGCTTGCGCTCTGCACAGAGCAGGCTCTCAAGAGAACAGGAAGGACATTCAAGGTGAACCTCGGATATACCAAGCTTCTGGAGCATGGCGTGATAATATCATCGCCTGACCAGAGGGTTTCATTCAACAACCTGATTTCGTCCAGGCTGCGACGTTACAAATCGGAAATCAACGACATTGTGGAAGGATCTGCATGCAGAACAGAATAATCGGTCAGGTAAAGCGGGTAAACGGACCTGTAGTCATAGCTTCCAATATCACCGATGCAAGGATGATGGAACTGGTGTACATCGGCGACATCGGACTTGTCGGGGAGGTTGTGAAGCTGGAAAACGGCCAGGCAACGATTCAGGTCTATGAGGACACCACGGGCATTGCCCCGCTGGATAACATATACACCAGCCGCGGCCCGCTGTCAGTTGAGCTCGGGCCTGGGCTTATAGGAAGCATATACGATGGAATTCAGCGTCCGCTTGAAGACCTGAGGGCAGCAAGCGGTGATTTCATAACAAGAGGGCAGAAAGCTTCCCCTATAAGCCATCAGAAGCTCTGGGATTTCACCCCTTCGGTGAAGGAAGGAGACACTGTTGCAGCCGGCACTATCATAGGAAAGGTTCCTGAGAACGACAACGTGATGCACTGCATCATGGTTCCGCCGCGAAGCAGCGGCGGCAAGCTTTCTTTCGTCGAGAAAGAGGGACGGTACAACGTCGACCATGTCGTGGCGAGGATCGCCGGAGCGGCAGGCGAGGAAGAGGTGACTATGTGCCAGAAATGGCCGATACGTACCCCAAGGCCAGCCAAGGCACGTCTTGCGCTCAATGTCCCGCTCATCACCGGACAGCGGGTGATTGACACGCTGTTCCCGCTTGCAAAAGGCGGTACTGTCGCCATCCCAGGAGGGTTCGGCACTGGAAAGACAATGACCCAGCATGCCATCGCTTCATGGTGCGATGCCGACATAATCGTCTACATCGGCTGCGGAGAGCGTGGAAACGAGATGACCGAGGTTCTGAGGGAGTTCCCGCAGATCATCGATCCCCGCACCGGCCATTCGCTGATGGAGAGGACTATACTTATTGCAAATACATCCAACATGCCGGTATCGGCACGCGAAGCGAGCATATACACTGGAATTACCATGGCCGAATACTACAGGGACATGGGATACAGCATCGCAATCATGGCAGATTCAACTTCCAGATGGGCTGAGGCTCTGCGTGAGCTTTCCGGCCGAATGGAGGAGATGCCGGCCGAGGAAGGATTCCCGGCCTACCTGCCTACGAGGATTGCAGAGTTCTACGAACGGGCTGGCATGATGGAGAATCTCAACGGCACCACCGGAAGCGTTTCGGTCATAGGTGCAGTGAGCCCTCCTGGCGGAGACTTCTCCGAGCCTGTCACCCAGCATACCAAGCGGTTCGTCCGCTGCTTCTGGGGACTGGACAAGGGCCTTGCCAGCGCAAGGCATTATCCTGCGATAAGCTGGCTTGATTCATACAGCGAATACGTGCCTGATGTCCAGACCTGGTGGGATGGAAGAAGCGGCGGCTCATGGAGCGCAGACCGCCAGACCATAATGGAGCTGCTTCAGAAGGAAGTGAGGCTCCAGCAGGTAGTCAAGCTTGTCGGAGCCGATGCCTTGCCTGACAGCCAGAACTTCATAATGGAAGTATGCAAGATGTTCAAGATTGCATTCCTTCAGCAGAATGCCTTCGACGATATGGACAAGTACTGCAAGGTGGAGCGCCAGATCAAGATGCTCCGGATCATAATCCGCTACTATGAGCTTGGATCCGAAGCGATCAAGGGCAATGTCACTCTGGTGAAGATCCGCCGCCTCAATGTGGTTCAGGACATAGCCAGGATGCGCGGAATCGAGGATCTTGACAAGCTTATGCTGCGGCTTGAGCATTCAATGAAGCAGCTGGGAGAGTTGTATGAATGAACTTGACAGGAAGAAGCTTTCCGCCCGCGAGTACCGTGGGCTTTCCAAGATAGATGGTTCGCTGGTGTTCATGAAGAACACCCATCCTGTGGGATACAATGAGCTCGTAGAGCTGATTGATCCCGACGGGAATCATAGGATCGGCCAGGTTCTGGATACTTCAGATCAGGCTGTCTGCGTTCAGGTGTTCGAAGGAACATCCGGGCTGAACCTGCCGGACACCAAGCTTCATTTCATGAGCGAGCCGATCAAGCTCGGCGTCACTGAGCGGATGCTCGGACGTGTCATGGATGGCATGGGAAATATGAGGGACGGCATAGCCCCGCCGAAAGCGGACAAGCTGTGCGACATCAATGGCTCGCCGATCAATCCGACTTCACGCGAGTACCCGAGGGATTTCATCCAGACGGGCATCTCGGTCATCGATGGGCTCACGACTCTGATCCAGGGCCAGAAGCTTCCGATCTTCTCCGGCAACGGCCTTCCGCACAATGAGCTTGCTGCCCAGATTGCACGCCAGGCCAAGGTCCGCGGAAGCAAGAGCGACTTCTGCATCGTTTTCGTTGCAATGGGAATCAAGTACGATATTGCCCGCTACTTCATCAGCAGCTTCGAGCAGTCCGGGGTGCTGGACAAGGTTGCGCTGTTTCTTTCGCTTGCCGACGATCCTTCGATCGAAAGGCTCATTACCCCGAAGAGCGGACTGACGCTTGCCGAGCATCTTGCCTTTGACCTGGACAAGCAGGTACTTGTGATCATGACCGACATGACCAACTACTGCGAAGCTCTCAGAGAAGTTTCGACGCTCCGTGGCGAGATTCCTTCAAGAAAGGGATACCCGGGGTATCTGTATTCCAATCTCGCTGAGCTGTATGAACGCTCGGGGAAGATCCAGGGAAAGACAGGTTCGATCACCCAGCTTCCTATTCTCACGATGCCGAACGACGACATAACCCATCCGATTCCAGATCTTACCGGATACATAACCGAGGGACAGATAGTATTCGACAGGGAGCTCCATTCCAAGGGCATCTACCCGCCGATAAGCTCGCTTCCTTCGCTTTCGCGTCTGATGAAGGATGGAATAGGCAAAGGCATGACCCGTGAGGATCATCCTCATCTGGCCAATCAGCTCTTCGCTTCCTACAGCCATGTGAAAGAGGTGCGGAACCTTGCATCGGTCATCGGAGAGGAAGAGCTCACCGAGCTTGATCACAAGTACATCGATTTCGGTGATTTCTTCGAGAAGAAGTTCATCAATCAGGCCTCTGACGAGGACCGCAGCATAGACCAGACGCTTGACCTCGGATGGCAGGCGCTTTCGATCCTTCCCGAGGAGGAGCTTCAGAGGCTCACCGACGAAGAGATCTCCGAGCATTACAAGGGCGGAGAGTAGAAATGGCTACGAATCTTCCTGCAACCAAGACGAATCTGATAAAGCTCAAGGATGAGCTTGCATTCGCAGTCCAGGGGCATGACCTGCTCGATCAGAAGCGAAGCATCCTCGTGGTCGAGCTGCTCACTCTTGTCGATCAGGCTGTGGATTACCAGTCAAGGGTGGAGAAGGCTCTGGGTTTGGCCAGCATATCGCTTGAGAACACGATACTGCATGAAGGAAGGCTCAAGACCGGAAACCTTGCCGCGTCTATCAACATCACAAGCGACTACACGCTCTCTGAGCGCAAGGTCATGGGCGTGCACCTGCCCAAGGTAGATACCGACTTCCAGGAGCACGGGCCGTACTTCTCTCCAGAGGGCACGACTGTCCTGGTGGAGGAAACGATAGCCTATTACCGTGAAGCGCTCAAGCTGATGGGAAGGCTTGCTGAGCTCAAGGTATCGATCATGCGCCTTGCACGTGAGGTGAAGAAGACGATTCGAAAGGTGAACTCGCTTGAGAAGATCGTCATCCCAGATACACGCAGCTCGCTGAAGGATATGTCGCAGAAACTCGAGGAAGCGGACCGCGAGAGCCACATTCTTCTTAAAACCGTCAAAGATAGGCTTGATAGACCTGAAAAAGGGATTTAGACTGATAGAGGGGGCATGGTTTGCTTTTCAAGAATATTCTGGTGTTTATCGACAGCTCTGAATCGGCGATGATCGCTGCGATGCATGCTGTTCTCTTATCCAAGGAGACCGGTGCTGCGCTCACGGCGGTATATGTGGTCGATACGAAAAGCGTAAGCGAGCTCTTCAAGGCTCACATCTTCGTGGATGAGGAGAAAGAGCTTTACGAGAAGGATCTTGAAGGCGATGCCCAGAGGTACCTCAGGCAGGTTTCACGCCTTGCATCGAAGAAGGATGTCGAGGTGAATACCGTGACGCTTGAAGGCTCGGTAGCCCACGAAGTACGAGACTACATCAAAAGCGGCGGGTTTGACCTGCTTGTGATGGGAGGGGTCTCAGAGATCCGCTCCCGGCGTGAAGAGATGCTCAGCGAAAGCGACAGGCTGCTGCGCACCGCTACTTGCCCTGTCCTGCTTGTCAGGGATGACAGCGACATCTGGCAGAGTTTTGAGGAGGACTGAATATGACACTTTATGAAGCGGCCCGCAAGGACCTGATAATCGTTCCTATGGAATCCGAGACCAAGGATGAGGCTCTCTCTGAACTGGTCCGTGCGCTTTGCAATGTCAAGGGGATGAAGTTCGAACCTATTCTCCAGGCCATCCAGAAGCGCGAGAGCCTTGGATCTACTGCAATCGGCAATGCCGTTGCGATACCGCACTGCAAGACTTCCGAGGCCAAGGGGATTTCCGTGGTCATCGGGATAGCCAAGCATCTGATTCCATATGACAGCAACGAAGTGAAGATTTTCTTCCTGGTTGTTGCAGATGAGTTCAATGCCTCGTCCCATGTCCAGCTTCTGAGCTCTATTGCAAGATTCTGTTCCTCTTCGGTCAACAGGAATCTTCTCGCCCAGGCGAAGGATGCCCAGGCTGTGTATCAGACGATAGAGAACTGATATGAATCTCTCTGCCCTCAACAGAAAGCTCGACGCCATCTCGCCAGGCATTCATGCCTTCATCGATGATGGCGCTGTTCATATTGAGGGACAATGCTCCTCATACGATGATGTGGTACGGTGCGGAATCCTCGCTGCCAGGCTTCACAGCCGTGGTGTGGTCAATGACTGCACCTGCGCTGATGTGAAGGAGGAGCCGATGAGGCTGCCTGAAACGCAGGATCTTTCCCTCGACGGCCGGTCCTTCGATGTCGTGGTCATCGGGGCCGGGGTGGTCGGTTGCGCCATAGCAATGGAGCTGTCCCACCGCAACCTCAGCGTCGCAGTGCTTGAGAAGGAGTATGATGTCGCAGTGCGTGCATCAAGCCGGAACGATGGCATGATCCACCCAGGAATCGATCTCCATCCTGGTCAGCGCAAGACATATTTCAACTGCCGCGGGAACAGGATGTACACTGACCTGTCCCAGAGGCTTGGCTTCAAGTTCATCAGAAACGGCTCCTATGTGGTGTTTGACCGCTGGTGGAACCTCCTCACAGTTCCTTTCTTTCATCTTCGTGCAGCAATGTGCCATGTGGATGGTGTGCGCTATGTTACGCATCGCAAGCTCGGGCGCCTTCAGACGTCTGTGGCCTCGTGGCAGAAGGGCGCGATGTTCCTTCCGTCGAGCGGCATCGTCGAGCCGTATCAGGCAACTGTTGCATTCGCCGAGAATGCAGCGGACAACAAGGCTTCTTTCTTCTTCGATACTGCCGTCCTGGATCTGATCTGCACTGATGGGCTGGTGTCGCAGGTGATCACCAACCGCGGGACGATTCACGCTCTGTCCGTGGTCAATGCTGCCGGTGTCTACAGCGATAGAATCGCTGCTCTGGCCAATGACAGATTCTTCACCATACATCCGCGCAAAGGCACTGAGATGATTCTTGACAAGGATGCCGGATCGATAACCGAAAGCGTTATTGCCAAGGTTCCTTTCTCCGATGTGAAGCAGCATACGAAAGGCGGCGGGGTGGTGCGCACTGCAAGCGGCAACATACTTGTCGGCCCTGATGCGCATGAAACCATCCAGAGGGAGGATGACAGCACCTCTTCCCAGAGCATCACCGACATCCTTGCCAAGCATAAGGCTACGGTTCCATCGCTTGACAAGAGGCAGATCATCACCTATTTCTCTGGAACCCGTGCCTGCACATACGAAGAGGACTTCGTTGTTGAAAGAAGCACTAAAGCCGGCAACCTTGTCCATGCCGCGGGAATCCAGAGTCCTGGCCTTACCGCCGCTCCGGCGATTGCCGTCGAGGTTGCCTCCGACATTGATAATATCTTCTCGGACATTTACAAGCGCAGCATCAAGGTGCGTTCCGATGCAATACTTACAAGAAAGGCTCCTCATGTGGTTTCAGAGATGCCGCTTCAGCAGCGTGATGAACTCATCCGGTCAAACCCTGACTACGGTCAGATAGTCTGCCGCTGCGAGCAGGTCTCCCGCGGCGAGATCATCGAAGTCCTCAGATCAAGCCTTCCTGTGTACAACATCGATGCTGTAAAGCGGCGCTGCCGCTGCGGCATGGGTCGCTGCCAAGGTTCGTTCTGTTCTCCTTCGGTTGCAGGAATAATTGCTGAAGAGGCTCATTGCAGCTTCGAATCGGTCTGCAAAGGCCTTGGAGTCTTCGTGAAGGGAAAAGTCAAGGAGACCAGCCGATGATTGATGTTCTTGTGATCGGCGGCGGTCCGGGGGGCCTTGCAGCAGCAGTCAGCGCTTCGAAAGCAGGTGCTTCGGTGATGCTTCTTGATCGTGAGCATGCCTTGGGCGGAATCCTCAAGCAGTGCATTCATGATGGATTCGGGCTTCAGAGATTCCATAAGCAGCTTTCAGGCCCTTCTTATGCTCAGGCATTCATAGATGAGATTCTTCTGCTGCCTGTGGATATCCGCCTGGATTGCTTCGTCTTTGAAGTCAGCTGCCTTGAAGACGGCAGCTTCCGTGTCCTTGCAAGCTCAAGAGATGGAATCATAGATGTCAATGCCCTGGCAGTCGTTTCAGCTACAGGCTGCCGCGAGCGGACCGCTCGTCAGGTGAGCATCCATGGCGACCGCGTAAGCGGGGTGTTCAACGCCGGCTGCATCCAGAATCTAGTGAACCTTCATGGCTATATGCCGGGACAGCGCTGTGCTATTCTCGGAAGCGGTGACATAGGGCTGATCATGGCTCGCCGCCTCACTCTGGAAGGAGCGGAGGTTGTTGGAGTGTTCGAGGCGAAGAAGACTCCAAGCGGTCTTGAACGCAATATCCATCAATGCCTTGATGATTTCGGCATTCCGCTTCATCTTGGCTGCACCGTTACCCGTACCATTGGCCATCGTCGCCTTGAGGCGGTAGAAGTTGCAGATACCGACGATGCGATGAATCCGATCCTGTCGACTTCGAGAATCGTATCGGTCGATTCGCTGATAGTCAGCGTAGGCCTGATCCCTGAGGTCGAGCTTCTCAAGAATCTTCCAGTGAAGATGGACAGCCGGACCCATGGACCGGTGATCGATCAGAAGGGCATGACTTCGGTTCCAGGTCTTTTCTGCTGCGGCAATTCCAGTCTTGTGTACGACCTCGTGGACTACGTAAGCCTTGCAAGCGAAACAGCCGGGCAGAGCGCCGCTAAGTGGGCGAAGAACAGGGGATTGGCCAGAAAAACGGAAATACAGGTGCATCCAAGCGGTCCCCTGCTGTTTATTTCCCCGTCACTGATCGACATGGACTCGAGTTCCGTGCGGTTCTTCTTCCGTGCTTCCGAGGAGCTTGAAGGACGGACCCTGACCCTTTGCCAGAACGGCCATGAGATCTTCAAGCGGACGTACAGCGTTCTTCGTCCTCCTCAGATGGAGACTTTCGAAATCAGGACAGAACTTCTTGATCCGGATCATGCAGTGGAGGCTTCGCTATGAATCTTGTGTGCGTGAACTGCCCCAAGGGCTGCCGGTTGACTGCCATAAAGGACGAGAACGGGAATATCAGCGTGACTGGAAACAGCTGCCCGAAAGGCATCGAATTCGCAACCAGCGAGCTTGAATGCCCGATGCGGTTTCTCACCACGACCGTTGCACTCTCGCCTGAAATGGCAAAACGGTTCGGTTTCGAGCGGCTTCCTGTGATAAGCACAGAGAAAGTGCCGCGCGACAGGATGGTTGAAATCAGCCTTTCATTGGCTTCATGCGTCGTTTCGAAACCCCTTAGGATTGGAGAGACGGCTGCAAAGGCTTCAGGATTCATATTCGCTGCGAGCTGCAGCTTCTAGGGGGAACACATGGCAAAAGGAGTGCTTGCACTGAGCATTGACTGCGGAACGCAGAGCATCAGGGCGATTGTATTCGACAAGGAGGGAAGCGTCGTTGCTTCCAATTCGGTCAAGTACGTCCAGCCTTATACCAGTCCTTCCAACGGCTGGGCGGAGCAGGATCCGATGTACTGGTGGTCATGCCTGTGCGTCTGCACCAAACACCTGTTCAATGATATGGACCGCAGCATCTCGTCTCGCATCTGCTCGGTTTCGATAAGCACGATGCGTGATACATACATAAGCCTCGACAGCGACATGAAGATTCTCAGGCCGTCGATAATATGGCTTGACCAGCGGATAGCAGCTCAGTGCCCGAGCATGCCGTCGGTGTTCGATCTGATCTTCCGCATCGTCGGGATGCGTGATGTGATTGAAGAGCAGCGTCAGGTCACAAAGACCTGCTGGATAGCCGAGCACCAGAAGGAGATCTACGACCGGATGTCGCATTTCCTTTCAATCGGGTGCTGGTTCAACTGGAAGCTCACCGGCATGATGGTCGATTCTGTCGGGAACCAGTGCGGCCATATCCCTTTCGACTACAAGAAAGGCGTCTTTCGCAAGAACGGCTCTATGATGTGGCAGGCCACTCCTGTTGATACTGCTCTTCTTCCGCCGCTGGTTCAGTGCGGAACCGAGATCGGGCGGATCACTTCCCAGGCCTATGAGCAGACCGGCATTCCAGAGGGAATACCTGTTCTTGCCGGTGCAACCGACAAAGGCTGTGAAACCCTTGGCTGCGGGGTGATCGATCCGGACCTTGCGGCAATCTCATTCGGCACGACTGCGACGGTGCAGCTTGCGATGGACCGCTACGTCGAGCCTCAGAAGTTCATGCCTGCCTATCAGGCTGCATTCCCAGGCCACTGGAATCCAGAGATCCAGATTTACCGCGGATACTGGATGGTCAAATGGTTCGCAAGCAACTTCGGCCTTGAAGAACGCCTTGAAAGCGAGCGCACAGGGCTTCCTGTCGAGCCGCTGCTTGACAGGCTTCTGAAGCAGTCTCCTCCTGGAGCTGATGGTCTGATTCTTCAGCCGTACTGGTGCCCAGGTCTGAAGCTTCTTGAATCCAAGGGCACGATTATGGGCTTCTCTGATTATCATACAAGAGCCCACCTGTATCGTGCAATCCTCGAAGGAATTAACTTCGGCCTTCTGGACGGTCTGCATACTATGCAGAGTCAGTCCCGCACCAAGGCAAGCGGAATCTGCATCAGCGGAGGCGGGTCGCGCAGCGACGATGTGTGCCAGATGACATGCGACATGTTCGGCCTGACTGCCTACCGCTGCCATACCCCAGAAACAAGTTCGCTCGGTGCTGCTATCATCGGATTCGTAGGATCCGGCGAGTTTGCCAGCTACGAAGAGGCTGTGGGGCAGATGGTCCATTATTCAACTGTATTCCAGCCGGATTCAGGCAGGAACGAGATGTACAGCCGCATGTACTCTGATGTCTACAGGAAGCTTTATCCTCGGATGAAGCCGTTATATAAAACTATGTTCAGGAGTCAGAAAAGATGAGCAAGCCTTACAAGGATTTCGAGCCTAAGTGGTTCACAGAGAGAGCGCCCCAGAAGTCGTACAGGTCCATCTTCAAATGGGGTGATCCTGATGCATTCAAGGTCCCGAAGGAAAACCTCTACCGGATGATGAAGTCGAAGTTCCATATGACCGATGATGATTTTCAGGGCTACAGGTCCGATCTTGGGCTTGACGATGTTCATCTTGGCCCAGAGCAGAAATCCCGCCTGAGCGAGGATCAGCTTTCCAAGCTTGCCTCAATAGTCGGAAAAGACAATGTCAGCACGGACGATTACGATCGTCTCAGCGTTGCATATGGCAAGACGATGTGGGATCTGATGCGGCTCCGAGAGAAGAAGATCGACAGCCTTCCTGATGCTGTTGTCTATCCCGCCGAGACGGCTGAGGTCCGCAGGATTGTCGATTTCTGCTATGAAGAGAATATCCCGCTGTATGTCTATGGCGGCGGTTCGTCTGTCACACGCGGGGTGGAGCCTATCCTAGGCGGCATCTCTCTTGACATGAGGCGCCGCTTCAACAAGGTGCTGTCGTTCAACGAGGTCAATCATACGATCACAGTCCAGGCAGGGATGTCCGGCCCTGATCTTGAGCACCATCTTCGCAATGCTGCTGCTGAGTTCGGCGCCAAGTGCGCCTACACCTGCGGTCATTTCCCGCAGAGCTTCGAATACTCAAGCGTCGGCGGATGGGTCGTCACCCGCGGAGCAGGGCAGAACAGCACCTACTATGGCAAGATCGAGGATCTTGTCCTAGGGCAGAAATACGAGACGCCGATCGGTGAATTTGTCTCAGACAGCTATGCCCGCAAGGCTACTGGTCCTTCGATTGATCAGATCTTCATGGGAGGCGAGGGCACTTTCGGTGTGCTCTGCGAGGTCACCCTGAAGTTCTTCTTCTACCGTCCACAGAACCATCTGTACTTCTCCTACATGTTCCCCACCTGGGATGCGGCGATGGCCGCTGCCCGTGAGATCATGCAGGGCGAGTTCGGCTTTCCTTCGGTTTTCCGCCTTTCCGATGCGGAGGAGACCGATGTGATGATGAAGCTCTACGGCATAGAAGGCACTCCGATCGATTCGATGCTCCGCCTCAAGGGGATGCGCAGCATGGAGCGCTGCCTGTTCCTCGGCTTCACCGACGGAGAGCTCTCGTTCTGCCGGAACATCCGTTCCAAGGCTGGCAGAATCTGCCGGCGCCATGGTGCGATGGCACTTACCGGCTTCCCGGCAAAGGCCTGGGAGAAGGGGCGCTTCTCCGATCCTTATCTCCGGGACAGCATGGAAGACTTCGGCATTGTAACTGATACCCTTGAATGCACTGTGAACTGGGACAACATGGAATCAGTACACCAGAGCGTGCGTGCCTTCTGCAAGAGCCGGCCTGACACGATATGCATGACACACATGAGCCATGCATATCCTCAGGGTGCAAACCTTTACTGGATATTCATCACTCGAAGCGACAGCTTCAAGGATTTCGAGGCATACCACCGCGGCATTCTTGATGCAATCCAGGCAAGCGGAGCTGCTATAAGCCATCACCACGGGATAGGAAAGCTGTTCGCCCCTTGGCTGGAAGGCTGCATAGGCACCAACCAGCTTGAGCTCATCCGAACGATCCGCGACCATCTTGATCCAAAGCACCTGATGAACCCGGGCGGAACGATAGGGCTTGACCTTCCAGAAGATCAGAAGCGCTTCATCCGCCCAAAATGGTGATTCCTCTGGTGATTCCTCGAATCATTTCATAGCAACTGCCCCTTGCTAGTTCATCGCTATCTGGCAGATGTCACCTGGCGATGGGCAGTCTGCATTGTAGCCCAGGCTTCTGATTGTGTCTGTGAATTTCAGCGCAGTTTCCTGCTCGCCATGGACTACGAAGACCTGTGCCGGCTTCGGGTCGAATGCTTCAAGCCAGCGGATGAGCCCATCCTTGTCAGCATGTCCGCTTATGCCTTCAAGCTTGAAGATCTGGGCTCTGACAGCAATGTCCTCCCCGAATATCTTGACGCTCTGGGCTCCGCTTTCGATCTTGTTCCCAAGCGTTCCAGGCGCCTGATAGCCGGTGAATACCACTGAGCATTCCCGTCTCCAGAGATTGTGCTTCAGATGATGCCTGATCCTTCCTGCTTCGCACATTCCGCTTGAAGAAATGATCACTGAGCTTTCATGCCTGTCATTCAGCGCCTTTGAATCAGCCACATCGGTCACTGTGATGAGGTTTGGAAACAGAATAGGGTTCTGTCCTTCATCGAATACCTTCATTGCTTCCTCGTCGAAGTAGCCGATTATGTTGCGGGAGAACACCCCTGTCGCCTTCACCGACAGCGGACTGTCGACGAATACCGGAACGCTGAAGTTCTCGTTGTAGTACAGGTATCTGAAAATGTAGA
>Ga0265294_10005494_pt1 | contig 15455 bp, 14 predicted proteins | sample MunlanPumphouse3_FD_192504 | JGI IMG/M metagenome (GOLD analysis project Ga0265294, IMG submission 192504) | Groundwater microbial communities from a municipal landfill in Southern Ontario, Canada - Pumphouse #3 | ecosystem: Environmental > Aquatic > Deep subsurface > Groundwater | place... | reverse complement strand
TACCCTGAAGTGGACACGAAAAACTGGAATGTCTGGATCAATATCTACAAGGGCCGTGACGGGTCAATGGAATTCGAAAAACAGCCTTTTGGCAGCTGGCCAACTGCAACGAGTTGAATGGTTAAAATTTTGGGCTTGATCATAACTGCGAAAATTTGGCATCTCGCAGTCGCCTTTTGCGTCCGTTTTCCAACCGGGAACATACTTCTATTTCAGTCAGATCCAGCAAAAACTGTTCGTAGTCGATGTTGCTTTCGCTGGCTTGCCTAAGCTGGTTTTCAAGCTCTGACTTGATCGCTGCCATTTTCAAAAATTTCAGATTCTCTATGATCTGAACTCTTGTCGCTGCATTCATAGGCCATCTCCGATCTGGTCGTAAACCGAGATGTCCGGAGCCGTAAAACGTTGCCAGTTGTCAAGCGTATCGAAAACCGTTTCGTGATTCTGACACTTGTTTTGAAGAATATGAATCACCGCATCGCTCGTACCCGAGTCTGCCTCAAGTGATTTGCCCACGGACTCTTCGATAGAATCGGCAGGATAGTCGTTGTAGAGCATCAGAACAAAAAAATTATCCTGTTTTGTAGATGGAAACACTCTATAACACTAAGGTGTTGCAACAGACCTCCCTCAGTGTTTTTTCAATCCGTCATAAATATTTGTGCTGATCAAATTGAGAATTATGGAAGACCAAAATACGGAGCAGCCTGATTGAGGGATTCTGTTCCCTGTATTAAGTATCAACTATAAACCTTCCTGACCAACTCGATTGATATCGAGCGTCTATAAGATTTCTATATTACGGTCTCGTTCAAATTATGAACCATCATATTTGCTGGAATAGTCGCCAATAGTGAGCAGCGGATGAAAAAACTCAATTTTATATTCCTGATCTTACTTTTATGTATCCCTGTTACGGCTGCTGATGAGCCTGTAACCGGTAGTATACAGGCCGGGAAAATAACAAGGGGGTCTGAAAAAATTTCCGGAGGTTTGGATTCCGGTTCGATTTATTTGAACACCCTTGGAGATAAGGATCTGTTCCATCTGTCCGACGCTGGAATTAATAAACAGGAAGCTTTATGGCATGAATTTCCGTCGGATGGCGACGAAAAATTTACCAACCGATTGCCCGTAAAAAGATCTCAATCAGATACTGTCAATTCATCCCGCATTATTTTTATGATCCTGTTAACTGTAGGCATATTGGGATTTGTTGGAATTCGAAGAAAAAGACCATGATACGGCGGGGTAAATGGTCGATTTGCAGGGATGTATCCCGGAATATAGATACACTCACATCCAAATCCAAAGGTGAAGCATGAGGGATAATGGCGGCAGACGTAAGGGATTTGATGCACGGGCGTTTTCCTATACCCTGCATATCCCGGAGAACAGATCGGGCAGGGATAGAAGATACGATCGCAGAGAATGCGCGGATCGCAGAAGCCAAATGAATCGGCGAAAAATGGAATCAGATGAGAATAAAATGTCTTTGGAATTGGGCAGGAGGTTAAATCCGGATCGAAGATGTGAAATAGAAAGAAGATCACAATATGCCAGGTCCTTACGGATAAAATCCGGATCGGCTTCTGGTGATGTATGCTGATAGCGCTTTGAAATTATATTCCGATAACCATCTGATCAATTATCGAAACGGATGCATATGAACATAATAAAAAAAAACGAAGCCAGTGATAGAAGAGAAAATCATCGGTACTACGTACCCGAAGGGGAATTTTTTGTTGTAAAATGCAAAACCGGAGAAAAATTAGGCACGTTGCTGGAAATCAGCAGAGGTGGCTTATCGTTTCGATATCTTCCAAACGGAGAACCTTTGTCTGAATCGTTTGAACTGGATATTGTTTTTCGGGAAAATAACGTATGGCTGTCTCAAATACCGTATGAGAATATTTCGGATTTCGAAATGGATTCGGACTGTTATTTCAATACTAAAATTGCAAGAAGACGCGGGTTGAAATTTATTGAGTTGACCGAGCAACACATATCAAAGATCGATCAACTGGTAACAACTTCATACCATTATAGCTTTAGAGATTATATTCCCCCCTCATAAGACCAGAAATTATTATCATCCCTGGTGAGACTTGCTGCCTGTCGTTTTGTCTTTAAAATACAATCATGCCGGGTGAAATAAAAATAACAGATCCATCGGGTGCTACAGCTACAGGCAGAAAACCTGTGGGGTATATTTCTTGTTGCCTCATTCCATAATCAAACTCGATCATATCTTTGGCCACGTCGTCGTGGCCTCCGTCCCGCCCATTCCCGGCATCTTTTCCCCGGATCACGCTGGAGAAGCCGGGAACGGGCGGGACTCCGAAGCGACATGTACGGAAATATGGCCGAAGTTATGGCCGAGCCCCCATAATCAAATCGACTGATGTATCCTTTAATTAATGCACAGGATGCCGTTCTATAATACGTATGAATATTGAATAGTAACTTGTTAATATCAGGTTTTTAGATGCCATGAACAAGGGAATCCCTGATTAACTTATCGCCTGTAGTGTTGTAAAAATGGATCATAGCTTGTGTCCATCAACAGTCTATTACCCATAATCTCTAATCTCTGCTCAGATTTTAATCCTCAAAATACGTTACGCATTTTCCGGGTTAAAATCTTCGCTTTCTTTGAGATAGAAAAACCATTCTTTTTTTGGATGGATAATCGCATTCCTTAAATATCCGGGAAGCGAATTAACAAACTTTATTCAGGTTTGTTTCATACACTCATTCTCATTTCCATATTTCAGCCGTTTTTAAGATTCACTTCAGGGTAATTCAAATTTGATGAATGGAAATAAGATATAATTTACTTTTTCCCTTTTTATCAAAAGAGCACAGTTTCTGAAATAATACAGTTCATCAGTCAGAAAGAATTATGTAACTGAGGAAGCGGAGCTGTATCTTCAGTCCGGAACTCAGGTCCGGAATCTTTTAATGCGGTTAAATTATCCAAACGTCAGGTTGGGATGATTTAAAAATGATGGAATCCATTAAATGATGCAACATTCAGCCAGTAGAGATGAAAACAACATGACGATATATTTAAGCATTGTTGCCCCAATATATAATGAAGAGGAATCGGTTGAGAGCCTGTTGGCTGCTATTCTGGATGCCGCAAAAGATTTTTATTTTTCTTATGAAATAATTTTTGTGGATGATGGGTCGGAGGATAATACCTGGAATGTTATTGAAAGGTTAAAGGTGGATATACCGCAGCTCAAGGCAATAAAATTCAGACGCAACTATGGTCAGACAAGTGCAATGGTAGCCGGATTCGAATATGCCGAAGGTGAGTTTATCGTTACAATGGACGCAGATTTGCAAAATGATCCTTCGGATATTCCACTGCTGCTGAAGAAAATAGAACAGGGTTATGATATTGTCAGCGGTTGGAGAAAAAACAGGAAAGATCATTTTTCGAGAGTCTTCCCATCTAAAATCGCAAATGCGGTTATATCTGCAACAACCGGTGTCAAATTACATGATTATGGGTGTTCACTTAAAATCTACCGTTCGACGTGTGTCAAGTGCCTGAAAGCTTATGGAGAGATGCACAGATTCTTCCCTGCCCTTGCCAGTATGACGGGTGCACGCATAGCGGAAGTCGTTGTTAAACATTATCCGAGAAAATATGGAACATCAAAATACGGGTTTGACCGGATTCTGAAAGTACTGAGTGATATTATTGCCATGAATCTGATTATACGGTTTTGTTCGATGCCATTGAAAGGCTTTGCGGTTTGCTCGATTCCATTTGTCTTATTGACCGTTTTTTTTGGTACATTTTCAGCATTGGCATGGTTATACCACTGGGCACCATGGAAATCGGTATTTTTTCTGATTACGTCGGCAATGTCGGCAATGGCGGTTGTACACCTTCTGACACTTGGTATTCTGGGTGAACTGGTCGTGGGTACAAGCGATCTTTCACACACCGAGCTACCTGAAATAACTAAAAAAACAATTTCGATCAGCAAAACACATGCCGAATATGAAACCTATGCCGAGTCCTATCAGTCTGAACCTTGAAGCATACAGTTAGAGTTTTATCTGAAGCAGTCAGGGAAAACAGAGTTCCAAAAACCTTAACACAGATTTTAAAACAGGATTAACGATGAAATACTCTGTCATTATAATAGTGGAGCATACATATAGTGATACCGAACAATTTATTCGGGGGATGTATGACTCGTTTTCAGGATTTGCCACACCGTTCGAAATTCTGATCGTGTCCAATGGCGTTACCGGATGTCTTGACGCTGGTTTTCAGGAAGAGTTTTTTAAGAGGCCCGAAACCAAATATATCGAATTTAAAACAAAAACATCTCAATCGGTATGTCTGAAAGCGGGCATTAAAGAAAGCAGGGGGGAGATAGTCGTTGTTTGCGATTCATATCAGCAGATAACCCATGCTGCGCTAATCGATTTGCTTGATAATCTGGATGACGACATCAGCATTGTTACCCCCTACCGGCAAAATAGAGTGGACAGCCTGCTGAATCAGATTGAATCAAGAATTTTTAACTGGATTATCTGCAAAATGGTATCGACCAATTCTCATGATCTGAGCTGTACGGTTAAGATCTTCAGGCGGGAGGTCTTTGAACAGGTTAAATTTTATGGAAATATGTTCAGGTTTCTTCCGATCCTTGCTGAAGAAAGAGGATATAAAACCAGGGAGGTAAGATGTGACCATTATCAACAGCGCGGCAGATCCGGTATCTACAGTCTTCCTTACTACATGACGGTGCTGATCGATATCGTCACCCTCTATTTCAATGTAAAATTCAGCAGAAAGCCGCTACGGTTTTTCTGCGCAGTCGGGTTGTTATTTATTTTAACCGGAATTTTCATGGTGCTCATTATTTTCATGCAGAAATTTTTGCAGGGGTATCCAATTGGAGATCGTCCGTCTCTCCTGATTTCAATACTCCTGATTGTCATGGGGATTCAGGCAGCCAGTATCGGTCTGTTAGGAGAGATCATCGCATTTACCCATGGTCGTCACAGGAAGCAGTACAGCATTGAGAAAATAATATAGTGCTTCATAAAGTGCCAGAATGGAAGCCCGATATTCTTTTTATGCTCAAGGCGAGAGAAAATTTTAACCGAGAGAATCATCAGCCCATAGGTCAGGAAGGTATATGAAGCTTTTAGTCGTTAATTATGAATATCCTCCGATTGGTGGGGGCGGTGGGTTTGTCACCAGGGATATTATCGAAAATATTGTGGAACGCGGTCATGGCGTAACCGTCATTACGAGTCAATACAATGATCTCAGGAAACATGAAACCATCAATGGTGTCGATATTATAAGGGTTCCGGTCTGTTGCCGCAAACAAATGGAGTCGGCGAATCTGATCTCTATGTTAAGTTATCTGCCTTCCAGTATTATTAAATCAATTGTGGACTTTGACAGCAAAACATTTGATATCATCAATACACATTTTGCAATTCCTTCAGGACCATCCGGATGGATTCTGTCAAAAATGTTCTGCCTGCCGAACGTTCTCTCGATTCACGGGGGAGATATCTTTGATCCCAGTAAATCTTTATCTCCGCACAATACCCCTGTACTGTCAGACACGGTAAGGTTGATGCTCAAAACCGCAGACAGGGTCGTTGCCCAATCCAGTAATACAAAGTCCAATGCCGCCAGATATTATAAAGTAGATCGTCAGATCGATATTATTCCCCTGGGGATTAAAAAACCGGTTTTTGAAAGGAAACGCAGAGCGGATTTCGGCCTCAGCGAAGATGACTTTATTTTTTGCACCATCGGCCGTCTGGTCAAACGGAAGAATATCGATGAAACGCTCCAAATGCTGTCCGGGCTGGATCAGGATCTCAGGGTAAAACTGCTGGTCATGGGCGATGGCCCGCAGTATGCGCATATCAGCAACCTAGCAAAACAACTGAGTCTTCATGATAAGGTCGTGATGCTCGGCAATGTTTCGGATGAAATGAAATTCCAACTGTTGAGTGTGTCGGACTGCTATATCTCAACGGCGATGCATGAAGGATTCGGATTGGTTTTTCTTGAAGCCATGGAATGTGGTTTGCCGGTCATCTGCTACGATTTTGGGGGGCAGACGGATTTTCTGATAAATGGAAAAACTGGATTTCTTGTGGAGTTGGGCAATATGCAGAAGCTTCATCAACGTGTCATTGAAACAATGAATGATCGTGAGATGCGGGGAAAAATGGGGAATTTTAACAGACAGCTGGTGTGCAATTTCTATATCGAACGGTGTGCGGACCAATATATTACGCTGTTTGAACAATTGATCCATGATTCTGTAAACCCCAACGTTGCATAAACAAAATGGTGAAGAATAGAATAAACTAATAATATAAAATATATAGCAAATCAGTAATGCTGAGTCTGGATATCACGAATGGTGAAGTCGACATTTATAAAAACCACCATTTTGTTTACGCTTCTGGAAAGCCGAGAATACTGTATCTCCTGCGTTGCCAGGAGTTGGCAGTAACATACTACGGCTTCACCCCTGGACGCCTTGGAGCTACAGCATTCTCGACTTTTGCAGCGATGGGGAAAAGGAAAGGAGATGGTTGCTTTAAATGACAGCGATGAAAAGGGATATATCTGCTTTGAGCAGCAAAATCTATGATGTGGTCATTGTGGGAGGCGGGATGTTCGGCGCTTGTGCTGCCTGGGAAGCAGCCTCTCGTGGCTTGTCGGCAGCTGTAGTGGATAAAGGCGATTTCTGTCATGCCACATCGGCCAATCATTTTAAAATGGTCCATGGCGGTATCCGATACCTCCAACATGCCGATGTCGTCCGCATCCGGGAATCCAGCCGTGAACGATCGGCTTTATTGAGAATCGCTCCCCATCTGGTTCGTCCGCTTCCGATTGTTATCCCGACTTATGGCCATGGAATGAAGGGTAAGGAAATACTGGGAGCAGGGATTATGCTCTATGATATGCTGACAATGGACCGCAACCGGGGGATAGTGAAAGATCGGAATATTCCCCCGAGTCGATTTTTATCGCGTCATGAGGTGCTGGCGCTTTTTCCGGGTATAAAGGAAAAGCAGCTGACAGGCGGTGCCCTGTTTTATGACGGTCAGATGTATAATCCCCCCCGTCTTGTACTGGCGTTTTTAAAATCCGCCATCAGCCATGGTGCCGATGCCGGAAACTATCTGAAAGTTACCGGTTTTCTCAGAGAAAAAAACCGGATCACGGGCGTTAACGCGACAGATATGCTGGATAATACAGAAATAAAGATCCGGGCCAATATGGTTCTCAACGCATCCGGGCCCTGGGCGCATCAATTGCTCCAGCAGGCATTGGGCAAGGGCTTGGATCCGTGTCCAACATATTCACGGGATCTGGCATTTGTGGTTAAGAGAAAATTTTCTTCAGATATCGGAGTCGCTTTTTCAACGTATACTAAAGATTCCGATACCTTTATAGATCGGGGGGGGCGTCACCTGTTTGCAGTTCCATGGAGACAATTTACCCTTATCGGAGTCTGGCATGTCGTGTTTGAGAAAACTCCCGAGAATATAACGGTTGGCGAGGATGAGCTGCAGCGCTTTGTCGATGAGGTCAACAGCGCCTGCCCTGGATTGGATATTCATTTGAGTGATATTCAATTAATCAATACAGGGCTTACGCTGTTTGGCGATAAGGACCGGCAGGGTAAACAACAGATGAGTTTCGGCAAACGTTCAGAGATTATTGATCACAGCCAAACGGATCATATCGATGGTCTGGTCACACTGCTGGGGGTTCGTGCAACCACCGCCAGGGGAATGGCTCAGAAAGCCGTTGATATGATTTTTGAAAAACTGGGGAAATCCTTCGTTGCATCCGAAACGCAGACAACTCCGATTCACGGGGGGCATATGCACAGCTTTCAGAAACTGTTTGACGATGCCATGGAAAACAGGCCTGCCGGTGTTACCCCTGAAATCATGACCGCGCTGGTTCATAATTACGGGTGTGACTATCCGAAGGTGTTGAAATATGTGGATGAAAATCCCGCCTGGGGGTTGAACATCGGAAACGCAGAGGTCCTTAAAGCGGAAGTCATTCATGGCGTCCGGGAGGAGATGGCCCAGAAGCTCTCTGATATCATTTTTCGCAGAACGGATCTTGGCACCGGTGAAAATCCGGGAGAGGCGGTGGCTTGCTGTGCTCGACTGATGGCCGGTGAAATGGGCTGGAGTGAAAATAAAATTCAGGAGGAAATCAGTGAAGTCAAACAGGGCTTTCCTCATTTTTACAATATGATGAAAACATGGGATGGCTGATGCGTATATTAATTACAGGAGGAACCGGATTTATTGGCTCACGACTGGCTGTCCGTTGCAGAAAAAATGGACAGATGGTCAAGGCATTGGGGAAAATCAATTCTCATGTTGAAAAGAAGAATGTTAAATACATCCGGTCCAGGGGCGTAGAGGTGGTTTCCGGCTCCGTAACGGATCGTGAATTTGTTTTTAAACAGGTTGGTGGAGTTGATATCGTATATCACCTGGCAGCGGCGCAGCATGAATCCAATATCGCCGATCAGGTCTTCCGCGATGTGAATGTGGAAGGAACACGGAATATACTTGATGCCTGCGTTTACCACAAGGTCAGGCGGCTGATTCACGGAAGTACCATCGGGGTCTATGGCAGCCGGGATGAGCAAATCGATGAGATGGCCCCCTGCCGTCCGGATAATATTTATGGAAGGACCAAGCTGGAGGCGGAAAAACTGGTTCTTTCATATGCTTCCAAACTGCCGGTGACGGTTGTCCGGATTTCGGAAACCTTCGGCCCGGGGGACAGAAGGCTTCTGAAACTCTTCAAGGCCATCCAGAATAAGATGTTCTTCATGATCGGCTGCGGAAAAAATTTGCATCATCTCATTTATATAGACGATCTGGTCAGTGGGATCATCAAATCGGCCGAATCCAACGCCGCAATCGGTCACGTGCTGCTGCTTGCCGGAAAAGAGGCCATCACTACGGATGAAATGGTTCAAACCATCGCGGCAGAGCTGAAAACAAACGTGCCCGGATTCAAAGCGCCTCTTATGCCGGTTATGTTGATGGCACGTGTTCTGGAAACCATTCTGCCTCCCTTGGGAATTTCGCCGCCGCTTCACCGAAGACGGATGGATTTTTTCAAAAAAAGTTTTGTCTTATCAGGTCAGAAGGCAGCCGAGTTGATCGATTTTCAGGCGCGGTTCAGTTTCAGGCAAGGTGTAGCTGAAACCGTCGACTGGTACAGGGAAAAAGGATATCTGTGACAGACCGCCCGGATTTCCTGTTTATTGAATATTCGGATGATGAAACCGGTAACGGGGGAAAATATATTATGGAACCATCTGCATTGACGGCGAGATTGGAAGCGTTTGATACGTTCTGGGAAGCTCCGGAAAATATAGAAAAAGGGTTCAGCTCATTCGGCAAGTTTTATAAAAGAAACTATTCGAAATTTTTTCCGGAAGACAAAACGGCGCGCATACTGGTGATCAGCTGCGGACCGGGGTACTTTGTCAACCTCATGAAACAGGAAGGATATACGCGTGTGCTGGGGATAGACTCCGATGAGGAAAAAATTGGCTATGCAAAAAAAAGAGGGCTGAATTGCCGGGTAGAGCGAGCCTTTGGCTTTCTGGAAAATAATCGCGAAACATTTGATCTGATTTTTGCGGAACAGGAGATCAATCACCTAACCAAAGATGAAATCGTCCATTTTCTGAAACTGTGCCGAGCCAATCTCAGCGGGGGTGGAAAACTGATCATTCATTCCCTTAATGGATCCAATCCGATTACCGGATCCGATGCACTGGCTCAAAATATCGATCATTTCAATACTTTTACGGAATACAGTCTCAAACAGCTGCTTCGATATTCAAAATTTAACAATATCACCATAAGTCCATTGAAATTATATATCTTTTATGAAAATCCCCTGAATTACATCGGGCTGGCCATCGATGCGATCTTACATACAATAATGAAATTATGCTTCATTTATTACGGCAAGAAAAATCAGATTTTTACCAAGAAACTTGCCGCTATCTGCATTAAATAAGATATTTATTCAGCCGATGGCTGAAGAGACCTGTCAAGTAAGGAGAGCAGATGAAGGAAATCAATTCTGACCGGTTGATTCGGGTGATACTGTCGGATGGAAGGCCGTCATTGATCAAAACCTATATGTTGTTGACCATCGGTAAGATATCGGTCTGTAAATTTATCGCTTACGAACTGCTGACCGGTTTGCTGGGGCCTTTGCCAGGCGGCATCGGCTATTATATGAGAAAGGTCTTTTATCCTGCTTTTTTAAAGAAGGCCGGCAAGGGGCTGATTATCGGGCGTAATGTCGTGATCCGAAATCCAGATAAAATCAGTTTTGGAGACCATGTCACTATTGATGATAACTGCCTGATCGATGCAAGAGGAGCGGGTCTTGGGGGAATTGCCATCGGAGATAACGTTATCGTAAATCGCAATACCATAATTCTGTCCAAGGAAGGGGCCATACGGATTGGAAAAGGTGTTGCCATTGGCTGTAATTCAGTCATCACATCCATTGATGGTGTTGAAATTGGAGATGGGGTTATGTTCGCCGGCGGATGTTATATCAGTTCAGGTATCTATCATTTTGAAAATATTGATCAACCCATTATTGAACAGGGACTCTATTCCAGAGGGCCCATAAAAGTCGGTGATCAATCCTGGATCGGTACCAGAGTATCCATACTCGATGGGGTTACCATAGGCTGTGGAGCGGTCATTGGTGCCGGGGCTGTCGTGCTCAAAGACATACCCGATTACGCTGTCGCAGTCGGTGTGCCGGCAGTTGTTACCCGAATCAGAGGTCAAATTAAAAAAATCGGTTCAGTCGGGAAATTGTAGGCTTTTATTGTAGATTTTTCTGACCGTTCTTTCGTCTGCACATTCAAAATGATCAGGATACGATACCAGCTCTGAGATTCCATAGACACTGCAACGCCTGGTTTCAAATCCGGGAGGATATTACGAGGAAAAAAATATTTCAACTGTTTGTCAGTTGCATTTTGCTGGGTGTTTTTTTCACATGGATCGATGCGAACGAGTTAAAAGTCGTTTTAAAAACAGCCGATTACCGATATTTATCGGTGGCGTTGGGGTTGATGTTTATCAACAGGGTCCTGATGCCGGTAAAGTGGAATATCCTGCTGATAGCTAAAGATATTCATATTGCCTGGTTTGATGTGATACGAATTTATTATATTTCTTCATTTCTGGGGTTATATCTGCCGCCGACGGTAGGTGCTGACTCGATCCGGGTGTACTATACCAGTAAGAGAAAATATCCTGTATCGGATATCGCCGCTTCGATCATTGTTGAAAGGATCATAGGATTTCTCGCGTTGAGTTTCTTCATTATTATCGGATGTTTTATATTAACATCCTGTTTTACCGATATGAATCTCAAGTTACATAACCTGATTTTTACAAGTCTGACGATGAGCTTTTTTTCCGTTTTATTTTTCTTTATCTCTTTAAATAATTTTTTCATCCGGATAGTTGAAAGATTTTTAGAGAAGCTGTTCCATAGAAAATGGATTGGTAAAATCGCGGTAATCACCCATAGGCTCTTTCAATCTTATACCTGTTATAAATTAAAGAAAAATTTATTAATTCTATTTTATATATTGACCTGCATCGAGCTGTCGATGCCCGTTATCATAAGCTATATCATTGCCATCGGGCTAAATGTTTCGGTGCCGCTATCCTTTTTTTTCGCCTTTGTTCCCATAGTGCTTTTTTTGATCCGATTGCCCATCTCCATAGACGGGTTCGGCATTAATGAGGGAGGTTATATATATTTTCTTTCCTTAATGGGGGTTCCGGAGACTCTGGGTTTTGGTATTGGAATTATGAATCATTTTATTTTGCTCGTTAGTTTATTGCCGGGAGTGGCTTTTTATGCGTTTGATAAATACAAGGATTATAATCAAAGCAAACCGAAAATGACCATTTCTGATACGCCAATCATTCAATAACCCAGAGGATAGAGGAAGCTGATTCACTATGTGTGGAATAACCGGATATATAAATCCCCACGGGGTAATGGATTCTGACCTTAAAAAAATGAATGATGCCGTAATGCACAGGGGCCCGGATGATTCGGGCATTTATATTGATACTGAAAATACCATTGGTTTAGGACATCAGAGACTTTCCATCATTGACCTTTCAGGCGGCCGTCAGCCGATGTCAAATGAGGACGATACGATATGGATAACTTTTAACGGTGAAATTTATAACTTTCAGGAACTGAAAAAAGAACTTGAGAAAAATCATGATTTCAAAACAAAAAGCGATACTGAAACCATCGTACATCTTTATCAGGAAAAGGGAAACCAGTGCGTCCAGTATCTAAGGGGAATGTTTGCATTTGCTCTTTATGATACAAATAAGCGAACACTTTTTGCCGCACGGGATCATCTCGGGCAGAAACCCTTCTATTACTATCATGATGGCGATGTGTTTGCGTTTGGTTCAGAGATTAAATCATTGCTGGCATTGAAACCTGCGTTGAGAAAGATCGATGCAGAAGCGTTGAATGAGTATCTGGCAATCCGAATCATTACCCCCCCGCGCTCCATGTTTCGAAAAATCAGAAAGCTTCCCCCAGGTCATTTTCTGATCTTTCAGAATGGGCAGCTTGAAATCTGTAGATACTGGAATTTAAGATATCAGCCGAAACTCAGAGACAGTTTTGAAGATATTCTGGCGGAACTTGAAAACCAGCTTGCGTCTACCATAAGATACCATCTTGTCAGTGATGTTCCGGTCGGTGCTTTTTTGAGCGGCGGGATGGATTCCAGTCTTGTGGTTGCGATGATGAGAAAAGTCAGCGATAAGACAATCCATACATTCTGCGGTGAGGTCGATTATGAAAACTACAGTGAGGCGCCTTATGCCAGAATGGTTTCAGAACAATACCGAACCCGACATCATGAACTGAAGATTAAGCCTTCTTTAATCCGCACCTTACCGGATCTGGTCTGGCATCTTGACGAGCCGTCCGATCCGCTTTCCGTCTGTATGTACTCCATTTCAGAACTGGCTCGCAAAGAGGTAAAAGTGGTATTGGGTGGTGATGGCGGCGATGAATTGTTTGGAGGATATGATCGGTATTATGGGAATCAGCTGGTATCCTATTATGCCCTTATTCCTGAAAATATTCGAAGGAATATTTTTGGCAGATTAATTGATCGCGTTCCTGAAGGCTTCTGGTACAGGAGCTTAAGCCATAAGCTCAAATGGATGCATCAGCTCTCATTTGAGCAGGGGGCAGATCGGTATGCAGAAAGCCTGGGGTATTTTTACTTTTCAGATGATCAAAGGAAGTCTCTCTATACGGACAAATTTTATAAGGAAGTTCAAATATTTGATCCGGAGATCTGTATTAAGGATTATTTCAACAGTTCTAATGCTGAAGATATGATTGATAAAATGCTGTACGCCGACAGCATGACGCGAATGGTGGATCATCCGGTAATGATACAAGATAGAATGACAATGGCTCATGGTCTGGAGGCAAGATCGCCATTTCTGGACCATAAGCTGGTAGAATTCTGTGCTTCCATTCCAAGCCGGTTCAAAGTCAGAGGAACCCGGCGAAGATATATTCAGACGCAACTGGCAAAGAAATATTTGCCCTCAGCGTTGACAAATCGGAAAAAACAAGGTTTCTCATCTTCGCTTCCATATATATTAACTGATGAATATCATACGATATATGATTCATTTTTGAATGCTTCGCATCTGGTCCGGGATGGATATTTCCAGAGAGGTGCCATTGATACGCTGCTTCAGGAACATTTGATGAAAAAATCGGATCATGGCTGTAGGTTGTGGCTATTATGCAACAGTGAAATCTGGTACAGAATGCATATCGAAAACGAAAGTGCCAACTCGATTCGGATGTCGCTGTCGAACTACTGATAACAGAGGTTCAGGACTCTTGACTTATGAAAAGCCAAAGTTGATATGTGGAAGCATAGTATCACTGTATAATTAATATGTTAAATGTTTTTGAGACATTAAGAGATTACTTTTGATATGGGAAATAGAAAGTGACGCTTGGCCGTTTTGAAACTCCCGATGGTGTCAGGAAAAAATGTCGATACTAATCCAAACACACTGACTTATGGGCGTTTTAGCTTCTAATATCCGTTTTTTTCTGACACCTTCATAATAAATCCAAGTGCGCAGGTGTCACTGAATTTTCTCAGAGGTAAGGAGTCCTAAGGTTGGGATGCACATTGATTAAAGCCATTTTAAAGACGAATTCAAGTCTCTACCATTCATAGCTGAAGCCGATCAAGCCCGCCCGCATCGGAGCACTCATGATAAAACATTTTAAATATAAATAGTGTCTGAACGAGAACAGAAAGAGCCTAAAATTACGAAAGGTTATAGCATTATAATGAAATGAAGGTTCTCCGGATTTATGCAAATTTTACTTGCACACTTTACTTGTTTCCGTTAAATAACTTATTGAAATAAAAAACAAATAATGAAATAATCTATTTTGCCGAATCGGATATAATGAGTAAAACCCGGAAAATATTCACGGAGAAATGCTATGAGAAAAGTGATCGAAAATCAACTAAAAATTGGCTAGGTTGACATCTGCGATATTTCCATTGGCATCCAATGCCGAGATGAAATTCCTCAACGCCTGTTAGGATTGGGGCTTGATCATAACTTCGATCATAACGTCGTAAGGACAGTCCCGGCCGTTTCCGGCTTCTCCAGGACGATACGGGGGGATGCCGGTGCCATGAAGCTAAAGCGCAAAAACTCGGCAAGCCTCAAACAGTTTGCGCTTCTTAACGCTTCATGGCCCCGGCATCTTTTCCCCCGATCGTGCAATGTCGTACGCCGGGAACGGCCGGGACTTCGAAACTACACGTAAGAGAATATGGCCGCAGTTATGATCAAGCAATAGGATTGCAAGCCATTTACAGCGATCGGAAAATCCGTGACAACGTATTTGCTATTTTGCGTGAAATCGTCCCCAAACAGGTCAATCCGAAAAATGGCAGACTATGCATGGATTTATGGAAAATTTTGGTCCTTGGCACCATTCGGCTCAATTGCAACTGGGACTATTATAAAATCCATGACATCGCCAATAATCATAAAACCATACGTGAATTTTTAGGACACACCGTTTCTGCATTTGATCAACGGTATGCGCTTCAAACGATTAAAGATAATGTAGCCAATCAATCAGGTTGTCGAAAAAACACTGAAAGGACGATGTGATTCTGTAATAGGACAATAAAAATTCGAACAAAATCATGAAAAGAGGGTAACACATCTCTCCGGTTTTTAATCCAGGAACTGTTCAATCAGTTCCCATGACTGCTGTTTTTGTTCCATGC
>Ga0265294_10005493_pt1 | contig 15456 bp, 18 predicted proteins | sample MunlanPumphouse3_FD_192504 | JGI IMG/M metagenome (GOLD analysis project Ga0265294, IMG submission 192504) | Groundwater microbial communities from a municipal landfill in Southern Ontario, Canada - Pumphouse #3 | ecosystem: Environmental > Aquatic > Deep subsurface > Groundwater | place... | reverse complement strand
AATTGACGACACTGTATCGTAAACGGCAAAATTATGCAACATACATTGCATGAAATTGCAACAACACCCTAGGATTTATGTAAATATGCAACATCTATGCAACAATCATATCCCTAGCAACTTCTTTGCGATGGAGAAATAAATGATCAGGCTCATCGCGTCGACGATCGTGGTGATCAACGGCGCGGCCATGATCGCCGGGTCGACGTGGATCTTCTTTGCGACGAGTGGCAGAATGCCACCGATCAATTTGGCGAGTATGACGGTGAAGAACATGGTCAGCGATACGGTAAACGCGATCATGGGAGAAACACTCCTGTACGTGATGACGATACGTACGTAATTTACCACCGCGAGTGCCGCCCCAACAATGGTGGAGACCCGCAGTTCCTTCCATACAATTTTCAACCAGTCACGCGGGGCGACTTCTCCGACGGCAAGTCCGCGGATGATCAAGGCGGAAGACTGGCTGCCTGCGTTGCCGCCGGTATCGGTAAGCATCGGAATAAAGGTGACAAGAAGCGGAATGGCGACGAACGCATCGGTGAATCGTTCCAGGATTGTCCCTGTAATCATGCCGCTGATCATCAAGATGAGGAGCCAGAGGATGCGGTGCTTTGCCATTTCCATGACGCTCGTCTTCAGGTAGGGTTTTTCCGACGGTTGCAAAGCCGCCATCTTCTCGATGTCTTCCGTCGTTTCGTCTTCCATGACATCCACGGCATCGTCGACGGTGACAATACCCACGAGGCGGTTCTCGGCATCCACCACTGGGAGTGCGACGAAGTCGTATTTGTTGAACAGGCGCGCGGCGACTTCCTGGTCGTCCGTCGTGGCGACGCTGATGACGTCCTTTTCCATCACGTCCTCGACTCTTTGCTCATCGGAGGCGAGAAGCAGGTCCTTGATGGACGCAGTCCCTTCCAGATGATGTTCTTGATCGGTGACATAGCAGGTGGAAATCGTCTCCTTGTCCCTACCTGTGTGCCTGATTCTGTCGATCGCCTCCTTGATCGTCAGTTCCCGTTTCAAGTCGACGAATTCGCTGGTCATGATTGAACCGACACTGTCATCGGGGTATCGAAGGAAATGATTGATCATTTGCCGTGTTTCCGGCGTGGCGTTGCGGAGTACTTTCCTGACGATATTCGCCGGCAGTTCGCCGATCATGTCGACAGCGTCATCCACGGACAGATCCTCGATGATGGTGGACAATTGCTGGTCGTCCAGCGAGTTGATCAGTTGTTCCTGGTTTTCGATGGGGAGATTGGCGAATACATCGGCCGCCACCTCCTTCTCGAGGAGACTGAACCCGATCATCACCTGCGTCGCCGGCAAGGCACCGATAAAATCGGCGACGTCAACTTCGTTGAGATGGGTGAGTTTTTCTTTTAAATCTGCATACCGATGGTTTTCCGCATCGGCGATGAGTTCTTCTTTGTTGTACTGGTAATCTTGCATGGCTACCCCCTGGACGAAAAAATGGTGGGAGAAGCCGAATATGGATCACATGGGTGGCAAGCCACACAAGTGGTAATCCAGATTCGAACTTCTACTGCTCGGTTTCACGGAGGACCTCCTTGTGTGGAATCTGTTTCCTCTTACGGGGAAACGACACCTTTTTATAGCACCATTTGTGCAATGAGGCAACCCATTCAAAACAAATTGTTAAAGATCTATGATTGTTGCATTTGTATACGTTGTCCCGCAATTGCGCGAAATCTATCGATGATTTTTTTCACTGTCGGCGTGTCAATACAGGAAGAAAGCAGGTCGTATCCAACCTGCGTCCCGCCGGTTCTGTGATCATTCTTAATTTGGAGACCGTAATGGGGCGATAAGCATATCCCCTCCGGTCTCTGTCGTGACGCATCCTGATTTCCTTCCCCTCTCTCGTACGGTTTGTATGATTACTTGGACGTGGAGGAAGATCCTTTATCTTCTCTGTTGAGGCTTTTTAACTCTCTGGGTCATTCAAAAGAGTAAGTTTTCAGGTACTATATCTGGTGGATGATGAGCTTGCCATTGGTGATATCGATGCGAAGAGGAACATTGCCATCCTTATAGATATATTTCTCTCCGCTCTTATGCAGAGCAAAATCGCAGTCCATATTTCCTGTTGCAGAATCAAACACAAGTGAGAATCCCTCATTTTTCGGCAAATTTAACGTTATGTCCCCTACTGTAACATTTGAGGAAAAACTTTTAGGCATCTGGCTGCAGGAAACCTTTACGTTACCATTGTGATTTTTCAGATCTATAGCTTCGAATTTGCCACTGACATTAATATTCCCGACAGTAGTATTCATGTTCAAAATTTTAGCGTGTAATTCATTCCCATCGACTGCCCCATCGGTACAAGTGACAGAGATAACGTCGAAGTCTTGAGTTGGGCAGAATATCTCTAGATTTGTTGATCTAGAAATCCCCAAATTCGTTTTGTTTCTGTCGGTAATGGTAAGAACGCCTTCCTTTACTGAGTACGTAAACAGCTTTCTATCTGGAATTTCTTTTGGAGCTAACTGCTTTATATGAATATGGTTGTCTTCGCTTTGAAGGAATTTGAGGTCACCTGAGATCCAGTTGATTTTAATGACAGTGATGGTATCCTCGACAGATTGCTCCTTTACAGAGGAAGCAGTTTCGTCTCCTTTGAGGCCACAACCGGACAATAACAAGCAAGAACTTAGAATGCCAGTCAGCAACATAGGTAAGATACGTCCCATATAAAAAGCTCCCTATCCTTTGACCACCCGTCGTTTCCCGCATGCAATCAGCAACATGATAATGGACAAAAATAAGATCAGTACAGTGCGGGACATCGAAACATATTCTTTGCTTATCCCGATAATAATGGGCGGGTGGTTGAGCATTAAATAGCAAAGGAACAGGAATATGATCTCAAAAGGTCTTGGAGACTCGGTAATTTCTCCGAGAAAAAATGCAAGTGCCGGTACGAAAAGGCAAAAAGTGAGACAAGCGCACAAACCTGAAAACTCTTTTTCAATTGCCATACGAACCAGGAGGGGAAAAGTAATTGTAATCGAAAAACAAACCCCAATAAGTAAGTTCAGTATGCCCTGATGCGAAAAAGCGCCGTTGATGCTTTTTAGACTCTGGACGACATGACACTGATATTCCCGACAGCCCATTTGAGAATAAACCATAAAGGACCAGCCAAATAAGAGTGGAAGCACAATATTCTGTGCTGTAGACATAGGGGCAAAAGCGGCTCCGCACCATAATCCGAACAAGCCGATCCACCAGAATTTCGGTCTTCCACGTATTGCCATCTTAAGCTCGATTGGGAGTGCCGAACTTATGCGAACCGTATTTTGTCTTTTGTCGGTGCATATCAGTTCCTTTTTTGCTCTCTGTTTCCGTACGTGCAGATTCCGCTCATGTTCCGGCATGATTACCATAGAGAGGACAACTGTACATAAACTGAACGCGCATAAAAGGATTTTATCTGTGAAAAATCTCCAAGATGGAACTAATCCGGTAAAAACAAGCGCAGGCAGATCCGGTGAATTTTGAATTGCGTCGCCTCCCGCCAATACCGTGAAACGCGCGGTATGTCCGATCTGCGGATATACCACGGAATCAATGCTTGCCTTTAGCCAGCCAAATCCTGAGAAATCGAAGATCCGAACCAACAGGTTGTCACTTCCAAGCACGCTGAATGTCAAAGTTGTAAGATACATGGTAAAAAACAAAATTGTTCCGATACCGTTTCCGGTTTGAGGGAAGCGTAATGTGATGCTTTCCAGAAGTACGGACATTGACGCACAAAACATAAGTCCGGGCAGTAAAGGCAGAAACGGTGTCAGAAAAGAATATGCCGATAACCTTTGATTTGGGAAACGAATGAATACCATCACCAAAGATCCCACAATGATGACAGCTAAAACAAAAAACAAAATAAAACAGTTGGACAAGAATTTACTGAATAAATAAGAAAACCTATTCATGGGAGATGTCCGAATCAATGACAAAACTCCAGTGGAATTGTCTCGTGAAATCGTGTTCTGGCAGTAAATCACTCCAACAAGCGGCAAAAAAATACCCATACAGGTCGCCGTTGCCATTGATATCCATGAGGGATCGGATGCCTGTGCAAAATATCTAGGTTCAATGACCATAGTTGTAACTGGAGAATTCAAGTTTGGGACAGCCAAAAATGTACCTAAAGCCGCAAGGGCTGTAAGTACGAGAAAAGAGAAATTCCTTATGCGATCTTTAAAGTCGTATCTTGCCCCATACCAAGCGCTCGTCATAATGAGGTACCTTCCAATGCATATAAACAGGCGTCTTCCAATGACGCATCCACTGGCTGTGCGTCCGGTGTCGGTTTGCAATTGCTGATCTGACGGACTCGAATGCCATCTTTTTTTTGAATCATGCCGCTTATACCGACAAATGTCTTTATGTTTTCCGCGGTCGACTGTAAATATTCCCAAACATGGCCATGTGCATTTGAAACAAGTTTCGATGGGGTTCCATCAAAAACAAGGGAACCCTCTTTCAGTATAAGGCTTTCGATGCTACCGCCTCGATATCAGAAATAATATGGGTTGACAGAATGACGATGCGGTCCTTTGCAACCTGAGACAAACAATTTCTTAAGGTAATGCGCTCCTGCGGATCAAGTCCTGTAGTCGGTTCATCGACGATCAACACTTTCGGATGCCCTAGCAGCGTACATGCAATTCCGACACGCTGACGCATCCCGCCAGAAAACTCGGACAACCGCTTATTGCCCGTATCAAATAAATGCAAGATCCCCATGAGCTCGGGAATTTGTCGCTTTGCGTCCACTTTCGGTATTTTTTTCATCGAAGCCATGTAGCTGAGAAATTCAGCCGCACTTAAATTCGGATAAACCGCCACATTTTGTGGCAGATAGCCGAGTTGACTTTTCATGGTTTTCGGATTTCTTACAATATCTGATCCATTGAGCATGACGGTCCCGCTTGTCGGTTTTATCAATGTCGCCAAGATTTTGAGCAACGTAGACTTTCCTGCTCCGTTCGGACCGACTAAACCGATCAAACCCCCACTGCAAAAGGTACAATTAATTTGATCCAAAGCTTTCATTTTCCCAAATTGCATCGTAACGTGCTTAACGGTTAGTTCCATCACTTTTTACCTTCTTGGCGTTTGATGAAACGATTATAAAGGAGCAAACCTGTCGCTATGGCAATGGATAAGAACATCAGGAACACCCCATTGCCACTGCCACCGGGCTGTTCCCCCAGTACATAAAACCAAAATGGACTAATGGCATATAGGATTACCGCCAACATGGTACGCAATGCCTGGTGCTGACGAACGGGTGCTATTCGATCTTTTACCGTATCATCTTTATGTGCGTCTTCAGTCGTTGCGTTCTCTCCAGAACCTTCCACACAATCCGTTGCTTCGTTCGATTCGTTACCTTTAATCAGATAGTCGATACTGACACCAAACAGGTCGCTTAGGGCAATCAACTTCTCGGTTTCAGGATAGGCACTGTTGGATTCCCATTTTGAAATTGCCTGTCTTGACACTTCCATGATTTCTGCCAGTCTTTCTTGTGATATCCCTTTTCCTTTTCTTAAGCGCTGTAGATTTTCTCCAAAATTCATACACTTCTTACCTTGCTTATCTCCTATTATAATGTTGAGAACAGGGGACCCCACCACTTTTGTGTTGCTTTTTGTCAACTGCAGGTTGCATCCCCTGTTTTGATAAAGGTTTTGCCCAGCCATTTACCCTATGTGTCAAGGGGATGCAAAAGATATCTGCATTGTGTTGTGAAGTTATGGTTTCTGCGATGTAAATGCGATGCGGCCGCTGGTTGTTTCTAACTCCACATTGACGTTTCCTTCTCCTGCGTAAGTCTGCGGTACGTTGATCTGTCCCGACAAGCTTTTCACGTCGATATGGTAATCGGGTACAGCCTGAACCAAATCAAAATCGACGCCTCCGCTGGTGGATGCGATGTGGATCGTCCCTTTCGTCATGTCTGAGGAACCGGTAATACTGCCGCTGGTCGTGTGGAGGTAAAGATCGGAACCGTGGTATGCGTCAAAGGAAACGCTTCCGCTGGTGGAACCGATTTCCGTTTGGTTTCCACCGGTGAGGCCGGACGCATCGATCGCTCCGCTTGTCGTGGAGAGGCGGATATCTTTTCCTGCGGAAAGATCGGCAAGATTGATTTTCCCGCTGACGGTACGAAGTCTGACGTCCCCATCGACGGAAAGTTCGGAAAGGTCAATTGCCCCGCTCGTCGAGGTGATTTTCAAATCTCCGGGTGTCACGGAAGAGGGAATCGTTATGTATAACGTGCCGTTTTTCCCGAGATGTAAGGATCCCGATACCGTAATGGAGATGTCGTCCCCATCGGTTTTGTAAGTCGCTTTTCCCGCACCCTTGTACGTGACGGCAACGGCCGTAGCCGCATCGTCTTTCATGATGGAGATCGCATCGTTGTCCGTCTTGATGGAGAGGTCGCCACCCTGGCGGAAGGGGATCGTCTTGGTTTCCTTGCCGTTGATGCTGGTCCTGAGCGCTCCTGTGCCCCGAAAGAGCACAAAAGCGACAAGAAGCACCAACAAGAAGATTTTGTTTGCTTTGGTATCCTTCAACATCTTATTTCTCTGTATTGAAACGATCGTCCCAATCCCGTTCTTTGTCGAACATTTCGCTTTCCATGGTCTCGACTTTCTTTTTCAGATTATCGTATTTCCGTTTCAGTTCGTCATCGCTCGGTTCTTCGTCTTCCTCGGTATATCGATACCCATCCGGTTGCATGGGGATGACCAGCGAGAGAATCAGATAGATGATTGCTCCAGGGAAAAACCCGGTGAACAGTACCGTCAGGGCGACGATCATCCGTACCATTTTCGGATCAAGGTCGCGCCATTCGGCCAATCCCGTGCAAAGTCCGAAAATTTTTCCCCTCGGGGACCTGTACCACCTGTTTGTAATTGTTTTTGCCATGATCATGCCTTCCTTCCTTCTTCATTATCTTGCTCGCGGCCGTCCATGATCGTTTGGATATTGTCCAGTCGCCGCTCTAAGTCGCCGATTCCTTGTTTCAATTGCTCCCGTTCCACAGTCTTCTGTTCGACACGTTGCTTTTCCTGTTCCATTTCTTGGTGAAGATGTTTGATCTTTCCCTCCTTGGACGGATGCTTCTTGTAGTCGCTGTACGTTCCCGGAGCGTATCCTCTCTCCATTTCTTCCATTCGAAGAGCCGCATCGATTTTCTTTTTCTTGACGGATTCCTGCGAAGCGATTGCATGCCATGCGGTAATGCAACCAAAGACGATGGCCACGATAAACAACCCAATGAAATCGCTCATCCCTATTTCCCCTGGTGTTTCTTCAGTTCTTTAAGTTGCGTATCAATGTCATCGGCATTCTCAAGATCGACAAATGTCTTTTCCGTGTCGCTTTTGGGAGTGGCTGCGTTCAGGTCATTCATCGCTTGCATCCGATCGATCTTCTCTTCCATCGAGGCAAAATGATCCATTGGATCTTGGTGCATCGTCTCCTGGGTTCGGGTTCGTTCTTCTTCCTGTTTTGCTTTTTCACGGAGAATCTGATATTTTTTCTTCACTTCGGCAAGTTTTTCATCCAGCTGATTGATTTCATTCTGGCTGTCTTTGATCAGACTGGTATAGTTGTCGATTTCCTCGTTGATCCGTTCCATTTGCGACAAGACGCGCTTTTTCTCCACCAACGCTTCTCTGGCAAGATCGTCCCGGCCTTTCGTTACGGCGAGTTCAGCTCTGCTTTGCCATCGCATGGCTGCGGCTTCGATATCTCTGCGTTGCCGTTCCAATCGTGTTCTGTTCGCCATTTTTTCTGCGCAATTGCTTTTGATTTCGATGAGCGTATCCTCCATCTCCTGAATCATCATGCGAAGCATCTTCTGTGGATCTTCCGCACGGTCAAGCAGGCTATTGATGTTGGCGTTCACGATATCAAGGAATCTTGAAAACACACCCATACATTTTCTCCTCCCTATTCCTATAGCAACTATCATGCCAAATTGATTTTCTCTTGTTTTTGTAAGCATTTCAAGGCTTGAGATTGGTATTCTTTGCCAACCAATGGTATAATTTACCTATCATGGATGAGATAAATAGCCAAAATCCGCTGGGAGAGAGCGAGGTTTTTCTGGATTTCCAGGCGAAGCTTTCGTTGGCGGCGAAAGTAAACCGGAGCGTGTTGCTGGTCGGAGAGCGCGGGACCGGCAAAGAAATCGCAGCGCGACGACTTCATTTTCTTTCTTTGCGATGGCAGAAGAACTTGGTGACGGTCAATTGTGCGGCGTTGCCTCCTTCATTGATCGAGACCGAATTGTTCGGTTACGAACAAGGCGCCTTCACGGGAGCGCAGAAGACCCGTAAGGGACGATTTGAGGAGGCGGAAGGAGGGACGTTGTTTCTCGATGAGATTGGTCTTATCCCGCTGGAAGTGCAGGAGAAGATACTCAGGGTGGTCGAATATGGCACATTCGAGCGTGTCGGTTCGTCGGTGACCCACACTTGCGACGTACGGATCATCTGAGCTACCAACGCGGATCTTCCCGAACTTTGCAAAGAAGGGAAGTTCAAGGAGGATCTATTGGACCGGCTGAGTTTTGAGGTGTTGTTTCTTCCACCGCTCCGGGAACGAGGGGACGATATCCTGCTTTTGGCGAACTATTTTGCCGGGAAGATGGCGATGGAGTGCGGGAGAAATGACATTCCCGTCTTTGCCGAAGAAGTGAAGCGCCAAATGCTTGCATATTCTTGGCCCGGCAATGTCCGCGAGTTGAAGAATGTGGTGGAACGGGCCGTGTACAAGCAGGAAGGGAAGGTAATCGACCGTCTGGAGTTCGATCCCTTCATGAATCCTTACGACAAACCCCATAAACCGGAAGAACCACCCGCTGTTGACATCGGAAACTATGAACGGGCGAAACAAGACCTTGATATACTGTATCTGAAGGAAGCCCTGAAGGAGGGGCAAGGGAACCAAAAGAAGGCTGCGGAACTTCTTGACCTCTCCTATGACCAGTTCCGCGGGTTGTATCGGAAGTACAAGGAGGCGCTTGGATGAGAACGGTGAGTACGTATCATTATTACGAAGAACTGGATCTGACCATTGGGGAGGACGATGGGAAGATTTCCGTCATCGATTGGGGCAGGCAGGTATTTGCGGGCACCAATGGGCAAACCGCCTTGACGGATGAGGCGTATCGGCAATTGTGCGAATATTTTGCGGGAAAGCGTAAGCAGTTTTCCTTGCCGTTGGAGTTGCATGGGACGGACTTCGAGATGGCGGTGTGGAAGGAGTTGGAAAAAATCCCGTACGGAACGACGATTACCTACAGCCGCATCGCGCTGGAGATTGGTTCCAAGGACGCGCGGCGCGCCGTGGGGATGGCATGCAACCATAATCCGATCGCTATTGTCATCCCATGCCATCGAGTCATCGGCGCCGATGGGGCGTTGATCGGATACGTTGGTTCTCTGGAAACGAAAAAGAACCTGCTGCGTTTGGAAAAGAGCAACAGTTGACGGTCGGAGAGAAATGAAAAAACAGGAACCCGATTTCCTGTCAGGTTCCCGTTTCGTTCAAAAATTGGGGATGAGGATTGCGCCGATGAGGTAGAGGATCACCGACGGGATGAATCCGATGTGGCAAGCGATGAGAATCGCGACTACCCGGAGCACCCAGACGTTGATGCCCGTCTTTCGTGCAAGGGACCGGAACACTCCGAGAAGCAATGCCTCATCGTCCCGGTAGCGGTATTCACTTCTTTGCCGCATCGTTTTTCTCCTTCAGTGTCTTCAGTTCCGCTTCAATGGCGTTGTCGTGTTCCATCTTTGAGAATGCATCCTCGGTGGAAGCGCTTTTGCCGGTATAGCGGGTCATGTCGGCTTCCGCTTCCATCCGTTCGATTTTCGCTTCCAGTTCATTGAAGTGACGCATGATGTCGTTGGACGCGCTTTTCTTGAGGACTTCTTCGGTTTCCTTCTTCTCTTTCGCGCTCATCGCCCGTTCCACCAATGTGGTTTGTTTGTTCTTCACTTCTTCGAGTTTGTCATGGATTTCAGCGACCTGCGCCTCTTCTTTTGCGAGGATTTCGTCCAAAGCCGCGATGTGCTGTTCTGCGCGTTCCATCTGTTGGGTGGCGCTGCGTTTCTCCACCAATGCTTCCCTCGCCAAATCGTCGCGCTTTTGGGAAACGGCCATCTTTGCCCGTTCTTCCCATCTGGTGGCGGCTGCGGCGAATTCGATTTTCTGCCGGGAAAGCATCGCCTTCTCCGACTTGTGTCCTGCAAGAGACGCGCGTGCCTTGTCCATGGTTTCCTCAAGGTCGGAGATCATCAAGTTGATCATCTTCTGGGGGTCTTCCCACTTATCCAAAGCGCTGCTGATGTTGGCGGTCATAATGTCACCCATTCTCTTGAATACGTTGCTCATGTTATGCTCCTTCTCGTTTGTTGTGTAATTGCTGCGTACATACGACATATTGCAATTCTTGTGCCAACTCGATGTGAACGTGAAATAGCGACGCTGTTGATGAATTTGGTTTCGTTTACCACGTGAAATGGTAAAAAATACCATTGATTTGGTCTGGATACCCATTCAAAAACCGTGTATCCTCCAATCAAGAAGCGCCTGATGTTCACAGATGTGTTTTTCTCAAAGAAATCAATGCTCGGATCAATTCCCGAACGTGGGCCGATCCCTCCGGTGGGGGATCTCGTCAGACGAACGATGAAAATGGCTTGGCCCGCCATTATCGAGCAGTTTCTCGTTTCTTTGGTTTCGTTCATCGATACCGTCATGGTCTCCGTACTGGGTTCGTACGCAATCGCCGCCGTGGGCTTGTGCGGACAACCACGGTTCATCACGCTGATTCCCTTTTTTGGATTGAATGTCGCCGTTTCCGCACTGGTGGCTCGGAGGAAGGGACAAGGGGACCGGGATTCGGCGAACAGGATTTTGTTGTTTTCCCTGAAACTCGCCGTACTTCTGACCGTTATCATTTCCGTGGCCGGGGTGGCGTTTGCGGACGATATGATTCGCTTTGCAGGCAGTCAACCGGATACGCACCCGTACGCCGTTGCGTATTTCCGCATCGTAGTCGGAGGAATGGCGTTCAACGTGTTCTCGCTGGTGATTAACGCGGCGCAACGGGGCGCCGGCAACACGATGATTGCCATGAAGACCAATCTCACTTCGAACCTGATCAATCTCGTCCTCAATTATTGCTTGATCGGCGGTCATTTCGGATTCCCCGCACTGGGTGTGCGAGGGGACGCCATCGCCACCGTTTCCGGTTCAGTGGTGGCGATGGTGATGTCCTTTGCCTCGATCTTTCGCAAAGACGGGTTCCTTTATCTTTTTTATGGGGAAAAGGGGAAGCGAAAAATTGATCGTTTTTCTTTGCAGAGCATGTGGAAGGTCGGTTCTGCGTCGCTTCTCGAACAAATGTTTCTGAGGATCGGATTCATGACGTACGCCATTATCGTCGCGCATTTGGGGACGGTGGCGTTCGCCGCGCACCAGATCGGAATGAATATCATTTCCCTGTCGTTTTCCCTTGGGAACGGATTGTCCATCGCCGCGGTTGCTCTTGTCGGAGAAAGTCTCGGGAAAAAGCGTCCCGACCTGGCCCGTATGTACGGACGGATATGCCAGCGGTTCGGCCTGATTTTCTCCCTGACCATCGCCGCATGCTTCCTTGTCGCGGCTCGGGATATTTTCCGTTTGTTTTCGGACGAACAAGTGATCTTGGATTACGGATCCTCCATCATGCCGATCATCGCCGTAATCGTCATCCTGCAGATCGCCCAGGTGATCTTCTCCGGTTGCCTCCGTGGAGCGGGGGATACCAAGGCGGTCGCGTTGATCAGCCTGATATCCGTAACATTCATTCGGCCGTTCTCCGGGTGGTTGTTCGTCTATCCCCTTCAGGCGGGACTCGTCGGAGCGTGGTTCGGGATTCTGGTCGATCAGTTCATGCGGTTCATCCTGACGTTTACACGATACCGCAGTGGCAAATGGCTGGATATTGTCCTGTAGTCATTGGAGGCGTTTCTTGAGAATGAAACTGCTTTTGTCGCAGTACAGTACCCCTTCCTTCGCAAGGTTCGAGAGCGTAGCGGACAATGCGCTGCGGTCAACGCAGAGATAGTCCGCAAGTTGCTGCCGGTTGAATGGAACCTCGAACGATATTGATTTTCGCTCGACCGATTCCCTTTCCAGGTAGGAAATCACCCGCTTTCGGATCGTCCGGGGAGAGATATCCTTGATTTTTTCTGTGAGTGCCAGGTTCTTTGCCGCCATAATGGATAAAAGGTTGGAAATGAGTTTCGTATGGTACGCACACGCCTTGCCGCATGGGGTGAGTATTTTTCCCACTGAAAGAAACGAGATGAAACAATCCGTTCCTGCGACGACGTCGACACCCAGCGGTTTCCCGGCGCAGGCGTATGCTTCTCCGAACATTTCTCCCGCCTCCGCTTCCCCGATGATTTCTTCATGGTCCCACATATCATGGGTTTTGATATACACCATTCCTTCTCTGATATTGGCGATCTCTCTGACCGGTTTTCCGTTGTGCCAGATCGTTTGGCCTTTTTTGTACCGTTTTTCCGTGGCTCCGAGACATGCGTACATGCTTTGGATTTCTTCATCAAGGATTCCCTGAAACAGATTCATGGTTCCTTCTCCTTTAGTGCGCTGAGGCGTCGTTGGGTACGGATTACGATCGCTTTGGAGCGGTAAGCCGAGATGATTTCGCCATAATGCCGCCTGTGTTTTCCGTTTCGTCCTTTCCACAATACCCAGAAAAGAAACGGGGCATCGAGTTTTTCCACACAACCCTTTCCTACGTCTTCACGGCTTTTTCCGCGATAGCGTCGGAATCGTCGTATTGCGCGCCCAAGACAAGCGAGACGGGGAAAAAGCAAAACGTAAATTCGATCGGCGGCATTCAGTCGTTGCCGGTAGCAGAGGTTACGATAGTTCCCGTCTATCACCCATTGTTCGTTGGTTGCGAGGAATCGAGAGACAATACCGTTTGCTTTTTCTTCGCTTCGTTCCTTCCAGTCGGGAAGGAAATGAACGGCATCGAGGTGGAGTACCGGGATGCCGTATCGTTTTCCGAGGTGTTCGGCGAGCGTTGATTTCCCGCTGCAACTGTAACCGATGATGGCGATGCGCATGTTCCCAGTATCATGAAAAGGTCACGAAGCGTCAAATGAAACGCAGGGGGACTATCCGCTAATTTGTTGTATTTACAATAGACTTCCTTTCATCGCTGTTGTATGGTAGAAATGGAGAAGGAAATGGAACCGGCCATGAGGCCGACTGGATATGGTCTATGCGTATCGTATGTTCCATAAACGGGTTGTTGCGGAGAGAGCGGCATTGGGAAGATTCATCCCGTGACGTATGGTGACGGTCACCATCGACGGGTAGAGGAGGACAATATGAAATATCATGTAAACGAGTCGTGCATCGGATGTGGCTTGTGCGAAGGCACCTGCCCGGAAGTCTTTTCTCTGAACAACGAAGGGAAGGCGGTCGCCAAAGATATCGATACGGACGATCCTCAAGCCATGCAGGCGTTGGAAGGATGTCCCGTCGGAGCCATTGAGGAGGTGAAATGATTAAGAACATTCCGTTTTCCAAGGTGATATCCCTGAAAGAACAAGTTTCGGCTCAGGAAGGACAGGTGGTGTCGAAAACCCTCGCCCAAGACGAAGCGCTCAGCATTACGTTGTTTGCCTTCTCAAAAGGGGAGGAGATCAGCACGCATCAAAGTCTTGGAGATGCATTGGTGGTCGTTTTGGAGGGGAAAGGACGGTTCACTGTTGGGAACGTGCCTTATGAAGTGAACGCAGGGGAGACCATCGTCATGCCGGCGAACGTTCCTCATGCGGTATATGCGGTGGAGAATTTCAAGATGATGCTCACCGTAGTGAAGGAGACGATATGAACGAGATGTTTTGTTTCCAGTGCGAGCAGACCGCGATGTGCAAGGGATGCACCGGGCGTGCCGGGGTATGCGGAAAACCGGCCGAAGTAGCCAACCTGCAGGATAAATTGCTCGGCGCCTTGATCGGGATCGCAGGGGACAGGGATGCGGACGAGCTGATCCTTGCTTCGCTGTTCGCCACCATCACCAATGTCGATTTCGACGGGAAGAAAATTCAGGAGTTGATCGATCGGGTCCATCGATTCGGACACAACGATTACGACATGCATGACATATGGGAAGCCGATGAAGACATCAGGAGCATGAAATCCCTTATTCTGTTTGGCATCAAGGGGATGGCCGCCTATGCATACCATGCATTGATGCTGGGATACGCCGATGAGGATGTCATGAAGTATTTCCATGAGGCACTGTACGCACTGGGGAGCTCGTGGACGGGAGAGCGGCTTCTGCCGTTGGTCTTGAAGACGGGGGAGATCAACCTGAAGTGCATGTCGCTTCTGGATAAGGCGAATACCTCGACATACGGGGATCCGGTGCCGGTACTTGTACCGCTTTCAGTTGAGAAAGGGCCGTTCATTGTGATTTCCGGTCATGATCTGAAGGATTTGCAACTGTTGCTTGAACAGACGGACGGCAAAGGCATCAACGTGTATACCCACGGGGAGATGCTTCCCGCCCACGGATATCCGTCGCTTAAAAAGCATCCCCAGCTCAAAGGGAATTTCGGCACCGCATGGCAAAACCAACAGAAAGAATTCGACGGGATTCCCGCTCCGATACTCTTCACCACCAACTGCCTGATGCCGCCCCGCCAAAGTTACGCCGATCGTGTGTTCACCACCGAAGTGGTGGAGTATCCGTCTCTTGTCCATATCGATGAGAGGAAGGACTTCACTCCGGTCATCAAGAAGGCACTGGAGCTCGGAGGTTATTCTGAAAATCGGAAAATGACCGGTATCAATGGTGGAGATACGGTGACGACCGGATTCGGCAGGGCGGCGGTGCTTTCCCATGCCGGAGAAATCGTTAAACTCGTCAAAGAAGGGAAAATCTCCCATTTCTTCCTTGTCGGTGGATGCGACGGAGCGAAGCCGGGGAGAAACTATTACACCGACTTCGTCAAGGAAACGCCGAAGAATACGATCATTCTGACCCTTGCCTGTGGGAAATATCGTTTCAATGATTTGGATCTCGGAACGATTGGGGGACTTCCGCGCCTTATGGATATGGGGCAGTGCAACGATGCGTATGGGGCCATCCAGGTGGCATTGGCTCTCGCCGATGCGTTTGGGTGCGGCGTAAACGAACTTCCTCTTTCCTTCGTCCTGTCGTGGTACGAGCAGAAGGCTGTCTGTATCCTTCTGACGTTGTTGCATCTCGGGGTCAAGAACATTGTCCTCGGACCGACGCTTCCCGCTTTCGTTTCCCCGGGAGTGCTTGATTTTCTGGTAAGTCAG
>Ga0265294_10005492_pt1 | contig 15457 bp, 7 predicted proteins | sample MunlanPumphouse3_FD_192504 | JGI IMG/M metagenome (GOLD analysis project Ga0265294, IMG submission 192504) | Groundwater microbial communities from a municipal landfill in Southern Ontario, Canada - Pumphouse #3 | ecosystem: Environmental > Aquatic > Deep subsurface > Groundwater | place... | reverse complement strand
TTTTCTCTCTTTTACAGGCACGGATACAGAATAATCGACTGGACCAGGGAGAGTAATTCTGATCAGTGGGTTGCAGGAAATCTGACCAACGTGGATTCAAGGGGAGCGGAGGTGACTCTTAAATATTCTCCTGTGAAATCTCTTTTCAAAACATTGGGAATCTCTTACACATTCCTGGATGTGACTAAAGATAACTATACCGGCCACTCTCTTTATGCTACAGATTTCCTCAGGCATAAAGCATCTCTTTGGATAGAACACGGTCTGCCATGGAGATTAAGTGCAAGGTGGGATGTGAGCTTCCGGAAAAGAGAAGGGACCTACCTGAATGTCAATAACAGTGAGATCCCTTACAGAGGTTTTGTACTTGCTGATGTTAAAATTGTCCGCCCTTACAAATCTGCAACTTTTTATTTGGAGGCAACCAATCTCTTCAATACCGATTATCTTCTGATAGGAAACCTTGAGCAGCCCGGAAGATGGTTTAAAGCCGGAGTGGATCTTGTTATCAGGCAAAAGTGAAAATATAAGAGAGATAACTTTAGATTTTATCTCAGCTGGAATATAATCGGGAACTGGAATCTTACATTCACAGCTTCCCCTTTCTCCATCCCCGGTGTCCACTTTGGAGATGCAGAAACTACTCTTAATGCCTCTTCGTCCAGTGACTTGTCTACACCTCTTACAACTCTTACATCTTTAACACTTCCGTCTTTACTCACGATAAAAGTCAGTAAAATTCTTCCCTGAATCCCTTTAACCTTAGCCATTTCAGGATATTGAAGTCTTTCATATACCCATTTTGTAAATTTGGCATCATCTCCGCCCATGAATTTTGGCTTTACGTCTACTACCATAAAGGGAATCTCTTCCTCTTTTGCCGCGGTCTTCACCTCTATTGCTCCCGCCTTATCTTCTTTTATTGGGATCACCTCATCTATTGCTCCGGCCTTATCTTCCTTTACTGCAGTTTTCTCCTCTTTTGCTTCAGTTTTCTTCTCTACTAAGGTGAAGGTGACCACCTCATCCTCATCCACAATGGCAATGCTCTGGGTTTGCGGGGCGGATGTGTCAGCTTTTTTTGCCTTTTCTGTAACCGGAGTTAGTTTTTCTTTCTCGATTATTCTTCTGCAGCTGTTACCTGTTACAGATATCAGAAAGAGGAGTATAAGAGTACCGGCAGATAGCAGGATCATTCCCGGTACTGAGTTCTTCATTTTTACTGATTTTTTCATCTTTAATAATCTTTTTATAGTTAATGAACCGTTTAACCTGTTAGCTATCAGTGGTGATATTCCTAATTGCAGTGATAGAATAAGCAATTGGTAATCTTCCAATCTGTATCCTTTCCCAAGAACATCTCTGTCTGCCTGGTATTCGTGCAGCGATGAAAGAGACTTTCCCAAAAGGAAAATAAAGGGATTGAACCACTGGAATATCTTAATTGCAGAGATCAGAAGTATGTCCAAAGAGTGTCCCCTCCTGATATGGGATGACTCATGGCATATTATCTGCTCTCTCTCCCGGTCACTTATTCCAGGGCTGAGGAAAATAAATCTGAAAAAAGAGAATGGGGATCTAACCCTGGGATTAACAATAACTTCCAATCCGTCAAGGCAGTAAACTTCACCCTTTTTACGCAGGAAAAATATTATCGCCAGCTGGAGAAGTGTGTACAATAAATACAGTATCGAAACCGTTATAAACAGAGGTAAAATATATCCGGCATCTCCGCTAATCAGATCCTCCACAGGAGAGATATTTTCCAAACCGGATCCGTCTCCACGAAAGATCAAAGCAGGAAGGTCAATACTGAAAACATTTTCTCCCCGGCTAAAAAAACTGCTGATAAACGGTATTCTTACAAACGGGAAAATCAGAGTGAAAAGCGAAGCAAAGAGAATGTATCTTCTTTGAAAACCAAATGTAAGTAACTTCTCTCCTATGAGTTTGAATAAACTCCAGAATACCAGTCCGCAGAGCAGTGATTTGAGAATATATTCGGACAGTTGTATCATTTTTTGATGTTGTTGATGATTTTAAGTATTTCGTCTGCCTCCTTAACAGAGATCTTCTCTTTTTTGGACATAAAGGAGACAAGATTTGAAACAGATCCGGAGAAAAATGAGGAGAGCATATTACCCATATAACTGTTCAGATAGCTCTCCCTGCTCACAGTGGAAAAATATCTGTGAGATTTGCCGAAAACTTCATGAGAGACAAATCCCTTTCTTTCCAGAATACGGACTATAGTAGATACAGTGTTGTATGCAGGCTTGGGATCAGGAAATTGTTCCACCAGTTCGTTGACAAATACATTGCCTTTTTCCCATAGCATCTGCATAATCTGCAGTTCAGCCTTTGTCAGTTCTTTTAAATGTTTCCTGTTTTTCATATGTGTTTTTACTTGTTTTTACAAATATAACTAATTTTTTAGTTATCCAACTAATATTTTAGTTTTATTTACCAAAAATTTTTGTTGCCTGTAAGTGTAATTTAAACTATTTTTACAAAATGTTGTCCTTCTAACATCAGTATGCTGTTGCGACACATCAAACAAACAAATAAACCACTGCCGGTGAACAATAATTACAAAATAAATTCATATGAAGACCACTTTAATTACTATGTTGATTTCTACTGTCCTGATAAATGCCGGATGTAATAATTCATCTGAAGCATCAAAAGAGGTCCCTATTGCCAAGAGCAACATCACCATACCTGATGGAAAACTGACTCCGGAAGTGATGAACAATTTCGGAAGGTTGAGTGATCCCCGGATATCACCTGACGGGAAGAAGATCCTGTACGGTGTCTCCTATACAGACATAGGCAGGAACAAAAGCAACAGAGAGCTTTTTACAATGAATACAGACGGATCTGACAACCGTCAGATCACCTCAACTGTCAAAGGAGAGGGAAACGGCCGTTGGATCAACTCCGGCAATGAAATTGCCTACATCACCTCCGGTGAGATATGGGTAATGAAGAGTGACGGAAGCGGGGCCAGAAAAGTTTCAGGATTTGACAAGCCTGTCTCCGAGTTTGAAGTTAGCCCCACCGGGGATAAAATACTAATTATAAGTAATGTTCCCTCAATTACCAGACCGGCAGACCGCTATCCCGATCTCGATAAAGCTACAGGAAGAATAATCAGCGACCTGATGTATCGCCACTGGGACACATTTGTAGAGGAGATCCCCCACCCCTTTGTGGCTGATTTTAACGGCAATTCCATCTCCAATGTTAAGGATATACTGGAGGGAGAACCCTATGAGTGCCCGACTTTGCCTTTGAGCGGAATAGAGCAGCTCAGCTGGAGCCCTGACGGAAAATATATTCTCTATGCCAGCCGTAAAGTTACAGGCAGGGAATATGCCTACTCTACCAATACCGATATTTATCTCTATGACATTGAATCAGGCAAATCAGAGAACCTAACTGCAGGGATGTTGGGTTACGACACCGATCCCCTTTTCTCTCCCGACGGAAAACAATTTGCATGGATAAGTATGGAGAGGGCCGGATATGAAGCTGACAAAAGGAGACTCTTTGTAATGGACCTGGAGAGCAGAACAAAGAACGAGCTTACAACTGATTATATGTACAATGTTGAATCAATCACATGGCTCCCTGATTGTTCGGGGCTTTGGTTCACCTCTTGTGTAAATGCTCTGACCGGCATCTACCATGTGAACATAGCTGACAAGGCTATCAGAAAGGTTGCCGGGGGTCAGTTTGATTTTGACAGGGTTCAGGTAGCCGGTGACAGGCTTATTGCCACTTATAAAAGTATGTCAATGCCAAATGAAATTGTATCGGTCAATCCGGCTGACAGCAGTTTCACCCAGATCTCCTTTGAGAATAAACACATTTTGGATCAGCTCAATATGGGCCGCATAGAGGAGAGATGGATAAAAACTGTAGATAACAAGGATATGCATATGTGGGTAGTTTATCCTCCGGGATTTGACGAAACCAAAGTATATCCTGCACTGCTCTTCTGCACTGGCGGCCCCCAGGGAACTCTGAGCCAGGGCTGGTCTTACCGCTGGAACTACCAGCTTATGGCAGCTCAGGGATATATTGTGATCCTGCCAAACAGAAGGGGAACTACCGCTTTTGGACAGGAGTGGTGTGAGCAGATATCAGGTGATTATCCTGGTCTCAATATGCAGGATTACATCTCATCAGTAAAAGAGATGAAAAAGGAAAAATATGTAGGTAAAGTAGGAGCTTCCGGCGCAAGCTACGGTGGCTACTCAATCTATTACCTGGCTGGAATCCACGATGGCCTCTTCTCCGCATTTGCCTCTCACGCAGGAATTTTCAACCAAGAACACATGTACATGATGACAGAGGAGCTATGGTTCCCCCACTGGGATAACGGTGGAGCACCCTGGGACGACAATCCTGTTGCAAAAAGGCACTATGCAAGCTCCCCCCATAAACTGGTAAAAAAATGGGACACTCCTATATTGATCACTCACGGAGAGTTGGACTACAGAGTGCCTGTAGATCAGGGGATGGCAGCCTTTAATGCAGCCAAAGCCCTGGGAGTGCCGGCTGAGATGCTTCTCTTCCCGGACGAAAACCACTGGATACTTAAACCTCAGAATAATATTCTCTGGAACAGGATATATTTTGAATGGTTTGACAAATGGTTGAAAAACTAATTTTTTATTCAGTTGTTAATTAAATCAGAAAATTATTTTAGAATGAGAAAATCCATATTCACAATTTTGCTGGTAATCTTTTCATTATCCTCATTTGCACAAAAGAAACCTCTTGATCATTCAGTATATGACGGATGGAAAAATATCGGCGCATTTACTATGACAGAGGATGCACAGTACACTCTTTTCATGATCAATCCTCAGGAGGGAGATAGTAAATTTGTCTCTCACAACATCTCAACCGGAGAGCAGTTTGAAATCCCAAGAGGCTCCTCATATAAGGTAACCTGGGACGGCAATTATGCTGTAATGAGGATTAAAGCAACATTTGAGGAGACCCGGAATGCAAAACTTAAGAAACTAAAACCGGAACAGATGCCCCGGGATACTTTGGGGATCTATAATATCCGGACTAAAGAATTGAAAAAAATCCCCTTCCTTAAAGAGGGATCTTCCGGATTTAAAATAGAGAAATACTCAAAAAATTTCTTTGTTTTTCAAACTACCCCTGCACCTGACACTTCCAAAAACAAAAAGCCTGCACCAAAAAAGGAGAACGGAGTGGGTTCCGACCTGATGATATACCATTTTAGTTCAGGTATTATTGACACTCTTAAATATATTACCGATTACAGCCTGAGCGAAGGGGGAGACTCTCTCTTTTTCGTGAGGTTTCCAAATTCGAAAGACTCGGTCTATTCTGCAGGATTATATTTGTATCAACCTGCAACAAAGTCTTTAACAACTATTTATAACACTGTCAAAAAACAGGGTGTTAAGCTGCCGGTTGTGAGCAGGAATAATAAAAGCCTTGTCTTCTATGCAAATCTGGACACTGCAAAAGGGAAAAACAAAGATGTGTCGATAATGCTTTACAGAGAGGGATTTGAAAAAGCAAAGGTTGTGGTTGACAACAGTCACTCCTCCCTGCCAAAAGGTTTCAGGGTAAGCGAGAATCGTTCCCTGCAGTTTGACACTCTGGGAAAAAGATTGTTCTTTGGTATTGGCAGAATTCTGCCCGAAAAGGATACCTCAATTGTTGAGTCAGAGACGGCAAAACTTGATATCTGGCACTATCAGGAACCATATATTCAACCTTATCAACTCATAAATCTTGCAAGAGAACAGAAGAAAACCTATATATGCAAGGTTGAACTGGATGGGGATCCTGAGTTCGTTCAACTTGCTAATGAAGACTATGAACTTGTCTATGTGCCATCAAAGTTTTCTTCTGACTGGGCTTACTCTGCAAGTGGCAAAAAGTATGAAATTGAAACCCAGTGGTCAGCCGATCCTCACAGAGACCTTTACATTATCAGTATCAAGGACGGTATCAGTAAGCTTTTACGGGAGGATGCCTATTTAAGTTACATATTCCCTTCTCCCGGCGGCAACTATCTTGTATGGTTCGATATGGTTGACCGCAACTGGTACAGTTATGAGGTGGCAACCGGAAAGATTGTAAATATCTCAGGAGATATCCCCTACTCTCTCACCGACGAGCTTCATGACACTCCCGAGATGGCCCCTGCTTACGGCCATGGTGGTTGGGTAAAAAATGATCAGTTTATATATCTGTATGATCGTTATGATGTCTGGAAAATTGATCCCAAAGGGGTTCAGCCTGCACTATGCCTGACCGGGGGAGTGGGAAGAGCTGAAAACAAAACCTTCCGGATAGTCCGTATGAATGAGATGCTGCTCCCTCCGGGCACACCAGGTGTCAAAATGGATCCTCTGGACGAAAAAGAGACAATGTACTTCTCTGTCTTTGACAATATTACAAAAGAGAACGGTTACTACTACAAAGAACTCAAAAAACGCAAGGCCACAATGACCAAGTGGATACAGGAACCCTGCACTTTTGTTTATCTGACAAAATCAAAAAAGGGATCTGTAATGACCTATGTAAAACATAACTTTACAACCTCACCCGACCTCTGGTTAACCAGGGACGGATTCAAAACCCAGACAAAAGTCACAGATATCAATCCTCAGCAAAAGGAATATAACTGGGGTACAAACGAGCTCGTAAAATGGAAATCGGCTACAGGTCTGAACATGGAGGGGCTGCTTCATAAACCGGAGGATTTTAACCCTGCCAGGAAATATCCCATGATTGTATACTTTTATGAACGTGTCTCAGACATGCTCCATTACTACAGGGCTCCTGCACCCAGCCGTTCAACAATCAACATAACTTTCTTTACAAGTAATGGTTATCTGGTCTTTGTACCGGACATTGCCTATGAAATCGGACATCCCGGCAAAAGTGCACTTGACTGCATAGTTCCCGGCGTTAAGAAGTTATGTGAAAATCCATGGGTTGACAAAGATAACATTGCAATACAGGGTCAAAGCTGGGGTGGATACCAGGTTGCCTATATGATCACTCAGCCCCAGGTTTTTAAATGGAAAGCAGCCGGTGCCGGAGCAGCTGTGGCAAATATGACCAGTGCATACGGAGGACTCAGGTACGGTACAGGAGTGGTGAGACAATTCCAGTACGAAGACACTCAAAGCCGGATCGGAAGTACTCTTTGGGACAGATTCGATCTCTATTATGAGAATTCGCCCCTGTTCTTTGCCGATAAGGTTGAGACACCTGTGCTGATTATGCACAATGATAACGATGAGGCTGTTCCATGGCAGCAGGGTATAGAGTTTTTCACTGCCCTCAAGCGGCTTGGTAAACCTGCATGGATGTTGCAGTACAACAGGGAGAGTCACAACCTGAGCAGCAGAATCAATGCCAAAGACCTGTCAATAAGACTGTCTCAATTCTTTGACCACTATCTCAAAGGCGCTCCTATGCCTGTATGGATGAGCCGGGGAGTTCCTGCAACACTTAAGGGTATTGACTGGGGACTGGCCATTGAAGAAAAGAATTAAAAAAATTGAACCACCCGCTTTGAAAAGACTAATTATAAGTCAAACAAAGCGGGTGGTTTTGTTATATCCGGAAAACAAAGTGCTATTTCCCGGAAAGTCTTGTGATTGTCTGCATAAGCTCAGCCTTAAGTCCGGGATCAATGGTGCTGCTTTCATAAAGCTTTTTTACAGATGAGAGTATCTCTTCTTTTTTGATACTAAGTCTGAACCATCCCAGAGCCTCGGCAAGAATCACTCTGATTTGCGTATCCTCCTCAGAATTATGAAGTACCTCAAGCAAACGTGGAACCTGACGATGGTTGTTGTAATTTCTCAGAGATCTTATTGCAGATATCCTGTCTGCTGCCGGTGCTTTTGAGTCGGCTATTACCATTAATGAGTTATCCTGTTTATCAAACTCCCGTTTATAGTATCCGGTAATTCTCTCTGCAATGTTATCATCTTCTTGCATGCCTTTGATGTTTTTGGCCTGGAGATAAATCTCCCGGAGAACCAATCCGGGATCAAACATTTGCAGGGCGCTCTGAGCTGAATACTGAACTCTCTGGCTCTCATTGGAAAAGAGAATTGTGTTCACCAGAGGGGATATTAACTCTTCTGCGCCTGAGAATCCTGCGTAACGGGCGGCATTCCTGCGTATAAGCTCGTAAGGATCGTCCAGAGCCACCGCTATCGCTTTAACAGTGTATTCTCCCGGATTATCGTAAAGTCTTTGAAGTGCCTCCATCCTCACACTGTAGCTGCTGCTGGTGGTAAAAATTTCATAAAGTTTTTCCGGGACATCTCCTTTGTAAAAGAGAGGCAGCATTTTTACAGCCACGGATTTGAGATTGGGATTATCCGATCTGAGATATCTCTCCCAAATCTTCACGTTCTTCTCTCTGTTAGCCAGTGCACGATTGAGTTCTGTTGAATTTTCTGATGAGAAACTTAATGTAGGATCTCCTATCAGATGAGATTCCAGATAAGGGAACTCCCTCTGCCAAAAGCCGATTCTTGCACCCTCTGCAATCATCCCCAAAAGTTCAAGAGACCATTTATCCTGCAAAACATTTACAGTGTTACCCTGGGCTGCGATTGTCCGCCCTTCTCCAAAAACATGATATCCTGCAATATATCCAGGCCTGTGGAAGGATCCGTTATAACATGCATCAAAGATGGATAACCTTGGCTGCATCTTAATATCAATCAGATCTTTTAGTTTGATGTTAATATTTGCGGCAAAGAGAGAATCTTCCAATCTGGTTTTTTCCAGCAAAGCGGGATCGAAAAATGATTCAGCAAAACCATAATCCTCAATCATGCTATTTCTGAAGGATTCCCTCCTCTGCCCGCTGTATCTTCTGTAGGTATTTCTGATAACGGAAGAAGCGACTGTAAGAGGATCTTTTACCTTTCTGAGAGAATAAGATTCCTGAGGAGGCTCTTCACCGGAATATTCCAGCATGTTTGATGCAGGGTAATCTCCGTTTATATACTGAGTGTCCCAATCCCCGTGTTCATGAAAGATAAATATATCTGTACCATGCTTTTGCATCTTTTCAAAAAGGCTGAATTTCATCCAGGGGTTCTGCCTGAAATTATAAAACGCATTTCCATCAGAAGAGGTAAATGAAAGAGGCATTACCTCCCGCATATAGAACTGTTCGTTCTGCCATGCAGTAAGACAATCTGAGTTATATCCGTGTCCGTTAAAAGTTATAAACCTGTCTGGCCGGTTGCTCTCTTTGTGGGCCTGAACAACTTTTGCCAGATAGATTTTGAGCTGCTCAGCAGATCCTGTCCCTTTATCAGAAGGAGGCAGCATTCTTGCAGAATAGAAATCACTTCTTATAACCTGGGAAGAGCTCTCTTTAAGCTTGTAATAGAAGAGGTTGGGATACTCTTTATCTCTCTCCAAAAAATCAAACTCAAGGTCAAGATCGTCATAATACCTGTCTGAGGTAACCGATGATTCAAATATCGGGAACTTCTCCTCATCCATTTTAAAGGCGGTTGTTGCATGCTGAAAATTCCTCACCCTCACTATCGGTATCCGGCCGATAAAGACAGCCCCTTCAAGTACAGGTTTCCTGTTATAAATTTTTCTTATCTGCTCTCTCAGGGGTTCCGGGGAGTCCCAATCCCCGGTGAGCATAACAACTTTTAATCCTTCGCTCTCCAGTTGTCTTTTATATGCATCAACCTCTTCCCTTGCATCAGAATAGGTCTGGTTGTCTATCACTATAAGAAATCTGCTGTAACTTTTTCTCTCAGAGGAGAAAGTCTTTTCCTCTTCCTTTACCGGATTTCCTGTTTCTGCCTGCCTCATATAAACTTCAACTCTTTTTGCGGTTTTAAGAAGCTCTTTACTAAGGAGATCAGGAGTCTCTTTTCTGCCGGCAATCTCTTTGCAGGTTTTTGCAATCTTTCCCCTTTCTGAGGAATAAATAAACCATCCCAGAGCCTCAGCCAGCTTAAGCCGCAGATTCAGATCTTCGCTACTGTCAGAAAGAACATTAAGATAACTCTCTACATTTTTATGGTAATTATTGTTTCTCAGAGAGCTCACCCCCATTAAACGGGAAGAGAGCTTATTCTCTTTGTCAGCAATTTCTAAAGCCATTTGAGAGAGTCTTTTTCTTGAAGCAAAACTCCTTTCAAACTCCTCCATTTTTTTGGATTTGTCAAAAATCTGTTCATCCTGCTCAATTCTCTCCCTTGCATACTGCTCCAGTTTTTCCATATCAAACAGATCAAAAGAGTTCTCTGCGTTGAACTTAATCCTTTCATCAAGAAACTCATGAATCCATCTGTCCACTATAAACGGGATAAACTCATCACTGCCATTTCTCCCCATAGCATATACAGATTTCCTCCTTATAAACTCATAGGGGTCGTTTACCGAGCTTTTAAGCAGCTGTTCAAACATCCCGTTGTTATAAAACTGTAAAAGGTGGAAAGTCTGTAATCTGAGCATATATGAGGATGATTCGGTATAAGTTTTTAGTAACAGTTCAGGGAGTTCATCATAATCGAGTGCAAAAAGTCTGTGCAGCGCCAGTCCTTTAAGATCAGGATATCTGGCCCTGTTAAAAAATTCAATCCAATAGCTGACATCATCTGATTTGAGATCAGCCTTAATATAATCACCGGGGAGTTTTGACTCCTCTGCTGTAGCGGAGGAGAATCCGGTGGGAGAAAATCTAAAGGTGGGATCTCCGATTATGTGCGATTCAAGGATATTGGTAATCCTTGCCCACTCCCCTACACTGTAGCCGAGAGAGAGAAGTCCCAGAAGATCAGAAGAGGATTTATCCTGCAGCACATTCACTGAGTTTCCTATGGCTACCAGTGTCCTGCCCTCTGCAAATATATACTCTCCTGCTATATATCTCTCTTCCCGGAAATCTCCGTTATAGCATGCATCAAAAATAACAACTTTTGGATTGGGTTTGATACGCGGCACATCTTCCAGAAGAATACCCATATTGGCATCCCCGGTGGAATCCTTTGCGACCTGATCCGGATCAAATGCTCCTGCAAACCATGTAGAGTCAATGCGATAATACTCCATCCACCTCTGCCTGGTCAACTGCAATTTATCGCTTTCCTGACCTGTTTTTCTGAGTCTCTGACGGAACAGTCGCTTGGCAGCATCTGTGTTCTCCTGTATTCCCTTACTCAGAGGTATTCCTGTAAGATATTGGCGATCAGGAGTCCCGTGCTCATGAAAAATCATCATATCCACATCATCCCTTTGAAGTTCTTCTATAACTGTTTGTTTCATGAAGGGATACATGTCATAAAAGAGGAATTTGGCAGAATTCCGGTTTCTAAAGGCTGCGGGAAACTGTTCTCTTGCTGTTGTTCCCTCCTCTTTCCAGGCTGTCATGCTGTTGGAAAAGGAGCCCTCTCCTGTATAAGAGACAAATACATCCAAAGTATTCCCGGAACGGCGATCCTCAATAAGCTTGTCAAAATATGCCCTTATCTGTGCATACCCCTCCTCTCCCTTGCGGACTGGTTTAAGTCTGCCGGTGTAAATATCACAGGATATCTTCTGAGGGGAATCCCATCTAAGAGAGTAATAATGAAAAAGATTGTTAGTGGTGTCTTTCCCGAGATAGTCAAATCTGAGGTCAAAATCGTCGTAATATCTGTCAGAGGGAACCGATGACTGGGAGAATGGGTATCTCTGCTGATCCATTTTAAAGGCAGAGGTAAAGTGTTGAGCATCTCTTATCATAGGTATTGGTATCTGACCTATAAAAATCGCTCCCTCAAGGTTCTCGTTCCTGTATAGAGAGTAGAGCAGATCTCTTATCTCTTCCGGGGTGTCCCAGTTTTGTGCAAAAAGTCTGGCGTTGAATCCCTCCCCGGTAAGCATGAGCATATAATTGTCTACCGAACTCTTACAGGAATTATAGGTAGGTGTGTCAATAATTATGGCAAAGCCTCTCCCGGCTGCCACCAAAGGTGGCGCCAGGGAGAGGAGGATTGCCATCAAGAAAATGGTAAAACTCTTTTTAGTCATATTTAAAATGTAAATCCTAATCCGATTGAAAATTGAGTTCGATTATTTTCAGATTCAGAAGGCATGTAATAATCCAGGGAGGCTTTTATAAACATCCCCGCTGTATTGCTTTTGCTGACACTTGTAAAGTAACTCAGAGTTCCGCCAATCTTGGAGTAACTCTCTTTAAGATACTGAAAATCCGGTGTTATAAAGTCAGTGATAATGTGAGATCCCGGTTCTGCACCTCCATATACAAAATCTCCGTTAAGGTTGTTTTTGTAAATATAGTCAGCACCTGCAACAATTCTGGAGTGGCCACCCAGTTTGAAATTATATTTGCCGTTTGCACCCAGATAGAGGTTTTCAACCTTCATCAGAGACTCCGGGATAATATAGAGATCATCGCTCACATTATAGGATAAACCGGCTCCTGCCCTCCATCTGTATTCTCTCTCTGCTCCGCGGAAAAAGTTATACCTGAAAGAGAGCTCCTGGTCTGCAAATGTGGATCTTATACTGTTATAAATAGTAATCCATTGCTGAACTTCGTAGCTGTTATCCAGATACTGGACGAATTCTATCCCACTCATATCCTTTTTGTTGAACTCAATATCAAACCTGCTGATGTTATCTCTTCCCAGTACAGCTCCAAGCGCAATTCCCAGCTCATTTTCCTTAACACTACCCTCCTTTTTGGGTTTAGAGGGGGCACTTATAACATCCTCTGCTCTGAAGTTATATTTTCCTGATAATAAAATCTTTACTCCATCTGCAGCATAGTAGTACTGTAGGGCTGCTCCGGCAGTGTTACCTTCGTACAGGAATGTTCCCAGGGACTGCAAGCCTCCCACCACAGCAGTGTAGCCGTTTCCGAGCCCTTTGAGTACAAATACATCCTGATTGGTCTGGCCGTCGCTGTTGGTAGTAAGAGATTCCTGTTTAAGGTTTTGATATCTGAAATTCAATCCCACGGAATGTGTCCCAAAAGTCAATACCATGGAGGGTTGCACATTGATTGTATAATAGTCAGTCTCAGATCTTGGATCTATCTGTTTTGCACCCACCTTTGCAATATAATCTGCTTCGATCCCGAGTATTACTTTGTCCCACAAAGGAGAGGTTGCAGCTTTCATGGAAAGGGAGTAGGATTGTCTGAACCAATCGCTTATATTTTTATCTACTGTATAATAGGGCATTCCCCGGAGAGGATCGAGCATGGTTGTGTTGTAGAGAGTGTTTCTCAATACCTCATTGTCGTATTTAAAGCTTCCCCACACATAACCTTTACCTATGGAGAGTCCCCCTTCTGTAGAAAATCCTATCAGCCGTTCCTTTTCCCCTTCATGTTTAAGCTTATAATCTCCGGCTTTATTGCCGTAAACAAAGTTAAGATCGCTGTAGTAGGGCAGCTGGTCCAAAACCATTCCCGCACCGTTGCCCGAGTTCAGCCACAGGGCTCCCGCTTTGAGCAGCTCTATGGATGCAGGTGAGTTCATTTTTACACCTGATCCCTGGGCTGCCGCTGTCTGAGTTAAACCCAGAGTCATAAATACGGCTCCGGCCCAATATATATATTTAACTAGTCTCATTTTCATTCTTTTGATTGTGTTAAACATTATTTCCAGGTGTTCCATGATGGTGCCAGGGCACCGTTTCTCCTGATTACAGGAGGATTCATAACCTCAAAGTCATTTGTACTATTATTGGTATCGTAGTAGATAACTCTTGAGTTCTCTTTTACCTCCTTAACCTTTCTTGCCACACTTTCTGCCCGGTAAGTTCCCCCCACAGTGACAGCCCCGGCATCAAGAACAGTCGGCATTCTTTTAAGCTGCATCTGGTTAGGATTTCCTACAAGTTCTACTGCATCCACAATATTTGCAATGGGAACTTTAAAGTTTTTGTCTGATCTTCCAACAGGGCTAACATATTGATTTGGATCTATAGGCCCATCCGGGTAGAATATCACATAGGCTCCACCAAACACTGTAACCAACCACTGTGGCATAGATGATGGCCAGAAGGCCATTACCATATTTATCGCCGGATTGTCACTGATGATTGATGTGGTATTAACATAAGTCTCAAATTCTGCACTGAGCAGACTAACGGGACAGTTGGGATTGAGGTTTGACTTTTTGTGGTCATCAGCCATCTGTGCAATTATAATGGACTCTCCCGGATTGAGGGGATAATCCTTATCATTGGGAACTTGCCAGATAGCCAGACAGTAAATATAATTTGCGGCATCATCCCCGGGCCATACCGGCAGGTTTGCTGTTGCAGTGAGGGGATTAATGTTTGCAATACAAAGACCCCTTACATTCTGTACTGTCTCGCTGTTGTTGTAAATCTCATAGAACTGATCCCTGAAATATGAGCCTCCGGAGGGTGTTTTCGATCCACAATAGTAGATCTCTTTCAAAACAAGAGCCCCGGATTTTGAAGCTTCCACATTTACTGTTATACTTTCACCCTCCTGAATAATGTCAATATTTACGGCGCTGCCGCTGTAATTATAGGTAAAACCGTCGGCAGACATCTCAGAGGATGCAGTTATTGTGTATATCCCTGGTATGATCCCCTCCACAGTGACACTTCCGGAGGCTGACATTGTTTTATTAATCTCATATCTTTCGTTGTAGTTTATCAGCTTAAGGTTGAAGTTTTCGGGTACAGGAGCCTCTCCAAGATTGAGTGTCAGGGTTACGGTTGCACTCAGCGGTTCTACCTCCCTGATCTCAGCAATATCGGTAAACTGCTTGCACGATATTGTAACTATCCCTGCCAGTACGGGCAGCAATAATATTTTTATTTTGCTTTTCATCTTAATTCAATTTTATTTGATCATCAAGGTAAATTCAAATCCAAAGAACATAGGAATGCTCAGGCGAGAAAATGAGCCGGGAGACCTTTTGCTCTCATATTTTGGTCTGGAATTGAACATATTGTTGGCATAGAAAGAAGCCTTCATCTTATCCCCTATCTCCTTTGTCAGATGGAAGTTAACAAGAAGAACCGGGAATTGTGACTCAATAATGAACCTTGTCGGGCTCTTGCTGTCGTACATATAAGCCAGTTCGGGATCATCCGGATTTGTATTGTCCAGGACTCTTCCGTCCAGATGTGAGATATACTTGACAAACACCGAGTCGTTTCCGTAGGTAGTCCAATATTTGTATTTCCAGTTAACCTGGGCTGTTGCGGTAAGCACGAATCCAATCGCAGGAATGTTATGAGTTGCACGAAGAGTTGTCACAAATCGTTCCCGCTCCTCTTTCTGGTTTCCAGGTTCGTAAATAGCAATATTCTTTTCCAGAGAGTTGAGATTGTCATTGGATGAGAATGAATAGCCTTCTTTCCAGTCAGTTGATCTCATGTAAGCTCCGTT
>Ga0265294_10005490_pt1 | contig 15460 bp, 6 predicted proteins | sample MunlanPumphouse3_FD_192504 | JGI IMG/M metagenome (GOLD analysis project Ga0265294, IMG submission 192504) | Groundwater microbial communities from a municipal landfill in Southern Ontario, Canada - Pumphouse #3 | ecosystem: Environmental > Aquatic > Deep subsurface > Groundwater | place... | reverse complement strand
ATTCAGGAGGTAGTAACCCTGAGTTTGTTGGTTCAGGCTACTGGGATTCCTGGCATAACAACAGAAGGGTATCATATTCTGTGGGGAATTCACTTAAAGAAGAGGGAATTGAAACTGCCAAAAGCTTAGGATTAGATTTTAAAGTAGCTGTAGATACTTTGCAGAACGAAGGCTATCGTTTCTGGGCATACTCTAAAGAAAACCCAATTCAAGTTTTTGGAAGTGAATCTGAAAACACAGAACAAACTGCCCGTTATTTCCTATCTGGTGCAGATTATACAAACATTAATTTTAAAGCGATTTATGGTTTAAACTCCCAGAAATACGGAGCACTTACCCATAAATTTAAGAATGATATTTTTAAAGAAATAGTTGAAATCTATGGTGAAGAATGGTCAGGAAGTGAAGCTGATAAATTAGGTAAAGCTAAGAAGATGTTAAAAAACAGATTCTATCACTACCCTGAAGGTGAAACCTTGATTGAAGCAGATTGGAGGATTGGTTATAGTTTTATTCAACTCCTCAAAGAGAATCAAGGAAAAAGAATTTTGCTCTGTGATCATTCAGGAGCAATTAGAGTTTTTGAGGCAATAATTAGGACTTCAGACTTTGCTGATTATAGTTCACTTAAAGAAGGACAAGACTCCATTATGGCTCTTGTTTACCAACCAGGAATGAATATTAGGTATGATTATCTGCAAAAGAAAGAGTTTAAATTGAGATAGAGTCATCCTGGTTTCCCCCTCACTGAGGGGGATTTATGATTGTAGGTAACTTTGCTAGGGAAAAAGTATTCACTCTTAACTTTATCAGGGTAAATCTGTAAAATTCAGGGGACAAAAAAAGGCGTATGTACTATATATACGCCTAGAGAAAATTCTTTATTATTTTTGTTTATTGGTCTTAGTGGCAGCGAATTCTTTTATATAATAGCTAAGACTGATTTTAGTTTTTCAATTCTTTAATCAGAGTTTCTAAATCTACCCTCATATCATTATCTTTATTAAACTTATTTTCTATCATTCTTTTAGCATGTAGGACAGTTGTATGGTCTTTGCGATTAAAATAGAGAGCTATCTCTTTTAGAGAAACTTGAGGAATAAGGAGACATATAAGATACATGGCGACTTGGCGGGGGAAAGAAATATTTTTTACTCTAGTTTTATCCATAATTTGCTTACGGGTAATGCTATAGAATTTGCATACTTTATCAATAATACTATCCATATTGATATCTTTAGGTTTGTCAGTAATCATATCACCTAAAATATCTAACACCATAGCCTTATTTATATCAAGGGGATTTACTCTATTATAGGATGCATAAGCCAAAATCCTAATCAAAGATCCTTCTAAAGCACGAACTGAACTAGTGATACCATGAGCAATAAATTCAATTATATCATTTTGAAGAACAATATTTTGGTTATCTGCCTTTTTCTTTAAAATAGCAACTCTTGTTTCAAAATCAGGGTTTTTCAAATCTGCAATCAGTCCTGATTCAAATCTTGTTACTAATCTATTTTCCAGATCAGAGATATCTTTTGGAGGTCTATCGCTTGTCAGAATTATTTGTTTTTTTGCTGAGAGAAGAGCATTAAAAGTGTGGAAAAACTCTTCTTGAGTTCCTTCTTTCTTGGCTAAGAAGTGAATATCATCAACTAACAATACATCAACATGGCGGAACTTCTTGCGGAATTTAGCCATGCTATTACCTCTAATCGATTCAATCATCTGATTAGTAAACTCTTCAGAAGAGATGTAATATATATTTTTATTTTTATCAATCTCTAAGAGATAATGTCCAACTGCCTGCATAAGATGAGTTTTACCCATTCCGGATTCACCATAAATGAATAATGGGTTATAGGTAGAACCAGGTACTTCTGCTACTGCCATAGCAGCTGAATAAGCAAAATTATTATTTTTTCCAACCACAAACTGTTCAAATGTGTAATATTCATTCAAAGGGGGTAAGTCATAACTTTCACCTAAGCCACTTTTCTTGGCTTTTTGAGTTGGACGTTTCTTTAATGAAGTCTCATCATTGAAAAAACGAATATCAAACTTTCTTTGATAAACATTAAAAGCCAATTCAGAAATCATATTTGCATAGTTCTTATTTAAAAAATCAGATGCTACTTTTGTGGGAGTCATTACAAAAAGAGTTTCATCCTCAAACTTGACTAACTTTGTTTCACTAAACCAAGTATTAAAACTTTGTTTAGCAACATGTTCTTCTAATTCATCTAAAATATTTTGCCAAATGTCTTGATCCATAGCTACCTTTTGTGTTAAAATTATTATTTATCTACTTATCCACTTTATGTGGATAAGTTATTTTTTAGCGTACCGCACCTCTTTACTAAGGGTATAAATAGAGTTTAGGGCATAGTGACAACGCCTTTATCCACAAGTTATCTACCAATTAATATAATAGACCGTTATACAACTCAAATTAACCTTTCATCAAAGGTAAGGTTTAAATTATTCTAATGATTTATCTTGTCAAGTAACTAAATTTTAGCCTTGAATTTTGCTTAAAACGTTAACTCACAAATTTCTAATAAGTTAATCAGTTGTTAATCACAAAGGTAATATCGGACTCTACCTTATTAATTCTTTATTTTACAAATAGTTAAGAATCTGTAAAATTATTTTATCATTAAACATAAAAGTAGCTTGTTACCTTCAAAATTTAAGTCTAAAAAACATTGTTTGGCAATTAAATAATATTATCAGACTTAATTAGAGGTCAGACACACTTTTGAGAATGCTCCCAATTAACCATTTCTGTGTCGCCCTATCAGAGGATGATTATCTCCTCATCCGTACTTGGGAAAGGTTTTAGATTTTCTAATCAAATAAAGTCTTGCCAAGAATAGGATAAAAATTATAATAAACTTGAAGAAATTCTAGGAGTGCTTTTAATGAAAAATATACTAATTATTTTAGCTATTTTGTTAAGTTTAATCAACATTTTAGCTCATCCCAAAATTGATATTGAATCACACAGGGCATTAACCCAACCAGCTCGGATTGATTCTTTGCATGGTTTTGATGTTATTAGTTATTACATAGATATTGAAATTGATGATCAAGAACAATACATTTCCGGTTCTGTAGAAACAGTGGTAGTAGCTGAAGAGAACTTAACCCAAGTAGAGTATAATCTAGTTGGATTAGAAGTCAGCAGTGTTGAGGTTGATGGTGAGAATTCAGCGTTTACCCATTCTCAGGGGATTATAACTATCCCAGTAACTGTGGAAAATAATCAACAGTTCACTACAAAAGTGTTTTATTCAGGTAATCCTCAGCTGTCCACAGATGGATATGGTATTGGGATGATTTTTAGATCAAACATGGTCTTCACAATCTCAGATCCAAATGCTGCTAGAAATTGGTTCCCTTGTTATGACCACCCTTGGGATAAGGCTATAGTAAGCTTTAATATTACCTGTAGAGAAGATTGGGTAGCAGCCTGTAATGGATTACAAGGAACTACTATTGACAATGGTGATGGGACCAAGACTTATGAGTGGTTGGGTGAAAATCCAATGGCTACTTTTTTGGCTGTGATTCATATTGCCCCCTATTTAGTAATTGAGCAAACTTTTACTAAAGAGAGTGGAGAGATTGTACCTATTCAGCATTTTGTGCAGAGTAATTATTATAATGATTGTTTAGTTGATTTCGACAGAGTTCCTGAGATGATGCAGGCCTATACAGATGCTTATGGTGAATATCCTTTTGAGAAATATGGTCAAGCCTTGGTTAATATGCAGACTTATGGTGCAATGGAGCACCAAACAATGACTACTTTAGGGACATCATATATAGATGGTTCTCCTAATGACCCGGAATATACTGTTGCCCATGAACTATCTCATCATTGGTTTGGTAATTGCTTAACCCCTGTTACATGGAAAGATGTCTGGTTATCAGAAGGTTTTGCTGTCTATTCGGAAGCTGTTTGGGCAAATTACTTACTAGGCTATGAAGCAATGATCAACTATGTTAATAGCAATATTCAAAACTACTATAAAAGCTGGCAAAATGGGAATGGTCCTCAAACTATTTATGACCCAGATTATCTCTCCTACTTCACTCCTCCTTCCTACGAAAAAGCCGCTTCTGTACTCCACATGTTGAGATTAGAGTTAGGGGATGAAGGTTATTGGTCAATGATTCAAAGCTGGTTTGCTAATAATCAAAATGGAAATGTTACAAGTCAAGAGTTTCAAGCCCACTGTGAAAATATCTCAGGCTTAGACTTAGAGCAATTCTTTCAACAATGGATCTATTCTCCTGGTATTCCTTCCTATGAATATGCTGTTTTGAGTAATCCTGTTACTAACCAAGTTAAATTCTATAATAATGTAACTTCAGACAGCGGAATAGATTTCTACCTAACTATACCTTTCTTTGTGGGAGAATCTTCTGATTCTTTAAGAACTAAATTTACTCCTGGCTTTTCTATGTCTGACCCCATTGATGTTACTGACATAAATGCTGAAATCACTCTTGACCCAGATGCCTGGAACTTAGTTGAAAACCGTCAAGAGCTCTCTCTAACTATGAATAGCGTCTTTGCTGGAAATGGTCAAGCTCTTCTAAACTGGGCAAATTTCCCCCATGAAGCTGATTTTGTTGGTTATAATGTCTATATGAAAGCAGTTAACGAGACAGAGTGGAGCTTAGTTAATGATGAACCAACTCAATACACAAGCTTTGTTGTTGGTAATCTAGAAAATGGTATTGAATACCACTTTTATGTTGTGATTGCTGATTCAGAGGGATTTGAATCATATCCTACAGATAGTCTTGAAATGACTGTTATCCCTCAGGCTATTGAACCAAGTCAGTCCATTTTAATCGTTGATGATAGTGCTGATGGATCAGGTACTTTGTTGAATCCAACAGATGAAGAAATCGATGAATTTTATAATAATATTTTCCTTGGTCATGAAGTTACTAATATTGATTTAAACCAAGAAGAACTTACTTTTGAGATTATCTCTGATTATGATGTTTTGATTTGGCACAATGACACAGTTGCTACTAGTTCAATTCCTGAATATGAAAGCATTCTAGGCAATTACATTCTCGCAGGAGGGAACTTAATTCTTGGAGGTTGGAAAACTATTCTAGACATATCCCCTTCTTTTGCTGAATTATTCTTAGGTGTAGATTCTTTTGAATTAGTGAACTCTCCTTACTTAGAGAGTGCATTTAATTACTTAGGTCCACTTCCAGATTTAGAAACTAATCCTGACCTTATGCCTGAAGCATGGGATGGTCATTTATCTATGATAACAACTTTCCCAGAGGATGAAAATAGTCTCTATATAAGTAATGAAAGCTCTACAACTGTAGCAGTTAGTTCTACTATAGCTGGTTATGACAATGAAACTTACTTCTTCGGATTTCCTCTTTATTACTTCCAGGCAGATCAGGTTAAAAATATGATTATAGGTATTCTTAGCAATACTAATCCTCCAATTGAAAATGATAATAATGTGGAACCAGCTTACTCTGAGTTGATTCTCTACCCTAATCCTGTTAAAAATCAGCTAAATTTTAAATCTAACTCAAAAAATAATGAAATGTTAAATATTTCTCTTTATAATATTCGCGGGCAAAAGGTGTTTGATTTAAATAGAATGGAAATGAAAGGTGGTGAATTTAAACTAAATTTATCAGAAAAAAAATTAGCAAATGGTCTTTATTTTATTAAAATTTCTAATAACAAAAGAAATGAAATACGAAAGCTGCTAATCTTGAAATAGCTTAAAAGGGGATTATCTATGCAAGACGAAAAAAAGATTCCAAGGACTTTACCCGTATTGGTAAATCCTAACTTGGTATTATTTCCTTTTATGATAATGCCATTAATTGTTGCCGACCCGGAGAAAATTGCTGTAATAGACTATGCTCTGACCCATGATAAATCACTTGGACTTTTCCTGCAAAAAGAGAACCAAGATAGTGAAGAGGTTGATGTCTATGAATATGGAACTGCAGCATCAATCATAAAGATGGTAAGAAATAAAGATGGATCACTTTCCATCTTAGTGCAAGGGAACTCACGTATAAGAATTGAGCGTATTATCCAGCATGAACCAATTCTTATGGTGGAGGTTGAATCCCTCAGTGAAAGAACAGATGACACTCCTAAGATTCAGGCTTTAAGAAAAATAGCCTTAGAACTACTGGAGACTGTCGCTAATGAGAGTAATCTTCCCGGTAAGGAGTTTCTCCCTTCAATAAAACAGATCCAACAAACAAGTCGGGTTGCTGATTTAATAGCTGAAAATACAGATATTAAAATTTTGGAAAAACAAGATATTCTCTCGACTATGGATTTAGTTTTTCGTATAGAGAAGTTAAATAAGTACTTAGCGGATTTAATAAAACAGCTTCAATTAGAAAATAGAATTAGAAGCAATGTTGAATTAGAGATGTCTGAAGATCAGAGAAAATATTATCTTCGTGAACAACTAATGGCTATCAGAAAAGAGTTAGGCGAAAGTGATGAAGTAGAACAAGAGATTGAGAGCTGGGAAGAAAAGATTAAAAAGGCTAATTTACCAGACTATGTCTTAGAAGCTGCAGAAGATGAGTTATCTAAAATGAAGACCATGCAACCAGCTTCCAGTGAATATAGTGTTATTCGCAACTACTTAGATTGGATAGTTAATATTCCTTGGACAAAAAAGACAAAAGATAACTATAATTTAAAAAAAATAGATAAGATTCTTACTAAAGACCACTATGGCTTAGAAAAAGCTAAAGAAAGAATTATTGAGTTCATAGCTGTAAAAAAGCTTAGACAGGAAATCAAGGGACCTATTCTCTGTTTTGTCGGTCCTCCAGGAGTAGGTAAAACATCTATCGGAAAATCAGTTGCCCGAGCTCTAAACAGAAACTTTATTAGAATATCCTTAGGTGGTGTCCATGATGAAGCAGAAATCAGAGGACATCGACGTACCTACATCGGAGCTATGCCAGGCAAGATTATTAATGAGCTCAAAAGAGCTGGTTCATCTAACCCTATCTTTATGCTTGATGAGATTGATAAGTTAGGAAGTGATTTCAGAGGAGATCCAGCCTCTGCCCTCTTGGAAGTCTTAGATCCTGAACAAAATTCAGCCTTTGTGGATCACTATATAAACCTTCCTTATGACCTAAGAGATGTGATGTTTATCACTACTGCAAACTCTCTAAACACAATACCTCAACCTCTTATGGATAGAATGGAGATAATAGAATTTTCCTCTTATGTAGAAGAAGAGAAAATTGAGATTGCTAAAAGATATCTAGTACCCAGAGAGATTGAGAATAACGGAATTACTAAGCAACATGTAAGCATGCACAAGTCAGCATTACAAGAGATAATCAGGTATTATGTTAAAGAGGCAGGTGTGCGGTCTTTACAAAGAACTATTGGTACTATTATGCGTAAAATAGCTCGTAATGTTGCAGAAGGTCATGAAGAATTAGTAAAAGTAACAAATAAAAATGTTAAGAATTATCTTGGTTTTAGAAAATTCAGTACAGAATTAAAAAATAGAAAACCTGAAGTTGGAATAACAACAGGCTTAGCTTGGACAAGCTATGGGGGTGAGATTCTTTTTTGTGAAGCTATAAAGATGCCCGGAAAGGGAGCAATTAAGCTAACCGGGCAATTAGGCAAGGTGATGCAAGAATCGGCTCAAATCGCTCTAAGTTATCTCCACTCTAACTACGAAAAATATAAGATTCCGCCTGAAACATTCACCGAGAACTCTCTGCATATTCACTTCCCTGCAGGAGCTATTCCTAAGGATGGACCTTCAGCTGGGGTAACTTTAACTACAACTGTTGCCTCACTCTTAATGAATAAAAAAGTTAAGCATGATGTTGCCATGACTGGTGAAATCACCCTCTTAGGTAAGGTATTACCAATTGGTGGATTAAGAGAAAAAATCTTGGCTGCTAAAAGAGCTGGAATCCATCATGTTTTAGTACCTATTGATAATCAAGACAGCATTGAAGAGTTGCCAGACTATATTAAAAGAGGAATGACTATAGAATATGCAAAAACTGTTGATGATATACTCGAAAAAGTCTTGATTGATTAAACTCAATAAATGTTTTACACTTGATAAACACTGGAATTACCAAGTGATTGATTCTCTACTGAAAGAGGAACACATGGTGTGTTTAATTTTCTTCTGTGGAGGTAGAATCAACTGGAAGTGAGGATGACCACACCTTCAAAGGCTTTTTAAAAAAGCCTTAAATGAATTCTCCTCCTCTGGAGAGATGCCTTAGTATTTCCAGGGCAGGGAGATTAATCCCTATCAATGTGGTACAGGGTTGTTTCCCTCTGAGAGGGTGCCCAAGGCTGGGTTGTTGGGCAAAAGTGATAGACCCCACCAATAAATATAATAAATACTAAAATAAATTAAGGAAAGAATGGAAGAACAAAAAACTAGAAAAATTAACATTCTCATAGATGTTGAGAAAGAATTCATTAATAAAGCCAAGTATGTCTTTAGCACCTATTGCTATATTTTGCAATTAGAGCCAATATTTTTTTATGAGAAAACACGTAAAAATGTTGATATCTATTATGGTAGCAAGCTAAACACTAACTACCCTTTAACTATTAAATATAATCGAGGGACTAATGACTTTTTTTTAGATCACAACTACTACCCTCAATTTAAAGTTAGATTCAATAATTACAAAAATGAAAAAATTCCTTTTTTCTTTTCTGATCCAGGTTCTATCTATTCAATCGGTGATAAAACTATTCGAATTAACAAAGACATTATTGCATCAGGTTTTTACTTTCTTTCTTGTTGGAAAGAATATATTAATAAAAAAAATAGTGACCCCAACATCAGATTTAAATACATAAACACCTTACAATACAAATGGGGTTTTGCTGAAGTTCCTGTTGTTGATGCTTATTGCGATATCTTGGATAATATCTTGGAACTTAGCTTACCTAACTATGAAAATAAAGATAGATGGCATAAAGATCACAATTTCTGTATGACCCTATCTCACGATATTGACTATTGGGATGTCTGGGATGAAAACCACTTAAAGGAAATTATGAAGTATAACAAGGATAGGTTTAAACAGAACCCTATTCGTTCATTTTACAAACTTATTGGCCATTTTTTAACTAAAAAAAGATATAATCCTGTAAAAGCTATGCAGAAAATTCTAACCAAAGAGAGACTACTTGAAGTAAAAAGTACAAACTTTATTCTTGTTCAAGATGATTCTGATGATGAAAGAAGAACCTACTTTACTAATGATAAATACAAGAGTCAGCTCAAAGCTGTGTTTTCTTCTCAAAACGTAGGATTACACGGTTCTCCTGGTTCAGCTTATTATATCAAAGAGACCAAAAAAGAATTAGAAAGATTGCATAAGCTACTTCCACAACAATTAGGTTACCGTTCTCATAAACTGTCTTTTCAATATCAATCAACTTTTGATATCTTAGAAAAAATGAGTTTGAAGTACGACTCTTCTCTTGGTTTTTGGGAACATATAGGATTTAGGGCTGGCATATCATATCCATTTTATCCTTACGATATTGAGAACGATAAACCATTTAAGATATTAGAAATACCATTAATAGTAATGGATGCAACACTTATATCTCACAAAGGAATGAATCTTAATCCATTTGTAGCTTCTTATAGATTGTCAAAATTATTTCAAAGAGCTAAGAAGTTTCATTCACACATATCTTTATTATGGCACAATAACACTTTTGATAATATTGACTTCCCTTGGTGGGGTTGGCTTTACTGGTCTCTAATCAAGCGAGCAAAAACAAATGATGCTTGGGTTTGTTCCTTAGATGATTTATATGAATTTTGGATTAGCAAAGCAGCTAAACCAGAATCACCTGATGATAATCAATGATTTTTAAATTTATAGATAGATAGGAGTTTCTTAATGATTTTAACAGATAATGCAAAAGTAGTATTAGAAAAAAGATACTACAAGAAGAACGACAAAGGAGAAACAATTGAGGATTGGGAGAAATTAATTAGTCGGGTAGCTAATAACATCTCTCAAGGAGATAATGAGAAATATCAACGCTACCATAAACTTTTAGACTCCGGGAATTTTTTACCAAATTCACCTACCCTAATGAATGCAGGTAATGACTTACAACAGCTCTCAGCTTGTTTTGTTCTCCCGCTTGAAGATAGCATGGAAGGCATCTTCACAACAATCAAAGACGCAGCCATGATTCATAAGAGTGGTGGTGGAACTGGTTTCTCTTTTAGTAAGCTACGCGAAACAAATGCTCGGGTTCGTTCTACTAATGGAGTATCATCAGGACCAATTAGCTTCCTAAAAGTATTTAATAGTGCTACTGATGCTGTTAAACAGGGAGGGACAAGAAGAGGTGCTAATATGGCAATTCTAAGTGTTCACCACCCCCAGATTGTTGATTTTATCACCTGCAAAGAAGATACATCAGAGTTGAATAACTTTAATATTTCTGTTGGTGTTACTGAAGATTTTATGGAAGCAGTTAAAAATGATGATGATTTCCCTCTAATATCTCCTCATGATAATCAAGTAAAAAAGACTATGAAAGCAAGAGATATCTTCGCTTTAATAGTTGAAAAAGCTCATAAGAATGGTGAGCCTGGAATTATCTTCTTAGATAGAATTAATAAGCATAACCCAACTCCACAGATTGGAGAAATAGAATCAACTAACCCTTGTGGTGAACAACCTCTATTACCAAACGAAGCTTGTAATCTTGGCTCAATAAATCTTGATAATTTCTATTCGCCTGAAGGAATTCAATGGGATTCTCTTAAAGAAGTAATTTACGATTCAGTTGATTTCTTAGATGATGTTATTAATGTATCAAATTTCCCTCTCCCTGCAATAGACAAAATGGTTAAAGCAAATCGCAAAATTGGTTTAGGTATTATGGGCTGGGCAGATCTACTCTTCCAAATGGAGATACCTTATAGTAGTGAGAAAGCAATTGATTTAGCCCGCCAAGTAATGGAGTTTATCGATTATCACAGTAAGATAAGATCTATGGAGTTAGCTAAAATTCATGGTTCTTTCCCAAATTTTGAAGGTAGTATTTATGATACTATGTCTTTGATTAGAGACGATTATAAGCTAAAATGGGGTAAGTTAAAAAATGAGATTAAGAAAAACGGTATAAGAAATGCTACAGCCACAACTATTGCACCAACAGGTACTATTTCCATGATCGCTGATACTTCTAGTGGTATTGAGCCTCAATTCTCTTTGGTTTATGTTAAATATGTCATGGATGGTGAGAAGCTCATCTACGTAAATAAACATCTTAAAAAAAGATTAGAAAAAGCTGGCATTTACAGTGAAGAACTAATGGAAAAAATCTCCGAAGCCGGTGGATTAACTCATCTAGATGAAATTCCTCAAGATATTAAGGATGTCTTTGTTACTTCTCATGATATAGCTCCTGAATGGCATATTCGTATGCAGGCAGCTTTCCAAGAATATACTGATAATGCGGTTTCTAAAACGATTAACTTTAAAAATGATGCTACTACTGAAGATATCAAAATGGCTTATGAATTAGCTTATGAAACAGGATGTAAAGGAGTAACAGTCTATCGCGATGGCTCGCGTCAATTCCAAGTACTTAATGTTGGTAAAAAGATTAATGAAGAGAAAGAGATGCCTAAAGAAAAGCGATCACCTAGACTAAGACCTGAAGTTACTAGCGGTATGACCCAAAGAATTGAAACAGGTTGTGGACACATGTATGTTACTATCAACTCTGATAATCAAGGTGCTTGCGAAATGTTTATCCAAATGGGTAAAGTAGGTGGATGTGCATCAGCTCAATTAGAAGCTCAAGCTCGCCTAATATCCATAGCCCTAAGATCTGATATCAGTATTGACTCAATTATTAGACAACTCAAAGGAATTCGCTGTCCTTCTCCAATGTGGAATAAAGGTAAATTAGTTACATCATGCTCAGATGCTGTTGCTACTGCATTACAAAATTTTATAGAGTTAAATAAAATTAATGATTTGTCAAGTATTAATTTTCAGACAGATGAGGAAAATTCTACCCTGGAACCTAAAGAACAAGCTTCATCGAACACCTCAATCAAGACTTGCCCAGAATGTGGCTCAACTGTCTATCATGAAGAGGGATGTTTAAAATGCCAAGCTTGTGGTTGGTCTAAGTGTTAATTTATTAGATAAACTATAATTTATATTAACAGCTGAATCAGATATTTTTGATTCAGCTTTTCTTTGGCTTTATTCAAATCTATAAAAATACAAAAGAATTTAATAAAGATTTTCCTTTCATTGTTAATTATTTTCTGCATTTTTTTTGCCTCTCTATTACTTCTGTATTAGCTGTTTGCCTAATGGATGCCCAATATAGACCCAATAAAGAACCAATAGATAACTATTTGTTTATAACTTTAGGGGCAAACAAAAACCCTCTCTTTCAGAGAGGGTTTATATATTTTCTATATATTTATTATTCTTCTAAAGGATCGATTTCTAAAACATAACTTTTTAAATCAACACCTGGAATATACCAACCATTGATTATACTTTTTACTGATTTTCCAAAACTCTCATTCTGGCTTGCATCTTCAAAATAGATTGCGGAGACATTAACATGATTATTCTGGTTAGCTAAAAGAATCTGCATTTTACTTTGAATGCCATACTCCTTAGCAATTCTGATAATTTTATTACTAATTATTTTCACTTCAGGATCAGTAAAGAAAGGTGCTTTTGCTTGATGAGATTGCATATAAACCTCTTGAACTTCCTCTTCACTTAAGAATCTGAAATTATCAGCTTGAACTGGTTCAACCTCTTTTTCTTCAATTATTTCTATCTCTTCAGCAACTTCTTCATCTGCAAGAACTTCTTCCTCTGAAACAACTTCAATTTTCTGTTCTGGTTCTACAGCTTGTGTTTCAGTTTGAGGAGTTACTACTTCAACTGGTTTAACAACTTCATCATCCATTGTTTCTTTATGTTCATCATTTTTAGAAACAACAAATTCAACTCTTCTATTAAGTTGTCTGTTTTCTTCAGAATCATTAGGAACTTTTGGATTCTCTTGTCCCTCTCCACGATAATTAAGAATGTTCTGATCCACACCCTTATCTATAAGATATTGATATACTGACTTTGCTCTTTTTTCAGAAAGATTCTTATTGTATTTAGCACTACCTACGTTATCAGTATGACCAATAATACATACATTAATCCCAGGGTTATTCATAATTGTTACAACTAATTGATCTAAACTTGGGAAAGATTCCTCTTTCAATGTATCTTTATCAAAATCAAAATAGATATTTTCAATCACATAAGTTTTCTCTTCTAAGAGTTCGATTTCGATATCATAATCAAGTTCATCAACTCCCTGGTCAAAGATAATTGTGTTAGAATAAGCTTGATAATTTGGTTTAGTTATTTCGAAATAAACAGAATCAATTTTTGGTAAATAAAGATTGTAATAGCCATTAGCATTTGATTGACTTACAGTAACTACTTGTTCCTCATTCAAAGTATAAATCCAACTGATATCGGTTGAAACAGGTTTTCCATAGTTATCAACTACATCACCATAAATTCTGATTCCATCAATATACTCTTCATTAAGGATAACAACTTTATAGATATCTTCACCACCTCTACCATTTGCTCTATCAGAAGAGATATACACTTCATTAGAACTATGAGCTCTAAAATAGTGTCTTTCATTATAAATAGTGTTAATTTCAGGTCCTAAGTTTATTGGTTCATCCCAATCTGTCCACTTGCTTCCATTTTTTCTAGCTCTAAAGATATCAAATCCACCAAAAGAAGAATGTCCATTCGATGAAAAGAATAAAGTTTGTCCATCCCAACTAATGAATGGAGTTTGTTCATCATTGCTAGTATTAATTGTAGAACCTAAATTGATAGGTTCCTGCCATCCATTGACGTTTTCAGAAACCCAGATATCATAACCACCTATAGAACCAGGTCTGTTTGAAGTAAAGAACATAACTCTATCTTCAAAGACATAGGGTTGAAGGTCATTATAATCTGAAGAAACACTATTTAGTCTAACAGGTTTAGTAAAAGCACCTTCTACCTTTTCAGCACGGTAGATACCTTTATCACCATCATAGTATCCAAACAAATAAGCATGTTTACCATCTTTAGAGAAAGAACTCAAGGCTTCATTACTATCTGTCAATAAAGTACCAACAGGTTTAATCTGTCCCCAAGAATTTCCTAACTTTTCACTCATAAATATATTCTCTTTACGAGCATGACATTTTCTGCTAGATGAAAAATATATCTGTTTCCCATCTGGGCTTAAGACAGGACTAAAATCATTATATTCTGAATTCAAATATCCAGGAAAATAACCTATTTGATACTGGCGAAGATCTTTTGCTGATCTAATCACTGAATCTTCAATAAGACATAACAAATTATCATAATATTCATGATCAATACCTTCAGCATGATCAACATAGTATTCTAAATTCAGATATGCTTCTGGCATATCTCCCTTTGCCATTTGTACTTTAAACATAACTAAATAATTATTATAGTTATCAGGACTCTGTTCTATAGATTTATCCATTAGGACTTCTGCTTGAGCATGGAGTCCTCTCTCTAAGAAACTTTTAGCCTGCTCAATATAAGATTGACCTGTTTGAGCCAAGAGAAAAGAAAAACTTAAAAGAGCCAAAGCAATAAAAAGTTTAGTTTTCATGAAATCTCCTTTTTTAATGTTAATGTTTTTAATTTTCAAAACTTCTTTTAAACTCTACACCATAAAGTTTAAAGGAAGTTTTGAGAGGGGAAATCCCCTCTCAAAACATTATTTATTTAGAATCTGAATGTTAAACCATATCTATGATTGTCTTCGTTGATTCCATCTGAATCTTCTTTAACAAAGGCATAGTTCATTTCAATCATTTTAAATTTTAATCCGAATCCAGCAGTGAATTGGCCATCATTAGCACCAATTCTAACACCAGCTTGAACTTGAGATAACATATCTTCCCAAGAAGGATCTGGAGTGTTTCTCATTGTTCCTAAGCCAGCTCCTAGGTCTGTATCGGTTCCGATGTTAGTCCAGTACTCTGCACCCATGTGAACAGTAATTTCATCTCTGCTTTCTTCTTGTCTCAAATCTCCTGAAACAGTTAAACCCTTAATTGGGAAAACTGCTACACCAAGATTGTATTGCATTGGAATACTAACATCATCAGACTTACTATATAAATCTCTGATATTTGCACCAAAAGAGATATATTCATTCATTTCATACATAGCACCAAAATCAATACCGAATCCAGTAGTTGTACCATCATCATCTTGATCCATGTTATCAAATAACATTTTTATGCTTGAACCCCAAAGGAATTTACCAGTA
>Ga0265294_10005489_pt1 | contig 15460 bp, 9 predicted proteins | sample MunlanPumphouse3_FD_192504 | JGI IMG/M metagenome (GOLD analysis project Ga0265294, IMG submission 192504) | Groundwater microbial communities from a municipal landfill in Southern Ontario, Canada - Pumphouse #3 | ecosystem: Environmental > Aquatic > Deep subsurface > Groundwater | place... | reverse complement strand
CTTGAAGACATGCTGGAAGCAAGAGACGCCCGCGTGTCACGGCAGCGCGCGTTTTTGGAAGAAACAGGCCGCCCCCTGATCTCCATGACCCTCAATATGCCGGGACCTGTGAAGCGCACCCGACTGTCATCTTTTTTCTTTCAACGTGAATTAAAAAATATAAAAGCCTTGCTGCAAGGCATGAGAGCCGATTTTGAAGTCAGTTTTAACAGTTCGCACACAGGCGATGAGGCGCTCTTTGCGGTCCATACTTTGACGGCGATAGAACTAAAACGATTTTGCGTTGACACGGAAGAACACGTCCCCTATGCCCGGCTTTTGGACTTGGATGTCATCGATGAAAAGGGCCTCCCGGTGAACCGTGAAGCCCTTCAGTTGCCCGAAAGGCGTTGCCTTGTCTGTGAACAGCCGGCCTCTGTTTGTGCGTCCCGGGCGGCGCACGACATAACGATTGTACAGGCAAAAACGAAGGCTTTGCTATCGCGCTACGCGAAGATGGTCCTGGCGGATGATATGGCCTCCCTTGCTTTGGAAGCCTCCGCTTTCGAGCTGATGGTCCATCCCAAACCGGGGCTTGTAACGGCCTTTAGCCAAGGCTCGCACCGCGACATGGACCGTTTCACCTTCATTAAAAGTCAATCCGGTTTCTCCCCCTACTACCGCGGATGCTTTGACATCGGTTGGGATCGTGACTTGAGTTCGCAAGAGAAGGCGGTGGCCTTGCGCCGCCAAGGGATCCTGGCCGAAGCGAAAATGAATCAGCTGTCAGGCGGTGTCAACACGCACCGGGGCTGGATTTATTTGTCAGGCATCTTACTGGCCGTCACGGGAGACTACCTTGCTTCGATACTAGTGGAGGATCAAGACGAGCTTAAAGAAGATGCGCTCATCGCTTGTATGAGCCGATCAACGGCCCGATATTCGGAAGCACTCGAAACATCGTTGAAAGAACTGCCTTATTTCTCGGTACTTGATCGAAGTATGAACGAATCATCGGGTATCACGGGGATTCGAAAAGAGGCCGTAAACGGGTTCCCGAGTCTATTCACAACGGGACTACAGGTATTAAGGGGATCAATGGATCGCAAAGAGGACGAAAATGTGGCAGGTCAACGCGCGTTATTAGCGATTTTATCGGTCATCGATGACACGACCCTGATGAAGCGAGCGGGAGAAAAACGCGCATCCATGATTGTTCGGGATTTACAGGCGAAGCTGGGTGACAATGAACTCGAATCGGTCATGGAAGAAATGGTTTTAATGTTCAGCCAATACGGCTTAAGCGCCGGCGGGGCCGCCGATTTACTCGCGGGCAGCCGCTATATTCAAAGGTTTTTGGAATATGCTGTCACGGATCTGTAACAGGCGCTTCGTTGAACCGATTTTTTAGCGATGCTATAATGACCGCAAGCCGGATATTCCATTTGGCTGTTTCTGGTGTGGGAAGGAAGCTTTAGATGTCTACTGAGACTCCGATAGAGAACGAGAACTTAGATGCTTTGGACCGTCCGGTCAAAGAGGTGAAACACCGCAGACCGAACGTCCGCAAGCGCCGTCGAATCACGGCAGGCGCACGGGGTCGATTTTTATTTTACAGCGTTCCTGTCCTTGTATTTGTCCTAGTTATCACCGTTTTTATCGTTAAAATTGCCTCCATACAACAAGTTGAAGTACCCCTCATGGATCAGTCAGGCCTGGAGGCACAGGGCGGACTTATTGACCGCGACCATCCGATCCCGCTCGAAGCAAATGAGCAAAATGACACCGAACCTGAAATCGTCATCGTGGATGCCACAGAACCCACGGTTCCCATGGAAGAACCGTCAGAATTGCGCGAGACCGATCCGGAAGATGTCGAAGGGGACGATCCGGAGATTGAAGTTTTTACGAAGCTGTATGTGGTGTCCGTGCCTGCCGCGATTCACGCGGATCCCAGCTCGTCAAGTGAAGTGATCCTTGAGCCCCAACTAAATGACATTGTGCTCAAAATAGGGTTATCCGGCGAATGGACCGAGGTGCAAAATAAACGCGGTGAGAAGGGCTATATCAAGACAGCCCTTGTCGCGGATTCTCCGTTCTTTCTCCCTCAGATAGGGGAGACATATTACGTGCAGAACCGACAGGTCTACGTACGCAGCGGTCCTGGAACTACGTATGAAGTCGAAGGTTTTGCCCTCCGCGGCATGACTGTCCGGGTGCTTGAATTGGCTGACGGCTGGTCTAAGATCCGAACGGAACACGGCCTGAACGGCTTTATGCATAACGATCTTTTCGGGTCCACAAAGCCGGAAAATGAAATTACAGAACTTGAAGTTGGTCGCTTCATGTATGTCGATACAGAGGAGGCGAATCTGCGTGAATCGCCGTCGACAGATGCGGAGATCATCGGCGCCGCCTTTATGGATGACCGCGTGTACCAGATTTCCGATAATGGCGGCTGGTCTAAGATTCGGACCGAAGGCGGTGTGGTCGCCTATGTGTTCAACCATCTTTTAAGAGAAAAAGCGCCGGCGAATCCCTTTGTCAGAACGAACCGGACCCTTTACATCGACACAAATTCTGTGAATGTCAGAAGTTCACCGACGACCGATGCTTCCGTGGTCAAGCGTCTGGATCGTGACCAGTCTGTCACCGAACTTGAAGCGAACGACACATGGTCGAAAGTCAAACTGTCAGACGGATCGGTCGGCTTTATCCGCAGTGATCTTTTGACCAACGTTACGCCGCCACCCGAGGGTTTCCAGCGCGCATCCGGCACGCTCTACGTCACGACGGGTGCGGCCAATATCCGTTCGCAGCCGAATACGAGCAGTTCGGTTGTTGTGGTGACGCGATATGGTGAGTCGTTGACCCGTGTGGCCACAGGCGCTTCCTGGACCATGATCAAGACTTCAGCGGGCAAGTCGGGTTATATTTCAAACGATTTGATTTCAACGAAAAAACCGGCCGCCCAGACAGGTGGAGGCGGAAGTGGTAGTGGCAGTAGCGGCAGCGGGAGTTCAGGTAACGCGAACTCAACCTTGAGACAGCGCGTCGTCGATATCGCGCGGTCAGCGGTTGGCACGCCTTACCGTCTCGGCGGCAAAACAATGAGCGCCTTTGACTGCTCGGGGCTTGTCAAATACACCTTTGAGGCCATCGGCTATAAGAACATTCCGCACGGATCCGACCCGCAGGCAAGACAGCTTGGCACCAAGATATCGTTCTCAGGACGCGACTTTTCGAACTTGCTGCCCGGCGATCTCATTTTCTTCAGCCGCGGATCCGGATACCACCATGTCGGCATTTACATCGGCAACAATCAGATGATTCACGCGGTGAGCGGACGAGGCACGGTGATTGATAATCTTATGACCTATCCGTTGGCCGCCCGCGTCAATCGCGTGCTCGATTAGCAGAAAGTCAGTGTTGCGATAACAATTGAAATGGACGCAGCCTGATACTGCGTCCATTTTTAGTATGAGGAGGCGCCGACCATGGCAAGTAATGCGTTTGTATCCGTCATTGTGCCGTTTTACAACGAGGCGGGACAGGTTCAACACTCACTTGAAGTGATCGACGGCGTGCTTCAAAAGGAAGATATCCGTTTCGAGATACTCGCGGTCGACGACGGTTCCTCCGACGCAACCTGGGAAGAACTTCTCTCTTATTCAGTGACCCACGAACATATTCGGCTACTCAGGTTCTCGCGCAACTTCGGCAAGGAAGCGGCCATCTGCGCGGGCCTTGACGAGGCCAAGGGTGAAGCGGTCATCGTCATGGACGGCGACCTGCAGCATCCGCCGCGCTATATCCCCGAAATGATCCGGCTGTGGCAAGAGGGCTATGAGGTGGTGGAAGGCGTGAAAGAAAAGCGTCAAGACGCGCATTTTCTATCACGTGTAGCCGCCAATTTGTTCTACTTTATTTTTCGCAGGATGTCAGGTATCCAACTCAAAGACGCCTCTGATTTTAAGCTCCTAGACCGTAAGGTGGTTGACTATTGGAAGACCATCCCCGAAAGGGAGACCTTTTTCAGGGCGCTGTCGGTGTGGATGGGTTTTCGGCGGACTCATTTCTACTTCCAGGTGGATGCGCGTGCCGTTGGCAAAAGCAAGTGGGGATTTCGAAAACTATTTCGCCTTTCACTCAACGCTTTGACAGGCTTTTCATCAAGGCCCCTCATGCTGATCAGCAGTATGGGGACCCTCTTTCTTTTTATCTTTTTCATTTTGGCCATTCAGACCTTGGTAAACTACATCCGCGGGGTGGCGGCCACCGGCTTTACGACGGTCATCTTGCTCCAGCTCCTGATAGGAAGCATCATCCTCATCAGCCTCGGCCTCATCGGCATGTACATTGACAGTCTTTTCCGGGAGGTGAAAGCGCGGCCACGTTATTTCATCTCTGAGAAGGTGGAAGGGCCGTCAAAAGAAGGAAAGTAGTGCGCCATGAATGAAGATATGACGCCCTTTGGTCTGTCTTTGTTTCTCGACGAAGCCTCCAGGAGGGGAGGGGTCGATTTTCATTTGCATTCTTGTTTTTCAGACGGCGCTCAGACAGCCGAAGAACTTGTCCGTTCGGTCTTAGAAAATGGGCTCCAAGCCTTTTCACTTACCGACCATGACAACATTGACGGCGTCCCTTATGTCCGGAAGGCGCTGTCACGGTTGAACGCGAAAAGCGATATTCGTTTTATTCCGGGCGTCGAAATGTCGGCCCGCTTTGAAGGCCGGGAAGTGCATATCTTAGGTTATTTCACAGAAGATCAGCCGCTCATTTTGAAGCGTTATTTGGCACGTCAGGTGCGGGAGCGGCAACAACGTAATGAGGCGATGATCAAGCGCTTAAATGAACTCGGCTACGACGTCCGCTATGAGGATCTGTCACGCTACGGCGGGGAAAAAACTTTGCCGGGTCGGGTGCATATGGCACTCTGGCTTGTCGAACACGGCGCCTTTTCATCCATCACAGAAGCTTTCCAAAAGCTCTTAGGGGAAGGGCGACCGGCCTTTGTTTATCGCGAACGCCACAGCGCTAAGGAAGTGATCCGGGTGATCACGGCGTCAAACGGCGTCAGTGTACTGGCCCACCCGCAAGAATACGGCTGGTGCGATCACGAGCGCTTGTCAAAAGAGGATGTGGAACAGACCCTGATGGCCCGTTTTTTGACCTTAAAAAAGGCCGGCATCCATGGGCTTGAATGTGACCACGGTGGCGCGTCGCCCCAAGAAAGGTTGCTGATGCGAAAACTGTGTGAAAAATTATCTTTGATTTGCACCGCGGGTTCTGACAGCCACGGCCGTGATGACCAGCATGCGCCAATGTATCGCGGATCCTGGTACAAAAATGGGCCCTCATAGGTTATACTCTGTAGTTGCAATAAACTTCGGCTTGCTTTCTTAGAAAGTGGTCCGAAAAGACAGGTACGGTTATTGATGATTATTTATGATAAGAAAACAATTGACGATGTCGAGGTGAAGGGTAAGCGAGTCCTTCTACGCGCGGAATTCAATGTCCCGCTTGATAAAAGTACAAACGAAATCACAGACGACAGAAGGATAAAAGCGGCCTTGCCGACAATCCGTGCGCTTGTCGAACGGGGCGCGCGCCTCATCATCGTGTCTCATCTGGGGAGACCCCAGGGTTTCGACGATAAGCTTTCACTGAAGCCTGTAGCCAAACGTCTATCGGAATTGCTCGAAAAACCGGTCATCATGGCAAAAGATGTCATCGGAGAGGACGCGCAAGATAAAGCGAAGGCTTTAAAAGACGGAGAAATCCTTTTATTGGAAAACGTCCGTTTCCACAAAGAGGAAACGAAAAATAAACCGGAATTTGCCAAGGCTCTGAGTGCCATGGCCGACCTATACGCGAGCGATGCCTTTGGCGCCGTTCACCGCGCGCATGCCTCCACGGCAGGCGTCGCGTCATTTTTGCCCGCCGTTGCAGGTTATACCATTAACCGCGAACTGGAGATGCTCGGCCGCGCCGTCGGCCGACCCAAACGCCCCCTCACTGCCGTATTGGGAGGTGCCAAAGTCTTTGACAAAATCGGCGTCATCCGTAACCTGATTGACAACGTCGACAACCTCCTCATCGGAGGCGGGATGGCTTACACCTTTCAGGCCGCCAAGGGCTGGCCAGTGGGTACCTCGCTTTGTGAGACAGACAAGCTCGACCTGGCGCGTGAACTGATGGCCTTAGCCGAAGAGAAGGGCGTCAATTTTGTGCTTCCTGTCGACACCACGGTCGCCGACCGCTACGCGGCGGACGCCGTGCCGGTCATCGTGGACTCGGACAAGATCCCTGATGACATGATGGGCCTTGACATCGGCCCTAAGACCTCAAAGCTTTTCCAAGAGGTCATCGCCTCATCCGGCACGGTGGTCTGGAACGGCCCTGTCGGCGTGTTTGAATTTGAAGCCTTTAGCCGCGGCACGCGGGAACTCGCCCGCGCCATCGCGGAGGCTGACATCATCTCGATTATCGGGGGCGGGGACTCCGCCGCGGCGATCGAACAACTGGGCTATGCCGACAAAATGACCCATATCTCCACAGGCGGCGGCGCGTCCTTAGAATTCTTGGAGGGCAAAGTCTTGCCCGGCATCGACTGCCTTCTGGACCGTGATCCGCGCTCACTTGTGGCGGCCGGGAACTGGAAAATGAATCTCGGCGTCCCCTCTGAAGCGGAAAGCTTCCTCGACAAGCTCATCCTTCGCGTGAAAAATGTTGATTCACGCGTCATCGTCTCCGTACCGAATACGGTGCTTTCCTTGGCCGTCGAAAGAACGGCCGGAACGCCCGTTCATGTCGCGGCGCAAAATGCCTATGACGAAGACAAGGGTGCCTTCACAGGTGAAATATCCATGAAAATGCTCGCCGAGATGCACGTGCCTTATGTCTTGATTGGGCACAGCGAACGCCGTCAGTTGTTCTGTGAGACAGACGAAGGGGTAAATCGCAAACTGACAGCGGCGCTTTCCTGGGGCGTGCGCCCGATTGTCTGTGTGGGCGAAACAAAAGAAGAGCGCCGGAATAATGACACCGAAAAAGTACTTGAACAGCAGGTCAAAGCGGCTTTTGCGGATGTGAAGCCCAGCTCTCTTTGCCAGATCATGGTGGCCTATGAACCCGTTTGGGCCATCGGGACAGGCGATACAGCGACTGATCGGCAGGCCGAAGAAGCCTGTGCCTTTGTGTCAGAACTCTTAGCGGGCATGTACGGCGAGGAAGCATCGATTGTCAAGATTTTGTACGGCGGATCGATTAATGAAGGAAACGCCCAAGGGCTCTTCAATCAAAAGCATGTGGACGGCGGTCTTGTGGGCGGCGCTTCGCTCGATATCGAAGCATTCGGCCTGATCGCTGAGGTAAAATAAATGACCCAAAAACCGAAAGGCCCTGTGGCCCTCCTCATCCTTGACGGATGGGGCATCTCAGAAGAAACAGAAGGCAATGCCGTCTTGGCGGCTAAGACACCCAACCTGGACGGGCTGGAAAAAGACTGGCCCTCCTCTGTTATTCGCACGAGCGGCCGCGATGTCGGTCTGCCTGAAGGCCAGATGGGAAATTCTGAGGTGGGGCACACGAATATCGGGGCGGGACGCATTGTTTACCAGGATCTTTTGAGGATCAGCAATGCCATCGAAGACGGTTCATTTTTTGACAATGAGGCGTTATTGCACGCCATGCGAAACGCGGCGGATAAGGGAACTACGCTTCATCTTGCGGGGCTTTTGTCCGACGGCGGCGTGCACAGCCACTTGACCCATGTGTTCGCGCTGATCGACATGGCCCAAAAAAACCATGTGACATCGCTTGCAGTCCATGCCATTTTCGATGGCCGCGACACACCGCCTAAATCAGGCGCGGGCTACCTCGATCACCTGATGCAACATATGGATCAGGTGGGGCTGGGGCGCGTCGCAACGTTATCCGGTCGCTACTATGCCATGGATCGGGATAACCGCTGGGACCGTGTGGAAAAAGCCTACCGCGCTTTGACGGCTGAAAACTTTGAAGGTAAAAGAGCCGTCAATCCTAGAGAAGCGATAGAAGAATCGTACGAGGAAGGTGTCACCGACGAGTTCATCCTGCCCGTACTTATCACAAATGAAGACGGCACGCCCGTCGCGCCGGTGAAAGAAGGGGACAGCTTTATCTTTTTCAATTTCAGGCCGGATCGCGCCCGTGAGATGACACGCGCCTTATGCCAGCCGGAGTTCAATCACTTTCCCGTCGTGAAGTCTCCGCTCGGTTTGACCTATGTGGGGATGGCGGAGTACAGCGCCGACTTTGAGGCCTTTAACGATTACTCGACCGCTTATCCGCCTGAAAAATTGACAGGTATCTTCGGCGAAGTGATTCAAAACGCCGGTATGACACAGCTTCGCATCGCGGAGACTGAAAAATACGCGCATGTGACCTTCTTTTTCAACGGAGGGCGTGAGGAGGTTTTTCAAGGGGAAGAGCGCATTTTGGTGCCTTCGCCTTCAGTGCCCACCTACGACCAGCAGCCGGAGATGAGCGCGCCGGAGGTGACCCGGCGCCTGTTAGACGCGATCGAGAATAAGTCCTTTGATGTCATCATCCTGAACTTTGCCAACGGCGACATGGTCGGCCATACGGGCCGGTTTGACGCGGCGGTCAAGGCCATGGAGACGGTGGATGATTCGGTGGGGAAAATTGTAAAAGCGCTGCTTAAAAAAGGTGGGGTCGCACTCATTACCGCCGACCACGGGAACCTGGAGGCCATGATCGATCACCAAAACGACGGCCCCTTGACGGCGCATACGACCAATCCTGTGAAACTGATCGGCGCGGGTCTGAAAAGTGGGCGATTAGAAGACGGCCGTTTGGCCGATCTCGCGCCGACGATGCTGGCTATTTTGGGACTTGATACGCCTTCAGAGATGACCGGAAAATCTTTGTGGATCGACAAGTGAAATAAAGGGATCATGCTATACTATTTTGACCCGGGCAATGTGGCCCATAACACATAGGGGGATTAGAATGACAAACAACAAAAATTACGTGACGATGGATGGCAATACCGCCGCGGCATACGCGTCTTACGCCTTCACGGAAGTGGCCGGTATTTATCCGATTACACCTTCATCGGGCATGGCTGACAGTGTTGACCAGTGGGCTCAGCAGGGGAGGAAAAACCTCTTCGGTCAAAGTGTCCAGGTGATTGAAATGCAGTCCGAGGGAGGCGCGGCCGGCGTAGTCCACGGATCGCTCGCGACGGGGGCGCTGACCACGACCTACACGGCGTCACAGGGACTCCTGCTCATGATCCCCAATATGTATAAGATGGCGGGCGAACTCCTGCCGGCCGTGTTTCATGTGACGGCCCGCGCCATCGCAGGCCACGCGCTGTCTATCTTCGGTGATCACAGCGATGTCATGGCCGCGCGCCAGACAGGCTTTGCGATCCTTGCCTCATACGGTGTGCAGTCAGCCATGGACTTGGGCGCGGTGGCGCACCTTGCGGCCATCAAGGGACGCGTGCCCTTCATGCATTTCTTTGACGGTTTCCGCACCTCGCATGAATACCAGAAAATTGAGCGGCTCGAGTATGAAGACTTGGCCAAAATGCTTGACATGGACGCGGTCAATGCTTTCCGAAAAAGAGGTCTGACGCCGAACGAGCCCTGTCTTAGAGGCTCTGCGCAAAACCCCGATATTTTCTTCCAGATGAAGGAGGCGTCAAACCAATACTATGACGCCCTGCCTGACATTGTGGAACATTATATGGACGAGATGAGCCGCCTCACGGGCCGCGAATATAAACCCTTTGTGTATCACGGAGACCCGGAAGCGGAAGAGATCATCATTTGCATGGGTTCTGTGTACGACACAATCTGTGAGACCGTGGATTATCTTAACTGTCAGGGAAGAAAGACAGGCGCGGTGCATGTGCATCTGTTCCGTCCTTTCTCCGCTGAACGGCTGCTTTCGGCCATCCCCGAGACGGTCCGAAAAATAGCCGTCTTAGACCGCGTGAAAGAACCGGGCGCCCAGGGCGAACCGCTGTTCCTCGATGTGGTCTCCGCGGTATCCTGTGCCGACCGCCCCGTCGTCGTATCGGGCGGACGTTACGGCTTGGGATCGAAAGATACCACCCCGGGCCAGATTAAGGCCGTTTACGACATGCTGGCGGGTGAGCGCTTAAAGCCGCGCTTCACCATCGGCATTGAAGACGATGTGACGCATCTGTCGCTTCCGGTGACAGAACCGATCGACGTGTCCCCTAAGGGCATGATCGCGGCGCGCTTTTGGGGCCTTGGCTCCGACGGTACGGTGGGGGCTAACCAGAACTCCATCAAGATCATCGGTGACCACACCTCCATGTACGCGCAAGCCTATTTTTCTTACGACTCGAAGAAATCAGGCGGCGTGACCATCTCCGACCTGCGTTTCGGACATTCGCCGATCAGGGCCCCTTACCTGGTTGACAGCGCCGATTTTGTCGCCTGCCACAACCAGGCCTACCTCACCAAATACGACATGCTGTCCGTCTTGAAAAAGGGCGGTTCCTTCCTGTTGAACACGACGCGCCCGAAGGAAGAATTAGAAGAATTCCTCCCCGGACAGGTCAAACGTTATTTAGCGGACAATGACATCCGGCTTTACACGATCAACGCGATCCATTTGGCGGAGTCCATCGGACTTGGCAACAGGATCAACACGATCTGCCAGGCAGCATTTTTCAAGATCACCGAAGTCATCCCGGTCGATGAGGCGGTGAAATACATGAAGGAAGCCATCGTCCGATCCTACGGCGACAAGGGTGAGGACATTGTCAATATGAACTACCGCGCGGTGGACGCCGGTATTGAGCAAGTGAAAGAAGTGGAGGTCCCCGAAAGCTGGCGCAATGCCGAGGACGCGCCTGTGGCGCTTCGGGATGTTCCTCGCTTCATCAGCGACATCGCGGACGTGATGAACCGCCAGGAAGGCGACAGCCTCCCGGTGTCAGTCTTCATGGACTATGTCGACGGCACCTTGCCGCCGGCGACGGCTCAGTATGAAAAACGCGGGATCGCGGTCAATGTGCCGAAGTGGATCCCCGATAACTGCATCCAGTGTAATCAGTGCGCCTATGTTTGCCCGCACGCGGTCATCCGCCCCTTCCTTTTGACAGAAGAGGAACAGGAGAAGGCCCCTGAGACATTTGTGAGTGTTCCGGGTAATAAGCCCTACAGTCAGTACGGCTTTAGAATCCAGATCTCCGCTTTGGATTGCACGGGTTGCGGATCCTGCGCGCAGGTCTGCCCCGCCAAAGAAAAAGCGCTCGTCATGGAGCCCTTAGAAGAGCATATGCTGGAAGCCGAGCATTGGACTTTCGCGCAGTCGCTTTCCAGGAAAGAAAATCCCATGAACAAGGCGACGGTCAAGGGCAGTCAGTTTGAACGTCCACTGCTCGAGTTTTCCGGCGCCTGCGCCGGTTGCGGTGAGACACCCTATGTGCGCCTTGCGACGCAGCTGTTCGGCGACCGCATGATGATCGCGAACGCCACGGGCTGCTCCTCCATCTGGGGAGGTTCGGCGCCCTCGATGCCTTACTGCGTCAATGACGACGGGCACGGTCCGTCCTGGGCCAATTCCCTGTTTGAGGATAACGCCGAGTACGGACTGGGTATGCACTTTGGTGTGAAACAGTTGCGTGACCGGGTGATCGGCTTTGTCGAAAACCTGAATGAGCAAGCGAATTTGCCTCTTGCTTTGAAAGAAAATATGGACGAGTGGCTCGGGAAAAAGGATGAAAAAGAAGGGGCCCGAGGCATTGCGGCAAAGTTTATCTTCGCATTGGAAGAAGCCGAACTCGACGGCGAAGCTGACATTTTGCGTCAAAATATCCTGAGCCTTAAAGACTACCTGATGCTCCGTTCCACATGGATCATCGGGGGCGACGGCTGGGCCTATGACATCGGCTACGGCGGACTGGATCATGTGCTTGCCTCAGGTGAGGATGTGAACATTCTCGTGCTCGACACCGAGGTGTATTCGAACACGGGCGGTCAGGCGTCAAAGGCGACACAGCTGGGCGCGGTGGCGCAGTTTGCCGCGGGCGGCAAGCCCTTGAAGAAGAAAGATTTGGGCGTCATGGCGATGGCCTACGGCTATGTCTATGTCGCGCAGATCGCGATGGGCGCAAGTCAAGCGCAGACGCTGCGCGCCCTGCGTGAGGCGGAAGCCTGGAATGGTCCCTCGATTGTGATCGCTTACTCGCCTTGCATTAACCACGGTATCCGAGGCGGCCTGACACTTTCGCAGCAGCGTGAAAAGGATGCGGTTGAAACAGGGTACTGGCATCTGTGGCGCTACAATCCGGCTGTTTTGGCGGAGGATGCCGAAAAGAATCCATTCGTTTTGGATTCAAAACCGCCGACACGCGATTACAGCGAATTCTTAAAACAAGAAGTTCGCTATACCTCGCTGTACAAGAAGTATACTGAAGCGGAGGTCGAAGCGATTTTCGCCCGCGCGAGAGAAGCGGCGGATGAACGCTACAAGACATACTTGAATTTCGCAAGAACGGAGTAATCGGAAGCGGCCCTGCCGCGATACATTCAATTATTTGACATGAGGGGAACCGGGGGTTCTCCTCAGCGTCTCATTTTTTAGAAAAGGGGTACTTTCGGTGCGTATCAAAGACGGACGATCCATTATGTTCAGTGACACACCGGTGCCCGACCTGTTCATTCACGACATCATGCCCAAATTGAGCGGCAACGCCGTGAAATGTTATCTGTTTTTGAACAGTGTGTTCTACAACGGTTCACGTGACGCGACGCAGGCGGATGTAGCGGACCGGCTCGGCATCTCGGAAGAGGCGGTGAACGAATCACTCTTAGAACTTTCCCGGGTGCAGCTCATCACGGTCAGCGATCAGGATATTTCGATCGGAGACCTGAAGATGCAAGAGCTGCAAAAGCGCTACCGACCGATCAGTTCCTCGTCGCCCAGTGAGATCGGACAGCGCGAGAACCAAAGTGAAGAGCGTGAGAAAATCGTCACCCTGATCAAGATGACCTTTTTCCAGGGCATTATGACCTTCATGTGGTACGACCTCATTGACCGCTGGTTTGAGGCCTACGGCTTTGAGCCGGAGGTGATGTACGCCTTGTTTCAGGAGGCGGCCAATAATAACCGCCTGGACGGCCCGGGTTACGCGACGCGGATCGCGGAGGACTGGGCGGCGGCCGGCGTGAAAACCTACGATCAGTTGTCCGTTTATTATTCGCGCTTTCTTGAGAAAAACAGAATCAAAGCCTATGTCGGCAAGAAATTGAGACGATCTTTGACCGAATACGACCTCAAGGATGTCGACATGTGGATCGATGAATTCGGCTTTGATCAGGGCATCATCGATGAGGCGTTATCCAAGACCCGGGGCGCTCAAAGGCCGACCATTCGCTTTGTCACCGCCGTCTTAAAAGACTGGCATGAGCGCGGTTTGAATTCGCTTGAAGGCGTAAAGGCTTACGAAGAAGCACGCCAGGAAGACGCCTCGCGCTTTGGGGTAAAGCAGGGCGTAGGCCGGGACAACCGCGATAACTTCAGCGTGGAAGAAAGTGAATTCGATACGCCGATGCCTCGCATTGACGGGCACGATGATTAAGACGGGATGGGGTTTGTGAGGAGTCTTTCGCAAAAAATAAGCGATGACGTCGCCAGAATCTACCAAAAACGGAAAAATGAGGCGCATCGGGAGCGAGATCATCGGGTAAGGGCGCTTTACGCGGAACATCCGCGCCTTGAAGCGCTTGACAATGCGCTGACACGGGCGGGTTTTGATCGCCTGATGCAGGTGACTTCTCCCGAAGAGGCTTCAGATGAAGGACAGTCATTTGATGACATCAGCGTTATGCGCGAGCGTTATCTTGTCGAGTATGGAATTATGGACGGCTACCACGAGCCGATCTACCACTGTCGGTCCTGCGGGGACACAGGGCGAATAGGCGACGCGTGGTGTCCTTGCAGGCGGCAGATCGTCCAATCGATCTTGCCCGACTATTTACCCGACCGGATGTCGGGGGAGGCAAAGTTTTCCAATTTTAACTTAAATGTCTTCCAAGATGGCAAGGCAGGTCAAAAGGGTCCGAGCACGCGCGATGTGATGGCGGATTACCTTCATATGGCCCAGCTTTACACGGGGCACTTTGACCGCGTGCGCGACCGCAATCTTTTGTTTTCGGGCCCGCCCGGAACAGGAAAAACCTTTCTCATGCAATGCATGGGACATCGCCTCATGGATGAAGACCGTCCTGTCATCTACATTACGGCGCCCAATCTTTTTGACTTAATTACGCGTTACAAGCGCCAGCTGGCTTCCTTTCGTCCTGATCCGGCGATTTTGGAGGAGGCTGAGATGCTGTACCACGCGCTCCACAGCTGGGATCTTTTGCTACTCGATGATCTGGGGACTGAACCGGTGACCCAAGATCGCTACGCGCAACTTATCATGTTGCTGGATACAAGGCAGAACCGCAACCTGGCCACCATTGTGGCGTCCAATCTCTCGGTACGTGATTTTGCGAAACAATATGACACGCGCGTCGCAAGCCGCCTGAATGGCAATTTTCTCGTCTACCGTTTCCCCGGTGAAGATCTCCGCGGGCAACAAATAGGCGATTAGGGAAGGAGCCTTCATGCGAGTGGGAGTGGATATCATTTCGGTGGATCGTTTGCGGCGTGTCATCGAGCGCCACCCCGATCGTTTTCTGGACCGTGTCTTCACCATACAAGAACAGGCGATCTGTCACGATGATCCGCGACGGTTGGCCGGCCGCTACGCGGCTAAAGAAGCCATCGCCAAAGCACTGGGGACGGGAATCGGTCGACTGGGGATCCGCTTTCATGACATTGAAATCACACAAGAAGCGTGGGGAAGTCCTAAGGTGCAGCTTCACGAGGCGGCGCTTACGCGCTTTCAGGCCATCGGATCAAAGGACATCACGCTCAGTCTGTCGCATGAAGATGAATACGCCGTGGCTTTTTGTGTGATTACGCTGGGGACAAATGACGATGCCCGATAAAGACAAAAAAGAACAAAAACCGATAACGCCTGAACCGATCCCGATTAAACGCGGGATTACAGCGGACCCGAGTATTGGAGAAATCGCCCAGGTCACGGATCAGCGCGGGCGTCCGGTGTATCTTGCGCGAAAGAAATTCAAAATACCGGCTTGGCTGGTTGCCGCGATCGTATTTTCTGCCCTCATGATTGCGTTCTTTTTTGTTATTCCCCAGCTGGTGGACCGTGTGTCCGACATTGAAAACGATCCGAAAGCCACGGACCTCCTGCCCCCCGATTGGGACAGCAGTGACGTCGATGAGAATACAGCCGTGGTTCAAGTCGCTTACGCGACGCTTTACGCCGCCCCCGACAAGAAGAGCGCGCGTGTTGCCGAAGCACTTTTGAATGAAGCGGTCACTATTTTAGACGCGAAAGACCGACAGTTCATCT
>Ga0265294_10005488_pt1 | contig 15461 bp, 15 predicted proteins | sample MunlanPumphouse3_FD_192504 | JGI IMG/M metagenome (GOLD analysis project Ga0265294, IMG submission 192504) | Groundwater microbial communities from a municipal landfill in Southern Ontario, Canada - Pumphouse #3 | ecosystem: Environmental > Aquatic > Deep subsurface > Groundwater | place... | reverse complement strand
CTCCAGCACTAAAACACATAAACACTCTATACACTCATCAAAGAACTTTTATTGATTCTATAATGTAAGGGGGACAAATCTGATAATTTGGGACAAAAAGCCCATTAATCTTACTCCCGCCCCCAATTATTTTTCCTAGTTATGGGCATTTACTGAGTTTAATTGTATTAGCACAAGTATGTTACATATCTTTCTTTGTTAAGCTGCTGCTGTTATGGATTTGGATAAATCGGCAGCTTATAGTAAAGCCCTATAATCAAAGAAATAAAGCTTGCCATTTCTGCAGAGTTTGTAATCCTTGTAAATGGGTTTCTACCTATGCGGATTAGCAATATAAATATACAGAGGCAGAGCTTTGGCAAGCTCCGACTACGGTGGATTAGCAATGTAACACATAGAGAGTATATGGCGTTAGCTAAATGGCTAACATGGTAACAAAACAAAGAAAGGTAAAAGGAGATAAGCAAAATGAAAACAAGATTATTTGTAGCAATCCTGCTACTAACGGTAGCAGCCATATTGTATTGTAGCGATGATCCCAACGAACTTAACGCATTCGAAAGAAAACAAGAAGAAATAACAGCTTTTAAAGCAAAATTCGAATCCACAACTCTTGCAGAAGGCAAGGTAGAATATGATATAAAAACACAAAGATGGGGTTGGTTTAGAGGTAAATTTACGGATTTACCTAAACTCTCGAATCAAGATTCAACCCAAGTGAGAATTATATTTGATGCAGTTATGAACCGAGTACTTCCATTTACTACTGCGAGCAGAAGCAATACACAACCTACAGTGATTAGACTCGACCAGAGATTGTTGCAAACTGATTACAAGCAAAGTGCGAATGGATATCCAGTTATCGGAGGTGGTATGATTTCAATAGCCTATTATCCCGATGAAGATGAATTCATGATTGGCAATTCAACTATAAAAATACCTAAAGGAAGCCCCAAGATAAGAATAACTAAAGAAGAAGCTATTAGAATAGCCATTGCTAAGCATGGTGGACATCTTTATACAAAAGAAACTGACAAATATATTATCCTAGCATACGCATGTAATTGGATGGAAAATTGGGAAGTAGCTGTTTTATGCTATATAGTTCCTCTTGAAGGAATATGGACTTATGTTGACGCAGAAAGCGGTGTAGTTAGGTTCTCGGGAGGATCATCAACGGATTTTTATACTGGGGATATAACAGGGTCTTACTAAGAAGCTGACTATGAGACGATCCCATTATTATCAGTTGAAACAATCTTGCCCTATGTCGATTATAATATTTCTGATGTTTTACATGAAACAAATTCTACCGAGAATTTTATAATTGATGAAACAGAATATGCCAACTTAGGTTCATCTTTAGGGCAACACCCGTATTTTAAAATTTACGATTCAATAACTGGGAGTACAAATGAGAGTTATCGTTACAAACCTCGTTACTTTTTCAATCTTCTCATGAAGGAAGTAGCGACAGACACCCAAGCATGGACACTCAACGACCAACAGATAGCTACCACAGATGCCAATGGAGAATGGGACGGGCAAATATGGGTTGCCACTGAAGAAGGTGAATATGATATAATAGTGGATATTGGCAGCCCCACTACACCAGATGATACAATCCACTTTGCCTTCAGCGGTACTAACGTAATGGATGGCTTTGATGGCAGAACCGAACCGGGATTTATGGTGAAGGACAATGGCATTGATGTTGTAGTGGCTTTGGATGTTTTGGCAGCTAATAGTAAAGCTCTACAATCAAATAAATAATGCTTGCCATTTCTGCAGAGTTTGTAATCCTTGTAAATGGGTTTCTACCTATGCGGATTAGCAGTGTAAATATACAGAGGCAGAGCTTTTGCAAGCAACGGCTACGGTGGATTAGCAATGTAACACATAGAGAGTATATGGCGTTAGCTATAGTGCTAACATGGCAACAAAACAAAGAAAGACAAAAGGAGATAAGCAAATGAAAACAAGAGTATTTGTAGCAATCCTGCTACTAACGGTAGTAGCCATATTGTATTGCAGCGATGATCCCAGCGAGAATGCAGAGTATCAGCGAAAAACCAGAGAACTAAAGGCACTCTCTGAAAGATTCAAGGCAGAGACGGGGTTTGGTGGAGTGATTGATGGAGATATAAACCGCAAAGTGCTAACCAGCTTTGATGGCATTTTCAAAGATATTGATATGAGTGGTGTTAGGGATTCAGTAGCCTTCAGGCAAGCATGCAGCACAGTAATAACCAAGCTTCTTCCCTATATTGGTGCAAAGGAAAACCAGCTAAGCCAGGGTTATATTAGTAAAGATTATTACAGCCTTGGAACAAGGTATACTCAAAGAGTAAATGGTTACCAGATTGCCAGTGGAGGATACTTAAACATATCATATGATTTTGTACGCAACAGGATATTTATTCTCAATGTTACGGTGGATGTTCCACAGAGACCAGTTACGATCAATTTATCATTGGAGCAGGCTATCGAAATAGTGATCAATACTCACAGGATTAGGTACCATGAAACGGAAAAAGCATTAGAGCCATATGAGGAAATAGATATTAAGTACAGTAACGTTGGGTCATCTGTTTATAGGCTGATGTATTTGATCACTTTGGAAGATGTAACCTACTATGTTGATGCATGCTCCGGAGAGATTATGGGTGATATCAGTTATGTTGATTATTTATCGTCTACTGTAAATGTATCTGGCAAGGTGTACGAACCCAATATCACAAGTATGATACCCAGTGTATTAAGCGATTCATTGGCAATGCATGGTATTGGTGTATGGTTCAATAATGATAACGACTACACAAACGATAATGGGTGGGTAACGTTTCCCGATTTAACTTTAAATTCTTATAAGGTAAAACTACAGCATCAATCATTTCGGATTAGTGAGTATTCCGACTCTCTCACTACTTTAGAGACAATGGAATACACACATGCAGGCAATATATATAAAACGCATATAGGAGATTCTTGCATCGTAAATGGATTAAGCAAATTATGTTATGCTCCAAATATATTTACCCATGCAGATGCGCAAATAGCTTATATGAAAATGCTTAAGCCTTCGTACGATGCTAATATGCTTATCATCACCAATAATGTGTTTTCAAATCCAGATATTGTGGGACAGATTACTTACACCAACAACAGAATCAGACTTAAAACTGGATTTATTCCCAATTATATTACCCACGAATTTGGACATCATTTTGTTTGGAATGTGCTTAACACTACATTTGCTCCCCAATCACAGCTAAAAGCTATGGATGAGTCATTTGCACATTTCTTATCTTGTGCGTCTATACCATGGTCAAAACTAGTTTTCCCAAACGGCACAAATTCCATTGTATATGATTTATCACTACCATTGGCGATAGATATTTGGGCAAGCACCTTAGGAACTATCAATGAAGATAAGTACAGCAATTACATCGTAGGGTTAAACATCGCATCTGCTTGGTGGAGCTTGAGAAACAATAGTATCTTTGGCTTGTCCGGCCCACAAACCCATGTTAATGCCTTTGATAAGCTGCTGGTAAATGTTCTATCGCGAAGAGTTAATGCTGCAGACAATTTGCGCTATAGACCGAGATACTTCTTTAACAGTTTGATGTCCGAAGTAGCAACTGATTCGTTATCCTGGACACTAAACGACCAGCAGATAGCCATAAAAGATGCCTACAACAGCCGCGGTTTGCATTTCTATCCCACGGTGGAGAGTTATAGCTCTGGGCAGAAAGGCAGGAACATCTTTGGGCTGAATGACCCTGTAAATGTAAAGATTAGCAATTGCCCCCAGAATACCCGGATAAATATCTATGTGGTAAAACACGGGGATTTCACTTATACAGATGGTGCGCCTGTATCAGCATTAAGCAGTTTCTATCCCAATGGCTTTTCACCCAATACAGCGGCTACCACAGATGCCAATGGAGAATGGGACGGGCAGATATGGGTTGCCACCGAAGAAGGTGAATATGATATAATAGTGGATATTGGCAGCCCCACTACACCAGATGATACAATCCACTTTGCCTTCAGTGCTGCTGACGTAATGGATGGCTTTGATGGCAGAACTGAGCCGGGATTTATGGTGAAGGACAGAAATATAGATGTGGTGATGGCTTTGGATGTTTTGGCAGCTAATAGTAAAGCTCTACAATCAAAGAGATAATGCTTGCACTTTCTGCATAGGTAGTAATCCTTGTAAATGGGTTTCTACCTATGCGGATTAGCAGTTAATATACAGTAGCAGAGCTTTGGCAAGCTCCGGCTACGGTGGATTAGCAATGTAACACATAGAGAGTATATGGCGTAGCTAAAGGGATAACACGGCAAATAAACAATATAGGCAAAAGGAGATAAGCAAATGAAAACAAGAGTATTTGTAGCAATCCTGCTACTAATGGTAGTGGCCATATTGTATTGCAGCGATGATCCCATCGAGAATGCGGAGTATCAGCGTAAAACCAGAGAGAGCTAAAAGCACTCTCTGAAAGATTCAAGGCAGAAACGGGATTTGAGGGAACAATTAATAATAACCTTCAACAAATGAGACTGTCTAATTTTACAGGTACCTTCAAAGATTTAGATATGGAGAATGTAACAGATTCTGTCTCAACAAGGATAGTCTTCGATAATGTGTTGAACAAATTGTTGCCATTTATTGCAGCATCCAAGAGCGAACTTATTATGTATGAATTTAGCTCAAATATACGGACAACAGACATAAGGTATCATCAAATTGTGGATGGATACCCTATAGAGGGTTCTGGATTTATAAACATTGCTTACGATAAAAACCGAGATTTATTCACGATTCTGAATGCAACTGTAAATGTCCAACAAAAACCAGCTTCGATCAACCTATCATTGAAGCAGGCTATGGAAATAGTAAAGAATTATTATGTGAGAAACAGAGATTAACCAGAGACAATAGCTATAAATCCATATAATCCCAGAATAGCTTATGCAGAAGATGATGTTGATGAAATAGGATATGTAAACTAAAGGATTGATAAACAAAGAGTAAAAGAGTTAAGGAGTTAAAAGAGAGAACTCACATTAAGGTAGAACGCACTCTCAGGAGCAACAGGCGTCCCGCCTGTTATCGCAGGCAAGATGCCTGCTACTCCAGGATGCCTATAACTCCTGATGTGGTGGTTGTTATCTCGTAAGTAATACTTTTAACTTGGGTAGTTTGTCTGGAGTCGTTGCCACAGCTTTTATTTGAAAACATGTTTGTTAACTATAATGTGGCAAGGACTCCAGCGTGCTAAACAACTTAGTAAATTAACTGTGTGTTAGGCTTTGGCAGGATCAGCGTCCTGCGCTACACAGATATGCAAAACGGAAAGGGTGGAATCGCTTGATCCCACCCTTGAGTTTCGTTTACTTTAGTAGTTTATTATGATTCTATCACTTCCACATTGGCACGTGGCATGCTGAATCTGGTTCCATCTTCGAATTCTCCAACCAGAATACGCACCATAGTTTCAGATTCTACTTTGGTGAGTTCTTCAGGCAGAGAGATAACCTTCGCTATGCGCCCAAAATGGGGCTGTCTGATGATACGGATCAGAGTTCCGGGTTCCAGTATGGGTAGGCTGGCTTCTTTGCTCACAAGCTCTGATTCTTCGAAATCCATGGGGATAATAATCTCAGGGCGGATCACGCCGGCGCGGATCTGGGTTCTACCATGGATAGAGGTCTTTCTTCCGTTTAATGCTTTTAGCAGGTCAAAGGTCTTTTGCGCCATGGTAATCTTGCCAAAGCCTTCGGTGCAAACGATGGTTAAACCGACCTTCTCGTGTCCGGTAATCGCCACTCCGATATCGTATCCAAGCAGTTTTTTAAGGTCTTGATCGTCTATACCGCCGGTAATAATGGCTTTTACGCCATGTTTCACCGCCGCTTCTATTGCATGAAGACGTACAAGTGCTCCGGCTACGATAACTTTGTCTCTGCAGGAATCGTCAATTTTAGCCAAATCGAGTTCATCATCAGGTGTTGTGGCGAGCATTTTAAGCTCTCCTACTGTTTCATCGCCAATGCCAAAGATGCCCTGGATGTAGGCACTTTTATTTTCGATTATCACGCCTTCGCCTTCAATTACCTCAGTAACAAGTCCATCCATAAAAGCTTTTACTTGCACCGGAATGCGGGGTTCACGTAACAGTACTTGCCCAGTAACGGAGGAGATGTTCTCTACTTCTCCTTCTACGGGTGAGCGGATTTCATTTTTGAAGAAACCAAGCCCAAAGAGACCTTTGTTTTCGGCTAGGATAGTGTCTTTAGTTATCTTTTGTCCAGCTTTAATCTTTATATAGACTTCTAATTGAGCAGGGGTTACACCCAGTTTATTGGCAAGGTTAAAGGGTACCACTTTACCTGGTAACAAGGTTTCGGCAACCACTGTCTCTGCTTTTACTTTATCACCTTTTTTTACTAAAACCTGTCCCTTAAGAGGCAGAATCCGTTCCTTGCGTAATATTATGCTATCAGTTACGGTTAATCCGGCAGAATATGCTTGTCCCATTATCTCCTCCTACACCAAGATTTGTTCGGGATATACTTTGAACTCACGCATCCACTTTTTCAGTGCTGCAATGCGTTCGGTTTTTTCCGTTGGTAATGCAAATGGTCGGCGACCACGGGTATCTAACACAATACCTACCTTGCCACCATGAAGATCTACAATAAGTTCTTTACTCTTTTCTTTATCTAGTATCAGTCCACCCAATGCTCTAAGAGTGGCTTTGGCAACTGTTCCAGCTTCACAAGGAATGAGGCGAACCTCTCCAAAGGGGATTTCCTCTTCGAATTTGCTGCCATCAGGAAGCTCGAGTTTGGCATAGAGAGCAGGTTTACCAATTTTACCCTTGCCAACAGGTGCTACACAGGTTCCCAAATACACCATACAATCTTTTCTAAAGACTTCGGTTGCCGCTTTGGAACTAATTTCAGAAAGCACGCCAAGGTGTGGCATCATAAATATACTATCCACTGCAAGGCGAGTAATCCCTTCCGGAAGGAAAGAATCGATCAGCATCATCACAGTTTGGTTGCGTCTGGGTGCATGAGATAGCACGCCGCCGCTACCCACGATTAAGTTTAGACTCATCAGGTTTACAATCGAGGCACCGGAAGTAGATTGACTGAAAGCTTCCGAAATATCTCTCTGACGCTGCATCCCTTTCAATCCACTGGCAAACTCTTTATGCTGCTCGAAAGCCAGCCTAAGAGCTTCTTTGGCAATGGCTTGTTCCAGCACCAGCTCTTCCAATAGGGAAGGAATGGTAGTGGGGCGAATCATCTTATTCTTGATCATGTTACGCAGTTCGCTCTCGTCTATATCGAAAGGAACCCAACGCATGATGTTGGGCAATCCCGCTGAAGCTAATACATTAGAAATACTATAGCTAAGCCCCAGGTTTGCGCTCACAGTTCTGTTGAAGATATACTCTTCCGTAAACACGCTGAATATATCCGTGGTCGCGCCACCAATATCCACCCCCACAACTTCGATGTTTTCATCTTTGGCTATGGTTTGCATGATATTACCAACCGCTGCGGGCGTAGGCATAATCGGCACCGATTCCAGATCAGGCCCCTTTGCCCATTCCATCAGTTTATTATATCCGGGAGCTTGCTGCATCACATGTTCCATGAACAAATCGTGGATCTTATCTCTGGCAGGCCCCAGGTTTTCTTGTTCCAATTTTGGCCGGATGTTATCGGTGATAATAAGCTCCACTTTAGAGCCGAGAGTTTTTCTAATCTCTTCTTGCGCATCCTTGTTACCTGCAAAGATTACCGGAAGCTTGTATGACGCGCCAAGCCGTGGTTTTGGATCTGCCGCTGCCACCAATTCTGCCATTTCCACAACGTGCTTAACCGTGCCTCCATCTTCCCCACCTGCCATAAGGATCATATCGGGACGAAGCTGGCGAATGCGTTCAATCTTTTCGTGGTTCATGCGCTTATCGTTGCTGGAGATCAAATCCATCACGATGGCACCGGCACCCAGGGCGGCACGTTCCGCGCTTTCACCCGTCATAGATGCCACCACACCGGTAACCATCATTTGCAAGCCACCGCCTGCCGATGATGTGGATACATAGGCATCAATACCAATATCGCCTTTGCGGGGAATAATAAACTCCCCATTTTCCATAAATTTGATATTAGGGTTGTTATACTTCAGTCGGGCGAGTTCTTCCATTTCCGAAGTGGCGTTGATCACGCCTTTGGTAACGTCGTTTAACGGTGCTTCCACAGTGGTGGGTGCTTCACCGCGGATGGTTTGGCGAAATTCACCATCCACCCATTCGATCAATATCGCCTTCGTTGTTGTGCTGCCACAGTCTGTAGCAACAATGCGGGTTAGGCGTTTCTCGTCGTATTGCATATATTCCTCCGCTTATTCAGCTTTTTTAGGTTTTATTATTCTAGTAAAAAAGGCTTTTATCTGTGCCTTGCGGCGTTTATTCTTGATTCTGGCTTCTTTACGCCGGTCGCGGGAGAGTTCTTCATCCAGTTCATCAATTCTATTTATCAGCTTTTTTAGGTTTTCCTCGTTCTCCATCATAATGGCAAACTGCTGGTATTTCTTGGAATCGAAGATTATCTCTGCAAAAGGCAGGATAAAGAACATCGCTTGGCTGCCGATTCCATGCAGGGGGCGCACTGATTCTAAGAACAGTATCCCCGCAGGCGCCAAATGACGCTCTGCAATGAAACGGGAAACCTTTTCTATCATATCGTTGATATCGCTTTCCGAGGTTTGGGGACGTATTTCCTGAAATTCTTTATTCATCTTAAGGCCTGGCAACCGTAACGGCTGCAATTCTTTCTGCGCCTGCCAAGCGCAATTGTTTGGCAATCTCGTTCAGGGTTGTGCCGGTGGTAAACACATCATCCACCACGATCACGCTTTTACCCTTCACTGCGGCAATATCCTTTATGTAAAAGGCACCGCTAAGGTTTTTGATTCTGCCTGCCTTGCTAAGCAGGGTTTGGCTGAGTGTATTAATCCGCCTGCTGACGGGATTCAAATAGGGCTTCCCCAATAGCTTTGCGGTGGCATAAGCGATCAGATCCGATTGATTATAGCCTCGTTCTCTTTTGCGTACTGTGTGCAGGGGTACGGCGCAAAAGTAATCATAATCCTGCAAATCTTCGTCGCCTTCTATCAATTCCGCCAAAGGCAAGGCAAAGTAGCCCGCGGGAGATACATAGCCATTGTATTTAAGCTCGTGAATCAAGTCCTTAATGGGTGTGCTGTAGCGGAATACAGACCTGGCAAGATCGAAAGCATAGTTTTCTTCGGCACACACTTCGCAAGGGTATTCCTTCATTTCGCTGCCACATACTTTGCATAGGCTGCCCGAATATAGGGATATTTTCCCTTCACAGGCTTCACAAAGTACTTGGCTCTGATCTTCCAAGCGTTCACCGCACACCAAACATGCAGGTGGGATTACGGCATCAAGCAAGGGCGCTGTAATAGCTTTCCAAAGCTTCAAATATCCGCCTGCCGTCCTGACTGACGACTGTATCCGTAGCCGAACGCTCCGGATGGGGCATCATGCCCAAAATATTACGTGTTTTATTACAAATCCCGGCAATGTTCTGCAGCGAACCGTTGGGATTACTCTCTATAGTAGTTTTGCCATTTAGGTCACAGTATTTAAATAGTATCTGATTTTCCGCTTCCAGCACCTTCAAACCATCGGCATCGATAAAGTAATTCCCTTCTTTGTGAGCTACGGGTATATCCAGCACCGTTCCTGTTTTGATGTTCATAGTAAAGGGACTTTCCGATGTTTCCACGCGCACATATTGATGCTTGCAGATGAAGGACAAGGATTCGTTCATCAGCAGAGTTCCGGGCAGCAAACCTGTCTCGGTGAGTATCTGGAATCCATTGCAGATCCCCATCACCAGTCCGCCTTTTTGGGCAAAATCCATCACTTCCTTCACGATCGGCGAAAACCTCGCCAATGCACCGCAGCGCAGATAATCTCCATAAGAAAAACCACCCGGCAGGATAACCAGATCGGGCTTTTCAAGATCAGTATCCTTGTGCCAGATCAGCTTGGCTTGGTGACCACGGGACGCAAATACGCTGTAGGCATCGTGATCGCAATTGGAACCGGGAAATGTAATTACGCTAACCCGCAAAGCATCTACTCCACTGTCTCAAATTGGTAGTGATAGGTCTCGGTGTTAGGGTTGGCAAGCAAGCTATCACAAATATGCTCCACTTGTTTGCGCACTTCTGTTTCATCGTCTGAGGAAAAAGTGATCTCAATATACTTACTGATTCTGGTTTCCAAAACGTTCTGGAACCCCAAATGATGCAGTGAATTAGTTACCGCTTTGCCTTGGGGATCGAGTACGCTGGCTTTGAGCTGAACAAAGATTTTTGCTTTTAACATCGTTATTCCTCTGATATTACTATACAGATAGTCACACTCTTAAAGCTTGCCAATTTAGTCAATACTTTTGTTTATTTCAGGCATACCCCCATTTTTGATTGGCGATTTTTGCATTTTTCACACCTGCCTAAGAACGTGTATCACCACTATAACCTCCCTATATCATCCGTATATAATATACGGTTGATATACTGGAGATATACGTATGATATATAGCGTAAAGCAAGGGAGAAAATGGTTTCCAAAGACGATTATAGCAGATATGTTGACAAATATATGCACTTAGCAAAGCTGGGTTTGTATGTAACAAAAAAACAACGCAATAAAAAAGGGATAGAGAAATGAGCGATAAACATAATGAAAAAGTTTGGGCAAGCATGATACAAAACGTGCAACTTAAAACCGGTAAGCCTCTGGAAGAATGGATAGAGATTATCAACAAGCAGCCTTTTACGAGAACGAGCGACAAAGTTACCTACCTGAGGAAAGAGTTTGGAATTGGGCAAGGCTATGCAGGGCTACTTATTTACCATGCCAAGCTTGCTATGGAAGCTTCACCTGATACGCCAGAGCAGCTTGTGGATAAGCAGTATTCCGGCAAAGAAGAGCTGAAACCTATTTACGATAAGCTGATAGGGATCGTGCGTAAGTTTGGCGATGACGTGGAGATTAGCCCCAAACAATCCTATGTTAGCCTCAGTAGAAACACTCAGTTTGCCATGCTGACTCCCGCATCCAAAATACGCTTTGAGGTGATACTAAAGCTTAAAGACCAGGAACCGCGCGGTGTTTTGGAAGCATTGCCCACTCCCGGTATGTGCACCCACCGCATCAAGCTCGGCACTTTGGAAGATGTTACTAAAGAGGTGATAGACTGGATGAGATTGGCTTACGAAAAAGCAGAATAGTGATGGGGTGATGGAGTGATGAAGTGATGAGGTGATGAAGTGATGGGGTGATGAAGTGATGGAGTGATGGAGTGATGAGGTGATGAGGTGATGGAGTGATGAAGTGATGGAGTGATGGTGTGCTGGGGTGGAGTCGTTTCGGTATCAATATACTTTATTACTGTCTCTTGTTTTGCTGCCGCAAGGACTACAGGTATTTGGCTTGCTTAGCTTAATTCTTAATTCTTAATTCTTAATTCTTAACTCTTAACTCTTAACTCTTAACTCTTAACTCTTAACTCTTAACTCTTAACTCTTAACTTAAGTTACTATTTAGCAGGATTAGAATCCTGCTCTACACTCAAGCCCGCTTAACTTGACAAAAACACCCTTACCGTGAAAACGTTCCCAAATCAAGCTCAATTGAGGTACTTTATGAAGCTATATGTGTTGTCTATTATCATGCTTATGTTTTTGCCCCTATCTGCTGCTACGATCAGCGGTTTTGTGAGCCGTGCCGATAGCGCTGAACCCTTGCAATATGTGAACGTTCGCATTGCCGAGACCAAAGTGGGCATGCAAACTAATAAAAAGGGTTATTATGTGCTGAATATCGTCGCTCCGGGGACTTATACTGTGGAGTTTACCCTGATTTCCTACCTCACCCTGAGCCACAGCTTCAGCATCAGCGATGTTAACCAGAATATTAGTTTTGACGCAGCTATGGGGAAAAACGCCATTGAACTTCAGAAAGTAACCGTAACCGGCACAAACGAAGACGAAGGACCCACTATTCGCAGCAGCTTGATTCGGCGTAACACCGAACAAATCCAAAGCGTGGTCTCCCCCATCGAAGCGGATGTTTTTAGAGCGGTGCTGGCTCTTCCCGGTGTTGCTCCCATATCGGACTTTTCTTCCGGGCTTTATGTGCGGGGTGGCTCACCCGATCAAAACCTGATTCTGCTGGATGATATCGATGTTTACAATCCCAATCACTTTGGTGGAGTTTTCAGCACCTTTAATAGCGACGCGGTGGAGAGCATCGAGCTTATCAAAGGCGGTTATCCGGCTAAATATGGCGGTAGGCTATCCAGTGTATTGGATGTGATGAACCGTCAGGGCAACCGCAATTACCATCAAGGCACAGCCAGGCTTTCTGCCATTTCTAGTAGCGCCACGCTGGAGGGACCCATTCATATTGGCAATCAAAACGGTTCATATATGGGTTCGCTGAGGCGCACCTATCTGGAAGTGGTGAAGCAAATATACAAAGACCTGCCTGATTATTACTTTTATGATGGGCATTTCAAGGTTAATTGGGATGCCAGCCCCAGAGATAAGGTTTCTGCCAGTGCGTATTTTGGTAGAGACAAGCTGAATTTCGATTTTGGTGCAGTGCTGAAGCTGGATTGGGGCAATAAAACCTTCACCACTCAGCTCGTTCATATCTTCAATCCCAAGCTGTTTGCGCAATTTGTGTTCGCAGGCAGCGAATTCACCAGTAACTTCTCGCAAATAGCGGAAAGCGGAGATGTTGCCTTTGAACGGCGAAATGGTATCCATGACCTCACCGGTAAAGCAAATATGAGCTACCGCCCCAGCAACAACCATCAGTTGGATTTTGGCACGGAGCTAAAGTGGAACCGCACTTGGCTGGAGATGGATACATCTCAGCAATTTGATCCCAACTCACTGCCAGATATAACCGTGGGCAGCTTAACCGCAGCAGCCTATGTGCAGGATGTGTGGGATATAAACCCGCTTTGGACATTGCAACCCGGCTTGCGTTTGGCGATGTATAAAACCGTTGAGAAAAACCTGGCACACATTCCCGATGCCAGCTACATGAATCTGGAGCCTCGTATCTCGCTGCGGCGCAATCTGGACGTGGGTGAAAGCGTGTATCTAAACTTTGGTTTATACCATCAATACCTCACTCTGATGACGATGGAAATCAGCACTCCCTTTGATGTTTGGTTCCCGCTGGATGGCAGCTTGAAACCGGGAGAATCTTTGCATTATACCCTCGGTTACAAACGTCAATTGACTTCCAATTTTGCCTTCGATATGGAAGTGTACTATAAGACCTATAAAAACCTGTTGGAATACAACGTAGCCACAGATTTTAGCTGGGACAATGAAACTGGAACGCTCTCCGACACCTTCCATGTGGGCAAGGGTTACACCTATGGCACAGACCTGATGCTACGCACCGATTGGAACGGATTCGAAGGCTTTATCGGCTTAACCCTTAGCAAAACCAAACGCAAGATGGAAGGCTTTAATCTGGATCCCATCACGCACCAAGGCGTTGCCTACTACCCTAAGTATGACCGCAGCCACAATTTATCGATAGTGGAGACCTATAATCTCACCAGAGCCACAGGCTTTCAGGTATTGGGCAGCGATTTTAAGATCGGCATGAACTTTTCTTACAATAGCGGACAGCCAAGCAGCAAACCCGAACGCTTCTACTACGATGGCGAGAGCTACCAGCTTATTTATAGCTATAAAGATAGGATTCGTCTGCCGGAATACGTGCGTCTTGATCTTAGCACCAAATATGAATGGGTTAAGAGCTGGGGATCAATAGAGCCTTACTTCGAGGTGATAAACGTGTTTAACCGCAAAAACGTGGGCTCGCGGGATTATTCATTGCTTCCCACTGATTCTGGAGGACTGGAGCTTAAAGCGAATGACGCCACCCAATTCCCCTTATTACCCTTCATAGGAGTGAATGTAAAATGGTAAAACTACTGCGTTTAATGCTTCCCATCCTGCTGCTGCTTACTGCTTCCTGCACGAAGTTCACCGCTCCAGAGCGTTTTGAGGGCGATGTTTACACTTTGGCGGGCTTGCTGATCGCCGGTGAAGCGATAGATTTGGAGCATCCCATTTATATAACCCGCAGCACCACTATTGAAGACTTTGACCCTTTTGCATTGTTCGTTGCAAACGCCGAAGTAACAATTAAAGACCTGACCGACCAGACAGAGTGGACACTAACGCCCCGCCCTGATTTGGTGGAAATGAAGATTAAGTATATCGATGCGGGTTTGCATGTTATTCAGCCGGAACACCGCTATCGCATAGAAATACAGATTCCGGGATACCCGCAACTAATCACCGCCGAAACTACCGTTCCTGCCCAGGCACAGTTAGTTCCAGATATACTACAGAATAATATCCCGGGCGAGGGCTATAGCTTTACTCCGGATACCATAACTACCATGAAGTACAGCGAGATAGATCAGAAATACCCGCTGGCAATGAATACCGGCTCTTTCAGCGGTGCCTGCAACCTTATGCTGGAAATGTATTGCCTGGAAGAGTTTAGCACCGATGAGCTGGAGTTTGCCATTTCCGTATTCGGAATTGAGCATCCAAGTGCAGAGATGGAAGAAGGATATAACGCTAGCGGGGCAAGTATTCGTCGGATACAATCTGTGGGCAGATATGTTTCTATGCCGCAAGAAGGACTGGTTGGCAACTATGTGGTGGTGAAAGATTATCGCTATGCATTTGTGTTTTTAGGACGCTACAGAGTGTCACTATATATCGCTGACGACAACTATTACCGATACAACTACATGCCTGAAGGATACTTCTATGGAGGCGTTCAGGGTGCCTTGGGTTATTTTGGCAGTGCCACGGGTGGCAGAATGTACACCAAGATCGTAAGGTAAGGCTTTAGAATACAATCCCTAACCGCTTAATCTTCCTGCTGAGGGTGCTTTCTGTCATGTTCAGGATAAGCGCAGCCGTTTTTTGCTTGCCCTTTGCCTGTTTTAGTGCTTGTATGATTATCTCCGCTTCGATGCTTTTTATATCCTTTCCATCATAAACTTGGGCAGGTTGTTGGGATTTGCTGAAGGTGCTGATGTTATCCAGAATACTTGCATCCCAAACGCTCCTATAGTGCAATATAAAAAGACGTTCCACATAATTCTTCAGCTCGCGCACGTTTCCGGGGAAGGTATGTTTACTTAGCCGTTCAATAAAATCATCGTTTATCGTTGGTTTTCTTTTATTGGTTTCGGCAGAATATCTGTTGGTAAAGAACTCCAGTAGATCGGGGATATCATCAATCCTATCCCTTAATGCAGGGATATGG